>Ga0209026_1001561_pt1 | contig 9907 bp, 5 predicted proteins | sample AraplaCL_Col_mCL_FD_184262 | JGI IMG/M metagenome (GOLD analysis project Ga0209026, IMG submission 184262) | Arabidopsis root microbial communities from the University of North Carolina, USA - plate scrape CL_Col_mCL (SPAdes) (version 2) | ecosystem: Host-associated > Plants > Roots > Unclassified... | reverse complement strand
CGTCGTCAAAACCCCTCCCTGCCCCTCCCCAAAGAGAGAATCGCACGGGCCTCACTTTTTCTCTACACCTTCCTCAACTTCAACACCACGCAGCCATGTGCAGGTACCTCAACGGTATACTCGCCTTTAACGGCGCCAAGGTTTTTGTGCAGCCACAAATCGCGTACAGATTGGGTGCTGGCTAAACCCAGGTCTCTCCATTTTACGGTGATCATTTGCGGAGCATCATCAAGGTTAACTAACGATGCCGCATGCGAGCCATCAAATAACTGTCGGGCCCAAACTTCTTTTTCGCCGTCTTTAACTATTCGCGCGGCTGGTTTGCCCAGCGGATCTTGATTAATATCTATTAGCTCATCGTTGGATAATAGTTCGTAAGTGAATTTATCCAGCTTTGTCATATCGCAACCAATTAACAATGGCGACGACAGCATACACCACATAGAAATATGCAATAGTTGTTCATTTGGCCGTAAGCGGGTAGGGTGGGTGTTACCAAAACCAACAACACCAACCATTAGCATGTCGGGGTCGTTCCAGTGGCCCGGGCCTGCATACATTTCATGCCCGGGCTGACTTTCTAAAATGCTGCGCACACTTCGCCAATTGTCATTAATATCACCGGTGGTGCGCCAGCAGTTGCCCATTACCGTTGGGTCGTTTCCCCATTTCCAAACGTCGCCCATTCCGTACTGACAAAGCGAGTATACAATATCGCGATCAACTTTGGCTAACGAGGTGCTCATTACCTGGTAAGGCTTCATATAAGCCTCCAGCGACCTGTCGTTTTTAGCAATTTCAGAATAACTGCACCAGTCGTATTTCAAATAATCCACACCCCATGAAGCATAAGTTGCCGCGTCCTGGTCCTCATGCTGGTAACTTGCCAAAAAGCCTGCACAGGTTTTTGGTCCGGGAGATGAGTAAATTCCAAAGCGAAGGCCTTTGTTATGAATATAATTAGACAGTGCCGGCATATCCGGGAACTTTTTATTGGTTTGAATATTGCCTTGCGCATCACGTTCTGCACCTTCCCACGTATCGTCAATGTTTACATATAAATAACCATGCGAAGCCAAGCCTGTGCTCATCATTTCATCGGCGGCAGCTTTAACCCGATCTTGATTTACCTCGCCAGCCCAAACGTTCCAACTGTTCCAGCCCATTGGCGGAGTAAGTGCCAGTTTATGCTCGCCGCCAACAATGGTAAGTTCGCGCTGTGCGCTGCCCAAACTATTACGAACCATCAGCATGGCTTTAGTAGTTCCGGCCGATTGCAATTTGCCGGATATTACCCCGGTTTGCGTGTTAAGTTTCAAGCCCGCAGGCAGGTTTTTAGCGCTGTAGGTTAGCTTGCCTTTTCCGGTAGCCGGAATTAAAAATAAAAAATCATGTCCCGGCGTAGCGCCAATAATCCGTGCACCATGTATCGCCGGTTTCGGGCTGATCACTTGTGCATTATATCTTGCAGGCGCTATCGGAATAATGATCGTTTCGGGCGTCACTGTAGCGCCGGGTGCCATTGTTAAAGCCGCATCGGCCCAATCGGCATGGTCGTTATCATTGCCATTTCGGCCATCGGTTACTCTTAATACCAGTTTCTTAACACCGGTTACATCAACAGATATTTGCTGGGCAGCGTCGCCTCTGCGTATTACCGGGGTTCTTACTAACTGCTTATCGTCGCCCATCACCACAAAAGCAACCGAGCCTTTGTTGTTCGCTTCATCATCTACACCCACCATAGCTGTAAATCTCGTTGCCGCACCTTTAAGGTTGATGTTGATGAAACTTTCGGCATGCGTACCTACACCATGTTCGTAAACCTTACCAGCGATAGTGATGGGATGATCTCCAACCGATTTACGTGCGTGGGCGTTGCCCCAGCCTTGTTCAACCTGGCTCAAATCCATTTCGTCTACCCAACGAGTGGTTTGCGCGTAGACAGGTACAGACAAAAAAGCGGCTTGTAAAAGCGACAGTAGTAGAATGGCTTTCTTTTTCATGATGAGTTTGTAATTGAGAATCTAAGTTAAACATTAGTTATCATTCTGAGCGATCGAAGAATGATAACTAATGTTAAGCCTTACGCCATCCCGTCAAACCTTTCCACAATAGCGTAATTCTATTAACATTTTACAAATAAAAGTTAAGTTTTCTAAGCATATATCCTTAATTTTGTACCGTTTTATCGATTGGTATTCACATCATGGATCGTCTCAATTATATTAATAGCGGTAACGCTGCCTTTATAGATTCTTTATACGAAACTTACAAACAAGACCCCAACTCGGTTGATTTTGGCTGGCAAAAGTTCTTCGAAGGATTTGACTTTGGCCGGGGCTCTGAAGCACAAGTGGTTAGCGGCGAAACGCCCGATCACTTCCTTAAAGAAATCAACGTTTTAAACCTGATTGATGGCTATCGTGGCCGCGGTCACTTGTTTGCAGACACTAATCCGGTGCGCGAGCGCCGCAAACACTTCCCTGGTATTGGTCTTGATGCTTTTGGTTTAACCGATGCTGATCTGGATACGGTTTTTAATGCCGGGGTAGAGATTGGTATTGGTGCAGCTAAACTACGCGACATTGTAGCGATGCTGGAGCAAACCTATTGCCACACCATCGGCGCCGAATATAAATACATCCGCAACCCGATAAAAGTTAAATGGTTTGAGACCCGCATGGAGAGCGCCCGTAACCAGCCAACTTTTTCGGTTGAAGAAAAACGCCTGATGCTGAACAAACTGAACCAGGCTGTTGTGTTCGAAAACTTTTTAGGTACTAAATTCCTGGGTCAGAAACGTTTCTCGCTGGAAGGTGCTGAGGCATTGATCCCTGCGTTAGATTCGGTTATCCAAAAAGGTGCTACGCAAGGCATTAAAGAGTTTACCATTGGTATGGCACACCGCGGGCGTTTGAACGTGCTGGCCAATATCATGGAGAAAACTTATAAAGAGATTTTCTCTGAGTTTGAAGGCAAAAACTATGACATGGACTCGTCGCAAAGCGGCGACGTGAAATATCACCTGGGCTACTCAACCGACGTGCAAACTGCCAGCGGCAATGAAGTACACCTTAGCCTTTGTCCTAACCCTTCGCACCTGGAAACGGTTGATCCGGTGGTGGAAGGTTTAACCCGTTCAAAAATAGACTTTAAATACGGTGGCGATTTTACCAAGATCGCGCCTATACTGATACATGGCGACGCATCTGTTGCCGGACAAGGGATTGTTTACGAGGTGTTGCAAATGGAACAACTGGAGGGTTACCGCACTGGCGGTACCATTCACCTGGTAATTAACAACCAGATAGGTTTCACTACCAACTACCTTGACGGACGGTCAAGTACTTATTGTACCGATGTTGCTAAAACTACTTTAGCTCCTGTTTTCCACGTAAATGGCGACGACGTTGAAGCTCTGGCTTACGTGATCAACATGGCAATGGAGTATCGCCAGACTTTCCACAGTGACGTATTTGTCGATATTTTGTGCTACCGTCGTTACGGACATAACGAGTCGGACGAGCCTAAATTTACACAGCCAGTGTTATACAAGGCTATCGAAGCACACCCAAATCCTCGCGAAGTGTATTTGCAAAAACTGTTAGCGCAGGGCGATGTAAATGCAGATATGGCGAAGGAAATGGAAAAGAAATTCCGCGACCTTTTACAGGAGAAACTAAACGAAAGTAAAGCTGCCGACCGTTTTACCGATAGTATACCGATGTTTGGAGGTGCCTGGGAGGGCCTGCATGCTGCATCGGAAAAAGATCTGACCGCGCCGGTAGCAACTACCGTAAAAGCCGATGAGTTATTATCAGTAGGGAAAATTTTAAGCACTTTACCAAGTGGTAAAACGTTCTTCAAAAAGATAGAAAAACTGTTTGAAGAGCGTGCCAAAATGGTGAACGATACAAAAGTGTTCGACTGGGCCATGGGCGAGTTGATGGCTTATGGTACGTTGTTAAAAGAGGGCTTCCCGGTACGTTTAAGCGGCGAGGACGTTAAACGCGGTACCTTCTCTCACCGCCACGCTGTGGTGACTTTAGAAAACTCGGATGAGGAGTATGCACCGTTAAAACAACTAGGTGAAGGCGCAACCTTTAGCATCTATAATTCATTACTATCTGAATACGGTGTATTAGGTTTTGAATATGGTTACGCTTTGGCTAATCCTAACGCGTTGACACTTTGGGAAGCACAATTTGGCGATTTCCTGAATGGTGCACAGATCATTGTTGACCAATACCTGGTAAGTGCCGAAACCAAATGGCAGCGCGGTAACGGTTTGGTAATGTTATTACCTCACGGTTACGAGGGTCAGGGCCCTGAGCACTCATCGGCACGTATTGAGCGTTTTATGGAGCTTTGTGCCGATAACAATATTCAGGTAGCTAATTGCACCACGCCTGCAAACTTCTTCCATGCGTTGCGTCGTCAAATGCACCGCGATTTCCGCAAACCGCTGGTAGTATTTACACCTAAGAGCTTATTGCGTAATCCAAAATGCGTGTCGCCAATTGCTGATTTCACCGATGCCGGTTTCCAGGAATTGATTGACGATACCTACGTTGACGCTAAGAAAGTTAAACGCGTATTGTTTTGCTCTGGTAAGATATATTACGATCTGTTAGAGAAACAACAAGCCGATGGCCGTAAGGATGTGGCAATTGTTCGTATTGAGCAATTGTATCCAACTCCGGTTCAGCAAATGGTAAAAGTAAAAGCCAAATACAGCAAAGCAGATTTGATCTGGGTGCAGGAAGAATGCGAAAACATGGGCGCATGGCCTTATATGTGTCGTAAGTTCCGCAAAGGCGATGTGTTGAATCTGGATGTGATATCCCGCGCCGAAAGCAGCAGCCCGGCAACAGGCTATGCAAAGCAACATGCCGCCCAGCAAGCTTTCATTATATCAAAAGCGTTTGAAACGCCGGCCGGCGAGAAGGTGAAGGAGTCGATTAAAAAGACAACTGAAAAAATGGCTAACGCTGGCGCTGATTGATTTTTTTAGTTGTAGGTTGCGAGTTATGAGTTGTAGATTTTTATTTCATAACTTCGATTTACTTGCAACTTATAACCCATAATTTACAACTTCAAGAATAACAACCTTTACAATATGAGTTTAGAAATAAAAGTTCCGCCGGTAGGCGAATCAATTACCGAAGTAACCTTATCACGCTGGATAAAAAAAGACGGTGATACGGTAGCAATGGACGAAGTAATTGCCGAGCTGGAATCGGACAAGGCCACTTTTGAGCTTACTGCCGAAAGCGCCGGAACTTTAAAAACATTGGCAAAAGAGGGTGACACGCTGGCTATTGGCGCACCTGTTGCCAGCATCAGCGCAGGCGGTGCGCCTGCGGCAGCAAAATCGGCTGCTCCAGCACCGGTTGCGGCAAAAACAGAGACTACCGCTCAGCCTGCTGCTACTAACAATGCATCGGCAGGTGCAAGCACTTCAGAAATAAAAGTTCCGCCGGTAGGTGAGTCTATTACCGAAGTAACACTGTCCCGCTGGATCAAAAAAGATGGTGACACCGTTGCCATGGACGAGGCCATTGCCGAACTGGAATCAGACAAAGCCACTTTCGAGCTAACCGCCGATAAAGCTGGTACTTTAAAAACTTTAGCTAAAGAAGGAGATGTACTAACTATTGGTGCTGCTGTTGCCAGCATTACCGGTGGTGGTGCTTCTTCAGGCGCTGCTGCTCCAGCACCAGCTGCCGTTCCATCGACTCCTGCCGCTGCTGCTGATAAAAATTATGCGTCAGGTACGCCCTCACCGGCTGCTGCTAAAATATTAGCCGAAAAAGGTATCGATCCTTCATCAGTAAACGGAACCGGCGTTTCGGGTAGAATTACTAAGGATGATGCTGCTAACGCACAAGCATCTGCTCCAAAAGCTGCTACTCCAGCACCGAGTGCTCCGGCTGCCGCTTCAGTTCCGGCACCAACCGGTGCACGCAACGAACGTCGCGAAAAGATGTCGTCATTGCGTAAAACGGTTGCTAAGCGTTTAGTGACTGTTAAAAATGAAACCGCGATGCTAACCACTTTTAATGAAGTGGATATGTCGCCGATCATGGAACTGCGCACTAAATACAAAGATAAATTCAAAGAGAAACATGGCATTGGCTTAGGCTTTATGTCATTCTTCACCAAAGCAGTTACCGAAGCGCTGAAAGAATGGCCTTCAATTGGTGCCCGCATAGACGGTGAAGAAGTTGTTTACAGTGATTATGCCGATATCTCTATTGCCGTTTCTGCACCGAAAGGATTAGTAGTTCCGGTGTTACGCAGTGCTGATAAAATGAGTTTGGCCGAGATTGAAAAAGGCATCGCTGCCTTAGCCGCCAAAGCGCGTGATAATAAATTAAGCCTTGAAGAAATGACCGGCGGTACCTTTACCATCACCAATGGTGGTGTGTTTGGGTCAATGATGTCTACACCGATATTGAATTCGCCACAGTCGGCTATTTTGGGTATGCATAATATTATTGAGCGCCCCGTAGCCGTAAATGGTCAGGTGGTTATACGCCCGATGATGTACTTAGCATTATCGTACGATCACCGCATTGTCGATGGCCGCGAATCAGTAAGCTTCCTGGTACGCGTTAAGCAATTGTTGGAAGACCCTGCAAGATTGTTGTTAGGCGTCTAACTTTGATTTCACTGATTAAAAGAGATTACACCAATATAAAAAACCCGGCATTTGCCGGGTTTTTTGTTTTTACACATCTCCTAAAAAACGTCATTGCGAGGAACGAAGCAATCTTAACTCGTAATGCATGATGGATTGAGGTTGCGCAGGAGGATTGCTTCGTTCCTCGCAATGACGCGTAAGACGGAAGGCGCGCTACACCAACTTCCTCATCGACATAATATACCCAAGGTGCAAGCCGTCATGAAATCCCAGGAAACCTAGTGCGTTGTCAATGTTCTTGATCTCAACGCCATAACGGGTAGTAAATGTCGGGTAGTTGTTAAACAGATCAGTCTTTAAATCTTTCTCAAACTGATCGAGCGGAGAAAATAAATAGGTTTTGATACGCTCAAATTCTGCCTCATCTATAAACTTTTCGGGTTTGGTGCCGCCTTTGTAAGCGTTTACAAAGTCTTCTTCCAATACCATTGGTACGCCGGCACGTAAGTAGCAAAGGGTTTGCTGCGTAGCTGCCATATGGCCCAGATTCCAGGCGATGTTATTGTTGTGTCCTGCCGGTATGGCGTTCAATTGTTCGATACTAAAATCCTTTAGGGTTTCTAAAATAGACAGACGCGGGTATTTTAAAATGTCGATAATATTGTTCATGGTTGTAAATTTCGGGCTAAGTTAATAAAAGCCATCCGGGTTAAAACTACGTTAGAAGTCACAGCCATGTAAACTACGCTTAGATTATTTATATACCTTTGCAGCTTAGTATCTGCTAATGACCTTGTCGGCTAAACAGCAAAACTCACATCCGGACCGACCCATATGGTGGTTCCTGCTCTGCTGGACTATCTTTAACATCGCGCAAGCATATCGTCTTGAAATTCATGCCGATGAAGCATACTATTGGCTGTACTCTAAATTTTTAGATTGGGGCTATTTTGATCACCCCCCAATGGTGGCTGTTTTTATTTGGTTAGGCGATCATGTAATGCACAACGAGTTGGGGCTGCGGTTAGTTACCATTCTAACCAGCACCGCATCGCTTTACCTGCTTTGGCAAATCCTCAAAAAATACGCGGTTGATGCCAAAACGTTTATTCTTGTAGTATCAGGGATATTCATTTTTCACATTTACGGGTTCATTACCACACCCGATGCACCGCTATTTTTCTTCACGGTACTGTTCTATTACGTATATCAGCGTTACGCGGAAAAAGATACCTGGGCGCTCGGCGTTCTGATTGGAGTTGTTGCGGCATGTATGCTATACAGCAAATATCACGCGGTGCTGTTGATTGGATTTACTGTTTTGTCTAACATTAAACTCCTTAAACGTGAGTCCTTTTGGGTAGCGGTAATTATTGCGGTCGGGTTGTATATTCCGCACATTTCGTGGCAGGTAACCCATAATTATCCCTCCATTAATTATCATTTGTACGATCGGTCGGCATCTAAATATAATCCCGATAATAGTTTAAGTTATATTCCAGGTCAGCTGTTGATGGCCGGGCCGTTAATTGGCTGGCTGCTGTTTTACCGTGCCTGGAAAGTTAAAATAACAGACGATTTTACGCGCTGTTTACTGGTAAACGCCGTGGGTACGTTTATTTTCTTTTTTCTGTCGACGTTTAGGGGAGAGGCTCAACCGCATTGGACATTAATTGCTTTTGCGCCTTTGGCAATGCTTTCGCTGATTAGCCTGAGTGGTGGACAACCCTTGCCAAAATGGTTCAAGGAACTCGCCGTCATTAATATTGCATTTATTCTGTTTTTGCGTATCAGTATTATGTTTCAAATTCCGCCGATCGCATGGATAGGGCAGATCAAAAGCTTTTATACTTTTAAAAAGTGGGCCATGAACGTTAATGCTAAAGCCGGGGATAGTTATGTGATCATGGCCGACGGCTTTCAGGATCCGGCGAAGTACAGTTACTATACCAACTCAACTAAAGGTTTCTCGTACGATTCAAGGTATTATCGCCTTACCCAATTTGATATTTGGCCAATAGAGGACCGGTTGCAACACCAGCGAACCTACTATATGCAAGATTCTCCCTCACGAAATACAGTTGACACCATCAAAACCCACAACTGGACCTGGTACGGCGAGTGGGTTGACGATACGCGCACCTATCAGAAACTTAGTATCGATCCAGGTAATTATAAGGTAAAATTAGCGCCCGGACAGGTGCAGGAGTTTGTATTAAAGATCACAAATCCATATCCTTACAGCATAGATTTTACTAACAACAAAGAAAAGCACGCTGTTGCGTTAGATGCCTGCTTTTTTAAAGGCGAGGAATTGGTAACAACCACCGAGGCCGACAGCACGTTTAACCGGGTGCAAATACCGCAAGGCGGTTTAATACTTTTCCCGTTTAAAGTAAAGGCGCCGCAACAAAAAGGCGAGTACGATCTATTATTTTCCATCATCACCGATCCATTTGCGGGCGGCAAAAACAGCAGGGTGATACACTGTACAATTGAATAAACTATGAATAAAAAGCTATACCCGTTATTTGTAATATTGCTGATATCTGCCCTACAAGGCATGGCCCAAAGTGTTGACGTAAACTTTAGCGGATTAGGCTTCCTTGATAACCGTGAATACAAAGCATTTATTCCGCGCTCGCATACTTTTTCGGGTACGCGCACCGCTTTTGATATAGGATTGAATATCGACAGCCTGAACCACTTTGTAGTGGGTGTAAATGGATTACATGAGTTTGGTGCGCATCCATTTTGGGGCGATGTAGCACCGGTAGCTTATTATCGCTTTCAAAGTAAAACCTGGCAGTTTTTTGGCGGAGAGTTTCCGCGCGAAGGACTAACTACCGATTTCCCGCGGGCGCTGATGACTGATACATTGCGTTACTACCGACCCAATATTCAAGGTCTTTTAGCGACTTATACGAGTCCAAGCGGCCAATTTACCGAAACCGGCTTTATCGATTGGCTAAGCCGCCAAACAATGACCGACCGCGAGCAATTTGTTTTTGCCGCAAAAGGTAAATACACGCCGGTACCTCGCGGTGCGTTTTACATATCGCACTATTTTGAGTTGATGCACGATGCTGGTGCCGAGGTTTTATTACCCAATGACCACATTGGCGACAATGGTGGTTTTGAAGTGAAGTTGGGCTTGGACCTTACCCGCAAACAAACTACGTTTGATTCATTATCTTTCGAAGCGGGGACATTGATCTCATTAGAGCGTGTACGTGGCGTAGATGGTTTTCAAACCCC
>Ga0209026_1001558_pt1 | contig 9925 bp, 11 predicted proteins | sample AraplaCL_Col_mCL_FD_184262 | JGI IMG/M metagenome (GOLD analysis project Ga0209026, IMG submission 184262) | Arabidopsis root microbial communities from the University of North Carolina, USA - plate scrape CL_Col_mCL (SPAdes) (version 2) | ecosystem: Host-associated > Plants > Roots >... | reverse complement strand
CCGCGGCAGGCGGGCGACTCCAGCGAACGGCGGCGCGACTAGAACCGCAGCGCGCGCGCTTCCTTCACGTGCGGCAGGGCCTGGATCTTGGCCAGCAGCGTCTCTGACGGCTCCTGGTCCACGCCGACCAGGGCGATGGCGTCGTCGCCGGCGTCGATGCGGCCCAGGTTGAAGGTGGCGATGTTCACGCCCGCCTCGCCCAGCAGACCGCCCAGCGCGCCGATGAAGCCCGGCTTGTCCAGGTTGTTGACGTACAGCATGCGGCCCGAGAACGGGGCGTCCAGGTCCATGCCCTTCACCTCGACCACGCGGGGCGCGCCGGCCTGGACGGTGCCGGCGAACGAGCGCTTGCCCTTCTCGGTTGTGACCGTGATGCGCATCAGGCTCTCGTAGATCGGCGAGGCGTCCTGCTTGCTCTCCGAGACGGTGATGCCGCGGTCCTTCGCCACCGCCGGCGCCGAGACCATGTTGATCTCGGCCAGCATCGGCCGCAGCACGCCGGCCAGGGCGGCGGCGCTGAGCGGCTTGGTGTTCAGGTTCGAGACCTGGCCCTCGTAGGCGATGTCCACCGACTTGATGCCGAAGTCGACCATCTGGCCGGCCAGGGCGCCCAGCTTCTCTGCCAGGGCCACGAAGGGCTTCAGGCGCGGGGCTTCCTCGGCCGTGACCGAGGGGCTGTTGAGCGCGTTGGTGACGGCGCCGGTCAGCAGGTAGTCGCTGATCTGCTCGGCGACCTGCAGAGCCACGTTCTCCTGCGCCTCGTTGGTCGAGGCGCCCAGGTGCGGCGTGGCCACAAGGTTCGGCGCGCCGAACAGCACGTTCTCCTTGGCCGGCTCCTGGCTGAACACGTCGAAGCCCGCGCCACCCACGTGGCCGCTCTCCAGCGCCGCGCGCAGCGCCGCTTCGTCGACCAGGCCGCCGCGGGCGCAGTTGATGATGAACACGCCCTTCTTGGCCTTGGCCAGGTTCTCGGCCGACAGGATGTTGCGGGTCTTGTCGGTCAGCGGGGTGTGCAGGGTGATGAAGTCCGCGCGGGCCAGCAGCTCGTCCAGCTCCACCTTCTCGACGCCCATCTCCACCGCGCGCTCGGGCGACAGGAAGGGATCGTAGGCCACGACCTTCATCTTCAGGCCCAGGGCGCGGTCGGCGACGATCGAGCCGATGTTGCCGGCGCCGATCAGACCCAGGGTCTTGGCGTAGAGCTCCACGCCCATGAAGCGGCTCTTCTCCCACTTGCCGGCCTGAGTCGAAGCGTCGGCGGCGGGCATCTGGCGCGCCAGGGCGAACATCATCGCGATGGCATGCTCGGCGGTGGTGATCGAGTTGCCGAACGGGGTGTTCATCACGACGACGCCAGCCGCGGTGGCGGCGGGGATGTCGATGTTGTCGACGCCGATGCCGGCGCGGCCGATGACCTTCAGCTTCTTGGCGGCGGCGATGACGTCCTTGTTCGGCTTGGTGTCCGAGCGGACGACCAGGCCGTCGTAGTCGCCGATGACGGCGATCAGTTCGTCCTTGGTCAGGCCGGTCTTGATGTCGGTGTCGACGCCGCGCTGCTTGAAGATGTCGACGGCGGCGGGGCTCAGGCTGTCAGCGATGAGAACGCGAGGCATGGTGAATCTCCTATGGAGAAGCCCTCCCGGCCAGCCCTTGGGCGATGGAGCCGGGAGAGATGATGTGTGGGTGTGCGGCGGACGCCGCGCTTAGGCGGCGGCGAGGTCGGCGACGACGGAGGCGAAAGCCCAGTCCAGCCAGGGCGTCAGGGCGTCGACGTCGGACGTCTCGACCGTGGCGCCGCACCAGATCCGCAGGCCGGGAGGGGCGTCGCGATAGCCGCCGACGTCGAGGGCCACGCCTTCCTTCTCCAGCAGCGAGGCCAGCTTCTTGGCGAAGTCGGCCTGGGCGTCGTCGGAGAGGCCCGTGACCCGCGGGTCCACGACCTTCAGGCACACCGAGGTGTTCGAGCGGATGTCCGCCGTCTCGGCCAGGAAGGCGACCCAGTCGGTCTTGGCGACCCAGGCGTCAAGCACGGCCAGGTTGGCGTCGGCCCGGCGCTTCATCTCGGGGAAGCCACCGATAGCGGCCGCCCACTTCAGCGCATCGACCGCGTCCTCGACGGCCAGCATCGAGGGCGTGTTGATGGTGGCGCCTTCGAACAGGTCGAGGGTCACCTTGCCGCCCTTGGTCATGCGGAACAGCTTCGGCATGGGCCAGGCGGGGGTGTAGCTCTCGAGCCGGGCGACGGCGCGGGGCGACAGGATCAGGACGCCGTGCGCGGCTTCGCCGCCCAGGGCCTTCTGCCAGGAGAAGGTGACCACATCCAGCTTGGCCCAGTCCAGGTCCTGGGCGAAGGCGGCCGAGGTAGCGTCGCAGATCGTGATGCCTTCACGATCGGCGGCGATGAAGTCGGCGTTCGGGACGCGGACGCCCGAGGTGGTGCCGTTCCAGGTGAAGACCAGGTCGGCGTCCTTGCGCACCTTGGTCAGGTCGGGAAGCTTGCCGTAGAGCGCATCCAGCACCTCGGCCTCGATCTTCAGCTGCTTGGTGACGTCGGTCACCCAGTCCTTGCCGAAGCTTTCGAAAGCCAGCAGCTGCACAGGCCGTGCGCCCAGCATCGACCACATGGCCATCTCGACGGCGCCGGTGTCCGAGCCCGGCACGATGCCGACCAGGAAGTCGTCCGGGACCTGCAGCACTTCGCGGGTGCGGTCGATGGCGTCCTTGAGGCGCGCCTTGCCGGGCTTCGACCGATGCGAGCGGCCGAGGACGGCGTTGCTGAGATTTTCGGGATTCCATCCAGGGCGCTTGGCGCACGGGCCGGAAGAGAATTCGGGACGAGCCGGGCGCATGGCCGGCTTCGGCGAGGTATTCATAGCGATGTCTCCCATCCTTACAGATGAGCAGCGCCCCGTTGGGGGGGCGTGGCCCGCGGGCCAAAGGCCTTCGTTTGAGCGTCAGCGCAAGCGAAACATTTCTAACGAGGTGTGAAGAGCCGCTGGCGCCGAGGCGGCGGCGGGCGCCGGCTGCGACGATCTGAGCCGGCGCGCTAGGCGGCGGGTATCGGCGTGCGCCGGCGCATGATCACGGTAACCGTCCCCAGGACCAGGCACAGCACCATGGCGCTGTTGTTGAAATTATTGACCAGGGCATGGAGGTAGTCGGCCGGGTCGCGGCCGGCGATCAGATAGTAGGCGTGCAATGCGAACTGGCTCGCAAACAGCAGCATGACCGCGCCCATCCAGGCCGCGCCGTATCGCACGGTGATCAGCAGCAGGACGACGGCGGTCACGCCATCCAGCACGAACCGCAGTTGATCGTGCTGGCTCGGCAGGAACACGCCCTTCAGGATGCCCAGCACCATGTTCGCCGCGACCACCGCGGCCGTGGCGCGTTCGGCTGACCCGCCCTTCCAGAGCGCGAACAGGATGCCGCCGACGGCGAACATCATCTGGAGCTGGACAATCGGCGAGGTCGGCATGGCGGCGCTTGCGCACGACCTATCGGCCCCGGCCGTCCGCGTCGATGCGACCAGAGCGCCCGCCCGGGCTCAGGCGGCGGCGCGCGCCGCCACGAAGCGCCGGCGCCAGGCGACGACGGTGCCGATGATCAGGCACCAGATGATGCCTGTGAAATTGATGTTGTTGATCAGAGCGTTGAGGTAATCGCCGGTCTTGCGCTCGGTGACCATGTAATACGAATGCATGGCGAACTGGGCGGCGTAGAACAGCATCACCCCGCCCATCCAGGGCGCGCCATAGCGGACCGTCACCATCAGCAGCGCCAGGGCGCTGAGGCCGTCGTTGGCCATCCGGATCACGTCGTCGCTGTTGGGCGCCAGCCAGTGGCTGCTTTCGCCGACCAGCACGTTGACGACCACGATGATGGCAGCCGCACGCTCCGCCGCTCCGCCCTTCCAGAGCGCGAAGAGCGCGCCCAGGGCGGAGAAGATGTTGATCAGCAGTCGGATGGACACGTCTGGCATGATTAAGCGCCCCTAACGCAGATTAGAGGCGCCCAACCAGTTAATGTATTGCAATGATCCGTCGGCTAGCCAACGGATCAGGCAATCAGATGGCTTCCCGCATGATCGTCTGTTCGCGCGAGGCGCCTTCTTGCGGCTTGTCCATGCCGCTCATCTTCGTACGGATGCCGAGGCGAAGCTTGGCTTCGTTCAGCTCGCCGTGGACGGCGACCATGGCGGTCCGAGCTTCGCTCAGCGCCTTCATGGCTTCCATCATCTTCACTTGCACGTCGTCGGCGAACACCAGCGAGGTGTTCACGTCCTTACGAGCCTTGAGCATTTCGCTCATCAGTTCAGCCGCTTCGACCAGCGCGCCATCGACAGCCGCTTCGGTCGTGAAGAGCTTTTCGGCCACGCGCTTGGCCACGAAAATCTTGTCCATGTGGATACACCCCAAAAGTTACCCGACACTCGTTAAGGTAAAGCAGTGGTTACTGCGCACGCAATGGATTCAGGTGCTGTTAACCATGTTTTTTCCTGCGGCTAGTTGTAGCGTGGCGCCGAAAGCACAGTTTGAGTGAAACGCAGGCGTTTGATCGATTGCTACGGAAGCGAAGCGTTAGGACTATCGGACTATCCCTGCGTGCATGAACCTGCCGGGGGACATGTCTGGACAGGGGGCCTCGAAGGCCGCCGCTCCGACCGCAACCTTCCACGCGCGCGTCGCGGGCGTGGGACTTGTCACGACCGTCGTCGTGCTGGTCGCTGCGTGCCTGACGTTCATGCTGCAGCAGTGGGCCATCGCGCGCACGCAGTCGCACAAGTTCCATGAAGGGCTGACCGAGATCGCCGCGCAGATGGCGGGGCCGTCGATGACGCCCGCCGGCCGGCTCGACCTCAACCACGCCATGGCGGCCGTGCAGGCCAGCAAGGATGTCGTGTCGGCTCAAGTGGTCGACAACGGCGGCCGCGAGCTGGCCAGCTTCCACAGCCGCGAACCCGCCAAGGGCGCCACCGAGATCCTGTCGCGCCCCGTGCTGCTGGACGGCAAGCCGGTCGGCAAGTTCACGATGACGGTGAAGCAGCCGTCGCTGGCGCCGATGCTGCCGCAGTTCATCGCCCTCACCTTCGTTCTGCTGTTCGGCGGCGTGGGCGTGGCGCTGTTCCTGGCGCGCAGCCTCGCGCACCGCGTGATCCAGCCGGTGCAGCGGCTGTCGCAGGCCATGCATGAGGTCGCCGCCGGCGGCAGCTTCACGCCGGTCGAGGTGGACGCGTCGGACGAGCTGTTCCAGAGCCTCACCGAGAGCTTCAACCACCTGCTGGCCAAGCTGGCCGAGCGGGAGGACGACCTGAAGAGCGCCATGCGCGAGCTGGAGGTGGCGCGCGACGCCGCCAATGCCGCCAACGTGCTCAAGACCCAGTTCCTGGCGAACATGAGCCACGAGATCCGCACGCCGCTGAACGGCGTGCTGGCCATGGCCGAGGTGATGGCGCTGGGCCAGCTGGACCAGGTCCAGCGCGACCGCCTGGACGTCATCCGTCGCTCGGGCGGCCTGCTGCTGGCCGTTCTGAACGACGTGCTCGACCTGTCGAAGATCGAGGCCGGCAAGCTGACGCTGTTCGAAGAGGACTTCGACGCCGAGGCCGCGATCAGCGGCGCGCGCGAGAATTTCGAGATCATGGCCAAGGCCAAGGGCCTGGCGTTCGAGGTCACGGTCGCCGAGGAGGCCAAGGGCTGGTGGCGCGGCGACGCCGACCGTCTGCGCCAGATCGTCGGCAACCTGCTGTCCAACGCCGTCAAGTTCACGCCCAGCGGCTCGGTCGGCGCGGCGGTCGATGTCAGCCCGGCCGGCGGTCTGCGCATCGTGGTCCGCGACTCGGGCGTCGGCATCTCGCCCGAGAAGCTGCCCAGCCTGTTCGAGAAGTTCACCCAAGCCGACAATTCGGCCACCCGCCGCTTCGGCGGCACGGGCCTGGGCCTGGCCATCTGCCGCGAGCTGACGCAGATGATGGGCGGTTCCATCAACGTCGAAAGCCGCGAGGGCCATGGCTCGACCTTCACGGTCGAACTGCCGCTTACCCGCGGCCGCCCGTCGTCGCTGCAGGCCGCCGAACCGGCCCAGGCGGCGGACGAGGGCGACCTGCGCCTGCTGGCCGCCGAGGACAACCCGACCAACCAGCAGGTGCTGGCGGCCGTTCTGGGCTCGCTGGGCATCGAGGTGCACATCGTTCCGGACGGCAAGGAAGCCGTCGAAGCCTGGCGCACCGGCAGCTACGACCTGATCCTGATGGATATCCAGATGCCGGTCATGGACGGCATCACCGCCGCCTCCACGATCCGCGAGGCCGAGGCCAAGAGCGGGCGCAAACGCACCCCGATCGTGGCCTTGACCGCCAACGCCCTGACCCATCAGGTCGAGGAATACCTGGCGGTCGGCATGGACGCCCACGTGGCCAAGCCGATCGAGATCGCCAAGCTCTATGACGCGATCTCGGCGGTCCTGAACGCGGCCGCCACCGGCGGCTCCACCAGCGCCAAGGCCGGCGCCGCGGCCTGATCCGCCGCAACCTGAATTTCCTGCAACGTAGGTGAACCTCGCCCAACGGCGCCGCTCAGATATGGGTCAGGCGCGGCGTGGTCTCTTGTCGTCACTGAAGGCCGATCCCCGGCCGACACGGACCAAGGAGACCAGACTATGAAGACCCTGATCGCCGCTCTGGCCGCCGTCACCGCCGTGACGGCCGTCGCCGCCCCGGCCATCGCGACGGCCGCCCCGCGTGATCGCTACGAGGCTCACGGCGCCTACAACCTGAACCAGCGCCAGGCCGAGCTGAACCGCCGGATCGAAGTCGGCCAGCGCCGCGGCGTGATCTCGGGCGTCGAAGCCGGCGACCTTCGCACCCAATCGCGCGAGATCGCCCGCCTGGAGGCCCGCTATCGGATCAACGGCCTGACCGCCCGTGAACGCGCCGACCTGGACTACCGCCTGGACCGCCTGGACGCGCGCATCAGCCGCGAAGCCCATGACCGCGACTTTGGCCAGGGCTACGGCCACCGCCGCTAACCGCGGCCACTGATACTCCGCCGGCGCACACCCCGGCGGAGACTGGAGACGCCCTCGAAGCCCACCGCTTCGGGGGCGTCTTTCGTTCACGGCGCAGTGCGCAGGCGGCTTTCCACCATGGTCACAGCCTGGCCGCGCAGCAGGACCCGATCGCCCCGGACCTCGCACTCCAGGTCGCCGCCCCGGCCGGGATAGGCCTGGTGGAAGCGGACGCTCGCGCGGCCCAGCCTGTCCGCGAACAGCGGCGCCAGGATGCAGTGGAGCGAGCCTGTGGCCGGGTCCTCGGGAATGCCCGAGCCCGGCGCGAAAAAGCGGTCGACCACGTCATGGTCCGCGCCGGGTTTCGCCAGCGCCGCCACGCCCACATTGCCCCGGTCCCGCACGGCGCCGGCGGCCTTGTTCAGGCCCGGGATGTCGGGCGTCAGGTTGCGGACGGTCGCCTCGTCGTCGAACAGCGCGATGAGGTAGTTCGAGGCCCAGACCTCACTGGGCGTGGCGCCCAGGGCCTCGACCAGGCCCGCCGGCGCCTCGATCCGCTCGGGCGGCTGGGACGGGAAGTCCATCTCGTAACCTTCGCCCCGGCGCGCGACGATCAACGGTCCGGACTTGGTCTCGAAGGTCACAGCCGGCGCGTTCAGACCCAGCTCGGCGAACAGCACATGGCCCGACGCCAGCGTCGCATGCCCACACAGCGGCACCTCTACTGCCGGCGTGAACCAGCGCAGGCCGAAGCGCGCCGGATCGTCCGTCTTCAAGAGGAAGGCCGTCTCGGCCTGGTTGTTCTCGGCGGCCAGCGCCTGCATCCACGCTGCGTCAGGCCAGGCCGCGAAGGGCTCGACCACGCAGGCGGGATTCCCCTTGAAGGGCTGGGCGGCAAACGCATCGACGGTCCATTGGCGCAAGACTGGCCTCCTCGAAATCCGCGCCAGGACTTGCGGCCGGCGGGCCCGCGCGGCAAGGGCCAGTTCCGGCGCGGCGGACCTGGGAGGCGGCGATGACATACGAGGTGAGCGACGATCCGCAGCGGTTCGACCTGGCCCGCGGCCACCGCTGGATCTCGACCGAAAGCTACTGGGCGGAAGGCATTCCGTTGGAGACTTTCGCAAGGTCGGTGGCGAACAGCCTGACGATCGGCGTCTATGCGGCGGACGGGACGATGGCGGCCATGGCCCGCGTGGTCACTGACCGGGCGACCTTCGGCTGGATCTGCGACGTTTTTGTGGACACCGCGCACCGCGGCGCGGGCCTGGGCAAGCAGATCATGGCCTATATCAAGGCCCACCCGGACCTGCAGGGGTTCCGGCGCCTGCACCTGGCCACGGCCGACGCCCACGGTCTCTACCGCCAGTTCGGCTTCACCGACCTGACCAAGGTCGAAAGCTGGATGGAGATCCGGAACCGGGACGCCTATCGCCGCTAGTCGCGGATGATCTCCAGCTCGGGCCAGCGCGCCTTTGCCCGCGCGGCGATGGCCTCGAAGTTCGGGCTGCGGCGGGTCGGGTTGTAGCGCATCCGCATGGCGAACAGGTCGTCCAGCCCGAAGGGCGCCTGGATCGCCAGCCGATCGTCGGCGGCCAGCTTCACGCCAACGGCAAACAGCGGACTGACGAACCGACCCAGCGCCTCGGCGCTGGTGGCCAACGGCTCGTAGGGCTCGTTGAAGTGATCGGCGAACCAGACGTGCACGCGGGCCTGGTTCCGCACCTCGACCATCTCTCGCAGTGGCGCCTGGAAGGCGGCGGCCACCCGCTTGATCACCACGTCCTCGGCCTCGTACGAGATGTCCGAGGCGTCGTGATAGGCGACGTCGTAGTCCTTGATCCCATAGTCCAGCGGCCGACCGGTCAGGTCGTTGAGCACCCGCTGGTAGATCGCCCCCGAGAAGATCAGCCAGTCCGGCAGGTCCAGATCGCGCAGCGTCCGCAGGACCAGCATCAGCGGCTCTGACCGGCGCAGGATCTCAGCCAGGCGCGCCTCGTGGGTCATTGGGCGTCCCGCAGCGGCCAGCCGTGATCCAGCGGACCGTGGCCGGCGCCGAACCCGGGCGCCCGCAGCATGGCTTCGTGGACATAGTCCCAGGCGATGGCCACCGCGGCGGTCAGCGGCAGGCCTTGGGCCAGGCCCGTGGCGCAGGCCGAAGCCAGGGTGCAGCCGGTGCCGTGGGTATGGCGGCTCTCCACCCGCACCGCCTCGAACTGGGTTTCGCCATCCGGGGTGATCAGCAGGTCGATCACCACAGGCCCTGCCACGTGACCGCCCTTCATCAGAACGGCCCGCGCGCCCTGCCGCAGCAGGGCTTCTCCCGTCGCGCGCATCTGGTCGAGGCTCTCCACCGCAAGGCCGGTCAGGGCGGAGGCCTCGGGCGCATTGGGGGTGAGCAGGGCGGCGCGAGGGACCAGCAGAGCGCGTAGGGCGTCCAGGGCCTGATCCGCCAGCAGGGCTTGGCCGCCCTTGGCGATCATCACCGGGTCGATCACCGCCGGGAGGCTTGACGCCCCCTCCAGGATAAGGGCCACCAGCTCCACGACCTCCACGCCACCCAGCATGCCCGTCTTGATCGCGTCGGCGCCGATGTCGTCCAGCACGGCCCGGGCCTGGCCCTCGATCACCGCCAGGGGAACCGGGTGGACGGCCGACACCCCCAGGGTGTTCTGGACCGTGACCGCGGTGATCGCCGTGGCCGCATAGCCGCCGAGCGCAGTGACCGTCTTGATGTCGGCCTGGATCCCGGCGCCGCCGCCGGAATCCGAACCGGCGAGGATGAGGACTCGGCCTTGGGACATGACATGGCGATAGCGCGGCCAGGCGGATTTGGACAGCTCGGGCGACCAGCTATCGCGTGCAGCTACATCGCTTGATAGTTATATAACCTTGAAGGTATATTCAGCGGTATGACCCC
>Ga0209026_1001557_pt1 | contig 9927 bp, 15 predicted proteins | sample AraplaCL_Col_mCL_FD_184262 | JGI IMG/M metagenome (GOLD analysis project Ga0209026, IMG submission 184262) | Arabidopsis root microbial communities from the University of North Carolina, USA - plate scrape CL_Col_mCL (SPAdes) (version 2) | ecosystem: Host-associated > Plants > Roots >... | reverse complement strand
CCCGCCCTCGCCGGTCGGTGCCGATGATGCCCACCGGCGTGTAGGTGCGATCGTGGCTGCGCGCGACGTCGCGCAGATAGGTGTCGGCCAGCGAGGGCGGGCCGATCAGCAGCAGTGACGGCGCCTGGGCTATGCGGTCGGTGATGGTCTTCAGCGGCGAGAAGCTCTCGAGCGCGTGCTCATGCAGCGCGCGGCGCATGATCCGCACACCCATGGCGCTGACCATCTGGAACAGTGGGGCCATGACGAGGGTCGAGCGGGGCAGGCCCTCGGCGCGATCCAGCACGAAGACCGAAAGCAGGAAGACCCCGACGGTCAACAGCGAACTGCGCGCCAGCACCAGGGCGTCAGGGATGGAAACATAGCGCCAGGGCGACAACTCGCGGCGGAAGATCAGGCTGAAGGCGCCGGCGATTGCGGCGTAGAGGGCGGCGAGTTGGAAGAAGCTGAGGGCGCCGGCCTGTCCGAAGCCCAGCTCGGGCTGGGTCGGGGCGACGAAAAAGGCGATGGCGAAGGCGAGTGATGCAAGCAGGGCGTCGAAGATGACGGTCTGGGCCCGGACAGCCATCCGCTCCATGCGCCGCACTCCACTCAAGGTCTGATTCCCAAACATAGGCCCGAGCTTACGGGCAGCCAGCGAAACTTGAACGGAGCGGAGTTTTTCCGCGGTCACGCGCGCTGCTTAAGCTTGCAACAGGCGTCCGGCGAGCGCGGCCGAACTTAGGAACATGAACCTCTCGGCGCAATGGAAAAGCCGCCGCGAGACTCGCGACGGCTTCCCTACAAGCAACGAAGCTAAGCTTTGGTTGCGATTACCAGACGAACTTTAGGCCACCCACGACGCGCGCATCGCCCAGGCCCGCCGTCACCGACTTGCCCTTGTTGGTGTCCCAGTAGCGTACGTCGAGCGAGATGTGGTCGGTCAGGGCGTAGCCGACGCCAGCGTTCCAGGTGGTGTAATCGAACGCCTTGTCGATTTCCTGGTGGCCGATCGCGCCGGTGATCGTGAACTTGGTGTCCGGGATCGGGATCGCGGCGTTCGCCTCGTAATACACGGCGTCGCCCGTCTTCCCGAAGAATTCGGGCGAGTAGTAGACGGCCACGCCCAGGGTCGCGGGGCCCGCGGGAACCGAGGCGGCGATCTTGCCTTCCCAGTAGTCCTCGTTCGAGCCGGACGGCTGGTCGATGTAGCCGTAGTAGATGACGCCGATGTCGAAGCTGACCGGACCGGCCGTCGGCTTGATGCCGGCGTACAGGTCGAACTCGGCGTCGGTGCCGTTGCCGAAGTCGACGTTGGAGACCCAGGCGCCGGCATAGCCGATGCCCATGGTCGCATCGACGCCGCCGAACACCTGCGGATCTTCGTCGGTCTGGCTGAGGCCGCGGAACACGTAGTCGGTCGAAGCGCCAAGGTTGAAGGCGAAGGATGGGCCGGTGTCTTCCGCGTATGCGGCGCCGGCCAGCGCCAGCGACCCGACAGCGGCCGCCAGCGCGATTTTGAGCGTTCTCATTAGATATCCCCTCTCACGTCCGTCCGGCCGAAGCCGACGGGCGAGGTCATCGTCGTCGGCGCGGTCGGCAGATCAACGTGACGGAACGGCGACAGGCGCGCCATGGGGCGGCTGATGGGTAAATGGGCGCCGAGACATAAGGGCGCCGTAAAAATGGGCGCCCAAAAGTGAGGCTCAGCGCGCCACCAGCGGGGCGAATCCCAGGTGTGAACCGGCGTCGACCAGCAGGGTCTCGCCGGTGACGTGACGTGAATGCGGGGAGGCGAGGAACACGGCCGAGACGGCGATATCCTCGGCGGTAGAGGCCGCTTTCAGCGGCGTGCCGGCGGCGGCGTTGGCTCGCACCTTCTCGGCGGCGGCCTCACCCATGCCCTTTCCGAACCAGGGCGTGTCGATGAAGCCCGGGCACACCGCGTTGACGCGGATCTTCGGCGCCAGGGCGCGGGCGAGCGACAGCGTCATGGTGTTGAGGGCGCCCTTGGACGCCGCATAGGGGATCGACGAGCCGATGCCGGTGACGCCGGCGATCGAAGCCGTCATGACCACCGCGCCGGGCTGCGGCGCCGCTTCCAGCAAGCTGCGGCAGGCGCGGACCATCTGGTAGGCGCCGATCACATTGACCGAATAGAGGTCGAGGAAGTCCTGGGCAGAGACGCCGTCCAGGTTGGCGTGCCCGTTGAATTTCGTCGTGCCGGCGTTGTTGAACAGGGCGTCGACCCGGCCGTAAGGCTCGGCGGCTGCAGCGATCCGGCGGCAATCGTCGTCGTTGGCTACGTCGCCCTGGACCAGGACCGTCTCGGCGCCGTGCGCCTGACAGAGGCGTGCGGTCTCTTCGGCCTCGTCGCGGCTGCGGGCGTAGTTGATGATCAGGGCCTTGGCGCCGCGCGACGCGACCTCCACGGCCACCGCGCGGCCCAGCCCGGTGGACGCTCCCGTCACCACCACCACAAAGTCCTGATAGTCGCCCTGGGCCATGGGTCGCGCCTCCTGCTGTTGTTTGGGCTGCTACTAGCCGGTAAAGCGCCGGCCATGGAAGAGACCCACCTCACGCAATTGGGCCGCGAGACGCGGGGCTTCGACAGCCCCGAGGCGGCGGTCCTGGAGCGCGTGCCCAACCCGCATGTCGGGACGACGTACCTCGTCCGGTTCACTGCGCCCGAGTTCACCTCGCTGTGCCCGGTCACCGGCCAACCGGACTTCGCTCACCTGGTCATCGACTATGTGCCCGGCGAGTGGCTGGTCGAGTCGAAGTCGCTGAAGCTGTACCTGGGATCGTTCCGCAACCACGGCGCCTTCCACGAGGACTGCACCGTGGCGATCGGCAAGCGGCTCGTGGATCTGCTGACGCCGGCGTGGCTCAGGATCGGCGGCTACTGGTACCCGCGCGGTGGCATTCCGATCGACGTATTTTGGCAAACCGGCGCAGCGCCGGATGGGTTGTGGCTGCCGGACCAGGGCGTCGCGCCTTACCGGGGGCGCGGCTGAGAAGATGGTTGATCGGCTCAGGTCGGTGAGCGAGGCGGAGCTTCACTATACTGTCGGGTTTGAAGCAAACCTCTGAAGAGCGCCCGGTTGTCGCATCTTCGACATCAGCATATCGCGCCGCGGGACCGGCGGTGTGGTGTTCTCGTGCAAGGCGAAAAAGGCCCGCAGACTCGCGCGGATGCCTAATCGGGCTTCCCAAAAGCTGCCGACGGGCATATACCTGATCTTGCCCAACTCTCCTCGGGCGTGTCACCTCAGGCCGGATGGCGCGCTGCGCCGTCCGGCCGTCGTGTTTCTGGCGTTCGGGCCTACGGAGTCCAGCGGCTGACGAGGGGGGCGAGGTCTGGGCGTTCCCGCTCCAAGGGCGCCTCGCGGGCCGTTCCGATCATCACAAACCCGGCCACGCGCTCTTCGGCGGCCAGCCCTAAGAGGGCAGTCGCCTCAGCGTCATAGCTGTACCAGTCGGTGATCCAGTTGGCGCCGAAACCCATGGCCAGCGCGGCATAGAGCAGGTTGGTGCAGGCGACGCCCGCCGACAGCAGTTGCTCCCACTCCGGAATGGCGGCCGCTTTGGGAGATGAGATGACCGCGACAGCCAGCGGCGGCGTCTTCAGCTTCGCCAACTTGGCGCTGAGGGTGGCGTCGCCACGGCCTTGGGCGAGGGCGTCGAGCCTCTCGGCGAAGGCCGCCTTTCCGTCACCCTCCAGGACGACGAAGCGCCAGGGCGCGAGCTTGCCGTGATCGGGCGCGCGAGCCGCGATGCGAAGCATGTCGTCCAACTGGCCCGCGTCGGGCGCTGGCGCCGTGAGGGTGAGGGCCGGCGACGAACGGCGCAGCGCCAGGAAGCTCAGCGTTTCGGGCGAGACCGAAATCGGAAGGGCGACGCCGAACGCGGGGGTGGGGGGCAGGGTCGAGGGCAACGGCTGGTCCTGCAGCTAAAGTCCCGATAGGGGGAGCCTGTTTATGGGGCCTGAACGCCGATCCGCAAGGCGAGGGGGAAGAACCGTGGAGAATAAGCCCGCCTGGCTGCGTCCGCATGGGAAGCCCTGGGTCCGAGGTCCGGCGCGGACGATCTACGACAACCCCTGGATCCGGGTGACCGAATACGCGGCCACCGCGCCGACGGGCGCGCCGGCGCAATACGGCCTGGTCAGCTTCAAGAACTACGCGGTGGCGATCCTGCCGCTGTTCGACGACGGGACGACCATGCTGGTCGGCCAGAGCCGGCTTCCGGCGGGCGACTACAGCTGGGAGATCCCCGAAGGTGGCGGCCCGCTCGGCGACGATCCGCTCGAGAGCGCCAAGCGCGAGTTGGCCGAGGAGACCGGCCTCCAGGCGGCCGAGTGGCACGAGGTCATGCGGACGCAGATCTCCAACTCGGTGACGGACGAGGTGATGTTCGGGTACCTGGCGCTGGGCCTGTCGCGAGCGCGGGCCGGACAGGAAGTGGACGACACCGAGTCCCTGGAGATCGCCCGCGTGCCGTTCCATGAGGCGCTGGAGGTCGCGATGGCAGGCGAAATCAAAGACCTCCTGACAGTAGCGATGCTGCTCAAGGCCTACCATATGGCTCGTGAAGGGCTTTTGGCGCCCGCGCTTGCGCGCGCCATGCTAGGCTAGGGAGAAAGCCTATGGGTCGGGAGGACACCATGAGTCAGCGCCTGGAGGTGGTGAACCCCGCCGCGCCGCCGCCCGTCTGGGCCGCGCTGCGGAACGAGGCCTATGCCGCCGCCAAGTCGGAATCGGCCCTCGCCAGCCTGCTGGCCGCCGTCATCCTCAACCACGACAGCCTGGGCGATGCGCTGAGCTATCAGCTGGCGCGCAAGCTCGGCGACCAGGAGCTGCGGGCCATGAGCCTGCGCGACACTGTCGAGGAGGCCTATGAGGCCGACCCCTCGATCGTGGAGATCGCCGAGGCCGACCTGAAGGCGGTTTTCGAGCGCGACCCCGCTTGCAAGGGCTATGTCCAGCCGTTCCTGTTCTTCAAGGGCTTCCTGGCGCTGCAGACCCACCGGGTTGCGCACTGGCTCTACAACGAGGGGCGCGAGACGCTGGCCTTCTACCTGCAGAGCCGGACCAGTGAGCTCTTCCAGGTGGACATCAATCCGGCGACCAAGATCGGCCGGGGGGTCTTCGTGGACCATGGCACCGGGATCGTCATCGGCGAGACCGCGGTGATCGGCGACGATGTGTCGATGCTGCAGGGCGTGACCCTGGGCGGCACGGGCGCCGAGCGCGGCGATCGTCACCCGAAGATCGGCAAGGGCGTCCTGCTGGGCGCGGGCGCCAAGGTGCTGGGGAACATCGTCATCGGCGACTACGCCAAGATCGCCTCGGGCTCGGTGGTGCTGAAGCCGGTGCCGCCGGGATGCACCGCCGCCGGCGTGCCGGCGCGCCTGGTGAATTGCCCGACCTGTGAGGAACCGGCCAAGAGCATGGACCACACCCTCGCGGATGCTGTGTACGACTATGTGATCTGAGGTTTCCCCTCCGCGCCGGAGCGGCTAGGTTCCGCGCAACGATTTGCACGGAGCGTTTTGGACGTGGACGAGAGAGCTATCCGCAAGGTCGAAGGCCACCTCCGGGGCACTTTCGCAAATGCCCGCATCACGCTTGTTCCGCGCCCGAAGCAGAAGGATTCCGCCGAGGTCTACATCGGCGAGGAGTTCATCGGCGTGGTGTTCGAGGATGAGGACGGCGACGGCTCGTACGTCTTCAACATGTCGATCCTGGCCGAAGACCTGCCCTAGCGGATCTGCACGACCTTAAGGGTTCCGGCTGGCGCGGGTCCGATCTGCGGCGGCGGCTTGCTGACATCCAACCATGATGCCCACTGCTCGCGGGGCAGGATGACGATCTGCCGGTCGTGGTAGGGCGCGATGTCGGCGCCGGGCGGGCAGGTCAGCAGGGTGAAGCGGTCGTCGCGGATCAGGCCGGCGATCCCGAGCGTCTGGTCGTCGGCGGCGGTGAAGCGCCATTTCGACTTGGGCGCCTTGGGGCCGGTGAACTCGAAGAACGCGTCGATGGGGACCAGGCAGCGTCCCCGCGGGAAGCTGCGGTCGTCGGACCGGAAGTTGATGATCGGGCCGCGCGGGCCCGGAAACCCCCAGCGCATCTGCGACAGCACCGCCGCGCCGTCCCGGCCGGTGACGATGTAAGCGGGGTCGGTCGGCCGGACCCCGGCCCGGGGCTCCATGTTGGGCGCGCCGCTGTCCCAGGTCAGCGGCAGCTCCAGCTGGCTGAATTGCTTGAGCAGCTCGTCGAGTGACCGTTCCTGGGCGAACTCGTTGCACATCTTATCTACAGAATCCCGATGGGCGCGGTGTGGATATTTCCTGCGGTCAGGCGACGTCGCGCAGGATGCGACGAGCTTGGAACGGCGGGATGATCGCCGTGATATGGGCCGCCCAGCGCAGGCGCGCGTCATGGCGCATGGGGGCGGCCGCGCTCTCCAGATCAAACAGGCCGGCGCGCGATCCGCGCAGCAGGCGCTTGACCAACACCTCCTCGGTGTCGAGTTCGACCACCACCACATGGCCCAGCATGTCCGGGGAGGGCGCCGTGCGCTGGTCCTCGAAATAGATGATCGCCCCGTCGTCGGCGACGCCGCGCATGGAGTGGCCGACCACCTTGAGCGCCCGCGCCTGGTCCGAGCCGCCGGGCGGGATCGGGACCAGTTCCGCGGGGTCTTGCCCCAGGGCGAAGAGGACGGTGCCGTCCGGGTTCGCGCCCACCGACCCGACGACCGGCACGAAGCCCTCGGCCACCCGCACCGCGCCGGCGGCGTCGTAGAGCCATTCGGGGCTGACCCCGAAGGCCGCGGCGTATTCCTTGGCGCGCCGGTACGAGAAGGGGGCGTTGCCGTTCTCGTTCGACGCATAGGTGTTGCGACTCCACCCATGTACGTCCGCAGCTGACGCAGCTGTGTCGTAGCCTCTGTCGATCCGGGCCTGCCGGAGCCGTTGTGCGCGACCGTCCATGGGGCTGTAAATAATCTACAGACAAAGGTTGCGCAACGGACTGTATCTTTCCTACATTTCTACCATGGCTACACCCTCACACACCCCCGCCACCTATGCGGCGCTCCGCTACGGCGGCGCCTCGCAAACCCGCGCCCAGGCCGAGCTGTCGATCAGCGTCGGCGAAGCCCACAGCCTGGAGCGCGCCTTCAAGTGCGTTCGTCCCGGCAAGATGCTGGACCGCATGCGACCGCGGTTCGCGCGCCACGACGACCACGTGGCGGCCGTGCTGGCGGCCGGCGGCTATCCCGCGATTGCGCGATGAGCGGCCCGCAGGACGCCGCGACCCTGGTCGCGGGCGCGCTCAGCCGGCGTGGGCCGGACGAGCGGGGCCGGTTCCTCCGCGAACTCCTGGCCCACACCGCCGCCGGACTGGTCGTGATCGAGGGCGAGGCGCAGGCGTCTGAGGCGGTCTATCGCCTGGCCGACGCCGTGGTGGCGCGAGGCGCGGCGCTATGAGCGGCCCGAAGACGGCGAGGGATCCCAACCTGAAGGCCCAGCGTGCGGCGCGCGACCGACTGCTGCGGATGGAGCGTCAGGCCAAGGCCCGAGCCGAGGCCACGGCGGTGGCCGATGGGGTGGCCGAGACCGTGGCGCTGTCGCGAGCGCGGGGACAGGCGGTGGCCGTGCCGCCGGCAGGCGCGCGAGAGCCTTACCGGCGGCAGACGGGATTGCAGTGGCTGGCCGCCAAGGGGCGCATCGACGCCCAACTGCGGGCCGCCGGCGAGCGGTACGGCTGGGCCTATCGGCGGGTGAAGCTGGAGAAGGCGATCCCATCGACCCTGGACGTGCGGGTGCGTGGCGAGTTCATCCCGCCGGCGCTGGCCGACGTGCTGGCCAGCGGCGAGGCGACCGAGCAGGCCCGGCGCAAGCTGGTGGACTACCGGCGCAGGCTGCACCGGCAGGTCGATCTGGTGGCCGCCTGCGACCTGATCTGTGGGGAGGAGCAAACCCCGCGCGAGGCGGCGTCGGGCAGCGAACGCGACGCGGGTCGTCTGGAGGCCGTGCTGAAGGTGGCGCTGGATATCCTGGCCGAGGGCGGCGCCTGAATGTTCCTTATTTGTTCTTGACATTTGCGCGCGAATTTGCGACAGTTCGGTCAGCGTTGATAAGTGCGCCCGCCGCGATCGCGAATTCCGCTTTTCGAATCCCACGCGAAAATCGATGCTACAACTCGACCGTTGGTTGAGTTTGTTTAAGGCTTGTTCACCGTTGCAACGATCCATGGTGATGTCGGGGGACATACATAGTGCAGGCGTGCGGGGTCGCCCTCGTGCGCCTCGGAGCGACATCCCGTGACGCCGGACCCGTCTGCCCCCCACGCCCTGATCATCGAGGACGAGATGATCATTGCGCTCGAAGTCGAGGACCTGCTGCGGGGGCTCGGCTATCGAACCTTCGATATCGCCGCCACGCCCACCGACGCCATCGAACAGGCCAGCCAGCATCGCCCCGACCTGATCACCGCCGACGTCCGCATCGTGGACGGCACGGGGATCGAGGCGGTCAAGGCGATCACCCAGCGCCTGGGCGAGATCCCGTACTTCTACGTGACGGGCAACGTCGACATGCTGAAGGGCGAGCGCGCCGAGGTGGTCGAAAAGCCGATCAGCCCCCGGGCCTTCGCCCGGGCCTGCGCCGCGGCCGTGGCGGCGGGGCGGGGCGGGAGCGCTTAGGGGCCCCTGGGAGTTGCACCGAGCCACGGCGCAGATCGACAGCGTGGCGATCGCGGAATGGGGCGGCGGCGGCGCCTTGGTCGGGCGGAGGGCGTCCGCTTAGCGCCAGTGTCCATCGTTTGCGCGTGGGACGGCCTGGCGGTTGTGCGCGGCGAGCTTTCGACGATCGACCGCTCCTCAGGCCCGCGCTTCGTCTCCACCGTCATCTTCAAACATCACGCTCCCGCCGCCGCCCTCGTGCGCATCCAGGGCGCGGTTGTGCCAGTGCATGGCCTCGTCGATGAGGCGGCTGCGGTCGCGCATGTTGTCGGTGGTGGCGGCCAGGCGGAGTAGGGCCTCGGCCTGGCGGCGATAGTCATCCTCGGACGACATCGAACGGCTCCCCATGTGGCCCCGGCATCGGCACGGGGCGGCGGTGTGTCCGACTGTACGACTCGCGTCCATACGCGGACGCGTCCAGGCAGCGCGGGAATCGCGACCGCTTTGTGGCGGCGCGCCGGCGCGAAATGTCCAATTCAAACAAGGAGCTTAGCCATGGTGGAAAAACCACGGTCGATGACGGCTGCGCGCGCGGTGGTGCTTGCGGCCGCGGCGGTTGGAACGGTTGGCGCGACGCCGGAACAGGCGAAGGCCTCTCCCCGGAAGGCGCCGGTGAAGCGGGGGGCGAAGGCGGCGGTGAAAGCGGCGGGCCGGAAGGTGGCGCGCAAACGCACGCCGGACGCGCAGGGCAAGGTCCGGGCGGTGAAATACGGGCCGAAGGTGGTCGAGAAGATCTGTGCGCGGCTGACCCAGGGCGAGACCTGGTTCGACATGTGCAACACGGACGGGCTGCCCAGCTACACGACCTTCTACACCTGGCAGGAGAAGCATCCCGAGTTCGCCGAGGCGGTCTTCAAGGCGCGGCAGCAGGGGGCAGACTTCTGCGCGGACGAGGCGCTGAGGGTGGCGCAGGCCGCGACCCGGGAGACGGTGCAGCAGGACCGACTGCTGGTGACGACGCTGATGCGCCGGGCGGCGCTGATCGCGCCGAAGGCGTGGGGCGGCAAGGGCGAGAAGGGCGGGGCGGGCGCGTCGAAGGACGGCGCAGCGGTGACGGCGCCCGCCGCGCCGCTGGAGGTGGTGTTCCGCGTGCGGCACTTCGAGCGGGTGGTGGGCGAGGACGGGCGCGCGTTCGTCCGCGAACTGCTGCCGGAGGGCCAGGCGTGAAGGAGGCGCTGAAGATCAGGGCAAAGACGG
>Ga0209026_1001555_pt1 | contig 9947 bp, 9 predicted proteins | sample AraplaCL_Col_mCL_FD_184262 | JGI IMG/M metagenome (GOLD analysis project Ga0209026, IMG submission 184262) | Arabidopsis root microbial communities from the University of North Carolina, USA - plate scrape CL_Col_mCL (SPAdes) (version 2) | ecosystem: Host-associated > Plants > Roots > Unclassified... | reverse complement strand
TCCTGGGGCGCAGCCATGGCCTGTCGCGCCTGTTCGACTATCTGGCCGACCCGGCCCGCGACGGGCGCACCCTGCGCGAGGCCGACGTGGCCCAGGACGTCTTCGGGCGCGAGCTGGACCTGTCCGGCGACGCCTCGGTGCGGGTCTACATCCACCGCCTGCGCAAGAAGCTGGACGAGTTCTATGCGGGCCCCGGCGCAGCCGAGCCCTATCGGCTGGTGATCCCGGTGGGCGAGTACCGGCTGGACGTGGCCGCCGCAGAGGTGGGCGCGTCGGCCGAGGCCGCCCCGAAGCCCCGCCCCCGCTGGCTGGTTCCAGCCATGGCCGCGGGGCTCGTCCTGGTCGCCGCCAACATCGCCGCCTGGGCGTTCGTGGCGCACGACACCGCGCCGTCGCGCGAGCTGGCGCATGTCGCCGCCTCACCGCTGTGGGCCGACTTCGGACGGGACCGGCCGGTCGTGGTGGTGATCGGCGACTACTACATCTTCGGCGACACGGACTACGGCGACGGCCCCAAGCGGATGGTCCGGGCGTTCGAGATCAACTCGCCGGCCGAGCTGGACGCCTGGCTGATGGACAACCCTGAGCTCCAGGGCCGCTACATCGACCTCGACACCTACTACACGCCGGTGGGCGCGACGCTGGCTCTGCGCGAGATCATGCCGCTGGTGCGCCAGGCGGCCGGCGGCATCGACCGGGTGCGGGTGATCACCGCCTCGCACCTGACGCCCGACCTGATGAAGAGCGCCGACATCGTCTATGTGGGCTACCTGTCGGCGCTGCATGTGCTGCAGGAGCCGGTGTTCGAGCGCTCGCGCTTCACCATCGGCTCGACCTATGACGAGCTGGTCGACCGCAAGACCGGGCAGAGCTTCGTCTCAGGCGCCGGCGCGGCCTCGGGCGACCGGCCGAACCGCGACTATGGGTATCTCGCCGCCTTCGACGGGCCGGCGGGCAACCACTTCATCATCGTGGCCGGCAACCGCGACATCGGGGTCATGCAGATGGCCGAGGTGGCCAGCGACCGCAAGGCGCTGGCGGGGCTGAAGATCGGCGAGGCCGGCACGGTCGAGGCGCTCTACGAGGTGGACGGCGTGGGTCGCACGGCCCTGGGCGCGCGCCCGGTGATCGCCTCGCGCTGAACCCCGCGGCGGCTTGGCCGTTTAGGCAGCGACCGACACGGGAGCCTGCCATGACCGCCAAGAAGCCGACCCACCCGCTGATCCCCGCCGACCGGGTGAACGGCACCGACGTCTTCAACAAGGCCGGCGAGAAGCTGGGCAAGATCGAGGACGTCGCCATCGAGAAGGTCTCGGGCGAGGTCGCCTATGCGATCCTGTCGTTCGGCGGCCTGCTGGGCATCGGCGCCAAGTTCCATCCGGTGCCATGGAAGCTGCTGAAGTACGACACCGAGAAGGGCGCCTATGTCGTCCCGCTCGAGAAGGCCGACCTGACCGCCGCGCCGATGATCGACGAGGGCGAGCTGTCGGGCTGGAACGACAGCCTGAGCCGCGAGGCGATCTACGGCTACTACTCCAGCTACGGCGTCGGGCCCTATTGGGGCTAGAAACCCCTTCAGGATGGGTTCAGGTAGGACGCGCGAAACGTAGGCCTCATCCCCTTGCCGCCGCAGACCGTACCTGAAGCCTCATGCGACCTTTGATCCTGCCCCTCATCGCCGCCGTGACCCTGAGCGCCGCGCATCCCGCCGCCGCCGCGGAGGGGCGCGGTTTCGCCGCCGCCTTCGGCAACACGGTCAAGGCGCTCTATCCGGACGGCAAGTATCAGTGGCTGTGGTTCAACGCCGACGGCACCTGGGAAGCCTTCGGCCGGCGCGGCAAGTGGTCGTCCGGCAAGTGGAACGCCAAGGACTCCAGCCAGGTCTGCCTCAAGCAGGCCAAGCCGATCCCGATCCCGTTCAAATACTGCACGGACTTCCCGGCCAACGGCGGCGTCGGGGCGGTCTGGACGTCCAAGAGCATGGAGGGCGACCCGATCAAGGTCACCGTCGTGCGGGGGATCCAGCGTCCGCAGGCCGCCAAGCCCGCCGACTAGCTAAGGCTCAGTGCGCGTGGCCGTGGTGGTCGTGCGGCTCGCCGCTGTCGCGCACCTCGACCGTGACGTGGGACAGGCCCGCCAGGCCCGCCAGCCGCGCGCGGTAGGTCGCCACCGGCTTGGGATGGGCGGCGGCGATCACGGCGATCACCGCATGGTGGCCGGGGCCCAGGCGCCACAGGTGCAGGTCGATGACCCGCTCGCCGCCATCCGACAGGCGCCGGCGCACCTCGGCCGTGAGATCGGGCGACGGATTGATGTCCACCAGCGCCGCGCCAGCCTTGCGGATCAGGCTCCAGGCGAACTGCCCCACCAGGAAGGCGGCCAGCAGGCCGGCCAGCGGGTCGGCGAAGCCCAGGTTCAGCCACTGCCCCGCGCCAATGGCCAGCAGGGCAAGGACCGAGACGGCGGCGTCGGCGGTCAGGTGCAGGTGCGCGGCGGAAAGGTTCAGGTCGCCCTGGGGATCGTTGCGCGAAGCGGTGACGCCGGTCGGGCGCAGCAGCCAGATGCACACCAGGTTCACCACCAGGCCGCCGGCCGCGATGGGCAGCGCCTCGCCATAGGCGACGGCCTCGGGCGCCAGCAGGCGATGGATGCTCTCGACGCCGATCAGCGCGGCGGTCACCGCCAGGACGATGGCGTTCGCGAAGCCCGCCAGGTAGCCGATCTTGCCGGTGCCGAAGCTGAAGGCCGGATTGTCGGCATGGCGGCGCGCCAGGGCATAGGCCACCGCCGCCACGACCAGGGCGATGACATGCGCCCCCATGTGCAGGCCGCTGGCCATCAGAGCCATCGACCGCGTGGCCAGGCCGCCGGCGACCAGGGCGATCAAGGTCGCCGCGCAGATGCCCGTGACGATCCAGGTCCGCCGCTCATTCCGGCGGTGATCCGCGCCCAGATAGGTGCGGTCGCCGCGGAAGGCGTCCAGGGGCTCGGGTCGATCAGCGGTCGTCATGTGTTACTTTATAACACTCATTTCGAAGAACACTAGCGTGCAATCCGGCGCAGGGGGAGACCGTTTGGCGGCGCCCATCGCGACCTGCGCTGAAAGTGGGGCGCAGAAGGCCACTTCATAAGTCCCCTCGGCCCGCTTACATGACGCCCATGAGCGAGACCCTCACCACCAAGACCCCCGTGACCGTCCTGACCGGCTATCTGGGCGCCGGCAAGACCACGCTGCTGAACCGCATCCTCTCGGAGGACCACGGCAAGAAGTACGCCGTGATCGTCAACGAGTTCGGCGAGGTGGGCATCGACAACGACCTGATCGTCGGCGCCGACGAAGAGGTCTTCGAGATGAACAACGGCTGCGTCTGCTGCACGGTGCGGGGCGACCTGATCCGGGTGCTGTCGGGCCTGATGAAGCGCAAGGGCAAGTTCGACGGGATCATCGTCGAGACCACCGGCCTGGCCGACCCGGCGCCGGTGGCTCAGACCTTCTTCGTGGATGACGACGTGCGCGCCCGCACCGAGCTGGACAGTGTGACCACCGTGGTCGACGCCAAGCACCTGCCGCTGCGCCTGAAGGATAGCCGCGAGGCCGCCGAGCAGATCGCCTTCGCCGACCAGATCATCCTGAACAAGACCGACCTGGTGTCCGAGGCGGAGCTGGCCGAGGTGGAGAAGGCGATCCGCACGCTCAATCCCATCGCCCCGATCCGCCGGGCCCAGCGCTCGAACGTGCCGCTGGACACGATCCTGGGCCGCCACGCCTTCGACCTGACCCGCGTGACTGAGCTGCAGCCCGACTTCCTGAACCCCGCCCACGGCGAGGCCGGCCACGTCCACGACGAGCACTGCGACCACGATCATCACCACCATGATCACGACCATGGCCATGTGCACGACGAGCATTGCGGCCACGATCACCACGATCATGACCACGCCCACATCCACGACCACGTGGCCGAGAGCGGCATCTCGTCGATCTCGCTGACCGCCCAGACGCCGATCGACGGGAACAAGGTCACCGCCTGGCTGAACAACGTCCTGCAGACCCAGGGCGTCGACATCCTGCGCGCCAAAGGGATCCTGGACGTGAAGGGCGAAGATCGCCGCCTGGTCTTCCAGGCCGTCCACATGATCCTGGAGGGCGACTTCCAAGGCCCGTGGAAGGCGGACGACAAGCGTTACTCGCGCCTGGTGTTCATCGGCCGCAACCTGGATGAAGCCGGCCTGAAGGCGGGCTTCGAGAGCTGCATCGCCGCCTGAAACGACACCTCCAGGTAGATTAACCACAACTTTGATCTGAAAAGAGCGGCGGAAAAGTCGACGTCCCGACTCTAGCAGCAAGCGGCGCTTTGCCAGCCGCTTGCAGCAGGGTTGGGAGTTCCATGGGCACAGCTAGTCAGACGACCACCGTCGTCGGAGCCGCGGTCGCGGTCGGCGCGGCGGTGGCGATCGCAAAGAGCGTCGGCGGTCCCGCCGCGGCGCCCGCCGAAGTCAGCGCAGCGGAAGCGTCGCGCTTCCTCACCCAAGCCACCTTCGGGCCGACGATGGCCACGATCACCGAGGTGCAGAACCTGGGCTTCAGCGCCTGGCTGGACCAGCAGATGGCGATGGCGCCGTTCTCGATGCTGGCCGACTGCCGCCAGCGGCTGGCGACCCAGAAGCCCTACAGCACCAACGCCTCGGGCGCTTTCGTCGAGAGCTTCTGGACCGGGGCGTTCAAGCGCCCTGACCAGCTACGCCAGCGCATGCAGTTCGCACTTTCGCAGATCTTCGTGGTCTCGCGCACGAACGAGCGCATCGAGTCCGAGGCGCCGCTGGCGATGGTGAACTACTACGACCTGCTGGGCGTGGGCGCGTTCAAGACCTGGCGAGAGCTGATCGAGGTCATCACGCTCAACCCCATGACGGGGATCTTCCTGTCCTATGTGAAGAACGACAAGGAGGACCCGGCCAGCGGCCGCACGCCGGACGAGAACTATGCGCGCGAGATCATGCAGCTGTTCTCGATCGGCACGATCATGCTGAACCCGGACGGCACGCCGCAGCTGGACGCGGCGGGGAAGACCATTCCGACCTACAGCCACGACGACATCGCCGGCTTGGCCAAGGTCTTCACCGGGATCAGTTGGTACGCCCCGGGCGGCCCGAACGAGAGCGCCTGGCTATCCTCGGCGTACGGGTACTTCGACCAGGCCGGCGACAAGGGCAACCCGGTCCAGATGATGTACTATCCTAAGCACCACTCGCTCTCGGCGAAGATGTTCCTGGGCGTGACCATCCCGGCCACGACGACCGCGAACCCGGCCGGCGAGGTGAAGATCGCGCTCGACACCCTGTTCAACCACCAGAACACGGCGCCCTATTTCGCCAAGCGGCTGATCCAGCAGTTCGTCACCAGCAACCCGACGCCGGCCTATGTGGGTCGCGTCGCGGCGACGTTCGCCAACAACGGCCAAGGCGTCCGCGGCGACTTGGCGGCCGTGCTCAAGGCCGTGCTGCTGGACCCTGAGGCCCGCGACACGGCCGCGGCGCAGGCCAACCCCAACTTCGGCAAGCTGCGCGAGCCGATCATGCGCGTCACCGCCTGGGGTCGGGCGTTCAACGTCCGCTCCAAGAACACCCACTTTTCCATCGTGAACACGGGCGGCGCAGAGGTCCTGAGCCAGGAGGTCATGGCCGCGCCATCGGTCTTCAATTTCTGGCGGGCCGGCTACGTGCCTCCACACACCCGGCTGGGCGGCCAACAGCTGGTGGCGCCCGAGTTCCAGGTGGTGAGCGAACTGACGACGGCCGCCTACGCCAACATGATGGTCAATGCGGTCAAGTCCGGCGTCGGAACCAATCTGATCTCCTACAGCGGCCCGGACGTGCTCAGCGACTACACCGACGAGATCGCGCTGGCGGGCACGCCCGAAGCCCTGCTGGATCGGCTGAACCTGTTGCTGTTCTACGGCCAGATGCCGACGGCGCTGCGTAGCCAGATCCTGACGGTGGTGAACGGCATCAAGATCCCCACCACCGGGTCCACGACCACCGCCCTCACCAACCGCGCCAAGCTGGCCATCACGCTCTGCCTGGTGTCCGGCGACTTCGTCACCCAACGCTGATCCAACGGCAAAGGAAGCTGCTGTGAACGACTCTTCGAGCCGTCGTGAGTTCCTGCGCATGAGCGCGGGCTTCTCCGTCCTGGGGGCCGCCGCGCCCCTCGCCCTGCAACTGAGCGCCGCCGGCACGGCCGCGGCCGCCGAGGCCTCGGACTACAAGGCCCTGGTCTGCCTGTTCCTCCAGGGCGGCCAGGACTCCAACAACCTGGTGCTGGCCACCGACCCGGACAGCTTCGGCCGCTACACCTCGGCCCGGAACACCGGCGAGGACCCGATCGCCCTGAAGGCGCCCGGCACACCGCCGCAAACGGTCCCGGCCGGCACGCGCAAGAACAAGCCGGCCATGTGGGGCGGCGTGCTGCCCATTGTGCCGAAGACCGCCCAGGCGATCCCGGCCGGCACCAACGTCACCGGCCAGCGGACGTTCGCGATCCACCCGCTGATGGGCCAGCTGATGCCGCTGTGGGAGCAGGGGCGGCTCGCCGTCCTGGCCAATGTCGGCACCCTGATCCAGCCGACGACCAAGACCCAGTTCAACCAGAACGCCGTCCCGATTCCCGCGGCCCTGGGGTCGCACAACGACCAGCAGTCGGCGTGGCAGTCGGGGGCGATCGACGGGGCCCAGACCGGATGGGGCGGCCGGCTGGCCGACATCGTGGCCAGCCAGAACGGGCCGCAGTCGATCTTCACGTCCGTCTCGGCGGCCGGCAACGCGGTCTTCCTGTCGGGCGACCAAGTCAGCCAGTACCAGATCAACACCGACCTGGGCGCACCGGCGATCTCGATCGCGGCCATTTCAGGCAGTCTGTTCGGGACCACCGCCGGGTCTGCGGCGCTGAAGAACATCATCCAGAGCACCGGCTCGACGTCGAACTTCGCCAACGACTATGCGACGACGGTCCAGCGCTCGATCGCGGCGGCGGCGACGCTGAACGCCGGCTTCCAGAAGCCGGGCTTGGTGCTGGCGGCGCCGAAGTACTTCGAGCCGATCCAGGGCTTCGAGGACTCCAACACTTGGCTGGTCCAGCTGAATACGGTCGCCCAGATGATCGCGGCGGCGCCGGCCATGGGCATCAAGCGTCAGGTCTTCTTCCTGCGGCTCGACCAGCACGACACCCATGACAACCAGAACCCGCGCGAGGCCGTGAACGTGACCCGCCTAGCCCAGGCCATGGCCTATTTCGACCAGGCGCTGTCGGCCATGCCGGCCGGGAGCGGACAGGTCGTGGACATGCGTTCGCGGGTGACCACCTTCACGGCCTCGGACTTCTCGCGAGGTTTCGCCAGCAACGGGTCGGGCACCGACCACGCCTGGGGCGGCCACCACCTGATCATGGGCGGCGCGGTGAAGGGCGGCGACATATACGGCCAGTACCCGACGCTGGGGATCGACAAGGCGGGCTTCAACAACCCGGACATCGTCGGCAACAACATGCTGCCCACCACGTCGGTGGATCAGTACGGGGCGACGCTGGGGCGCTGGTTCGGGGTGCCGGACGGGGATCTCTTCACGATCTTCCCCAACCTGCACAACTACGGGACGCCCTTCCTGGGCTTCGTCTGAGACTGTTCCCAAAGCTCGTCATCGCCCGGCTTGTCCGGGCGACCCATGATCACCTGATCTTGCAGTGAAAACGCTCGGCCTCACCGCGCGAAAGCTCGCTAAGCGGAGATCATGGGTGGCCCGGACAAGCCAGGCCATGACGGGAAATATTGAACAGCCTCAGGCGGCCATCGGGCGGCTGGCGAGCCGGCGCAGGAACTGGGTCGCGACGATCTCGGGGCGGAGCACGCCACACCAGCAGGCTTCGCGCCCGCCACGCCATTCCAGGATCAGCCGACGGCCTTCAAGCCGGTAGCGGCCGCGGTGGGTCGCGGGGCCCACTGCAACTTCCAACGTATTCCACATCGCCGTCGCGCCTTTGCGCTGTTGTCGGGCCGTTCTGGCCCCATCGGCCCATGGTTAAGCTGATCAGGTTGCCCCGCGATTAATGATGAACAGATTGGACTAGAACTCCTCGCCCACCAGGCCGACCTTGTCGAAGCCGTTGGCCCGCAGGCGGTTCATCACGCCCATCAGGGCGCCATAGCTTACCCCCTCGTCGGCGCGCAGATAGATGCGCTGTTCGGTGGGGCGGGGACCCGCGCCGGCGGCCACCACGGCCGCGAGGTCTTCGGCGCTGACCGCCCGCTCGCCCACATAGATGCGCCCTGCCATCGTCAGGCTGACGATGACCGGCGCCTGGGGCGGCGTCGGCGAGGCCTGCGCCTGGGGCAGGTCCACCTTCACCGACACGGTCGAGACCGGCAGGGCGACCATGAAGATGATCAGCAGCACCAGCATGACGTCGACGAAGGGCGTCACGTTGATGTCGGCGTTCTGGCGGATGTTCCAGGCGTCGTTGCGGGCGGAAAGGGAAGCGGCCATATGCGTCCTCCTGATAGATGACGCATGTAAGATATTATGCTTGTAAACTCTGACAAGCCCAAACTTGAGCCAAACGAAAAGGCCCGCCGGAGTTTCCCCCGGCGGGCCTGTTCTTGAAGCTGGTCCGAAGAGCCTAGAGCTCTTCGTTGATCAGCGCGACCTGATAGAAGCCGTTGCCCTGCAGGTCGTTCATGACGCCCATGAACTCCCCGTACAGCACGTCCCGGTCAGCGCGGATGTAGACGCGCTGTTCGGTCGGCGGCGTGGCCGGGTCATCGGCCGTCAGACGCGCCGACAGGTCCGAAGCGAGGCGGTCGATCGTCGTCGGCTGTTCGCCGATGAAGATGCGCTGGCCGCGCTGGATGTTGATCAGCGTCGGTTCTTCCACCTTCGTGCCCGGGGGCGGCGGAATCGCCGGCGGCAGGTCGAGCTTGATCGACACCGTCGCGGCGGGGATCGACACCATGAAGATGATGAGGAGCACGAGCATGACGTCCACGAAGGGAGTCACGTTCATGTCTGAGTTCTGGCCGAGGTCGAACTTCGACCCGCCGCCTCCGCCCATCTTTGCGCCCATACGTCCTGGTTCCTTACCCTTGAGCCCGCGCAGACCGGGCCTCTCGCTGGGACCATTGGCAAGCCGGTAACAGCTTGTAAAGCCGAAAGCGCCGGAACGCCGTTCGCCTGTCCGGGGCGCCCCGCGCTTGCCCGCCGCGACGCCGGCTCCTAGGAAGCGCGCCATGACCTTCAGCTTCGACGCCTATGTGACGGCCGCCCTGTTCGACCGGGCCGGTCGCGCCGCCTTCGCCCTAGGGGACGGGACCGTCCGCTTCGAGAGCGGCGAGACCATCGAGGCCCACGACGGGGCGGTGCTGTCGGCCTGCCTGCCCCCCACCGGCGAAGGGATTCTGACCGGCGGCGACGACGGGCGGGTCGTGCTGTCCACGCCGGCCGGCGCCCAGGAAATCGCCAGCCTGCCTGGAAAATGGATCGACTCGGTGGCCGCCAGCGCCGAGTCGAAGCTGATCGCCTTCGCCGCCGGGCGCGAGCTGCACATCCGCGATTCCGCCGATCCGGCCTTTGCGCGGACCTTCATGCACGAGAAGTCGGTGTCGGACATCGCCTTCGACCCCAAGGGCCGTCGCCTGGCCACGGCGACCTATGGCGGCGTCTGGCTCTGGTACGGCCGCATCGCCGACCAGAAGCCGGTGGTCCTGAAGTGGGCCGGCAGCCACGTGACCGCCTGCTGGAGCCCGGACGGCAAGTTCCTGGTCAGCGCCATGCAGGAGAACCAGCTGCACGGATGGCGCGTGGCCGACGAGAAGAACATGCGGATGGGGGGCTATCCCTCGAAGGTGCGCAGCCTGGGCTTCATGTCCAGGGGCGCGCTGCTGGCCACGTCGGGCGCC
>Ga0209026_1001554_pt1 | contig 9948 bp, 8 predicted proteins | sample AraplaCL_Col_mCL_FD_184262 | JGI IMG/M metagenome (GOLD analysis project Ga0209026, IMG submission 184262) | Arabidopsis root microbial communities from the University of North Carolina, USA - plate scrape CL_Col_mCL (SPAdes) (version 2) | ecosystem: Host-associated > Plants > Roots > Unclassified... | reverse complement strand
TCCCAGACAGGGATGCAAGGGGACAGTTACATCCCCCCAAAACAGTAAACTTGCGGTACCAATTTATAAACCAACGTTATACACATGCAAATAATTTTAGGAATCATCTTCCACTTTATAGGTGGATTTGCTTCGGGAAGCTTTTACATCCCGTATAAAAAAGTAAAGGGCTGGAGCTGGGAAAGCTTCTGGATTGTCGGGGGTCTGTTCTCCTGGCTCATCGTTCCGCCAATTGCGGCGTGGTTAACTATTCCGCATTTTGGCGATATTATCAGCGCCACCAACTTTCACATTATTTGGCTCACCTTCTTTTTTGGTGTGCTGTGGGGCATAGGCGGATTAACTTATGGGTTAGGTGTTAGATACTTAGGCGTTTCCTTAGGTAGCACTATCATTTTAGGGTTATGCGCTGTATTCGGTTCCTTAATCCCTTCAATTTACTATCAATTTGCTCCACAGGAAGGTAAGGATACCATTGGTTCGTTGTTCAGCCATACCTGGGGACAATGGGTGCTTGTCGGAATCTTATTAACGGTTATTGGCATAATAGTCTGCGGTAAAGCGGGGATGATGAAAGAAAAAGACCTGAACGCCGGTAAAGCCGATGTAGCCGATAATAAAGAGTACAAATTCGGCCTCGGAATTTTGGTGGCGATAGTTTCGGGTGTGTTAAGTGCCTGCTTCAACTTTGGTATAGAGGCCGGTAAAAGTATGGCCGATACCGCAAATGCATCCTGGATGCTGGCCCACCCCGGCGAGGGCAAATTCCTGTTCCAAAATAACGTGATCTATATCGTTATCCTTTGGGGTGGTTTAACCACCAACTTCATTTGGTGCATGGTGTTAAACGCCCGTAACAAAACCTTCGGTGATTACACCGACAAACGTCATCCACTATTAAAAAACTATATTTTTTGTGCGCTGGCTGGAACTACCTGGTTCCTGCAATTTTTCTTCTACGGGATGGGCGAGAGCCGTATGGGTAATGGTGCCAGCTCGTGGATATTACACATGGCCTTTATCATTCTTGTCGCCAACGTTTGGGGACTGTTTTTAAAAGAGTGGAAGGGCGTAAGCAAAAAGGCATATGCTACCGTTGTTGCGGGTATCGCTATCATCATTATTTCGGTACTGGTGGTAGGTTATGGTAATAATATTAAAGACGAGCAAGCAAAACCTAAGACTGCTTCAAATCTTCAAATTCTCAAATCTTCAAATCGATAATTCAATAATTAAAATATAATGTCTGTTCAAACAAAAAATTTCAAGCACGTAAGTTATTTATGGGACGACGCCAAAGCCGCCGAAATGGCCGGCGACGAAGTGGCGTTGTTGATCTACCGCTCAAACCTGTTAGGCGCCGATTTGCGCTTAACCAATTATGGCGGCGGTAACACTTCGTGCAAAACTAAAGCGAAAGATCCGCTAACCGGTCAGGAAGTGGAAGTGATGTGGATAAAAGGTTCTGGTGGCGATATCGGTACTTTGAAAAAAAGCGGACTGGCGGCATTATATGTTGATCGCTTGCGCAGCCTGAAAAACGTTTATCGCGGCATTGAGCACGAGGACGAAATGGTGGAGTTATTTAACCACAGCATTTTCGACCTGGCTTCAAAAGCGCCGTCTATTGATACGCCATTGCATGGCTTTTTGCCATTTGCGCATATTGATCACCTGCACCCTGATGCAGCAATCGCCATCGCGGCAGCAAAAGACGGCAAAAAAATTACCGAAGAGTTATTTAAAGGCACAATAGGTTGGGTTGACTGGCAGCGTCCGGGTTTTGACTTGGGTTTACAACTGAAAGAATGTTTAGACAGTAACCCGGGTATTCGTGGTATTATGCTGGGCTCGCACGGTTTGTTTACCTGGGGCGATACCGCCTACGAAAGCTACATGAACACGTTGGAAGTAATTGAGGCTTGTGCCGAATACTTAGAACAAAACTATGGCAAAAAAGGGCCAATATTCGGTGGCGCTAAAATTGAAAGCGCTTCTGCCGAAGATCGTAAAAAACAGGCTGCTGCTTTAGCGCCGGTATTGCGCGGCTTCTGCTCATCTGCAGTAAAAATGATCGGTCATTTTACCGATGATGCGCGCGTTTTAGAATATATCAATTCGAAAGATCTAGAGCGTTTGGCGCCAATGGGTACCAGCTGCCCGGATCACTTTTTGCGCACTAAGATCAGTCCGCTGGTATTAGAATTAGGTGCTGCTGACGACCTGAGCGATGTTGAGGCTTTAAAAACAAAACTGGCGCCTGCATTTGAGGCTTACCGCCAGATGTATACTGATTATTACAATACCTGTAAGCATGACAATAGCCCAGCTATTCGCGATGCTAATCCGGTAGTAATTTTGTATCCGGGTGTGGGTATGTTTACTTTTGCTAAGGACAAACAAACTGCCCGCGTTGCTGCCGAATTTTATATTAACGCCATCAACGTAATGAAGGGTGCCGAAGCGGTTTCAGAATACACTTCGTTACCTCGCCAGGAAGCTTTTGATATTGAGTACTGGTTGCTGGAGGAAGCGAAACTTTCGCGTATGCCTAAACCTAAAGCATTATCTGGTCGCATCGCCTTGATCACCGGCAGCGCAGGCGGCATTGGTAAAGCTATCGCCAAAAAGTTTGTGGAAGAAGGTGCGGTAGTGATCTTAAACGACATGAACGAAAAACGTTTGGCGGGTGCCGGTGAAGAATTTAAAAAACTGTACGGTAAAGATGCCTACACAACCGCAACCTTAGATGTAACTAACGCTGCACAAATTCAGGAAGCGATGGATATTGCTGCTTTGGCTTTTGGTGGTGTAGATCTGATCGTAAATAACGCTGGTCTGTCTATCTCAAAAACCATTGCAGATCACACCGAAAAAGATTGGGATCTGTTATATGACGTATTGGTTAAAGGCCAGTTCCTGGTAACTCAAGCCGCGGTTGCGGTTATGAAAAAACAAGCAACAGGTGGCGATATCATTAACATCGTAAGCAAAAACGCTTTGGTAAGCGGCCCTAACAACGCAGGTTACGGTAGCGCCAAAGCCGCACAATTGCACCTAAGTCGTTTGAATGCTGCGGAATTGGGTCCTGATAAGATCCGTGTAAACGTGGTTAACCCGGATGCAGTGATCAGCGATAGCAATATCTGGGCAGGCGGTTGGGCCGAGGGCCGTGCAAAAGCCTACGGAATTACCGTGGCAGAGTTGCCAGCTTACTATGCAAAACGTACCTTGTTGAACGAAATTATTTTACCTGAAGACATTGCCAACGCATGTTTCGCTATCACCGGCGGTTTGTTAAACAAATCGACCGGTAACGTGATCAATGTGGATGGTGGTGTTGCAGCAGGGTTTGTGAGGTAAGCAGCCTCACCCAACCCTCCCCGGAAGGGAGGGCTTTAAATAATACTTGTCATTCTGAGCGACAGCGAAGAATCTTAAAGCGACGTGCACGAGCGCTCGGTTACCGGGCAGTTTAAGATTCTTCGTTAGCACTCAGAATGACAGGCCTCTTTAAGAAGAAATAAACTATACAATATGCAATTAGATAAGCATAAAATAGAAGAAATTAACCAATCCGGCTTAGCAGAACACAAACGCAAACTGGAATTTGTAGCATCAGGTTTACAAGATGCTGAAGGCGTTTTGAAAAAGCTGGGTGTTTTTAACATCGCTATCCCAAGCTGGGCATTAGGTACCGGCGGTACACGTTTCGGAAGATTTTCAGGTGGTGGCGAGCCACGTAGCCTGGAAGAAAAGATCGAAGATGTGGGTGTGATTCACGCTTTGAATCGCTCGAGTAATTCCATTTCGCTGCACATTCCCTGGGATATACCAAAAAATGCAGAATCTATCAAAGCATTAGCTACGCAAGTAGGTTTGCATTTTGATGCAGTGAATTCAAATACTTTCCAGGATCAAAAAGACCAGAAATACAGCTACAAGTTTGGCTCGCTTCATCATGTAGATAAAGCTGTGCGTAAACAAGCTGTTGAGCATAACATCGAGGTAATTAAATACGGCGAGGCTTTGGGTTCTAAAGCGTTATCGGTTTGGTTATCTGACGGTTCAAATTTTCCGGGCCAATTGAACTTCCGCCAGGCATTTCAAAACACATTGGAAAGCTTGCAGGAAATTTATGGGGCTTTACCAGCCGATTGGAAAGTTTGGGTGGAGTACAAACCGTACGAGCCAAATTTCTATTCAACCACCATTGCCGATTGGGGACAATCGTACCTGTTAGCATCTAAATTGGGACCAAAAGCAAGTACTTTGGTTGATTTAGGTCACCACCTGCAAGGCACCAATATCGAGCAAATCGTTTCGTTATTATTGATGGAAGGCAAACTGGCCGGTTTCCACTTTAACGATTCAAAATACGGTGATGATGACCTAACCGTTGGCGCGATCAATCCATATCAACTGTTCCTGATCTTTAACGAACTAGTGGAAGGTATGGATGCACGTGGTATGGACCACGCTACGTCAATAGGCTGGATGATCGATGCATCGCACAATGTGAAAGATCCAATTGAGGATTTATTACAATCGGTACAAGCTATTAAGATCGCTTACGCTCAGGCACTGTTAGTTGATAAAGCGGCGTTACAAATCGCGCAAGCAAATAACGACACCGCGCAAGCGCAGGAGATTCTGCAAAACGCCTATCGTACAGATGTGCGTCCGTTAATTGCTGAGGCAAGTTTGCGTAATGGCGGCGCTTTAAGTCCGGTTGAAACTTACCGTAAACTGGCTGTGCGTGATGCGTTGATTAAGGAAAGAGGAATGAATACAGTTGCCACAGGGTTGTAAGAGAGGATGAGCGCCACACCGGTTATAGCAATTTTTGATGTAGGTAAAACCAATAAAAAACTGTTCCTGTTTGATGAGAACTACCGGATAGTTTACGAACGCTCGGCGAAGTTTATTGAGACAGTTGACGAAGACGGCGACCCATGCGAAAACCTGGAGAGCCTGCGCCTTTCAGTGTTCGATTCGCTGAACGAGGTTTTTCGACAAAAGCAATTCGAAGTAAGAGCGGTTAACTTTTCGGCTTACGGTGCCAGCTTTGTTTATGTTGATGAACAAGGCAAACCGCTTACGCCGTTGTACAATTACCTGAAGGCATATCCTGAAGAAATCAGCGATAAGTTATATGCCGATAACGGCGGTGCAGAACAATTCAGCGTTGATACAGCGTCCCCGGTTTTGGGCAGTTTGAATTCTGGTTTGCAGTTATTGCGCCTTAAAAATCAACGGCCCGAAATCTTCAAAAAACTGAAATACGCGCTACATCTACCGCAATATCTCAGCTTTTTAGTAAGCGGCGAACCGGTGAGCGATCTGACCAGCATTGGCTGCCATACCGCACTTTGGGATTTCAATAAAAACGATTACCACGATTGGGTGAAACAGGAAGGCATTGCCGAAAAACTGGCGCCAATTGTTCCGGCTAATAAAGTTTCTCCGGCAATTTTCCCGGGAAGTAATATTAAGGTTGGGGTGGGTTTGCACGATAGTTCCGCCGCGCTGATACCTTACCTGGTGAGCTTTAATGAGCCTTTCGTGCTGATCTCTACCGGTACCTGGTGCATCAGTTTAAATCCGTTTAACGATGCACCTTTAACCGTTGATGAATTAAAGCAGGATTGCCTTTGCTATCTGCAATACCAGGGCAAACCGGTTAAGGCTTCGCGCTTGTTTTCGGGCTATGAGCATGAACAGCAGGTAAAACGCATTACCGAGCATTTCTTTAATGAAAAATTCAACTTTCGCACCATGGATTTTAATCCGGAAGTTATTGCGAAGCTGAAATTGAGCCAACCGATTATTGAGGCCAAGGGAACAGAATCTGCTTTTGCTAAACGCGATTTGAACAGCTTTGCCAATGGAGAAGAAGCCTATCATCAGTTTATTGTCGACCTGGTGGCCCTACAGATCAAATCAACCGAACTGGTACTAAAAGGCACAGCGGTGAAACGCATCTTTGTAGATGGCGGCTTTGGCAAGAACAACATCTTCATGCATTTGCTGGCTTTGGCTTTTCCTCAACTGGAGATCTTTGCTGCATCAATGGCGCAGGCCACCGCAATGGGCGCCGCTTTGGCTTTGCATAAGGAATGGAACAAAAAAGCCATCCCGCACGATATTATCGAACTAAAATATTATTCATCCAACCAAACGATTACGATATGACCGTTGGATTATTCATACCCTGCTATGTCGATCAGTTTTATCCCAACGCAGCCATTGCAACCCTGCAATTGCTGGAGAAATTGGGTGTAGATGTGGTCTACCCAAAAAATCAAACCTGCTGTGGCCAGCCAATGGCCAACTCGGGTTTTGAACATTTAACTGGCGGATGCAACAAGTTATTTTTAGAGAATTTTTCAGGGTTTGACTACATCGTAGCACCATCAGGCAGCTGCGTTTTGCACATTAACGAGCATTTGCATGATGATGCCGATCCCGAAGCGGCGCACGCCGTTGCGCATAAAGTTTGGGAGTTGACATCGTTTTTGACTGATGTTTTGAAAGTAAAAGAGTTAGACGCCAGCTTTCCGCATAAAGTGGGTGTACATCAAAGCTGTCACGGACAGCGCGGTTTACATCTTTCATCCATGACAGAGACGGTTTGCGCCGAGTTTTCAAAGCCCGGCAGCTTATTGAACATGGTGAAGGATATTGAGATCATCCCATTAAACCGTGCCGACGAATGCTGCGGTTTTGGCGGTACATTTTGTGTGGCCGAAGAAGCCGTTTCATCCAAGATGGGAAAGGATAGGGTGGCCGACCATTTGATACATGGCGCTGAGTACATTACCGGCGCCGATATGTCGTGCCTGATGCACATGGAGGGGATCTTACATCGCCAGGGCAGCAACGTTAAAGTGCTGCACATTGCCGAAATTTTAAACGGAGGGGAGCATCTGCAATGAACTTAGCAACAAAAGATCACGCCGAACTTGCCGAGCAATTTAATAAAGACGAAAACCGTGTAGACTGGCACGACGAAACTCTTTGGTGGATCCGTCAGAAACGTGATAAAGCGGCGCATAATATTCCTGATTGGGAGATGCTGCGCGAAACCGCATCGCAGATTAAAAATAATGTACTGGGCAACATCCATCAATATTTGCTGGATTTTGAAGCTCAGGCGCAAGAAAATGGCATAACCATTCACTGGGCCGCTGATGCTGCCGAACATAATCAGATCATTTTAGGCCTGCTGCAAGACATGGGTATCAACCGCATGGTGAAAAGTAAATCCATGTTGACGGAAGAATGTCATCTGAATGATTTCCTGGCGGCACACGGTATTGAAACCATCGACTCTGATTTGGGTGAACGTATTGTTCAACTCGCTAAAGAACCACCAAGTCATATCGTTCTTCCCTGCATCCACAAAAAGAAAGAAGAAATAGGCGAGTTGTTTCATGAGCATCTGGGAACTCCCGCCGGTAATTCGGATCCTCAGTTTTTGGCCGAGACTGCCCGCCAGCACTTACGGGAGACGTTTCTCACGCGTCGTGCGGCTTTAACCGGCGTAAACTTCGCAATAGCCGAAACCGGCGAGTTTGTAGTTTGCACCAACGAAGGCAATGCCGATATGGGCGCGCACCTGGCGGATATTCACATCGCCAGCATGGGTTTTGAAAAGATCATCCCAGAGCGTAAGCATTTGGGAGTGTTTTTAAGGTTGTTGACAAGAAGTGCCACCGGTCAGCCGATAACCACTTACTCCAGTCATTTCAAAAAGCCGCGCAAAGGCCAGCAGATGCATATTGTGATTGTTGATAACGGCCGTACGGCGCAATTGGGCCGCGAGGATTTCAGGAACTCGCTAAAATGTATTCGTTGTGCGGCTTGTATGAACACCTGCCCGGTTTATCGCCGCAGCGGCGGGCACAGCTATCATACTGCAATTGCCGGACCAATTGGCTCCATCCTGGCACCAAACCTGGATATGGAAAAATATTCAGATCTGCCTTTTGCGTCAACGCTTTGCGGATCGTGCTCTAATGTATGCCCGGTGAAGATCGACATCCACCAACAACTCTATAAATGGCGACAGGTTATCGTGCAAAAGGGCTACGCGCCAGCCGCGAAGAAAATGGCGATGCAGGGGATGACCTTCATGTTGTCTAATCCTTCGGTTTATCGCGCAGGTGGTAAAATGGGTCGATTAGCTTTAAAATACGTACCCTTTGCCGTAAACAACGGCATGAACCCGTGGTATAAACATCGCGATATGCCTAATCCGCCAAAACAATCCTTCGGCGAGTGGTACGAAAAGAATAGGGGAGGTAAGAAATGAGCAGTCGCGATAAAATATTAGCTGCCGTAAAGCAAAACCAACCGGCTCTTCAAGCTTTGCCAGATGTGACACCGCTGGTAGATACCTTTCCATCATCAGCAGAGAAATTTGCGGAAACCCTGGCGGCTATTGGTGGCAAGGCTTATGAAATTCAGAATATCACTGAAATACCTGTTATATTAGGCGAACGGGATGCCTCAACGCGTGTTATTAATTTGGTGGACGGTTTAACCATCGCCAATGCCGAAACACAGGTTGGCGATATCGATCCGCATACGTTAGAAAATGTTGATCTGGCTATTATCAAAGCCCATTTTGCCGTAGCCGAAAACGGTGCTGTTTGGGTAACCAGCGATCTGTTGCAGCAACGCGCTTTGCCGTTCATTACGCAACATTTGGCGGTGGTGATCAACTACGATGATGTGGTTGGCACCATGCACCAGGCCTATAACCGCATTGCGGATTTGGATTATGATTGGGCGGCATTTATTGCAGGTCCGTCTAAAACTGCCGATATTGAGCAGTCGTTAGTGATTGGTGCACATGGGGCGCGTAGTATGAGCGTCTTTATTTTAAAGCAGGTATGAGAATAGATTCACATCAACATTTTTGGGTTTTTGACCCGGTTAGAGATAGCTGGATAGACGAATCCATGCAAACAATACAACGCGATTTTTTGCCCGTCGATTTGGAGCCAATTTTAGTAACCAATGGTTTTGATGGATGCGTGACTGTGCAATCTGCCCAATCCACAAAGGAGAACGAATTTCAATTAGCCAACGCCGCATCGCACGATTTCATTAAAGGCGTTGTGGGTTGGGTAGATTTTCAAGCAGGTGATATTGATGATCAATTGGCAAAGTTTAGCAACTTTGAAAAGATGAAAGGATTTCGCCACGTTTTACAAGGCGAACCTCAACGCGATTTTATGATGCGCCCGGCGTTTCTAAACGGAATCAGTAAGCTGGAGGAATATAATTTTACTTACGATATTTTGATCTTTAAAGATCAATTGGGCTATGCTGCTGATTTCGCCGATCGTTTCCCAAATCAGCCGTTCGTGTTGGATCATATTTCCAAGCCTGATATTAAAAGCGGCGAGATTGACCAGTGGGCAAAAGGCATCCAGGAATTAGCCAAACGAGAAAATGTAATGTGTAAAGTATCCGGCATGATTACCGAAGCTGATTGGAAAAACTGGCGGTCTCAAGATTTTGTGCCTTACCTGGATGTGGTTGTGGAAGCTTTTGGCACCAACCGTTTAATGTATGGATCTGACTGGCCGGTTTGCAAAGTTGCCGGCACTTATGAACAAGTTGTCGGCTTGGTAGAAGGCTACTTTGTTAACTTCAGCGCAAGCGAAAAAGGAGCGATCTTTGGCGGTAACGCTGCAAAATTTTATAATCTTAAATAGTACGAAATTGAAAACTTTAATATGCACCGAGCCGGGCAATTTTGAATATGCAGAACGTGAAAAGCCGGTGCTGAAACAGGAGCATGCCATCATCAAAATTAAACGTATAGGCATTTGTGGCACCGATCTGCATGCGTTTGAAGGTACGCAACCCTTCTTTAACTATCCGCGTGTTTTAGGCCATGAGCTTTCGGGCGAGTTGGTGGAGTTTGACGGC
>Ga0209026_1001553_pt1 | contig 9950 bp, 8 predicted proteins | sample AraplaCL_Col_mCL_FD_184262 | JGI IMG/M metagenome (GOLD analysis project Ga0209026, IMG submission 184262) | Arabidopsis root microbial communities from the University of North Carolina, USA - plate scrape CL_Col_mCL (SPAdes) (version 2) | ecosystem: Host-associated > Plants > Roots > Unclassified... | reverse complement strand
CAGAGTTTCAGGGTGATCGCCGCGCGGATCACCGCCTCCTGCCATTCCAGCGGCACCGACAGCGTCCGCACCCAGCCGCGCCAGTAGTCCGTCGTCTCGCGCAGCATCCGCGCCACCGTGGTGGCGACCTCGGCGTCGAAGCCTTCGTCCGGACCCAGGAACAGACTGATCTGGTCCTCCAACCGGAAGACCCGCTCCTCGACGATGTGGCCCACCGGCGCGTCGGTGGTCAGCCGCAGGGTCGTCTCCTCGCCCACATAACGGACGTGGTTCGAGCCGGTGGTCGTGTAGCAGGCCCGTTCGCCGTAGTTGATCATCGGGCGCAGCCGGATGCGTATGCGCGGCGCCCCCCGGATCGGCCGGACCATGCGCGCGAAGGCCAGCGGCCGGTACTGGCGGCCCAGGTGCTTGTAGCGGGGGGCGAAGTCCAGGATCTCCACCACCGCGCCGTCGGCGTTGCGGATCTCGGTGCGAAGGATCGGCGTGTTGCGCAGATAGGCCTGGGTGGTCTCGACAGCGCCTTCCACCTCGATGGACCACAGCCCGGTGGCGTCCGCCGCGCCGGGATCCTTGCCGCCCAGCAGGGCGCAGAAGAACGGGTCGCCGTCGACGCGCGGCGCGCAGGCCCAGACGTACCGGCCGGCCCGATCGATGAGGGCGCTGGCGGCGCAGTTGCCGATGGGAAACAGGTCCAGGTTCTGGCTCAAGACCGCTTCCTCCTGACGACGCGCACGGATCGCAAGCAGGCCCCTCCGTCTGCTGGTCGACTCATGAACGCCGTTTGGCGCGGTTGGCTCCGCTTCAGCTGTAGCGAACGCGCAGGCGTGGCCCGCGGCTGTTGGAATGAACGGCGACCCGGGCCCCCTGGCGCTCGAAGGTGAGGTCGATGCTCCCATCCGCCACCTGCAGGCCGGCCAGCGTCAGCCGGTCGATGCCGATAGGCAGAGTCGGGTCGCGGATCTCGACCTCGGCGCACTCGCCGTTGATCGTCAGGCCCAGGCAGGCCTGCAGCAGCATGAACACCGAGCCGGCGGCCCAGGCCTGGGGCAGGCAGGCGACCGGGTAGGCGACCGGCGGCTCGCCCGCGGCCCGGGGGAAACCGCAGAACAGTTCGGGCAAGCGCATCTCCAGCTGGGTCGCCGCCTCGAACAGCCCGGCGGTCAACTTCACCACGCCCGCGCGTTCGCCGTAGTACGACAGGCCCAGCGCGGTCAGGGCCGTGTCGTGCGGCCAGACCGAGCCGTTGTGATAGGACATCGGGTTGAAGCGTGGCTCGCCCACCGCCAGCGTCCTGAGCCCCCAGCCCGAGAAGAAGTCGCTGGAGAACAGCTGGCGCGCCACTTTCGCCGCCCGGTCGGCGCGGGGCAGACCGGTGAACAGCAGGTGGCCGGGGTTCGAGCCGATCACGCGGCACAGCTCGTTCTGGCCGTCCAGGGCGATCCCGTAGAAGCCTTCCTCCGGCATCCAGAACCGCTCTTCCACCGCCGTGCGCAGGGCTGCGGCCCGCCGGCTCCACTGCTCGGCCGCCTCGCCATCGCCACGTCGGGCGGTCAGCGACGCCATGGTGCGATAGGCGGCGTAGGCGTAGCCCTGCACCTCCACCAGCGCGACCGGTCCCTGCGGGAACTGCCCGTCGGCGTGGAAGATGGAATCGCCCGAGTCCTTCCACCCCTGGTTGGTCAGGCCGCCGTCCATGGCGCGCGCGTACGAGATCAGGCCGAGGGGGTGTTGCTCGGCCTTGGCGACGATCCAGCCGGCGGCCCGCTCCAGCGCCGGCCACCACCGGTCCAGCTGGACGTAGTCGCCCGTGCGTTCGGCGTAGGCCCCGGCAAGGGCCACGAACAGCGGCGTAGTGTCGACGCCGCCGTAGTAGCGGCCGAACGGCACCTCGCCGAGCGCCGCCATCTCTCCGCGCCGGGTCTCATGCATGATCTTGCCGGGCTCGGAATCCCGGAACGCCGAGGTCTCCTGCGCCTGCCACTCGGCGAGGTAGGACAGGACGCCCTTGGCCAGCTCGGGCTCGAGCCAGAGGCTCTGCCAGGCGGTGATGATCCCGTCCCGGCCGAAGCAGGTCGAGAACCAGGGGATGCCCGCATAGGGGTATGGCCCCGTCTTGGTGGGCGTGGTCAGCAGGGCCAGATCGGCGCGCGACTTGTCGATCCAGGCGTTGAACAGACGCCCGTTGGTAGTCAGCCGCGCGCCCCGGCGGCGGCGCTCGCGCATGGCGTAACGGGCCCGCGCCGCGGCGGCGCGATAGCGTCCGCGGCTGGGCGTCGCCGCCTGGCCGGCGCCGACTTCCACATAGATCTCACGGCATTCGTCGGTCTTCAGCGAGACGCGAAATTCCGCCAGGCCATCGGTTAGCTGGTCGGGCGTCTGGGAGAAGGCGATCACGCTCTCGCGCATCACCCGGTCCAGTCCCTCGTAGGAAAAGCGCACTGATCCCTCGCCCACTTCCGCGGGGAAGGTGTTGCCGCGTTTTCGCCGCTGCGCGCCGCGCACCTCGAACATGTCGCGGAAGTCCGCGGCGAACCGGAATACGACCGGCAGGACGAAGATCTCGGCGTTGTAGTTGGTCAGCCGGATCCGCTCGTACAGCCGCTCGTCCCACAGGAACCGCTTGCGCTCGATATGGACCACGCCGGGCGGCCCCATGGGCCCCGCCGGGATGCGCATGGCGCGGTTCAGGCCGTGCGAGGTGAAATAGACGTTGTCCTGGCTCACGGCCCCCGACAGCAGGGTCGGAGACTTGTCGCCCAGCGTCACTTCCCATTGCGAGAGGATGCGGGTGTCGTCGTGGAACAGCCCGTCGGCCGCCCCGGCGATGTCGCCGTGGCTGTCGGCCACGATGAAGGTGTCGCGATCCTTCAGGGCGTAGAGGCGCTGGGGAACGCGAGGTTCCTCGATCTCGCCCCATTCGACCGGCGCGTCATGGGCCGGCGCTAGGTCGTTCATCGGCTTCTCCTGGCGCTATTCGGCGATCAGGCGGCCTCCGTCAGGGGGTGTTCCTGGGGGAGGCGGTCATAGATCTCGAGATAACGGCGCGCCATGGCGATGGCCGAGAAGCGCTCTTCGAACCGGGCGCGGATCGCGCGGCGGTCCAGTTGGGGCAGCCGGAGGACGGCTTCGCGGGCCTCGGCCTCGGACCGGACAATGAAGCCGGTCAGGCCGTGCTCGACGACCTCGGGCACCGAGCCGTTCTCCCAGGCGATCACCGGCGTGCCACAGGCCATGGCCTCGATCATCACCAGGCCGAAGGGCTCGGGCCAGTCGATCGGGAACAACAGGGCGTCAGCGCCGCCCAGGAATGCGGACTTCGCGTCGTCGCCGATCTCGCCCAGGTAGCGCACCAACGGGTTGCGTAGCAGCGGCTCGATCGTGGTCTCGAAGTAGGCGCGGTCGGCGTTGTCCACCTTGGCCGCCATCCTCAGCGGACGGCCTGCGGCCGTGGCGATGGCGATCGCCCGGTCGGGCCGCTTCTCGGGCGAGATCCGGCCCAGGAAGGCGAGGTAGCCTTCGCCGCGCGGATGGAAGCGGTAGAGGTCTGTCGACATGCCGTGATGGACCGTGGCGGCCCAGTTCGCGAAAGGCAGGGGCCGGCGCTGGTCGTCGCTGATCGACACCAGCGGGAACTGCGGCCAGCGCTGGTAGACCTCGGGCAGGTCCTTGAGGTCCAGCCGGCCGTGCAGCGTGGTGATCGTGCGCTCGGCCAGGTCCTCGAACATCGGGAACTGGATCATGTCGGTGTGGAAGTGGATCACGTCGAACTCGGCCGCCCGTCGGCGCACCTCGAACATCTGGGTCAGGTGGGCCGCCAGGTCCGACTTCAGCGGCGCGGGATCCAGGCGGATCGCCTGATCGCGGACCGGCGCCAGCCTGCCCAGCGTATGAGCGTCGGCGCTGGTGAAGAGCGTGACGTCGTGGCCCAGGGTGACAAGCGCGTCGGTCAGGTGGGCGACGACACGTTCGGTGCCGCCATACAGGCGCGGCGGCACGGCTTCATAGAGGGGAGCAACTTGGGCGATACGCATGGCGGAACTTCCTCCGCGTCGCCCGCGTCCCAGCGGCGGCGCCTGACATCCGGTGGTAGGACGCAGGCGGACCGGTCAGGGTTCCATGGCGGCGCCAAAATGCTGCGCCGGATGGGCGCCGCTGACAGGCGCAGCGCGTTATGGAGGCAGGCATGATCGAGACCTATCCGAACGCCGCGGCCCTGGCCGACGCCGCCGCCCACGCCATCGAGGCGCAGTTGGTCCAGGCGCTGCGAACCCACGGCCGGGCCGGATTGGTGGCGACCGGCGGCCGCTCGCCCGGTCCGATCTTCGACCGGCTGGCGGCGGCGGCCAGCCTGGACTGGACCCGCGTGGTGGTCACGCTCTCGGACGAGCGCTGCGTCGAACCGGACGACCCGGTGTCGAACGCCAAGGCGGTGCGCGAACTGCTGCTGCAGGGGCCGGGGGCCAAGGCGCATCTGCTGCCGCTCTGGCCCGAGCCGGACCCGGCCGCCCTGGCCGCGCTGCAACCCTTCGACGCCGTGATGCTGGGCATGGGCGAGGACGGTCACATCGCCTCGCTGATCCCCGGCGATCCCGGCTTGGAGGACGGCCTGACCACCTCGGACCTCACGCGCCGCGTGCCGGAAGGGCTGGGCAAGCCGCCCGTCGCCCGCGTGACGCTCACCCTGCAGGCGCTGTTGAACGCACGCGCCATCTTCCTCTTGATCGCGGGTGAGGCTAAGCGCGGGGTGATCGGGCGCGCATTGGCGGGCGAGGACCTGCCGGTCGGCCGGCTGATCTCGCAATCCAAGGCGCCCATCCGCATCTTCTGGACCCCGGACGGAGGTTAAGGCCATGCATCCTGTCACTGCCGAGGTCACCCAGCGCATCATCGCGCGAAGCCGAGAGGCGCGCGCGGACTACCTCGAACGCATGGAGGCCGCGCGTCAGTCGGGCCCGGGCCGGGGTAAGCTGTCCTGCGCCAACTGGGCCCATGCCTTCGCCGCCTCGCCCGATGGCGACAAGACGCGGATGCGCGATCCGACAGCGCCGAACGTGGCCATCGTCTCGGCCTACAACGACATGCTCTCGGCCCATCAGCCCTACGAGCGGTTCCCGGATGTCATCCGCAAGGCCGCCCACGAGGTGAAGGCCACGGCCCAGTTCGCGGGCGGCGTGCCGGCCATGTGCGACGGCGTCACGCAAGGCCGGCCGGGCATGGAGCTGTCGCTGTTCAGCCGTGACGTGATCGCCATGTCGACCGCAGTGGCCCTCACCCACGACGCCTTCGACGCGGCCCTGATGCTGGGCATCTGCGACAAGATCGTGCCGGGCCTGTTCATCGGCGCCGCCGCGTTCGGCCACCTGCCGACCATCTTCGTCCCTGGCGGGCCGATGAGCTCGGGCATCTCGAATTCCGAGAAGGCGCGGGTGCGGGGCCTCTACGCCGAGGGCAAGGCGACCCGCGAAGAGCTGCTCGACAGCGAGATGAAGAGCTATCACGGCCCGGGCACCTGCACCTTCTACGGGACCGCCAACTCCAACCAGATGATGATGGAGATGACGGGGCTGCACCTGCCCGGCGCGGCCTTCATCAGTCCGAACACCCCCCTGCGCGACGCCCTGACCGCCGCCGCGCCCAAGCGGGCGATCGAGATCCGGGACGGCGGCAACGACTACACCCCCTTCTCGGCGGTGATCGACGAGAAGAGCCTGGTCAACGCCATGGTCGGCCTGATGGCCACCGGCGGCTCGACCAACCACACCCTGCACATCGTCGCCATGGCGCGGGCCGCCGGGGTGATCGTGACCTGGGAGGATTTCCACGACCTCAGCCGCGTGACGCCGCTGATCGCGCGGGTCTATCCGAACGGGTCCGAGGACGTGAACGCCTTCCATGCGGCGGGTGGGATGAGCTTCGTGACCCGCACCCTGCTGGACCATGGCCTGGCTCATGACGACGTCCGCACCGTCGCCGGCGCCGGCCTGCGCCGCTACCAGCAGGAGCCGTTCCTGGATGGGAGCAAGCTGGTCTGGCGCGACGGCCCGGCGGCCAGCCTGAACCGTGACATCCTGCGGCCCGCCGACGATCCCTTCGAGGCCGAGGGCGGCCTGCGCGTGCTGACCGGCGGCCTGGGCCGCGGGGTGATCAAGACGTCGGCGGTGAAGCCGCAGCATCGGATCATCGAGGCGCCGGCCCTGGTGTTCGAGGACCAGGACGCGCTGATCGCCGCGCACAAGCGTGGCGAGCTGAACAAGGACTTCATCGCCGTGGTGCGCTTCCAGGGGCCACAGGCCAACGGCATGCCCGAACTCCATTCCCTGACCCCGCCGCTGGGCGTGCAGCTGGACAAGGGCTTCCAGGTGGCGCTGGTCACCGACGGCCGGATGTCGGGCGCCAGCGGCAAGGTGCCGGCGGCGATCCACGTCACGCCGGAAGCGGCGGTCGGCGGCCCGCTGGCCTATGTCCGCAACGGCGACATCATCCGCCTCGACGCCGAGGCCGGGACCCTGGAGATCAAGGTGGAGCAGGCCGAGCTGATGCGGCGCGAGCGGGCGGTATGCCCGCCTGCAGGCCACGGGTATGGCCGCGAACTGTTCGGCTGGATGCGCCGGGCCGCCGGCCCCGCTGACGCCGGCGCCTGCGCCCTGTTCGAGGCCGCCTGATGAAGCCGCATTGGGTTGGCCTGGTGGGCGACGTGGGTGGCACGAACGCCCGCTTCGCCCTGGTGGACGCGCAAGGGCACATCCGCAATCCGCGCAGTTTCCCCTGCAAGGACTACCCCAGCCTGGACGCCATCGTCGCTGAGTACATCGAGACGACCGTGGGGCGGAAGCTGCCGCCGCGCGCGGTGATCGCGGTGGCCGGACCCGTGCTGGACGGCGAGATCGAGTTCACCAACCTGTCGTGGCGGGTCTCGGAGGGCGATCTGCTGGCCCACTTCGAGTTCGAGGCGGTCGAGCTGATCAACGACTTCGCCGCTCAGGCCCTGGCCTGCCCCCTGCTGGAGGGCGCCGACCTGCGGCCGCTGGGCGCCAACCTGCCAAAGGGCCCACACGACTGCCCGATCGTGGCGCTGGGGCCTGGCACCGGTTTCGGCGTCGCCGCCCTGGCCCGCAGCGAGCGTGGCGACGTGCCGATCTCGACCGAAGGGGGCCATGCCGCCTTTGCGCCGACCGACGAGCTGGAGATCGAGGTCCTGAAGCGGATGATGGCCAAGTATGGCCGCGTTTCGACCGAACGGCTGCTGTCGGGCCAGGGGCTGTACGACCTCTATGTCGCGCTGGCTGACCTGCGTGGCCAGGCGCCGGCGCTGGCGGACGAGGTGGCGGTGACCAAGGAAGGGCTGGTGGGCGATCCGCTGGCCGGCGAGGCGCTGGATCGGTTCGGCGGCATCCTGGGCGCGGTGGCCGGGGACCTGGCGCTGACCTTCGGCGCCCGCGGCGGCGTGTTCATCTCCGGCGGGATTGCGCCGCGCATCGCCGAGCGGCTGGCTTCGGGCGCGTTTCGCACCCGGTTCGAGGACAAGGGGCGACTGTCGGACTACGTCGCGGCGATCCCGACCTACCTGGTCCTGCACCCCTATCCGGCCATCGTGGGCGCGGCTCGCGAGCTGGAACAGATGGAACGGCTGTGAGCGCCGGCTCGGATCAGCTGTGCTGGGTGGTGGCCGCCAAGGCGCAGCCTGGCGATCCGGGGGCGGCGGTGGTCAGCATCCTGGGCCGCAACGCCCTGATCCCCGAGTTGGCCTTCGACATGGCCGTGGACTGGCACCCGGGCGCCGAGGCGCCTGACGTCGAGGGCCGGGCGCTGGTCATCCTGTCGATGCTGTTCAAGGAACTGGCCGCCGAGTGCGAGCGCGCCGCCAGCGCGCGGTTCGCCCAGGGCTAGCAGGCCGGCGGATCCAGCCGGGTGATGGTGATGGTCTCCTCCTGCGAGCCGCCGGCCGCGCGGGTGACGCGCCGCTCCTCCAAGGTCAGCACGCGGCCGTCACGGATGGCCACCTCGGCGCGCGTGACGACGGCGCGGACGGCGCCGCCGCTGTTGCGGTTCGTCTGGCGCTCGAGGGCGACGATGCAGCCCGGCTTTCGAACGCCGACGTCCAGGGTGGCCTTGCGGGCGTCCGGATCGGGCAGGTCGGTCAGGCCCAGCGGCAGGGCGCCCGACGGTTCCATCGCCGCCATGATCACCACATCGCCCAGGACCATTTCGCGGGCCGCGTCGAGCGGGGCGTTCTCCATCCGGTCGTGGATCAGGGCGCGGATGGGATCGGCGGCCGGCAGGGCGGCATCGACCCGGGCCAGCAGCCGGATCTTGTAGGCGGGCCAGGTCTCGACGGCGACGACCTGGCCGCCGGGGCCGAGGCGGAAGTCCAGGCTGCCGCCGACCGCCGCGGTCATGGCCGCGCCCATCGCGGCGCCGCCGCTGTCCTGCAGCCGGCCCTCGCGCAGGGTGTAGCGCAGGCGAAGGCCGTCGGTCTCCCAGCCCAGCACCTCCAGGTCGAAGCTGAGGGTGTTGCGCTGGGTCTGGCCGCCCTGGTCGTCCTTCTGGATGAAGGTCGTCTCGGAGCGGTAGCGGTAGACGTCGCCCACGGCGTCCGGCCGGGTCCGCACCTGGACGACGTCCCGCCCGGCGGCATCGACGACCACCTGCGCCGCGGCGGTCGTGGCCGCCGCGATGCAGAACGCCAGACCCAGCAGGGTGGCGCGCAGGGTCACCGGCCGACGAAGTTCCCGGGCCGGCGCTCGGCGACGGACCGGACGCCCTCGGCGAAGTCCTCGGTGGCGCGCAGGATGGCCTGTTCCTTGTGCTCGATGCTGGTCTGGGCGCGGACGTCGGCGGCCAGTTGGGCGCGCAGGGTCTTGCGGGTGGCGGCCACGGCCAGGGGCGCGTTCTCGGCGATCTCCTGGGCCAGTTTCAGCGCCGCGCCGCGCAGTTCCTCGGCCGGCACGACCTCGTCCACCAGGCCCCAGGCCAGGCCTTCCTCGGCCTTCACCCGGCGGCCGGTCAGGAACATCAGCGCCGCGCGCTGCTGGCCGACCAGGCGGGGCAGGGTGTGGGTCAGGCCGAAACCCGGGTGGAACGACAGCTTCACGAAGTTGGCGGCGAACCGCGCCTCGGGCGCCGCGACGCGGAAGTCCGCCACCAGGGCCAGGCCCAGGCCCGCGCCCACGGCCGAGCCCTGGACCGCCGCCACGATCGGCGTCGCGACCGAGAACAGCCGCACGGCCTGGTCATACAGCGCGTTCACGCCGTCCATGCCGCTGGCCACCTTGTCGGTGGGCGAGGCGAAGTCGGCGCCGCCGGAGAACGTCCGGCCCTCGGCCTGCAGCACGATGGCGCGCACGTCGTTGGAGGCGTCGGCCGCCTCCATGGCGTCGGCCAGGTCGGACATGAACTCGACCGAGACGAAGTTGTGCGGGGGGCGGTCGATGGTGACCACGGCCACATGCCCGTCGATCGCGACCTTCACATGGTCGCCGTAAGCGTTCTTCATCGTCTCGTCCCCAACAGGTTCCTGGCCACCACCCACTTATGCACTTCGGTGGGGCCGTCATAGATGCGCATCGTCCGGAGCTTCGCCTGCATGAGCTGCAGCGGTAGTTCCTTGGTCATACCCATGGCGCCGAAGGCCTGCATGGCCCGGTCGACCGTCTCATAGGCCATCTCGGTGGCGTACCACTTGATCATGCTGATCTCGGAGCGGACGTCGCGGCCGTTGTCCAGCTTCCAGGCGCAGTCGTAGACCATCAGCCGGGTCGCGTGGATCTTGGTCGCCGCCTCGGCCACCCAGAACTGGATCGCCTGGCGCTCGCTCAGCGGCATGCCGAAGGTCTTCCGCTGGGGGGCGTACTCGATGACCATTTCCATCGCCCGCTGGGCCATGCCGATGGACCAGGCGGCCATCTGGATGCGGCGGGTGCCCAGTCGCACCTGCATCGGCGCGAAGCCCG
>Ga0209026_1001551_pt1 | contig 9961 bp, 10 predicted proteins | sample AraplaCL_Col_mCL_FD_184262 | JGI IMG/M metagenome (GOLD analysis project Ga0209026, IMG submission 184262) | Arabidopsis root microbial communities from the University of North Carolina, USA - plate scrape CL_Col_mCL (SPAdes) (version 2) | ecosystem: Host-associated > Plants > Roots >... | reverse complement strand
TTTCACTTCACCTGCCTTATTGGCAAATACTACGTTTGATAAAATGGCGGTATCGGTTTTATCAGGAAGGTGCGAGCAAAAGCCAATGCCAACATAAAATGGTCCATCAAAATGTAGTTTAATTGGGGCGCCAAATTGGTGCAGCGGCTCGCCAAACACACTTAACCATAAGGTGATCTCGTCGCCATGCTTTTCTATGCCGATGCGTTTAGAATGTGCAATAACGCCATCATCCGGTGACTTACCACCAGGCAGTCCACCGCGACTGGTGATGCGATATTCAAAATCTTTTACGCGTTGACCTTTTTCCGGGCGCCAGGCTAAATGTACCATTCCTGCGCCGTGAATAGCAGTTACCGCTTCTTTTGAATCGTCATCCAGGCTTTGGCGAATAACTAATACTGCTTTACGATCGCCGAAGCCTGTGCTATCGGGATAAGCCATATCCGCGGCAAGCGAAACGTCGCCGGAAACTTTCTTCCAAAGGTACCTAAACTCATCGCGCACATACCACACGTTATAACCTGCAGATATAATGGTGTATTGTTTGGTTGCGGGGTTGTAGCTTGAACTACCCGGAACTACGGCAGCGCCCACATCGGTTTGTCCCTCAAAAATACCGATGGATTTGTTCTCTGTACGCGGCGGCCGGTGGAAATCTGCCGGTGGCGAAACTTGTTTATGAGTTGCTGAAGCAGGCAGCGCCCAATCGGGCACCTCTACTTTTTGTTGTGCCGTTGCAATTTGCGCCAGTACAGATAGCACGATGCTAAAAGCAGCTATGTAGCCGGATTTTTTTAAATTTTTGGAGTGTTTCATGGCCTTGTAATCGATTACAACGAATCTAATTAAATAATATTGATATTGGAAACAACCTCGCTTCCACGCAAATTTTTAACTTTGTGACGATATTATAAACCCTCATGACTGACACTATAATTGTCATCGGCGCTAACGGCCAGATAGGTACAGAGCTTGTGATGACACTACGCCAAATCCATGGCAATGGGAATGTTGTTGCCTCTGATATTCATAACCCGGGAACTTCAGGCGACGGCCCGTTTGAACACGTGGACGTAATGGATAAGGCAAATCTAACCACCTTATTTAAAAAGTATCAACCCACACAAGTTTATTTATTAGCTGCCATTTTATCCGCCACCGGCGAAAAGAATCCAAGGCTGGCCTGGGATCTGAACATGACCGGCTTGCTCAATATACTTGACCTTGCTGTTGAATTTAAAACAGGGAAAATATTCTGGCCGAGCTCTATTGCTGTATTTGGGCCGCACTCGCCACGCGAAAACACACCGCAATTTTGCACCATGGACCCCAACACGGTATATGGATTTAGCAAATTAGCCGGCGAGCGTTGGTGCGAATATTATTACCTTAAGTATGGCGTAGACGTACGTAGTATTCGTTACCCGGGTCTAATCGGCTGGAAAGCTGCACCAGGTGGTGGTACCACTGATTATGCTGTGCATATTTTTCATGAGGCGTTAAAAAATGGCAGTTACGAAAGTTTCCTATCCGCACAAACCGCCTTGCCGATGATGTATATGGAAGATGCTATTCGCGCTACCATCGCACTAATGGATGCGCCGGCTTACCGACTAACTATCCGTTCAAGCTATAACCTGGGTGGCATCAGTTTCACGCCGGAGCAATTAGGCAAAGAGATACAAAAGCATATTCCAGACTTTAAATTGAGTTATGCCGCTTACGATTCGCGCCAGGCAATAGCCGACAGTTGGCCAATGTCGATAGATGACAGCTATGCCAAAAACGACTGGGATTGGAAACCAAAATACGACCTGGCAGGCATGACCGAGGATATGCTTACGAACCTGAAAAAATAAGATTTAAGCTAAAATTCTTACCTTTAACGCTCATAGTCGACTATTGACTATCAGCTATTGACTAAAACATGGGAAGAGCATTCGAATTCCGTAAAGAGAGAAAATTTAAACGTTGGGCCAAAATGGCCGTTCAGTTTACCCGTTTGGGTAAAGAGATTGTGATGGCGGTAAAGGCTGGTGGCGGCGATGTTAATACTAACTCGCGCCTGCGTACCGCTGTACAAAATGCCAAGGCGGTAAATATGCCTAAGGATCGTGTTGAAGCAGCTATTAAGCGTGCCTCAAGCCGCGATGAGAAAGACTACGAAGAAATTGTATACGAGGGATATGCGCCTCACGGGGTAGCTGTTTTAGTTGAAACTGCTACCGATAATACCAACCGTACGGTTGCCAACGTGCGCAGCTATTTTACCAAAACCGAAGGATCATTAGGTAAAACAGGGTCATTAGATTTTGTGTTTACCCGTAAAGCAGTATTTACCTTTGTTCCCGGCGACCGCGATCTGGAAGAACTGGAGTTTGAATTGATTGATGCCGGTTTAGAAGACCTGTTTGTTGAGGCCGACGAAGAAGGCAATGACATCGGGGTTATTCATACTGCTTTTGAAGATTTTGGGAAGATGCAGAAGGCATTGGAAGAACAAAAGATCGAGGTAAAATCTGCTAAGCTTGAACGTATCCCACAATCGTTTATGAAAGTAAGCGAAGAGCAAGCCGCCGACGTTATGAAACTAATTGACAAATTAGAAGAAGACGACGACGTGCAGGCGGTTTATCATAATATGGAGGAAGCGTAGTTGATTTGATAATTTGAAGATGTGGCAATTGGGAAATTATTGCGACCGCCCATTTTCAAATCTTCAAATCAATACATCTTCGAATCAAACACATGCCACTACTCAACACCCGCAAACAGAAAAAGGACATTAAGGTTACCTTTAACAACGGTTTACTGTTGGTTGAGCATGACGGCGGTAAACCACAGGCTTTTCCGTTAGAGTGGTTTCCGGCTTTGCAGAATGCAAGCGATGAAGATCGTGCAGATTGGAAGCAAACCGACAAAGGACTACACTTTAACAAATTGGGTATAGACGTTGCAATTTGAGGATTTGAAAATTTGGTAATTTGAAAATTATGCCATCTTCAAATCTTCAAATCAACTAATCTTCAAATTGAAATGACTTTCGAAGAGTTTTTTAAAAAGAAAAAGATCGACCTGCCTGCTTTGGAAAAAGCAGAAGGGGCTCTATTTTCTGAATTCAAAGTCCATTTTGAGAAAATGGGTGAAAAAAGCTTCGATCATACCAAGAAATATTGGTTCAATAAACTACGTGGCCAATTTCCGTTGCCACCCGAGGTAAAAGTTGAGAAAGTAAGGATAGAAAATCCACTTGCTGAACAAACCATTATAGAAACTTTAGAGGAAGCGGCACAAAAGGCATCAGTGCCAAAACCGGGTTTTACGCCAAGATTTAGGGCCGCATCAGCACCAAAACCTGCCGAAGAAAACACAGCACCGTCGGCAGTACCCGAACAGCCTGTTACCGCACCTAAGCCAGGCTTCACACCGCGATTTAAAGCAGCAGCACTACCAAAGCTGACAGAAGAAAATACTGAACCAAAGGAGACAATTAATCAACCCGAAACCAAAGGGCCTGCGTCTGCACCACCAAAACCTGCGGGATTTACACCGAGATTTAAAGCGGCCACACCACCAACCAAAGTAGAGCCAGTGGCAAAGCAACCTTCAGAAGATGATAAATCTGAAAAAACTGACTTGCCGGAGCAACCTGAAGAACCCGCCCCACCGCAGCCTTATAAACCCCGCTTTAAGCCGGGTATGCTGCCAAAGAAACCGGAGGAGTAAACCCCTTGCTTAATCTTGAATAAGATTGGCGCAACAACTCAATAGCATATTTGCCGTCTTTCTCGCCGTTTATATAAAAGCTTATCCATCCCGAATTGTTGAAGGAATGATGATCAGCTATGCGATGATCAGTCATTAGCTGTTGTTTTATTGCGCGGGTAAAACGAATATCCAGCAAGCCATTGCCATGGATATGCCCAATTTCCCTTCCGGCGTAATTAAATTGCAGTCCACCGTATTTGTGAGTGGTTGAATATACGCCGGGCCATTTTGATACTTCGTTCTCTATGGATTCAATACTTCGTAAAATAGCCCGGTTTGTTAACCCCGTCCAAACTTTCAAATGCAGATCGAACAAAAGCGGTAGCAAGGGCACATGTTTTAAGAATCCCAGGTAGTGAATGATAAATGTGAATGCATTAATTTTTTTCACTGATCTCTTTAATATGCTTCATCACTCTGAAATGTACGTTGCGGGTAATGCTTTGTGCCCAAATATCGTAGTACCAAACCGGAAACACATATAATTTATACCAGCTATTGCCAATTAGGGTCGTGGTGCCATTGCCATTGTCGCGCAGCAAAAACTGACCACGCTCTATATCAATATGCCCCATGATCTCCGGGTCGCGGGGTTGGTCAATGATATCGAAAGTGAGCTTGTGATTGGGTTCGAAATCCACGATCTTCTCATCAAAAATATACCCATTGCTGAAAATACATTTCCTGCCCGCGCCGTTGCGATAACCAGTTACTGTTGTGGCCATGGGACTTGGCATACCAATTTTAAATAACCAGTATTTATTTTCCTGCTTTATAGGCTTAAAGGCTACAACATTTGGCCATACCTTTTCGGGTGGAGCGTTGATAATGATCTCGTCGCTTACTTCGTTTTCATAAGTATGATTTGATCTTGCATCGGCAATGAATATGAACATCAACAGGATCATCACACTTACATTTAAAGTGTTGTTCCTGTATTCTAATAGTTTACGAGCACTGTAAGAGCCAATAGCCATAAAACCCAATGCCAATGGCGATGCAATGAGCAGGCATATATAACCTTCTTTTAAGAATATAGCACTTAACAGTGCGCCGATAATGCAGTTGATAAACAAGTGCAGCGGGCGAAGCGTTTTTGATGACTCACCATAACGCCAAAACCAGGCACTCACCATACCCATCAACATCGGGATGATAACAAATTCAGCAAAAATATAGTCGCCTGATCCCTTTGTAATTAAAACGGTTAGTCCAATTAACGCAATTGCCAGCAGGTTGGGTACAATAAAGCCCAGTAGAAACCTCCAGGTTGAATGTTGTTGTTCTTCGGCGCTCATGGTGATAAGTTATTTGGTTGAAAATACTAAATTGTTAACAGCCATCTGAGGCTCGGCAAAAGAAAATTGAAAACCGTTTTCTAATAATCTGGTGGGTAGAACCCAACGGCTTTTTAATACCAGTTCGGGTTCTGTTCTGATGATGAAAGCAGCAATTTTAAACAGCCATTCGGGCATAGGCAAACCAAACGGCATGCGATATGCTTTTCTGATCAATTTCATAAAATCGCTATTTTTAATTGGTCTTGGGGCGGTGCAGTTGAAAGCGCCTTTTATATCATGATCTGTAACCCATTCAGTAATGCGGGCAACGTCTTGCTCGTGTATCCAGGAAACATATTGGAGCCCGTTGCCCTGCCTCCCGCCCAAACCAAATTTCGCTAGGTTAACCAATCGCGGGAAGGCGCTATCGCTTATACCCAACACAAAGCTGGTACGCAAGGCTACTTTGCGGGTGTGCGGCGTATCACAATCAAAAAACGTTTGTTCCCATTGCTTGCAGACCTCTACAGAAAAGCCATTGCCTATTTCGCCGGTATGCTCATCTTGCGGGCGGTCTTCGGCATGGCGATAGATAGTAGCTGACGTAATATTGATCCAAACTTTTGGCGGATGTTGCACTGAAGCAATGACTTCGCCCAGCAATTTTGTAGGAACCAATCTTGATGCAAATATTTCCCTGCGATTTTTTTCGGTATAGCGACAATTCACATTTTTCCCGCAAAGGTTAACAAGCATATCTGCGCCGTCGATAAAATTCACCCATTCGCCTCTGGTTTTAGCGTCCCAAACAATGGTGCTAACATTATCGTGTTCGGGTTTCGCTGACCGGCTAAGAACGATGATCTCTTCGGCTTTTTCTTTATAATGATGTGCTAAAATCCGGCCTAAGTAGCCATTACCGCCAGCCAGAACAATCCGTTTAAATTTCATATAACTGCAATTAAAATCAATACCAAAACAAATACTCTGTAAAGTACCCATGTAGCAGATGGTTTCCACCCCAAATCCAGCAACTTGCAGCGACGCATATGCTCCAACAGCATTAAGCCGGCTGTTAAAAGAAAAAATAACGTGTATACTATTGATGTAAGATGAATAAGCCCTCCAATGCCGGTAATGATCGCCAAAAATAGGGTGCCGGCAAAAGAAATAGTCATCATATTCCCCAAGTAATCCCAAAGTTTGTTGCGGTTCACCGCGAGTAAAACTGCTCCTTGAAAAATAATTTGCCCACCACAGATAAAATATTCACGCAAGCCATTTCCTTGCTCAACGATGCCGTTCATCAAGCCGACATAGTGTGTTAAAATGCAACCTGTAGCCAGACATGTAAACAGGAGATAGATAATTCGATAAGTTAGTTTGAAGGAGGGCTGCAGTGATTATTTGCTTTCACGGGTGCCGGGACGATAACGCGACGGTTATAAGAAATAAATGCATAAAATTTACTGAATAGCCAGATGATTGGCTGAAAACTGAATATCGGATTGAAAACCGGGCAGGCGTTGCCCGCAATTTTAAACAAGCTCTTTATGCCATAAGTTACCTCGCCGGTTTCGCGGTTAACCAGTGCAATTTCGTTTACGGCCCGTTGGCGGTCTACAGTTGGACAGGCGCTAGTGGCTACTTGTTGATAGGGCGCACGGCCATCCATTGCTAATAGCCCGGTTTTTACAAAAACGCTGGTGTACATATCGCACATCGGGCAATCGGCATCGTACAGGATCAAGTGATTGTTTAAGGTTTTCATATATTTTCGATTTTTCAATAAATAATGAAAGTTTATAGCAAATTTTTTTTATTTAAAAATTTTAAGGATAGAACCCCAGAACCAACTCTCATCCGCTTTGATCATGGTTTCGAAAGTTTTGTCTACATTTTTGGCCAGTTTATTAATATCGGTAACCGATTGATGGAAAGTTTTGTACTGCGGGTCCTTGGTATCGCCTTTTACTTTGCTTAGTTCATCCAATAGTTTCAATACCGGTTCTAATTCTCGTTTGCGACGCTCTTTGGCAACCTGGCGGGCAATGTTCCATACATCTTTATCAGCATAGAAATACTCCTTGCGCTCGCCGGGGCGTAGTTGCTTTTCTATTAATCCCCAGTTAATCAGGTCGCGAAGGGTCATGTTTGCGTTACCGCGCGAAATGCTTAAAGCTTCCATCACTTCTTCGGTAGTTAGTGCGCCGGGGGTGAGCAGCAGCAAAGCATGTACCTGGGCCATGGTGCGGTTAATACCCCATTCGGTACCTAATTTACCCCAGGCTTCGATGAATTTTTGCTTTGCTTCTACCAATTCCATGTTCAAAGATAAAACACAATTATTGAACTTTCAAAAATAATTGAAAATAAATATCCAAGAAAAAGGCCCTGATTTCTCAAGGCCTGTTCTGTTATTTAGATTCCTCTTTTTTCTTTTTGCCACCACCTGGTTTGCGGTCGATGATCTTGATCTCGTTCAATTCCTTGTCGTAATCTACGATCATGGTATCGCCTTCGCCCAGTTCACCTTTCAGTATCTCTTCGGCAATCGGATCTTCCAGGTATTTCTGTATGGCACGTTTTAACGGACGTGCGCCAAATTGCGAATCGTAACCTTTATCGGCAATGAATTCTTTGGCAGCTTCGGTCAGTTCAATCTGGTAACCCAAGTCATGAACACGACCAAACAAGCCTTTTAACTCGATATCGATGATCTTGAATATCTCGTCTTTACCCAATGAGTTAAACACGATCACGTCATCAATACGGTTCAAAAACTCAGGTGCAAAAGCGCGTTTCAAAGCGTTTTCAATTACACCGCGTGAGTGAGAATCGGCCTGACTGGTTTGTGCATTGGTGCTAAAACCAACTCCCTGACCAAAATCTTTCAGCTGACGAGCACCAATGTTTGAGGTCATGATGATGATAGCATTCCTAAAATCAACCTTACGACCCAATGAATCAGTTAACTGACCTTCATCCAGCACTTGCAGCAAGATGTTGAACACATCAGGGTGTGCTTTCTCTATCTCATCCAGTAACACTACAGCGTACGGCTTACGGCGAACTTTTTCAGTCAATTGACCGCCTTCTTCGTAACCCACATAGCCCGGAGGCGCGCCTACCAAACGAGACACGGCAAATTTTTCCATGTACTCGCTCATATCTATTTGAATCAAGGCATCCTCGGTATCAAACATAAAGCGTGCAAGCTCTTTGGCTAATTCGGTTTTACCCACGCCGGTAGGGCCAAGGAAAATGAAGGAGCCGATCGGCTTTTTGGGATCTTTCAATCCGGCACGGGTGCGTTGTATAGCGCGGCTCAGCTTTTTGATAGCCTCATCCTGACCGATGATCTTGTTGCTGATGGTTTCAGACATGTTCAACAGTTTTTGGCTGTCGGCTTGTCCTACCTTTTGTACAGGTATGCCGGTCATCATGCTTACCACTTCGGCAACGTTGTCCTCAGTTACGGTATATCGTTTAGATTTGGTATCGGCTTCCCAAACGGCTTTAGCCTGCTCTAGTTCTTCTAATAAATGTTTTTCGGTATCGCGCAGTTTCGCGGCTTCCTCATATTTCTGGCTGCGAACAACTTTGTTTTTCTCAAGTTTGATCAATTCGATCTTCTGCTCGATATCCAAAATATTTTGTGGTACGTGGATGTTGGTCAGGTGCACACGCGATCCTGATTCATCCAGCGCATCAATAGCTTTATCTGGTAAAAACCTGTCGGTAATATAACGGGTAGTTAAATTTACGCAGGCGTTTATTGCTTCATCGGTATAAGTTACACCGTGATGCTCTTCGTATTTTTCTTTAATACGGTTTAGTATTTCCACAGTTTCTTCAGGACTAGCCGGTTCCACCATTACCTTTTGGAAACGACGATCTAAAGCACCGTCCTTTTCAATAAACTGGCGATATTCATCTAAAGTAGTTGCGCCAATGCATTGAATTTCGCCCCTGGCTAAAGCCGGTTTGAACATGTTGGATGCATCCAGCGAACCTGAGGCACCACCCGCACCTACTATGGTGTGGATCTCATCAATGAACAGGATCACATCCGGAGATTTCTCCAATTCGTTCATAACTGCCTTCATACGCTCTTCAAACTGACCGCGGTATTTAGTACCTGCAACAAGTGAAGCGAGATCTAAAGTAACCACACGTTTGTTAAACAGCACGCGCGATACTTTACGCTGAACAATACGCAATGCCAAACCTTCGGCAATGGCAGATTTACCAACGCCCGGTTCACCAATTAAAATTGGGTTGTTCTTTTTACGACGTGAAAGAATTTGCGACACACGCTCTATCTCTTTCTCACGACCAACGATCGGGTCCAGTTTACCGTCTTCGGCAGCACGTGTTAAATCACGGCCGAAATTATCCAGTACCGGAGTTTTAGATTTAATGTCTGATACCTTTTTAGGTTGGGTAAATGATTCCTCATCTTTAAAATCGTCGTCCCCACCGGTTGAAGAGCCCGGCATTTCATCGGTTACGTTGTTTTTGTGCGATTCCACCTCAGCTTTAAATATCTCGTAGTTTACATTAAACTGCATTAATATTTGTGACGCAATATTATCTTCATCACGTAAAATCGACAGCAATAAATGCTCTGTACCAATAACGTCGCTTTTAAATATTTTAGCTTCTAAGTAAGTTATCTTCAATACTTTTTCTGCTTGTTTAGTTAGGGGGATGCTGCCTATGTGCACATTAGTGCCAATGGTACCCTTCACAGCATCTTCAACAGACCGGCGCAAACGAGCAGTATCAACTGCCAGCTCGCGCAGCAGCTTAATAGCTACTCCGTCGCCGTCGCGGATAAGTCCAAGTAAAAGATGCTCCGTGCCAATATAATCATGCCCGAGGCGCAATGCCTCTTCCCTGCTATA
>Ga0209026_1001549_pt1 | contig 9967 bp, 7 predicted proteins | sample AraplaCL_Col_mCL_FD_184262 | JGI IMG/M metagenome (GOLD analysis project Ga0209026, IMG submission 184262) | Arabidopsis root microbial communities from the University of North Carolina, USA - plate scrape CL_Col_mCL (SPAdes) (version 2) | ecosystem: Host-associated > Plants > Roots > Unclassified... | reverse complement strand
GGAAGTCATCAGGCGATAATCGCCCGATGACTTCCCTGACTTTCGACATCCAGGCCACCGATGGCGCGGCCCGCCGTGGCCGTCTCACGTTCGACCGCGGCACGGTGGAAACGCCGGCCTTCATGCCCGTGGGCACCTATGGCTCGGTGAAGGCGATGACGCCGCGGGACATCCGCGAGATCGGCGCCGAGATCATCCTGGGCAACACCTTTCACCTGTTCCTGCGCCCCGGCCTCGAGGTGGTGGAACGGTTCGGCGGCCTGCACAAGTTCATCGGCTGGGACAAGCCCATCCTCACGGACTCGGGCGGTTTCCAGGTGTTCTCGCTGGCGCACAAGCGCAAGATCACCGAGGAAGGCGTGGCATTCGCATCGCCGGTGGATGGCTCGAAGGTGTTCCTGTCCCCGGAAGAATCGATGCGCATCCAGAAGGTGCTCGATTCGGACATCGCGATGATCTTCGACGAGTGCACGCCGTATCCCGCGACGGAAAAGGTGGCTTCCACCTCGATGGAGCTGAGCCTGCGCTGGGCGGAGCGTTCGCGCCGCGCGTTCGATGACTTGAAGAATCCCAACGCGTTGTTCGGCATCGTGCAGGGCAGCGTGTACGAAAACCTGCGCCGCCGCTCGGCCGAAGGCCTGGTGAACATCGGCTTCGACGGTTACGCCGTGGGCGGCCTCGCCGTGGGCGAGCCGGAAGCCGAGCGCAACCACACGCTCGACTTCACCGTGCCGCTGTTGCCGCAGGACAAGCCGCGCTACCTGATGGGCGTGGGCCGTCCGGAAGACATTGTGGAAGCGGTGCGCCGCGGCATCGACATGTTCGATTGCGTGATGCCCACGCGCAACGCACGCAACGGCTTCCTCTTCACGGATGAAGGCACGGTGCGCATCCGCAACGCGAAGTTCGCGCTCGACACCCGCGTGATCGAGGAAGGCTGCGACTGCTACGCCTGCAGCAACGGCTTCAGCCGTGCGTACCTGCGCCACCTCGATCGCTGCAACGAGATCCTCGGCAGCCAGCTCGCCACCATGCACAACCTGCGTCACTACCAGCGTTTGATGGCGGGGCTGCGCGGGGCGATTGCGGAGGGGAAGCTGGAGGACTTTGTGGCGGAGTTTTATGCGCGGCGCGCGGGTGGGGTATCCGACTGAGGCTTGGAATGTAGCCCCCACTTCCAGACAAAGCCTCGATGCTCGTCATCCCGGCCCTTGCCCCCTTTGGGGTGCGCCGGAATGACGAGTAGAAGGCGTTTTCGGCCCGCGCCCAATAGCGGAAGGGGTGTCCAAGGGAACCTTGACCCTCCTTCCCCGGTCCAGTCCCTTGCAATCCACGCCTCGCGACGCCAGAACCCTTCACGGGCGGGCCTTGCGGCGCATGCAGGGGCCGGGGGCGCGTGGCATAATCCACGATCTTTTATCAGGTGTTGGCAGAAAACCCTGCCGATACCGCTACTTGCGAGACGAGCTGATGACCTTTCCGATGTCCTACGTGATTGCCCAGGCCGCTCCCGCAGCCGCTCCCGGGGGAAATCCCCTGGTGGGCCTGGCCCTGCCGATCCTGCTGCTGGTGGTCATGTTCTTCGTCATGATCCGTCCGCAGATGAAGCGCCAGAAGGAGCATCGCGCCATGCTCTCGGCTCTGGCCAAGGGCGACGAAGTGGTCACCAACGGCGGCATTGCCGGCCGGGTGGAAGAGATCGGTGAGAGCTTCATCACGGTCGAGATCGCACCGAACGTGAAGATCAAGGTGCAGAAGGGCGCCGTGCAGCAGGTCCTGCCCAAGGGCTCGCTGAAGTCGTCCTGACGACTTGCCGGGGCGGAGGGGCTCCGGTTCCACACGATGCATTGCTCGCCGCGGCTGCCTCTGCCGCGGCTTTTGACGGATTCAAGGCATGAGTGATTTTCCACGCTGGAAATATGCGCTGGTCGCCATCGTATTGGTGCTCGGCATTGTCTATGCGTTGCCCAATGTGTTCCTGCCGGTGCCTGCCGTGCAGATCACGGCCAACCGCAATGGCACGGTTGACCAGGCGCTCGAACAAAAGGTCACCGACGCGCTGAAGAAGGCCAACGTCGCCAGCACCGGTGTCGAGCTCAATGGCGATCATCTGCTCGCCAGCTTCGCCAATGCCGACGTGCAGAAGAGCGCGGCCGACGCCATCAAGGCATCGCTGGGCGACGACTACACGGTGGCCTTCAACCTGAAGTCCACGGTGCCGCATTGGTTGAATGCCATCGGCGCCAAGTCGATGCCGCTGGGTCTCGACCTTCAGGGCGGCGTGCACTTCCTCATGCAGGTCGATCAGAACGACGTGATCGACAAGCAGGAAACGCGCTATGCGGACGACATCCGCAGCCTGCTGCGCGAAAAGAACATCCGTTACGACTCGGTGGTGCGCAACGCGCAGCGCGGGCAGGGCGTGTCGGTGGTGCTCAAGAGCGCCGAAGACCGCGTAGCTGCCTCCAATGCCATTGCCGCGGACTATCCGGACCTGTCGGTGACGGACGCGAGCCCCACCGGCGATCGTTTCCCGCTCAATGCGGTGGTTCGTCCGGACAAGGCGCGTGAGCTCTCGCTCAACACCATTCGCCAGAACCTTGGCACGCTGCGCAACCGTATCAACGCGCTGGGTGTGTCCGAGCCGATCATCCAGCAGCAGGGCGACAGCCGCATCGTGGTCGAGCTGGCCGGCGTGCAGGACACCGCCGAAGCCAAGAAGATCATCGGTGCCGTGGCCACGCTGGAATACCGTTCCGGCTACGGCACGCCGCAGCAGGCCGTGGACGCTGCCCGCACGGGCATCGTTCCGCCCGACGCGCGCCTCTACAAGGATCGCGACGGCCGCCCGTACCTGCTGAGCAAGAACATCATCGTCACCGGCGACCAACTGGTGGATGCCTCGTCCAGCTTCGACCAGCAGAGCGGCAGCCCGGCAGTGTCGGTGACGCTCAACGCGGCTGGCGCCAAGAAGATGCTCGACTTCACCACCGGCAACGTCGGCAAGCCGATGGGTGTGGTGTACGTGGAGCGCGTGGTCGACACCAAGATCGTCGACGGCAAGGAAGTGCGCACGCCGAAGGTCACGGAAGAAGTGATCAACTACGCCACCATCAACGGCGTGTTCGGCAAGAACTTCCAGACCACCGGCCTGCGCAGCCCGAAGGAAGCGTCCGACCTCGCGTTGCTGCTGAAGGGTGGTTCGCTGGCGGCGCCGGTGGACATCGTCGAAGAACGCGTGATCGGTCCCAGCCTGGGTCAGGACAACATCGCCAAGGGACTGCGCGCCGTGACGCTCGGTCTAGCGCTGGTGCTGCTGGCCGCTGCGTTCTACTACAAGCTCTTCGGCCTGGTGGCCGACGTGGCGCTGTTCTTCAACCTGGTGATCCTGATCGCGGTGATGTCGGCCGTGGGCGTGACGCTCACCATGCCGGGCATTGCCGGTATCGTGCTCACGCTGGGTATGGCCATCGATGCGAACGTGCTGATCTGCGAACGCATTCGCGAAGAACTGCGCAACGGCTCCTCGCCGCACGCCGCGATCCGCGCCGGTTACGACAAGGCGTGGGCGACCATTCTCGACGCCAACGTCACCCACCTTATCGCCGCACTCGCACTGACCACGATGGGCTCAGGCCCGATCAAGGGCTTCGGCGTGACGCTGCTGATCGGTATCCTGACCTCGATGTTCACCTCGGTCACCGTGACGCATGCCATCACCGCGTTGATCCACGGTCATCGCAAGCTCAAGACGCTGTCGGTCTGAGGAAGAGACACAGATGGAAATTTTCAATCACAACGCAAACGTGAACTTCCTCGGCATGAGGAAGATCAGCGTGGGCATCGCCATCCTGCTGATGATCGCGTCCATCACGCTCATCGCGGTGAAGGGACTCAACTACGGCCTGGACTTCACCGGCGGCGTGTCGCTGGTGGTGGATTACGACAACGCGGTGCAGGTTGGCGAAGTGCGTGATGCCCTTGAGAAGGGCGGCATGGAGCACGCGCTGGTGCAGAGCCTGGGCGGTACCAAGGAAGTGTCCATCCGCCTGCAGCCGAAGGACGATCCGAAGTCGGGCGTCGACAACGGCGGCAAGGTGAACCTGGACAAGATCGCCGATGACGTCACCAAGACGCTGCAGGTGGCGCGCCCCGATGCCAAGCTCAAGAGCCGCGACTACGTGGGTTCCGCCGTGGGCGAGGAGCTGCGCAGCGACGGCATCCTGGCGGCCATCGTGGTGATCGTGGGCATTGGCCTGTACCTCGGTATTCGCTTCGAATGGCGTTTTGCGGTGGCGGCCATTGCCACTGAAGCACATGACGCGCTGATCACCGTGGGCATCTTCGCGCTCATGCAGCGTGAGTTCGACCTGACGGTGCTTGCGTCGGTGCTGGCGGTGATCGGTTACTCGATCAACGACAAGGTGGTGGTGTTCGACCGCGTGCGCGAACTATTCCGCCTGGCCCGCAAGGCCGAGCCGGAAGAGATCCTCAACCGCTCGATCAACAACACGCTGTCGCGAACCATCATCACCGCACTGTTCACCGCCATCACCATGGCTGCGCTGTATTTCTTCGGCGGCCCGGCCGTGCATGGCTTCGCCATCACCATGCTGATCGGTATCCTGGTGGGTACGCTGTCGTCCATCTTCGTGGCAAGCCCGATCCTGCTGTGGCTGGGCGTGTCCAAGCAGGACCTGATGCCCAAGACCAAGGAAAATCCGGAGCTGGCGCGTCGGCCGTAAGCGGATCGCGTTGCTTCGCTGGACAAGAAAAGGCCCGGGATTTCCCGGGCCTTTTTTTGCCTTTCCAGGAGACCGGCAGATGGTTCGGCGTAATCGCGTGGAAGGTTTCTCTGATTGAACGCCTCTCGCGCCGAACGCTAGGATGCGTCAGCACAGCTACGACTATTTCGAATGCCTCGAGCACCCAATCTTTGGCTTGAATTCATTGCCGTGTTGCTGGGGCGCCCAAGGCCGAGTGCCCGAGTGGCCGCAGGCTATCCGGCAGGGCGACGCTTCAGTACTTCCAACGGCCCAGTCGGCAGTGTGCTGGTGCCCGTGATGATCATCGGACTGCTTGGCGACTTTCCGCTTTCGTGGGTACTTATAACGCTATGCCGTCCCGCGCATCCCGGGCTGATCCATGGTGCTGTCTTCGGCGCAGGTCTTTTTGCGGTTGGGTGGGCGTTAGCCGTGCGCAGCGTAAGCAGCGCCATTCCCCATGTGATTGACGAGCGGACGTTGTGGCTTGGCGGCGGTACTCGTTATGAGGGGAGCATTTCGCGTGCCTTGATCCACAGCGTTCACACATTCCAGGAATCACGTTACGCCTGGGCAGCGGCTAATCAGTTGCATCTGAGCGATGTCCTGATTGTGAGTCGGCCCGACTCTCCCAACGTGGCCATTGAGCTTGAAGATTCCGCCATGAATCAGGTGCGCCTGTCCAGGAAAGGGAAGGTCATTGCACCACGACGTTGGATCCTGCTTTACGCAGATCGGCCGAAAGATCTGGCCGCAGCGCTCTCATCGAAAGCGCTAGCCGCAGCCTGAGAACCCCTCAGGCTGTTTCGGTCGAAGCCTGTATAGGTGGCGTTTCGTCGGGCGACTCTTGCGCGACATGCGCCGGCTGCATCACATGATGCGCCAACCCATGCAGGTCCAACTGATCAACGGGAATCGGACGATAGTCCGGCCCGAACGCCACCTCGCCAAACTTCCAGCCTTCGAGTCGACGCACCGCGCCCCAGAAGCGCTTGGCCGCATTCCAGTGCAGGCCGACAAGATTGCGGTTGTTGTCGTCGTCCACCATCGGATCGCCCACGCCGGTGGGGCGCAGCGGTTCGTTGTACAGGGCGGTGCCGAAGATCACGTCCCAGATGGAGAACACCTGGCCGAAGTTGCAGTTGTGCAGGTTGGGCCGGGTGGGGTCCACCAGCATGTGGTGCAGGCGGTGGAACTTGGGCGAGACCAACACGCGGTTGAACACGGGGCCGAAGGCGATGCGCACGTTGGCGTGCGAGAAGTTCTGCACCAGTTCGCCCATCAGCACGAGCCACGCGAATTGTTCGGGGTCCACGCCCATCACGATGCCGACGGTGGCGAGGATCATCGACTGGATGAAGCCGTCGATGAGGCTGCCGCGGTCGTTGGTCCAGCAGCTCATCTGGCGCGTGCTGTGGTGCATGCTGTGCAGCGCCCACCACCACGGCAGCGCGTGCTGCAGGCGATGCATCCAGTAGTACACGAGGTCGTAGACCACGTAGTAGCAGCCGAACAGCAGCCACGGATGCTGCTTCAGCCACGGCACCCAATGGGTGATGGCAAGCGGCGAGGCGCTGGCATCGCCGGGGCCGGTATCCGGGCCGCCGAAGTAATTGGCGATGGGCGTGAGGATGAGATAGCTGAAGATCGGGAAGATGCCGACCAGCATCAGCACGGTGTACTGGAAATCGACCTTGGTGAGCTTGCGATGCTCCCACTTTTCCGCCGGCACCACGCTTTCCAGCGGGCGGAAGATGAGCCCGATCACGCAGAGCTGAAACGCAGCGATAAGCAGCGAAGCGGAGATGTCGTTCGGATCGCCGGCCAGACCTTCCAGGTGCAGGAACTGCAGCAGCGGCAGCACGCCGTGGCTGGCGAACCAGCTGACCAGATGGGACCACAGTTCGGACATCGTCGACACCTTGCGAGTTGCTGGTCGGCTCTGCAGGCGGAAAGTGGAGCGGGGTGCTGCAGGACCGGGCGGTTCAGGATAACGCCGTGATCCGGCCGCATCCAACTGGCAGGATTTTGCGCAGGCTACCTTTCGCCGGGCTGCCTCAGCGGCTCAGACGTTCGTCGAGCTCCTGCAGGCGCTGCGGCGTGCCGACGTCGGTCCAGGCGCCCTGATAGTGGCTGCCTGTAAGTTGGCCCCGGGCCATGGCACGTTCGAACAAGGGCCTCAGTTTGAAGCGGGGCGGCGAATGCTCCGCGCCGGCATCTGGGACGACGTCGTGCCAATGGTCCAGCAATTCGCGTCGAAACACGCCGATACCGCTATAGGTAAGGCGGGGCGCGCTGTTGTCGTCATGGATCATGCCTTGCGTGTCGAGCGCGAAATCGCCGTGGATGTGGTGAGGCGGGTTGTTCACCATCAACAGATGGCCGACGCCCCTGGGTTCCGCAGGCAGCAACGCGAAGTCGGCATCGGTCCACACGTCTGCGCTGATCACGAGGAACGGTTCGGGGCCCAGCAAGGGCAGGGCATTGAGCATGCCGCCGCCGGTTTCCAGCGGCGTAGGGCCTTCGTAGGCGTAGCGGATGCGCAGGCCCCAGCGCGAACCGTCGCCCAGTGCATCGGGAAATTGAGCGGCCAGGTGCGAGGTGTTGATCACCACGTAGCGCACGTCGATCGCGGCGAGTTTTTCCAGATGCCATTCGATCAGGCGTTTGCCGCCGGCTTCCAGCAAGGGCTTGGGCGTGCGGTCGGTGAGCGGCCGCATGCGCTCGCCGAGGCCAGCGGCAAAGATCATGGCGTGCCTCATGCAGTGACCACCTGCGTGAGGTCGCGACCTTCCGCGTGCTGCTTCAGCAACGCCACGAAATCCGTCAGTTCGGGATAGCGTTCCGCCACCGACACCACGTAGTGATACACGCGCGGCACGTCGGTGAGGTAGCCCGGTTTGCCATCGCGATACCACAGGCGATAGAACTGGCCGAGCACGCGGATGTGGCGATGCAGGCCGGTCAGGTCGAACCAGCGCAGGAAACGTTCGCGGCCGACGTTTTCATCGATCACGTTCGCCTTGAGCAGGCGCTGCCGGTACGACTCCACCCAGCCTTCCACGCGTTCGCGCGGCCACACGATGTAGGCATCGCGCAGCAGCGAGGCGAGGTCGTAGGTGATCGGGCCGGAGAGTGCGCCCTGGAAATCGATGATGCCGGGATTGTTGCTATCGACGATGAGCAGGTTGCGGCTGTGGTAATCGCGATGCACGAACCGGCGCGGCTGTTCGAGCGCGTTGCGGATGATCACGCTGAAGGCGGCTTCCAGCACGTCCCATTCGCCGCACGTCGGCGTGTAGCCAAGGTGCTTGCCGAGGAACCATTCGGGCATCACCTCCAACCCGCTCACCAGGCGCGGGTGATCGAACAGCGGCAGATCGGCGTGGTCCATGCGCGTCTGCATCAGCAGCAGCGCGTCCATCGCGTCGCCGTAGAGACGATCGGCGTTGTCGTCGTTCAACGCAGGCAGATAGAGCTGCGTGCCGAGATCCTCGATCAGCAGGAAGCCTTGCTCCAGGTCCTTGGCGTACACCGCCGGCACATGCAGGCCCGCAGCGGCCAGTCGCTCACCGATGGCGAGCCACGGACGAGGGTCTTCCTGCGCGATCGGCGAATCCATCACCACCCAGCTTTTGCCGGCGTGATGCGTGCGCCAGTAGCTGCGAAAGCTGGCGTCGGACGAGGCGGATGCGAGGGTGAGCGTGGCGTCGCCGAGGGCGGAGCGGGTCCAGGCGAGGCGAGCGGCGGCGCGGTCAGGGGCGGTGGTCATGGTGTGCTGCGGGTGGCGATGTGCGCAGCTTACCGGCTCCTGCGGCCCGCTTCCTCTCCCCTGCGAAAGAGGAAGCGGGTCAACGTTTACGACAGGTTGTATGCCTTCTCTTCGTGCAGCGAGAGATCCAGGCCCACCTGCTCCTGCTCGTCGTCCACGCGCAGGCCCAGCGTCCAGTCGATCAGCTTGAGGATGACCAGGCTCAGCACGGCGCTCCACACCACGGTGAAGCCCACGCCCTTGGCCTGTATCCACAATTGTCCGAACAGCGATTCCACCGTGCCGAAGCCGCCGAGCTTGGGCGAGGCCAGCGGGCCGGTGAGCAGGGCGCCGATGATGCCGGCGATGGCGTGCACGCCGAACACATCCAGCGAGTCGTCATAGCCGAGCTTGTGCTTGAGGCGCGTGGCACTGAAGAAACAGACAACACCTGCGATGAGACCAAGCACCAGCGCGCCGCCCGGCCCGGCCGTGCCAGCCGCGGGCGTAACGGCGACGAGGCCGGCGACCGCACCGGAAACGATGCCCAGCACACTGGGGCGACCATGCACGATCCATTCGATGGCCAGCCAGCCCAGCGCAGCGGCGGCTGTGGCGATTTGCGTGACCAGCATGGCCATGCCTGCGCTGCCGTTGGCCGCGACTGCCGAGCCCGCATTGAAGCCGAACCAGCCCAGCCACAACAGGCTCGCGCCCACCACGGTGTAACCAAGGTTGTGCGGCGGCATTGGCACGTTGGGATAACCGCGACGCTTGCCGATGACCAGGCACGCGACGAGGCCGGCGATGCCCGCGTTGATGTGCACCACCGTGCCGCCCGCAAAATCGAGCACGCCCAGATCGCCAAGGAACGAACCCGGACCGCTCCACACCATGTGCGCCACCGGCAGGTAGACGATGGTGAGCCACAGCCCGCTGAACCACAGCAGCGCGCTGAACTTCATGCGTTCGGCGAACGCACCGATGATGAGTGCGGGTGTGATGATGGCGAAGGTGAGCTGGAACATCACGAACACGCTTTCCGGCACCGTCTGGTAGCGCGAATCGGGTTTGAGCCCGGCCAGAAAGGAGCGATCCCATCCGCCGATGAACGAATGCAGGTTGGTCACGCCGGCCTGCATGCCTTCCGTGCTGAAGGCCAGCGAATAGCCGTAGACCATCCACAGCACCGACACCATCGCCGTGATGGCGAAGCACTGCATCAGCACCGACAGCAGGTTCTTCGCGCGCACCATGCCGCCGTAGAACAGCGCGAGGCCCGGGATGGTCATCAACAGCACCAGCGCGGTGGCGGTGAGCATCCATGCGGTGTCGCCGCTGTCGATGCGCGTGGGCGCGGCCGCGGCGGCCTGTGCCCACGCGGGCGAGGTGGCCAGCAAGCCGATGAGGGCGAGCAGCGGGCGCGAGGTCTTCAAGTCAAAGCGCATCGACG
>Ga0209026_1001547_pt1 | contig 9970 bp, 5 predicted proteins | sample AraplaCL_Col_mCL_FD_184262 | JGI IMG/M metagenome (GOLD analysis project Ga0209026, IMG submission 184262) | Arabidopsis root microbial communities from the University of North Carolina, USA - plate scrape CL_Col_mCL (SPAdes) (version 2) | ecosystem: Host-associated > Plants > Roots > Unclassified... | reverse complement strand
GAGAACTTCCGACTCTCCCCCCCGAAGGCAAGGGTATGGACAATTATCTCCTGTGGCTCACGCTCCCCGGCGATCAGAAAGTCACCTTGCGATCGTCCGCTTTAGGCGGCGACATCTACAAGGCCGAGGGACATCTCCGAGATGTCGATGAGGGCTCGCCAGGGTATGAAGTCTTTTCGCGCAAGCACGTCGGCTCACCGAACATCTCGCGTTTTCTGCTCTGGAGCGTAGGCTACCGTGAAGCGCAACTGTTGAAGAACGAGCGGGCGGAAAAAACGCCGTTCTCGCTGCGCGTCGTCATGCGTTACCTCCTCATCGACGAAACGAGGATGATCGATGAAAAGAGCCTACTGCTCGCGCACAACACCACCGTGACCTCAGAGGATAAAGGGCTCCTCAAGTTCCTGCTCACCGGGGTGGATGGCTCCTCGGTTCCGCAGGTGCGGTCGGGAGATCAGCTCAAGGCTGCAAAGGAGGGGCAAATCGAGCTCCTCTCTCAGATGGCCGAGCAACTGCGAACCGTGATCGACGATACCGTCGAGACCACTGCGGTCATTGCCAATCTGGCGAGCGCCGAACGAGAAAAGGCCGATCTTCTCGAAACAGTGGAAGAGCGCCAGAACAGTCTGGATGCGTTAGCGCTCGAGGAGCGCCGCTTCTCCGATGATATTCAAGGCTACCAGGCGCGGATCGCGGAACTGAATGCCCTGAAGGTGCGGTTCGATGAGCTCGCGCGCGTCTACGCCTCCGATATCGATCGTCTGGAAGGCCTGGAGGAAGGCGGCTTCCTCCTGCAACGCTTTGCCACGATCAATTGCCCATTGTGCGGCGCATCTCCCGACCATCAAAAGCACGACCATGGCCTTGGTGGCATCGAGGAGCAGCGACACGCCGTGGAGCTGGAGATGGAGAAGATCCGGGCAGAGGCCCGTGACCTCGCTGCCGCGACCACCGATGCCGATGCCGAAATCGTTGAGGTTGAACGGCTCATCGTCGTGGCCACTCAAAGGCTGAACCAAGCGCGACTCGCCCGAGTCCAGGCAGCACAGAGCGAGGTGTCGGCGCGATCCATCTTCCTCGGCGCCAGCGCGCGGTACGAAAAGCTCGAATCCGACTTGGACAACAGGCGCCGGGTTTCCGACCTTGAAGCGCAGATCTCGCGCATCAAGGCAACGGCCGTGCAGTCGCGACAACGCGCCGACGGCATCGACGTGAACCTCGATCTATCAAACAGCGAGGCACACGAACTCTCGACGGTGGTGAAGCAGGTCCTGAAGGCGTGGAACTATCCCGGCGCCGACGCGGTGCATTTCGAGAAGGGTGACCAAGACATCGTCGTCGATGGCAAGCGCCGCCGCGACAACGGCGCTGGCGTCCGAGCGCTCCTCCATGCCGCGTTCAAGATCGGCGTGCTCGTCTATTGCATCGAGAAGGGGCGACCACATCCGGGTTTCGTCATCTTGGATTCGCCGCTCTTCGCTTATCGTCCCGCAGAAGAGGATCGCTTCGAGGATCTCACCGACGACGAGCTGGAATTGCGCAAAGCCGATGTGGCGACGCACTTCTACCGGCACCTGCAGACCATGGCCGACCAGGCCCAGTTCATCGTGATCGAGAACCACAAGTCCGATCAGGATGTCGTTAGGCCGTACGCGAATTATCAGTTCACCAAGAACCCAAGCATCGGACGCGCCGGGCTTTTTGTCTGATCCGCACGCAGGTAGAGCGCGCGCGGCTAAAGTCCGTCATCGCTTGGTCAGAAGCCCGTCGCCATAGGTCGTCATCGCGAGCCCCCGCGCAGGGTCGAGGGCGAACCGCTTGTCCACGGCCTGATTGGCCGCAAAGGCTGCGTCCATCAGTCGGTCGCCGGCTTCCCACTGAGCCAGGAAGACATCGAGCCAGTGCGGCGGCACCTGCGAGTCCAGCGGCCAGGGCGAGGCGATCACCGCGCTGCAGCCGCGGTCGAGAACTTGCTTGGCAAGCCCGAGCGTCGTGTTGGCCATGGGATGCTTGTCGGTGCGCCCCCCGCTGCAGACGAAGAGAATGACGACGCCGACGTTGCGCACGGCCGCAGCCAGGTCGGCGGCCGAGACCTTCAGGACGCCCTCGTCAGAGACGAGCTGGAAGAAGCGGCCCTCGGGGTGGACTCCGCCATGCGCCGTCAGCACCGCGATCGAAGCTCCGGCGAAGCGCTCCGGCAAGGTCCCGCTATGGTCGACCTCGAAGCCATGATCCACGAACGGACCATCGAGCCGCTGCGCGAGCAGGGTCAGAGTCGAGCGACCGTCATCGCCCTCGGCCGTCGAGATCCATGCGACGCGGCGGCCATCGCCCTTGTGATTCCGCTCGCGGGCGCCGCTCAGCCAGGAAAGCGACGGCACGGCCGCCACTGGCGTCTTCCGGCCCAGGAACTCGGTTCCGTCGAAGTGGATGTTGGGCGGGAAGGACTGAAGCTCGCTCGAGGCTGATATGATGATCGGGCGTTCTGCGGACCAGCTCAGCTGCAGAGGTTCGGTCGTGCGGTAAAAGAGGTTCGGGCTTTCATCTATCCCATAGCGATAAGGGAAGGCCTGCGACCAGACATGGAAGGCGGCGCGCGAGAATTTGTCGCTGTCTTCCACGACCGGCTTGGTCAGCGCGCCGCCGCTGGCAGCAACGCGGATTAGGCGACCTCTGGCATCGAATCCAAGCTGAAGGACATCGACGCCGTCCGTCGAAATCGCTCGCGCGACGGCTGCCGGCTCATCCTGCTGTGGCACTGCCGGTGGCGCGGCCGCTTCGTCCCAGTTAGGCAGCGCGGTGCCGCGGTCGGCCAGTAGTTCGAGCGCGAAGCTCACATCCTCGGGCGCGGCCAGAATGTCATCGCTGGCTAGAGTCCGCTGTGCAAGGAAGGCGATGTTTCCCATGTCGAAGCCAACATCTTCGGCGTAACGAGCCGGAGGTATCGCAGCGGCGAGCCCCGCCAGCTGGGCGATTGTCGGGACCGGCGCAGAGGTTGCCGCGATCATCGCCGCGAGCGTACCGCCTGCCCATTTGTTGAGTTCGGCGAAGACCTCGTCGGACTCGGCCGGCACGCCCACGCCGCGTTCGCGCGCGTCACGGATGAGCTGCCCCAGGATGATGCCGGTCGGCGCGGTCTGGTCCCGATAATCGAGGACAGTCCTTCCGATCGCCGTTGCCTCGGCGAGCAGCGCTGCAAGCTCGTCGGGATCGTCACGGTCGCGCTGGGCCAGGCGCACCTGCAGAGCGAGCAGGTCGAGGCGGTGACCATAGGTCTTTGTGAGCTTCATCCGCTCAAGCAGTTCGCGCCCCTTGTCGACCATGGTGAGCGCGGCATCGAGCAGCCCGATGTCACGAAGGAGACGGGTCAGCCCGTAGACCTCCTGCCAGAGTTCCTCCTCGTCCGCCCGGTTGTTCGCGGCAAAGGCGCAGGCGAGCGCCACCAGACCCGTCAGATGGTCGCGGGTCCGGTGATAGGTGTCGGCCACGGCGAACCAGGCAAGGCGCCGGCGCCGCGGCGTGGCGGTCCCGGCCTGGACGGCCGCTTCGACAAGGTCGCGGCCTGTCTGGGCGAAGCCGCTGCTTGCAATCTTGCCTGCGGCCAGCCGGTAAAGCCTGAGGTCGCTGTCGGGGTCTGCCGCGTGTGGCGCGAGCGCGGCGGCGAGCGCAAGGTAGAGTTGGACCGAATGGATGTCGCTGTCATCCGAAATGGGAGCTCGCTCGATATAGGATGAGAGCGCCGAGATGGCTTCGTCCGGGCTCTCGGTCAGGAGTTCGGCAGGCAGAGCCAGCTTGCCAATGATGATGGGCTGCTCGGCCTGAAGCCAGTTGAGCGCACGGCGGAGGAATGGCTTGTGCGCCATCATCCACTCCATGCTCGCCGAGCCTTCCTTCACACCCTTGTCGACCGCAACGGGCCGGCCTGCCAAGTCGAGAACATGCTTTGCGATCAAGGCGAGCCCGGTCGTACCAGCCACATCGGGCTTGAGCAGGTCGACGATGCCGCTGCGCAGGCGCGCGTTCATCGGTTCGCCAGCCAGCCGCTCAATGAGCTTGCCGAGCAGCGCCTCTGTCGCCTCGATCCCGGCAGCAGGCTCGCCGTCCGGCCCGGCCTGCAGAAAGCCGCGTTCGAGAACCTCGAGCGCAAGTCCTTCCCAGCGTTCGGCCTGTGCCGGTCCTTTGGGGATATCGCCGACGAGATTGAACGCATGCCAGATGAGGCCACGGGCAAGGGCATCCACGATGCTCGCCAGCCGATAGCCGTCGGAGATCTCTGCCGTGTCGCCTGACTGGACAAGACCGACATAGTCCGGAACGGCGGTGCCGGCGAATGCCTCGGAAAGGCGGGCATGAAAGTCGGCCCGAGCCGCATCGCTTTCGCGAAGGAGGTGAGCGAGACCCGAATGATCGCGAGCACGCAGCAGCTGCTGGCGTCGGTGCCGGCGCACGCCCTCCGCGTCGGGAAAGCGAGCCTCGAGCCGGGTCGCGATGCGCGCCGCAAGCGCCTCGTCTCGATGCTCAAGCGTACCGAGCGCAGACTCGAGGTCCTCGCGGCTCTCGAGGGCATCGATGCAAGGCGCGATGAGTTCGGCCGCGAGCTGCGCCGCGCCGGCATCCTCAGCGATACGTCCAAGCCGGACCCGGGTGGACGGGTCGAGTTGGTCGCGAGCCAGGAACTCGCTCCGGATATGCGCTAGGGCCTCGAGGCGAAGCCCTGCCTTGTGCAGCAGCTGGACTCTCAGGAAAGGCTTCTGTGCATCGGTTACCGGGGGCAACGCATCGACGTCCGCGAGCGCGCGACCAGCCTGACCGAGCGCGATCCACCGATCCCACGCATCGACGCGTTTGGCGAGAATGGTCTCGGCGCTCTCGTCCGCGGTCGATCCCATCACGCCAAAGCCATCGATCGACAGGATGAGGTCGCCAAGCGCCGGCCGGATCGGCGAACTCTCGTTAACGTCGAGGGCGACGTAGAGGTGTTGTTCCCTAGCAATTGGCGCAGCTGCGACTGCGAGCGCGTGAACCTGCGGCGCCCAGACATCTTCCGGGATCAGCGGGGTCTGGGCTCCCTCGGCGACGAAGGGCGCGATCGCGTCATCGCGATATGCCGCCGCCTCGATCACGATGATGGCAGTTCGTTCGGGCTGCTCGGCCATCAGCGCCAGAAGACTGGCAGGGCGGCCATCGGCCGCCGCCTGGATGATCAGGCGTTCGCGGAACCACGCTGCCTCATCCGCCTCGAGCGGGCGGCGGGCGAGCATCTCGAACGACTGCCCGAAGCTTTCCCAGGCGCGCCCGTCGGCCTCCGCGACGTCATCGCCGGGCGGTATCACGATTATGATCCGCTGCATCGCCCGCTCCCCGCCCTCGATCGCTAGACCGGCGAGGGACGCGGCGACCATACCCGCCCGCGTGGCAGGCTTGCCTCCGGTGACAGTCAGTATATCGCCGCCCCCGATGACATGCGGGTTCCGAGCATAAAAGTCCGAGATCGCCGCAACCAGTTCCTTGTCGCTGCTGATCCTGCGCTCCGGTAGCGCTGCGATGTTGCCTTCTTTGCCTAGTTTCTGATTCTCTCTCTCTCCGTGCATTGAGAAGCGATAGGTGCGCAGCAGGAGAACCTCCAGTGCAATGAGCGCATCAAACCGTGTTTCTACGTCGAGCTTGGAATGTCCGCCCTTGGGGAGGACGGACGTCTAACGGAACATCCGATTGTGGGGCGCGAAGCTGACTAATTGGCTTGATCCTGCGCCGCATAGAGCGCCGCGATCATCCGCTCGACAATTCCATCCTCTGCTTTCGTTCGCGACCGTTGATCGCTCGAACACAGGTCACGGCGAACCGTCTCCGATGTTTCCGCCATGCTGGTGGTCAGTATGGCGCTCGCCAGGAACGGATGCATGGCATCAGCCAGGCCGCGTCGCGGAAGTTCGGCATGCCCTCGGTGGCCACGGTCGAGCAGCGCCTGGATCGATGACATCGGCACGAGCGTGATCGCACCTACCTTGATCACCTCGACTGCGCCATCCTTGATCAGCTCGTAGAGCTTGGATCGGCCGATGCCGGTGACGCGGCATGCTTCCGAAATCCTGAGCGCGAGTGGCGGGATGCCTGTGGTTGGGCTTTGCAGGGCATGACGCATGGTCGGCTCCTTCATTTGACGATACCCATTTCTGGGTATTGACGGTGGGACAGGCGCGACACGCGATCGTCGCGGGTGAGCATGCGGCCGACGACCTTCATGAACTCGTCGTAGCGAAGGCGCCCGAGCCGGTTGGTCTCGACATCGAACGCCGGCTGGTGGGCGGTGAGCGTCAGCTGGTGCCGGACGAACAGCCCAAGCGCCTCCGTGAGGAAATCGAGCTTCTGCTCAGTGCGATCGGCGATGCGGCTCTGGCGATCCAGCCGGGCACCGAACCTTTGGTCCAGTTCATGACCCGCGCGACGATCGAACCACGCGGTCAGCGCGTCGGTCAGGATCGCGGTCTTCGACGAACCGGGCTGCGCCGCCATCGCATCGAGCTTGGCCGACAATTCGTCGGGCAAGTAGAATTGGTGGCGGGTCTTGCTCGTCTGCATGGCAGACAAGGTCGGCTGTTTCGGCTCCCGGCAACAGCGCCTCACTGGGGCACCGAGCTACCTTCTCAGTGCATTTCAGATCCCGCCGATTTCCGGACCCGATCGCCGCCGTCCAAACGTCCAGCTGATCGAGCCTGCGCGATCAATGCCGGATACATTGCGGCCGATCTGCTGCTCCAGCACCGGGCGCCACGGCGCGAGCGTGAACTCGCGCGACTTCTCAATCACCGCGAACTTGGCAGAGCCAACCTGCACGGCTTTCCGATAGACGCCCTCAATCGCACCGCCCCGATGCTCGGCATATTCGAGCCCCAATTCCTTCGACAGCTGGTCCGCGACCTGGCGTAACTCACGCTGACGCAGCTCACCGATCCAGCCCGCGCGAAAGTGGATCGCGTCGCCCTCACGCCAGGCGAGGCCCTGCTCGATCAACCATTGCCGGCGCAGCGCGATCGCCTGACGGACCTGTGCGCCAAAGCCGCGTTCCAGCTGCTCCGGCTCCTTCGCCACTTGCTGCTCGTCGAGCCAGGTCACGCCGTTGCGGCGCGGAAGCTGGTCGATCGGCAGCTCCGACAATGTCTCGATTTCGATTGGCCGCGCGGCAGCGGCACCGCGTTCAAACGCCAAGGTCCGATCAAGATGATTGGTGGCGATCTTCCAGCCGCCATCGGCCAATCGTTCGGCCACTCCGCCGCCGCGCCGCACGGCTTCGAGACGCCGCACATGCGCTTCGGCAAAGCGTGTGGTCGCGGTCGTATCGTGCCGGAGGTGATTATCGATGCTGTAGACGCCGCCGTTCGCGGCAGCGACCTCGACGATCGTGCGATCCACCTCGCGCACGGCCGGCACCACCGGATTGACCCGCACGATCTCGGGACTGTGGAGCATCTCCGACAGGGGCCGGTTCCCCAGCTCGACATAGTGGCTGCGGCCGTCCGTCGCAGCGACGATCACGTAGTGCCGATCGGCATGCTCATCCGCGAGCCCGCGCGCGACCACGCGCCCGACCAGCGGCTTGCCTTGGGTGGGATCGTAGATCGCATAATCCTGCGGCGGGACATCGGGTGCGCGAACCTTTAGCTGGTCATGCATCTCAGCGATGATGTCGCCGCGCCGGCCCATGGTTCGGAGCGTGTCTTCCAGATCGTCGGCAAGCCGGTAGCGACCCCGCCCCTCTTCAGTTGCCAGCCCCATGCGCGCGAGCGTGCCAAGGCGCGCCGCGCGCAAGCTCTGCTCAATGCCGCCGCTGTGCCAGGACGAGACCAGCCCTTCCGCATCCTGCGCGAGCAACAGCCGGCGATCGATGCCTGTGAACCGCTCCTGCGCGATTTCGCGCTGCTTGGCTTCGAAAATCTCGCGATCGGTGCGGGGGCCCAGGTCGAGATTGACCAGTTCGGCGGCGCGGCCGGCCAAGCCATGGCTGATATATTCACGCGCAATGATCAGGTCCTTGCCGCGATCATCGATGCCACGGACCAGCACATGGCTGTGGGGATGGCCGGTATTGAAGTGGTCGACCGCCACCCAGTCGAGCTTCGTGCCTAAGTCCCGCTCGGCCTGGCTCATCCAGCGCCGCACCAGCGGTTTTAGATCCTCATATTGCGCGCCGTCCTCGGGCGAGACGATGAAGCGGAATTGATGACGGTCTCCGGCCCCGCGTTCGAGGAATGCCTTGCCGTCGGCGCCATCCCGATCAGCGGCATAAAGCGTGCCACGCTCGCCCTCGCGCGTGGTGCCGTCCCGCTCGAGATAGCGCATGTGCGCGACAGCCGCTTTGGCGCCTTTGCTGGCGAGCTTCACGAACCGCGCCTTCACGACCACCCGGCGCGAGCGGAATCCGGCATAGCGATTGGAGGTGCTGAGTATCCGGCCAACGCCGGCACCGCGGCCGATCCGACTGCCGTCGAAGCGGCGGCCGCGGGCGGAGGATTTGCGGACAGATTTGCCCGCCAGATTAACGGCCTTGCGAACCTGATGCGCGAACGGCCGGTCTGCGCTGATCCGGCCTAACCAAAGCTCGAAATCATCCTCGGCCATGACGTCATCTCACGCTGGAAAGCATCAGATGAGGGAGCGCCTAAACCGCCCTTCAAGGGCCTCCATTTCGCATGGCGCAGAAGCCACAGAAACGCGCGAAATATGGCGTCATTGGCGAGAAGGTGGAGGCATGTCCCGGCCGATGCCTCCCCAAAAAACGACGTGCAGACGCCATTTTCGCGGGCTCATGGAGGCAGCGCTTTTATCTTGCCTTACATCCTCCCCCTCTTCGCCTTCCCAATGTTCTCGAAATGTTCTAATCGCTGCCGCTCCCCGAGTCGCGAAGGAGCGCAGCAAGATGAGCGTGCGGATCGAACCCCAGGACGGCTTCAAATTGAAGCTATCAGGTGACATCGAGACGGTGATCTCGCTCTCGAAGCGCGCAGTTTGCGACGACTTTGCGATCGCCTTCTCGGACGGTACGCTACTGCGCGGAAGCTATGATTTCGCGCTCGAAGACTGCCGCTTCGCGGTGGTGATCGAGGGTGCTGGCACGACAAAAATCCGCCGCGAACGCGACGGAGATCAGGTCGAGTTAGATTGGCGAGTCGAGTGGGTCAGCGTTGCTCCCGGAAGTCAGGCGCTGCTACCCACGGCCAACGAAATTGACGCCAATCAGCCGCAATTGTGGGACGCGAAAGAGGCCGCTTAGACGGCCTTTTCAAGTTCGGCGATGCGCTCGTTACACAGCGCCATAACCACGCGGCCAAGTTCCTCTACGCGCTCACCAAGCCACGTCAACTCCTCGGCACTGACCTTGTAGTGCGACGAGTAACGCGCCTTCACGTAAGCCTCTTTGAGCTTCTCGAACATGCCGCGCTCGCGTCGATTATCGCGCGGCCAAGCATCTACCAGCCGTCGGTCGATGAGCTCGGCCTGACTGCGCAGGAACGCGAGATTGTGAACGTGCGGCGTGTAGAAGGTGCAGACGAGAAGGACGCAATGGTAGAGTTTTTCGGTTGCCTGATGCAGCGTGAACGCGGCGTCCTTCAGCCAGTCGCGCTCTAGGTCTTCCTTGAAATTGATGTGGCTGCGCATTGCGGCCGAGTACCATTCATCAAAGTACGCCCTAGCCGTTTTGAGCGCTTGTTCGGGGGTCTTGGGCTTGGGCTCGTGCAGCTCGGTGTCGTCGGCTTGATAGACGACCACACCCTCGCGCTTGACGTCCATGAAGAAGTAGCGGCCATGCGCCAGCCCGTCGTTCACCTCCTGCAGCGTGTGCAGGATGTAGTTGACGGGAACATGGATCGTCTTGGTGATCGCGAACTCGCGGATCAGCCGGTCGTCGAGTTTTGACCAGTAGGCCGCACGGTCGGTGAGGCGCTTGTCGCTGACGATGATCAGCAGATCGAAA
>Ga0209026_1001545_pt1 | contig 9974 bp, 7 predicted proteins | sample AraplaCL_Col_mCL_FD_184262 | JGI IMG/M metagenome (GOLD analysis project Ga0209026, IMG submission 184262) | Arabidopsis root microbial communities from the University of North Carolina, USA - plate scrape CL_Col_mCL (SPAdes) (version 2) | ecosystem: Host-associated > Plants > Roots > Unclassified... | reverse complement strand
CGTGCCCGAGCCCGGCTCGCGCAGCAGCCACGTGGCCTGGCGCAGCGCGGCCACGTTGAGCCGGCGCGCCGGGTCGCCGCGCAGCAGCGGGTGCGAGGGCGCGCACACGATCGCCAGCTCGTCCTCGCGCCAGTCCTGCGCGACGACGTCCGGCTCGTGGCACGGCCCCTCGACCAGGCCGACGTCGACGTCCATGCGCGCGACGGCCGCGGCGATCGCGGCGGTGTTGGCGATCTCCACGTCCACGTGCGCGCCGCGTTGCGCGCGCTGCCACGCGGCGATCAGCGTGGGCAGCAGGTAATTGCCGACGGTGGTGCTGGCGCCCACGCGCAGCGACGACGGCGCGCCGCCGAGGGCGAACTCGCGCTCGATGCCGGCCGCGCCGTCGAGCACGGCCCGCGCCTGGGGCAGCAGGCCGCGGCCGGTGTCGTTGATCACCAGCCGCGTGCCCACGCGGTCGAACAGGCGCGCGCCCAGCTCGGACTCCAGCTCGTTGAGCGCGGCGCTGGTGGCCGACTGCGACAACGCGACGCGATCGGCCGCCGCCGTGGTGCTGCCGGCGTCGGCGACCGCCGTGAAGATGGCCAGTTGGCGCAAGGTGATCCGCATGGAGACCGACTCTACCTGCTTTCCAGGTTGATTCCATGCATTCAATTCGTTTTACAGATATTCAGCATCGGCTCACAGTGCGGGCATGACCAGCGCCACCCGTTCGTTCCCGCCCTTCGTCCCCGCCGCCGCGCTCCGCCTGGCGCCGGGCCTGCTCCTGGCCGCCGCCGTGGCCTGCGCCGCCACCGCCGCCGGGCGCATCGGCTGGCTGCAGTCCCACGGCGTGTCCGCGCTGACGCTCGCCATCGTCATCGGGCTCGTGGCGGGCAACCTGCTGCCCGCGCCCGCGCTGGCCGCGTCGGCCGACGGGCTGAACCTGGCCAGGCAGCGGCTGCTGCGCGCCGGCATCGTGCTGTACGGCCTGCGCCTGACCTTCCAGGACATTTCGCAGGTCGGCGTCGGCGGCGTCGTCATCGACGCCTGTATGCTGACGTCGACGTTTGCGCTGGCTTACTTCATCGGCGTCAAGGTATTCAAGCTGGAACCCCATGCCGTCATGCTGATCGGCGCCGGCAGTTCGATCTGCGGCGCGGCGGCGGTGATGGCCACGGAACCGGTGCTGCGCGCGCGCAGCGAACAGGTGACCGTGGCGGTCTCGACCGTGGTGGTGTTCGGCTCGGCGGCGATCTTCCTGTACCCGCTGCTGCACGGCCTGAACTTCTGGCAGGGCCGTGCCGACTTCGGCGTCTATATCGGCTCGACCGTGCATGAAGTGGCGCAAGTGGTGGCGGCGGCGCGCTCGATCGACGAGCACACCGCCAATACCGCCGTGATCGCCAAGATGGTCCGCGTGATGATGCTGGCGCCCTTCCTGCTGATCCTGTCGGCTTATGTGCAGCGCGGCAAATCGGCGGCGCATGCTGGCGGCGGCAAGACTTCCCGCGTGGCAGGCATTCCCTGGTTTGCCTTCGCTTTCATCGGCGTGGTGGCGATCCACTCGCTGTTTTCCATCCCGGCCGCCGTCACCGGCGCCCTGCTCGACGCCGACACCTTCCTGCTGGCGATGGCGATGGCGGCGCTGGGCCTGACCACGCACCTGTCGTCGGTGCGCCGCGCCGGGATGCGTCCTTTGCTGCTGGGTGGGCTGCTGTTTGCGTGGCTGATCGTCGGTGGTGCGCTGGTGAATGCCGCTATTGACTACCTGCTTCGCTGACCGTTTCAAACATTTCACGAAGACAACTTCCGGCATCTCCGTCCTTTGAAGGAGGCGCCGTATCTTGGTCTGGCGTCCGCCAGACCATCCCGGCCTGACCAGGCTCCAATACTTCGCCGATCAATCTTAACGTTATTGCCAACATCAAAAACGTGGCTGCCAGCGGCAAGCGCGTAGTTTTTGTTGCGGGTAACTTCAATACCATGCACCCGGGTCACCTTCGCCTTTTGCGTTTTGCGGCGGAATGCGGCGACTGCTTGGTGATCGGTGTAGCGGATGACCATATTGAAGGGGTCTTGCTACCGGCGCAACTTCGACTCGATGGCATCAAGGCGATTGGATTTGTCGATTTCGCCTTCGTCATGCATACCTCCGTAGAAGCATTGATCAGCGAACTCAAACCGGCCGTGGTGGTCAAGGGCGGCGAACACGAGTCGCAGCTCAATCCGGAGCAGGCCGCAGTCGACGCCTATGGCGGAAAGTTGTTGTTCAGTTCGGGAGAAATGCGCTTCTCTTCAATGGATTTGCTGAAGCAAGAGATTCTGGAACCGAATCTGTCGTCGATCGTTCGCCCCACCGACTATCCGGAACGGCATGGTTTTTCGATGCATGATTTACGCGCCATCATGGACAAGTTCAAAGGCTTTCGCGTGACCGTGCTGGGCGACCTGATCGTCGACGAATATATCAATTGCGAAGCGCTAGGCATGTCGCAGGAAGATCCTACTCTGGTGGTGACTCCCCTGCAAAGCGAATGCTTCATCGGCGGCGCCGCGATTGTCGCTTCGCATGCGCGCGAGATGGGGGCGGAGGTTAATTATTTCTCTGTGTCCGGCGCCGACGCATCGGCCATATTCGCACGAGACAAATTGCATAAGTATGGTGTGAAGGCCTCAGTATTCGAAGACGATAGCCGCCCGACGACTCTCAAACAACGTTTTCGCGCCTCTGGAAAAACGCTGTTGCGCGTGAGCCATCTGCGTCAGCATGAACTAGAACAGCAACTGGCTCGGCGCTTTGTAAAGGCAGTGAAAGCGGCATTAAAGTCGTCGGATTTATTAATTTTTTCGGACTTCAATTACGGTTGTCTACCGCAATCGGTCGTCGACGAAATCAGCGAAGAATGCCGTCGACGTCATATTCCAATGGTTGCGGATAGTCAGTCATCTTCTCAAATGGGCGATGTATCCAGGTTCAAGGGAATGATGCTGCTGACGCCGACCGAACGCGAAGCACGCCTGGCGGTACGCGATTACAACTCCGGGCTGGTGGTACTCGCCGAAAAGTTGCGCGAAAAATCACAGGCAGCAAACATTCTGCTGACACTGGGCGCGGAGGGCATTATTGCTCACGCCACCTCCTCCAACCCTGACGAGTGGTTGACCGACCGGCTGCCGGCATTCAACAGGTTTCCAAAGGATACCGCGGGGGCGGGCGACAGCCTGCTGACTTGCTGCTCAATGGCGATGGCGGTAGGTGCCGACATATGGCAAAGCATGTATCTCGGATCAATTGCCGCCGCCTGCCAGGTCAGCAGGGTCGGCAATATTCCCTTGTCGCAGCGTGACATGAAGCAAGAACTGGCGGACTAGGATGCGCGCACTGCTCTTGGCGGCAGGTCTCGGTACCCGCTTACGTCCGCTGACCGATCATTTGCCGAAATGCATGGTGCCAATTCATGGCCGTCCGCTGCTGGACTACTGGATGGAAACACTGATTGGCCATGGCGTCGAAAAAATATTGATCAACACCCACTATCTGCCGCAATTAGTACTGGATTTCGTGAAGAGAAGCAGTTGGTCGCCTTGGGTGACGTTCGTACATGAGCCGGTATTATTGGGAACCGGCGGCACCATCTTGAGAAATCGCGATTTTTTTGAAGAGCAGGCATTCATGGTGGCGCACGCAGACAATCTGACCATCTTTGACGCTGACGATTTCATAGGCGCCCACCGCATGCGTCCGTCCAATGCTGCGATGACCATGATGCTGTTTGAATCGGATGATCCTCGCTCTTGCGGTATTGTTGAGCTTGATCAAAGCGGCTTGGTTCAGGCCTTCCATGAAAAGGTCGCCTCACCGCCGGGAAATCTTGCGAACGCGGCCGTCTATATTTTTGAACCGTCAATATTCGGCCTTCTGACTGGTGTACCGAAAACCGAGATAGATCTGAGCACTGAAATCATCCCCCGCTTGATTGGTCATATCAACACGTACAAAAATACAAACTATCACAGGGATATTGGCAATATCGCGAGCTGGCGAGAAGCCAATCACAGTTTTCCAGTGAGCCCTGCGAATCCACAAAATGCACTCGCTTGGTCACTGCTGGGCGGCAATGACGAAAGATATGATCCGCGCCATTTTGATGCCGCGCCATGACGCGGCATCACGGGCCAGGATCTTCCCGCTTACATGTTGTTCAATAGCGCATCTGCCGCAAGGATGATTGGCTTATAAATTTCCTGAAAATTCCGAGATTGCTTTTCTGCCTCAGTGACGCCGGCGAATTTCGCATAAAACAGGTTTTTCGTGGCCGTATGAAAATAAGGCTCGTTTTTTATCCGCTGCCTTAGTTCGTAGTCGGCTAAATACTTCAAGATCAACAAGCCCATTTCAAATACAGCCCTACCGGTATGGACGTAAATGCTATCTGTCGAAAGCTGGTTGGCGACCTTGCGGAAGCAACCACAATATTCATCGAGGAAATAGATACGATCCGGATGAGCTATCGCCATTTCCAGTGCAAAATTCCAGTCGTGAGCGCGAAGCATCCCAAGCCCGTCGGCCTCTACCAGTTTGTCCAACGACAAATCGTACAGAAACTCACCGCTGCCATGCTTGGGAAGAAATTCCTTGCGCATTACGATCAGGAAGGTGTATTGATCGAAGCCCATCAAGGCCTCAAAGTCGCATCCTGGTTTAAAGCGCCTTGCCTGCCAGCCAGGATGGTTCAACTCGGTCAGTTGTTCACCTTCGAGAATCATATATTTGCCGTAACCCATATAGGCGTCGCGACGTACGGTTTCTTCAAAAACCTTCGCCAATTGTTCAGGGAAAAATAGATCATCACTGGCCAACATCATCACGTAAGGCGTTTCCACCAACGAAAACATCATCTCGCATGTACGCATTGCACCTATGCTGGTCGCATTCTCAAATAGTCGTATGCGCTTGTCACCCGAGTATTTTGCGAGAATTTCTGCGGTATTGTCCGTTGAAGCATCGTTGCAAATGAATAATTGGGTAACTGGCGATGAACCAGAAAACACGACGTTTTCCAGCAGGTTCTCCAGATAAATACCGTGGTTTTTTGTAGGGATGATCAGGGTTAGCATAGGGGATCGTAGTTAGAGTGACTTCTGTGACAAATCGAGACCCAGCAACGATGGCGCCATTGACGGCCCCTTGGAGATAACTAGCACCATACGAAACAAGTGCTTTTTATTCGTGATTCAACGGGTCTGATCTCGGCAGTGCCTACATGATTGCAGATTTACAGTTTCTCACGGTTTCACGCCTCCATTACTTTCGATTTAGAGGCAAAAGCCTCTGTATTTGTGCGTTTGCCAAAGTCTCTCCGGCGGGTTCTTACGGGCCCTTCGTCTTAACGTCTGGTATCAAGTAGTTTTCGAGTACGAACGCGCAGGGGGTGTTGACTGCTCAGGAACACCGACAACGGCAATCGATGCCAGCAGCTATCCCCAAAACGTTATTGCCGAAAGCATATCTCGCAAATTGATTATTGACAGCTCCTAGTGCATCGAACCTTTAACAACCAGCTCACGAATGATGCGGATGGTGTCGATATCCGCCTCTTCATACGCCGAGCGGCGGAACTGGTCGTAGAAGGCTTTCTCGGTATCAACTTCTTCCGGCGCGCCGTCGTCGTATTCGAAACGCACGAACAGCGCGTCCTCCTCCGGCTCTTCGATGGTCATGCTCATTGTGGAGTTGGGAATTTCTCCCTGGGCCGGCACCTGATAGTGCACACGCTGCAGCGGTTCGTAGGTAACGATGTCGTGAATGCGCAATTCGCCGTAACGCAACATGCGCTTGACCGAGTCGGCGGTCTTGTCGGACAGCCGGCATTCGTCGAGATGTTCCATGAACAATTGCGGCGCTTCGGCGCGCATGACGAGGCCGCGCCACAGCTGTTCGCGGGTCAGATTGTCGATCAGCGGATTGAGCGGATCGTTGATTTGAATCAAGTGGTTGAATTTCATGCTTCGGCCTGTTCCTGTATGCCGTTATTGTCCCACAGAAGGCCCCGGCCCGGCTGGCCCGGCCTGCTACAATGGCGCGTTATCCCCCACCGTACCGAATCGATCCCCGCATGTCTGCCGCCCCCGCATTTGGCCTGAACGCTCCGCAAAGCGAAGCTGTGTTGTATATGAACGGCCCTTGCCTGGTGCTGGCCGGCGCCGGTTCGGGCAAGACCCGCGTGATCACGCAGAAGATCGCCCACCTGATCGAGAACTGCGGCTACGAGTCGCGACACATCGCCGCGCTGACCTTTACCAACAAGGCCGCGCTGGAAATGCAGGAACGCATCGCCAAGCTGCTCAAGGAACCCAAGCAGGCCAAGCACCTGACGGTGTCGACATTCCACTCGCTGGGCGTGAAGATCCTGCGCCAGGAGGCCAAGCACCTGGGCTTGAAGGATCGCTTCTCGATCATGGACAGCGACGATTGTTTTTCGCTGGTGCAAGATTTGGCGGTGACCACCGACAAGCAATTGATCCGTCGCATCCAGAATTCCATGTCGCTATGGAAAAACGGTCTGGTCGATCCCGATCTTGCCCTCAGGAATGCCGTCGACGAGGAAGAAGCAGTAGCCGCGCGCATCTATCGCAGCTACGTCGCCACGCTGTCGGCGTATCAGGCGGTCGACTTCGACGATCTGATCCGCCTGCCGGTGGAGCTCTTCCGCAATAACGAAGAAGTACGCGACCGCTGGCAGCGCCGCCTGCGCTACTTGCTGGTCGACGAATACCAGGACACCAACACCTGTCAGTACGAACTGGTCAAGTTATTGGTCAGCGGCATCGGCAAGAAACCGATGTTCACCGCCGTGGGCGACGACGATCAGGCGATCTACGCCTGGCGCGGCGCGACGATTGAAAATCTGAAGACGCTGCAGATCGATTTCCCGAATCTGCATCTGATCAAGCTGGAACAGAATTACCGTTCCAGCACGCGCATCCTGCAAGCCGCCAATTCGGTGATTTCCAACAATCCCAAGCTGTTTGAAAAGGCGCTGTGGTCGGAGCACGGCCTGGGCGACCCGATCAAGGTCATGGCGATGGACGACGACGAAGCGGAAGCCGAACAGGTCGCCATCATGCTGTCGGCGCATCGTTTCGAGCGGCGCGCGAAATTTTCCGACTATGCGATTCTGTATCGCGGCAACCATCAGGCGCGCATCTTTGAAAAAGCCTTGCGGCGCGAACGCATTCCTTACGTGATGTCGGGCGGACAGAGTTATTTCGACCGCGCGGAAATCAAGGACATCATCAGCTACCTGCGCCTGATCGCGAATCAGGATGACGACCCGGCATTCATCCGCGCCGTCACCACCCCGCGCCGCGGCATCGGCCAGGCAACGTTGGAAGTGCTCGGCACCGTGGCCGGTCAGTGGCAATGCTCGCTGTTCGAGGCGGTGTACAAAGGCGCGTTGGAAGACAAGCTGCCCGACAAGCAATTGCTGCCGCTGCGCCAGTTTTGCGATTTCATCAACAACCTCGAATCGCGCGCCAGCCGTCCCGGTCCGTCCGGCAGCGGCGAGAACGCAGCGCAGGTGCTCGACGACATGATGGAAGCCATCAACTACGAAGGCTACGTCTACGATGCCTTCGACGAACGCCAGGCGCAAAGCAAATGGCAGAACGTGGTCGACTTCACCACCTGGCTGAAAGAACGCGGCAACGGCGGCAAGGACGGCGAAGGCGAAGAAAAGAATCTGCTGGAACTGACGCAGATGGTTGCACTGATGACCATGCTCGAAGGCAAGGACGAAGAGCAGGATGCGGTACGCATGTCGACGTTGCACGCTTCCAAGGGGCTGGAATATCCGCACGTGTTCTTGATCGGCGTGGAAGAAGGCATCCTGCCGCACAAGGGCGATGCCGACGCGCCGGCCGAAACCATTGCTGCGCGCATCGAGGAAGAGCGCCGCCTGATGTATGTCGGGATCACGCGCGCCCAGCGCAGCCTGCAGATCAGCTGGTGCAAACGCCGCAAGCGCGCGCGCGAATACACGGCCTGCGATCCGTCCCGCTTCATCAAGGAAATGAACCTCGATGTGGGTGACGCCGTGCCCAAGGAAAGTGAAGTCATCACGCCGCAGAACCGGCTGGCCAACCTGAAGGCGCTGCTGCAACAGCCGCGCTCGACGCCGACACCATCAAACGATTGAGTCTGCAGCCGTTGCCAAGCGTGGCGAACCGGGCCTGCCGACCGCATTGGGATGTTGCGTATTATTCAATATTCATGCGACAAGCGCGCCCTTTACCCGCACTTCTCTGCAAAACGCGCTTATCTGCGTCATAAACGTTTACAATCCTTCCCTTTCCGAATTCCCCTGAAAGCATTAGCCGGCGCGGCTTCGGAGTCCGTATTGTTTTCATTTTTACAAGGCAGCTCATGAGCAAGTTCTTCAAACAATTGGTTCCCCTGTTGGCGCTGGTGTCCGCGCTGTCCGCTTGCGGCAAAAAAGATGAACCGGTCGCGCAAGCGCCGGCGGCCAAGGTGTATCTGGTCGGCGTGGAGTCGGCTTATGCGCCGTTCTCCGCAGAAAACGAACAAAAAGATGTGGTCGGCTTCGACATCGACGTGATGAAGGCGCTGGCGCAAAAGATCGGCATCGAAGTGAAGTTCGTGCCGACACCGTTTGAAGGTTTCTTCAACTTCCTCGCGCAGGGCGACCGCGACCTGCTGATCTCGGCCATCACCATCACCGACGAGCGCAAGCAGACGGTGGATTTTTCCGAGCCGTACTTTGAAGCGACGCAACTGATCGCGGTGCCGGCCAACGACGCCAAGGTGCAGAAGTTCGACGACCTGAAGCCCCTGAAGGTCGGCGTGCAGAGCGCCACCTCGGGCGACGAGATCGTGCAGCAGTTGCTGGGCAAGAACAATCCCAATATCAAGCGCCTGGACTCCACACCGCTGGCCCTGAAGGAACTGGAAACCGGCGGCGTCGACGCAGTCGTGGCCGATGACGCGGTGGTCAAGAACTACATCACCAACAATCCGTCGAGCAAACTGCGCACCGTCTCCGACGCCGGCTTCCCGAAAGAGTATTACGGCATCGCCGTGCGCAAGGGCAATACCGAGCTGCTGAACAAGGTCAACAAGGGCATGGCCGACCTGAAGGCCGACGGTACGTTCGACAAGATCAGCGAAAAATACTTCGGCGCGAAGAAGTAATTTTTACCTGCCGCCGGAGCCCGCTTCCGATCAATAGAATCAAGGCTGGCAGCGGCGCTGCGGTATAATTCGGACAAATGCGTAATCCGGCCGGATTGCGCATTTTTCATGTCCACTACTCGACTTTCACCATGGATTTCCGCTGGAGCATCATCGAAGGCTACGCGCCGCTGTTCGTCAAGGGCTTCTTCATGACGCTGGAAGTCGCCGTGATCAGCATCGTCGCGGGCACCGTGATGGGCCTGTTGCTGGGCATGCTGCGGCTGGCCGACGTGCAGCACGGCGCGTGGAAATACGTGTTGCGCACGACCAGGTGGATCGCCGGTTTTTACGTGGCTTTCTTTCGCGGCACGCCGCTGTTCGTGCAGATCCTGCTGATCCACTTCGCCGTGATGCCGGTGCTGATCCATCAGGACCACGGCCTGCTGATTTCCGGCGAACTGGCGCGCACCATCAAACAGGACTACGGCGCTTTCGTGTCCGGCATCGTGGCCTTGTCGCTCAATGCGGCGGCATACATTTCCGAGATTTTCCGCGCCGGCATCCAGTCGATCGACCGCGGCCAGAGCTATGCGGCATCGAGCCTGGGCATGGGTTATCGCCTGCGCATGCGCTACATCATCCTGCCGCAGGCGTTTCGCCGCATGCTGCCGCCGCTGGGCAATGAAGCGATCACGCTGCTCAAGGACTCCTCGCTGGTGTCGACCATCGGCCTGGCCGAACTGGCCTACGCCGCGCGCACCGTCGCCGGCAGCTACTCCCGCTACTGGGAACCGTACAT
>Ga0209026_1001544_pt1 | contig 9986 bp, 6 predicted proteins | sample AraplaCL_Col_mCL_FD_184262 | JGI IMG/M metagenome (GOLD analysis project Ga0209026, IMG submission 184262) | Arabidopsis root microbial communities from the University of North Carolina, USA - plate scrape CL_Col_mCL (SPAdes) (version 2) | ecosystem: Host-associated > Plants > Roots > Unclassified... | reverse complement strand
CTGCGCAATGGCTTCCTGTTGCCTGCGCCCATTGACTCACCGGTTGCAGGGAGCAGGTGCATCAACGAAACGCAAGGCTGTCGCTGCCTGGAACCTTGCGTTGCGATGATGTCTGTTTGCTTGACCGGCTGCGCCCTCGGTCTTTCGACCTTCGCCGCAGTGGCACGGAGTACGCGAGGTACTCCACACAGTGTCCGCATCTGTCGGGTGCTGCAATTCCATTATAAAAACAGGAGATCCTTGAATGAACGCTCGCAACAAATTCTTGTTGTCGTCCGTCACCCTCGCGGTGTGGGCGATGATGGAACAAGCTTCCGCACAACAAACCACACCTGCCGCACAGACTTCCACCGCTTCTTCCACGGTCTCGGGCTCGCCGGATTCCGGAGCGCCGATCGCCCGTATCGAAGTGACCGGTTCGGCCATCAAGCGCGTCGATGCCGAAACCGCCTTGCCTGTTACCATCATCAAAGGGGCAGACCTGGAAAAGATGGGTTACACCTCCATTGCCGACGCGATGCAGGCGCTGTCGATGGGCGCGACGGAAAACGCCCTGGCCGCCGCCGGCGGCACTGTGATCAATCTGCGCGGCCTCGGCCTGCCGCGCACGCTGGTCCTGCTCGATGGCCAACGCCTGGCCAATGAGCCGACCGCCGACACCTATGCCAACATCGAAATCATCCCGCTGTCTGCCATCGACCGCATTGAAATCCTGCGCGACGGCGCGTCGTCCCTGTACGGTTCCGATGCGATGGCCGGCGTGGTCAACTTCATCACAAAGAAATCCTACGAAGGCGGCTCGTTGAAGGTGCAAGGCGTCTCGCCGGATGGCGGCGGCGGCGCCAACGAGCAGCGTTTCTCGATCATCGGCGGCAAGGGCAACATCGAAGCCGACGGCTGGAGCCTGTATGGCACGATCGACGCGCACAAGCAGAGCTCCCTGGCCTATACGTCGCGCCCCGAAGCGATCAACAACGCCGAACTCAACGTGCTCGGCATCGGCCCCGGCAACAAGACCGCCGGCTCCGGCGGATACGCCTATCCGGCCAACATCGTGTCGCCGAGCGCCGCAGCCGGCAATCCCTACGGCAGCACTTGCTTGGCGCCGTATTCGACGCCTGCGGCCAAGAACACCTGCATCAACAACAACACAATCAATTACGGCACCCTGTTTCCCTCGACCCAGCAGATCACGCTGTTTACCAACGGCGAGTTGAAGCTCGGCGACGACAATATCCTGTCGTTGCAGATTTCCTACGGCGACGAAAGCCGCATCCTGGCCAAGGGCTCACCCAGCACCAGCGTCGGCTTCTCCTCCGCGCCCGGCGGCCCGGCAGCACAGGTCATGACGATCACGTCAAGCAGCCCGTTCTACCCCGGCGGTAGCGCCGGCGTGCCTGCGGTCAAGGGTGTGACCGGCCAGCCGCTCCAGTTGCAATGGCAGGATGACCCCGCCGGCAGCGCCATCTACAAGGACGAACAAAAGAACTCGCGCGCCCTGTTGAGCGATACCGGCCATTTCGGTGCCTGGGATTTCAAGGCCAACCTGCTGGCTGCGCGCGACAACCGGGTCGACCATACCCGAAGCGGCTACCTGAACGGCCCGGCGCTCGATGCCGGCGTGTTGAACGGCATCGTCAATCCGTTTGGCGCACAAAATGCCGCCGGCACGGCCTACCTGAACAGCATTGCCGAGAACGGCGTGGTCATTCGCAACACGACTTCGGGTTTTGACTCCTTCGATTTCTCGGCCGGACGCGATCTGATGAAGCTCGACGGCGGCGCGCTGGCAGTCAATTCCGGCGTCGCATTCCACCACGATACGATGGAAGACATCTCGCCGCAAAACAACGCCAATCTTCCGTACAACGGCCGCGCGCCGTACAACGTGCATGCTTCGCGCAACGTCAGCGCCCTGTTTGCCGAAATCGACGCGCCGATTACCAAAAAGCTTGACATCGACTTCGGCGTGCGGGCCGACGATTACAGCGACTTCGGCAATACCGTCAATCCAAAAATCAGCCTGCGTTATCAGCCAACCGATATGCTGGTGCTGCGCGCTTCCTACAATACCGGCTTCCGCGCGCCGAGCCTGATCGACCGCTACGGCTACCGCCTGCCGCAAGCAACCACGACCACTGCGGCAAAATGGGATGACCCGCTGCTTTGCCCCGGCACCATCGGCGTCTCGGGCACCGGCACCATCACTGCCGCGGCACTGGCGGCCGGGCTGACTTCGGCCACCGTCTGCAACGCCAAGCAATTGGTGCAAACCGGCAGCAACCCGAATGTGCTGCCGGAACACTCGCGCAACTTCACGGCGGGCTTCGTGCTGGAACCGACCAAGAACCTGTCGCTGACGGTCGACTACTGGCGCATTGCGTTGACCGACACTTTGGGCAGCCTCTCGGAAACGGCGATTTTCGACAACCCGACTTTGTACGCCGCCAACTTTGTGCGCAACCCGAACGGCTCGCTCGCCTATGTCAGCGAAGATACGCAAAACCTGGGCGGCACCATCACCAGCGGCGAAGACGTCGATTTGCTGTATCGCACGCCGCAGACCCAATACGGCAAGTTCACCTTCGATCTGCGCGGCACCTACACCAACCAGTACGAGCAGCAGGCCTTGCCTGGCGGCGCATGGACGCAGAACGTCGGCCGGTTCGGCGGCGTCACGCTCGGCACCTACAGCAATAATCCGTTGTTGACGTTCCGCTGGAAGCACAACCTGACAGTCGGCTGGGTCGATGGTCCATGGAGCACGGTGGTGGCAGAGAACTTCCAGACCGGTTACCACGACCAGAATGCCGTGCTGTCGCAGTATTATCGCGACATCGCGTCGTACTCGGTGGTCAACTGGACCACCACCTACAGCGGCATCAAGAACGTGACACTGTCAGCCGGCATCAGCAACGTGTTCGACCGGATGCCGCCCTACACCAACTCGCAGGCTACCGGCATCCTGCTGGACTATGCCAGCGCCGTGGGTCGGGCTTATATCCTGACGGCGACTTACAAGTTCTTTTGATGGCAGGTGGGGACAAGGTTGGATGCGGTCTGACTGCGACGTCTGCGTTGGATTGCCCACAGCATCGCACCCGCCTTGGCTGAAGACTTGATTCCCCTTCTCCCGCAAGCGGGAGAGGGGGAATGTGCGAGCGCACCCGGACATGCCACGATGCCCGTCTCGCTTGCCCTCGCATACTCTCGTACCCGAAAGAATCGAACCAACAGAATCAACCAAAGGAATCTGGAAATTCGCATGTTCAACACACGAAAAAATTTCAATCGCCGCCGCCGCAGTTTCATGCAAGCCGTCTCCGCAGCCGGCTTGTCGTTCGCCGGCGGACTCCCGCTGACGGTGTTTGCCGACCCCGAGCGCAACGAGGCACCCGGCGATCCATGGGTGCACGCGCAGTACATCATTGATCGCCTTGCGGCAGTGACGCATTTTCGCGATGAGGATTTCGCCATTACCGCCTATGGAGCAAAGCCCTGCGAACTGGTTCAAGTCATGGGCTGGATCAGTAACGAAGAACGCACCAAGCTGAACACGCCGGCACCGGGCTCGGGCGACTGCTATCCGGCAATCGCCGCCGCGATCGCAGCCTGCCACAAGGCCGGCGGCGGACGCGTCATAATCCCGGCCGGCAACTGGCATTGCGCCGGGCCTATCGTCCTGCTGTCAAACGTGCATGTGCACCTGAAAGCCGGCGCGCAAATCTATTTCAGCAACAACCCGGCCGACTACGCCAAGTACGGCACGCACGACTGCGGCGAAAACGGCAAGCTCGTGCATACCCGGTGGCAAGGCAACGATTGCCTCAATTTTTCATCCCTGGTGTACGCCCATGGGCAGGACAATATCGCACTGACCGGCGAAGACTGGACCAGTATCTTGAACGGCCAGGGCGGCGTGCCGTTCTCCCCGGTCACGGGCAACGACTGCTGGTGGACCTGGAAGGGTCGCATCGCCAATCATCCGCTGCCGGCAGGAACGCCACCGATCTACGTCAAGGGCGCGCCGTCGGAAACACTGCCCAATCCGCGTAATCCAAGCACCATCGCCGCCGTGGCGCCGCACCTGAACGCCGATGAAATCGCATTGATCGAAGGCGACAACACGCGCTGGCGCGGCGACTTCGGCTATGTGCCGGCATTGTCGGAAGCCGGCGTCCCGCTGGAAAAGCGCGTCTTCGGCCTGGGGCACTATCTGCGGCCGAACATGGTCCAGTTCATCAGTTGCACCAACGTGCTGCTGCAAGACTACCAACTGACCAACACGCCGTTCTGGCAGCACAACCCGGTCGATTGCCGCAACCTCGTCGTAAAACACGTCTACGTCAACAGCCTCGGGCCGAACAACGACGGTTTCGACCCGGAATCGTGCGATTTCGTGCTGGTCGATTCGTGCACCTTCAATACCGGCGACGACTGCATCGCCATCAAGGCGGGCAAAGATCTCGATACGCAATATGGCCCGTCGCAAAACATGGTGATCCAGAACTGCGTCATGCACAGCGGCCACGGCGCCATCACGCTGGGCAGCGAAATGGCCGGCGGCATCCAGAACATCTACGCGCAAAACCTGACCTTCCAGAATGCCAACTGGGCGACCAATCCGCTCAACATTGCAATTCGCCTCAAGACCAACATGAATCGCGGCGGCTACCTGAAGAATTTTCACGTGCGCAAGATATCGATACCGAACGGCGTGCAGACCAAACCGGCGTTCTACAAACCCCTGCCCGGTTCACCGATCGCACAGCAATCGGTGGCCAGCACTGCCGGCGGCATCATCACCATCGATTGCGACTACACGCCGCACGAAGACAATGCACGCATGCGGCCGCCGACGGTGTCCGACATTCACATTTCGGACGTCACGGTCGGCAATGTCGCGACTGCGGACGGACAGCACTCGTGCTACCAGGCCATCGTCATCCAGGGGCCGGTCGCGGCAGACTACAACGGCAAGGGGCAGCCGAGCGTGCTGCCGGTGAGAAATGTCTCGATCACCAATTGCAACTTCGGTTCACCGTCGAATGCCAGCCAGCCGTTTTACCTGTACAACGCCGAGAATGTGACGTTGACCAACGTGACCGTGGCCGGAACCCTGTACAACACGACCTTGAAGGGCAAGGCATGAGCAAGCGGCTGGCCGCCCTGCTGCTGTGCCTGGCCGTAACGCCGGCATTTGCCGGGACCGGCAGCACACGCGTGCTGCTGGTCGGCGATTCGACCATGGCGCCCGAGACCGGCTACGGCGATGCGTTGTGCGCCCGATTCGTGCCGGAGGTGACGTGCGTGAACCTGGCCAAGGGCGGCCGTAGCACGAGCAGCTATCGTGCCGAAGGTTCGTGGCAACGCGTGCAAACCTTGCTGCAGGATGGCGCAAACTTTGCGACGACCTATGTGCTGGTTCAATTCGGCCACAACGACCAGCCCGGCAAGCCGGGGCGCTCGACCGATCTGGCTACCGAATTCCCGGCCAACATGGCGCGCTACGCCAAGGAGATTCGCGAATTGCACGCCGTGCCTGTCCTGGTGACGCCGTTGGCGCGGCGCACCTTCAAGAACGGCCAGTTGGATAACGACCTGCGACCGTGGGCCGAGGCGACGCTCAAGGTGGCGGCGAACGAACACGTGGCTGCACTCGACCTGAACGCGGACAGCGTGGCGGCCGTGCAGGCGATGGGGCAAGAGCAGGCAGACACCCTCGCGATGGCGCCGCCGCCGGCCAATCCCGAATCGGCGACACCTGCCGCCGGCAAGGGCAACGGCAATGGCTACCGCGGATTTGATCGCACGCACCTGGGCGCAAAGGGTGCCGCCCTGTTCGCCGACATGGTGGCGGCGGAATTGCGCCATGCCGTGCCGGCACTCGAAGCTTATATCAAGGTGCAACCTTGAAGATCGCCTGTCGGCAGACAGCCTGGTCCGGCCTGATTCTTTTTCTGTTCGGCGCGCATGCGTGGGGCCAGGACATGCGTGCTGTGCATGAGCCGACAGTGCCGCCATCTTGCGTCGAGCTCAAGGCCGCCGCGCCTGCGGCACAAGCCGGCGACGATACGCAACGCATCCAGCAAGCCATCGATCAATGTCCGGCCGGGCGGGCGGTGCAACTATCGCGTGACGGTAGCGCAGGCGGCTTTCTTTCCGGCCCCTTGGTGCTCAAGAGCGGCGTGACGCTGCTCGTCGATGCCGGCGCGACGCTGTACGCCACGTCGGACCCGTCGGCCTATGATCGCGGCAGGAAAACCTGCGGCACCAACGATCGCGAAGGCAAGGGTTGCAAGCCGTTCATCACTGTCGAAAACGGCGAAGGCGGCGGCATCATGGGCCGGGGCGTCATCGACGGTCAGGGGGGCAAAATCATGACCGGCAGGAAGGAAAGCTGGTGGCAATTGTCGCGCCGTGCGCAGAAGGAACACACGACGCAAAACGTGCCGCAACTGATCGTGCTCAATCACACGCGGGAATTCTCCCTCTACGGCATCACGCTGCGCAATTCATTGAAGTTTCATGTGGTGCTGAACGAGGTGGACGGTTTCACGGCCTGGGGGGTGCGTATCGATACGCCGGCCGACGCGCGCAATACCGACGGCATCGATCCGATTTCCTCGCGCAACGTCAGCATCGTCAACAGCTTCATCCGCGCCGGCGACGACAACGTGGCGATCAAATCCGGCAGCGCCGGACCTTCGGAGAATATCTCGATCCAGCACAATCATTTCTACAGCGGCCACGGCATGTCGATCGGCAGCAATACCGATGGCGGCATCCGGCATGTGCTGGTCGACGACTTGAGCATGGACGGTACCACATCCGGCTTGCGCATCAAGAGCGATATCTCGCGCGGTGGATTGGTGGAAGACATCCGCTATCGCAACGTCTGCCTGCGCAACGTGCGCGCGCCGATCGACATCGACAGCGCCTACGATGCGCAAGCCGTGGGCAACAAGATCCCCTTCTATCGCGCCATTTCGTTCGAGCATATCCACAGCCTTGGCAGCGGGCGGATCATACTCCGCGGCCTTGATGCCGAACACGCGTTGGAAGCCGGCTTCAACGACGTTGTCATCGATGGCTCCCCTGCCGTGGAAGCCAGGCACGCGCACCTTATGCTGGGTGCGGGGCCGGTGCAGCCGGTTCCGACAGGCGACGACGTGAGTACGCAAGGCGCGCCCGGCGCAGGAACGGGCATCGCTTGCGAACAGGCTTTCCCGCCCTTCCCCGTCACGACGGATGGAGACATGCAAAAATGACCAGCGCACGCGCATTGTCTGCGATCCTTTCCTGTGCATTGCTCGCGGCGCCGGTCGCCCATGGCAGCGATCAGGCAGAGCAGAAGAGCACGCGCCCGCAACTCACCGCCGCCGAAGCCTCGCTTTACTCGTACAAGGAAGTGCTGAAGTACAAAGGCGCAGCCGGGAATGAAATAGCCGACCCATGGGACCCACTGTCGGATGTTCTCGTCGATGGCGCCCCCGCCAAGCCCGACTATATCGTCGATGCCGCGGCAAAGGCGGACGACACAAGCGTTTTCAATTCCGTGCAGGCCGCTATTGCTCGCGCCGTTGCCGACGGCAATGCACAACCGGACGCGTCGAAGCCGCCGAAGCACGCCGGGAGGCTGACAATTCTGGTCAAGCCCGGCACGTATCATGAACTGGTTTATGTGCCGCCCACTGCGATACCCATCACGCTCATCGGCGGCAGCGGCGACGCGAAAGATACCGTCATCAGCGCCAACCTCGATGCGGCGATTGCCGGCGCCGACTATGCGCGCAAATTCGGTGCGCAATTTGCGCAAACCGCCCCCGCAATCGCGGCCATGTTTGCTGCAGTCAAGGACAAGCCGATGGTGGAAACCGTCGGTAGCGCCATCGTGTGGATAAGGGGTGACGGTTTCCAGGCCAGGAACATCACGTTTGAAAATGCCTACAACAAGGATCGTGGCGACGCCAGGGAAGAATGTCCGCCCGGCGGTTGCCCCACCACCCTGGTCAACGGCACGATGCAGGTTGTGCACCACCAGGCGGTGGCGCTCATGGTGGACGGCGCCGACCGCGTGCAATTTGAAAACATCCGCCTCCTCGGCTACCAGGACACGCTGTTCCTGAAAGCGGCAGCCGACGGCGTCACTGTGCGCAGCTTCTTCGATCGATCCTACATCGAAGGCGACGTGGATTTCATTTTCGGCGACACGACCGCTTACTTCTATCGTTCGGAAATCAAGTCGCTCGGCGATCGTTCGACCTCCTACATGGCAGCGCCGTCGACCAATTACCTGACCAGATACGGTTTCGTGTTCGACTCGTGCCGCTTCACCAACGATGGCAGCGCGAACGCCCTGAAGGGAAAATTCTACCTCGCGCGCCAATGGTTTCACAGCCAGCGCTGCACGCCGTATGCGCCGGTGACGGTGCCACAAAGCGTGGAAGGCTATGCCTGCAATCCAGGAACCGGCAACGGCTATCAGGCCCCGAATGGGACCATCTCGAAGCAGGTGCTGGAAACCGTCGGCAAGGTCGTCATCCTGCATTCGAAAATCGGCGCGCACATCAATCGCGAACATCCGTGGTCGAATTGGAACAACAAGGGAACGCTGGCCTATCGGCCCGTGCAATATGATTCAAACGACTATTGGGACAATCTCGTTGCGGTTCACATCGATCCGGTGGCGGCATTGGGCTACGGCGCCAGGAAAGAGCCGGCAGATCATTTCCTGGCGGAGTTTGACAATATGCAGGAGTGAGCGGACGGCCCGAAGCTTGTAGCCGGACCGCATCGCGTTCAAGGCAAGCCGGCTACAACCCCAGCTCGCGCAGAATGGCTTCCTTCAATTCCTGCGCTTCCGGGCTGGACAGCTTGCGCGGATGCTGCAACGGCACATCGAAGGTGGCCTGGATCATGGTCGGGCGCGGCGACAGCACCATGATGCGATCGGCCAAGTGGATGGCTTCTTCCACATCGTGCGTGATCAACAGCACGGTGTGGCGTTCCTCGGCCAGGATGCGCAGCAATTCGGTGCGCATGCGCAGATTCATCAAGGCATCGAGGGCCGAGAACGGCTCGTCCATGTAGAGGATTTCCGGCTTCACGACCAGCGCCCGCGCGATTTCCACGCGCTTCAGCATGCCGCCGGACAATTCGTGCGGATAGCTCTTCTCGAAGCCCTTCAAGCCGACCATGGCGGCATAGTGATCGGCCAGCGCCGCCTTGTCGCCGTGCTCATTGCCGTTCAAGCCGAACATCAGGTTCTGCTGGACGGTAAGCCAGGGGAACACGGAGCCATGCTGGGAAATCACGATGCCCTTGGGGCTCGGGCCATTCTGCGCCTTGCCGTCGACGGTGACCGAACCCTCGTCCGGACGTTCGAACCCGGCAATGATTTTCATCAGCGTAGACTTGCCGCAGCCGGAGGGACCGACTATTGCGACAAACTCGCCGTCGGCCACGCTGAAGCTGACGCCGCCCACCACAGACAGCGTTTCCTTGCCCGACTTGAAGCTCTTTTTTATATTGTCGACGACGATCTTACCGTCCATAACGCCACCTTACCGATTTGAGTCTTTCCAGCAAACGCGTCAGGCCGTCGAGCAACAGGCCGATGATGCCGATGATGATCATCGCGGCAATCACCAGATCGTAACGATTACCGGCATTGCGCGAATCCATGATCAGGTAGCCGAGCCCCGACCTGAGCGCAATCATTTCGGCGGCGACCACTACCAGCCATGCGACCCCGAGCGTGATGCGCATGCCGACGATGATTTCCGGTAGCACGGCCGGGATGATGACGCGGCGGAACAGGGTGAAGCGCGACACGCCGAAATTCTCCGCGGCGCGCAGGTAGCGCCGCTCGATGGTGTGTACGCCTGCGGCAGTCTGCACAATCATGGGGAATACCGAGGCGATGAAAATGAGGAAGATCGGCGAGACGTTGCCGACGCCGAACCAGAGAATGGCGAGCGGTA
>Ga0209026_1001543_pt1 | contig 9996 bp, 9 predicted proteins | sample AraplaCL_Col_mCL_FD_184262 | JGI IMG/M metagenome (GOLD analysis project Ga0209026, IMG submission 184262) | Arabidopsis root microbial communities from the University of North Carolina, USA - plate scrape CL_Col_mCL (SPAdes) (version 2) | ecosystem: Host-associated > Plants > Roots > Unclassified... | reverse complement strand
TGCACCTGCTCGACCTGCGGATCGGCCACGAACTGCTCGAAGCTGGCGTCGGTGCGCGAGGGCGCGTGCCAGTGCTGCCGGGCCTGGCCCTTGTCGAAATGGTTCTTCAGGCTGGCCAGGTAGCCGCGCGCTCCGCCCGTCACCTCCAGCTTGAGGCCACAGTCGGCCAGCCAGCCCTCGACCTGTTCCTTCAGCCGCCCCTTCGACGGGACCGCGATGATCAGACCGCTCATCATTCGGCTCCTTCGCCAGCGCGCCACGCCCGCCAGGGCCGAACCATGCATCCCACCGCTCGCGCATCGCCGGCGCCGCCCAGCCGGGCCAGCAGGCCGTCGTAGCGGCCGCCCACGGCGATCGGCCGCTCGGCGCCCAGCGCATCGCTGCGCACCTCGAAGGTCAGGCCGTCGTAGTAGTCGAAGGCGTGGCCCAGTGCGGCCGTGAACCGCAGCCGGTCGGCCGGGGCCGTCCGGGCCAGTTCCAGCAGGCGCGCATCCCAGCCCGCCAGCGCGGCCTTGAGCGCAGCGTCGCGGCCGCCGGCCAGCTCGCGCATGCGAGCGAAGGCGTAGGCGGGGGCATCGTCGATGGTCATGAAGGCGCGGATCGCCTCAGCCTGCGCTTCGGTCAGCGCCGGGGCGCTGGCGGCCTCGGCCTTACGGACCAAGCGGGCGGAGATCTCGGCCGGGCCTCGTCCGCCGACCGGCTCCACACCGGCAAGCGCCCAGACCTCTTCCAGCAACGCCGCGGCCTGAACCTCGGACAGGCCGGCCAGCAGGCCCGCCAGCGTGCCGCCGTCCGACGTCGCCTGGCCAGTGCGCGACAGCTCAGCCCACAGCAGGCGCGGACGCCCCGCCACGCGCTTGAGCCGGTTGGCCAGAGTCTCGGGCAGATCCAGACTTTCGACAAAGGCGCCAAAAAGCGCCACGTCGCCCAGCCACAGCGACAGGTCGGTGCGCCCGCCGGCCTCGGCCGACCGCCAGGCCAGGGCCGCGATCTCGGCGTCGGCGGCGTCGACTGCGCCGCCGCCCGGCGAGAACATCTCCAGGCCCAGCTGGACGAACTCCTCCGGCCGGTCCGTGCCGCTCGAGGCCCGGAAGGCCGCGCCCTGGTACCAGTAGAGCCCCGCGGCGCGAGCGCTCTCGATGTGCTGGCGGGCGATGGCGACGGTGAAGTCGGGACGCAGGCAGCTCTCGGTCCCGCCCTCGGCCTGGACGACGAAGAGGCGCGCGCGCATCTCTTCCCCGGCCAAGTCGAGCAACAGGTTCAACGGCTGCAGCAGCGGCGCGTCGGCGCGCTCGGCCCCTGAGCCTTCCAGGGGCGCGCGGATCGCCGCCAGGGCGTCCGCGGGGACAGCGGGTTCGACACGCATCAGCCAGCGTCCAGGATGCGCCGCAGCGCGGTGGTCAGGTCGCCGCGCGGAATGGTCTGCTGGCCAGGCCGCTGCTCGCGCCATTCGGCGTTGTCGCTGACTTTGCTGGCCAGCTCGCGGCCCAGGTCCAGGTCCTTCACCGTCACCGTGCCAGCGGCCAGTTCGTCCTCGCCCACGATCACCGCCGCGGGCGAAAGCCGGCGGTCGGCGTACTTCATCTGGGCCTTCATGCCCGACGAGCCCAGATAGACCTCGGCGGGAATTCCGGCCGCGCGGATCTCGCGGGCCACGGCGAAGTAGTCGGCCATGCGGGTCTGATCGAAGGCGATCACCACCACCGGCCCGCGCGCGGCCTTAGCCAGGTCCCGGCCCGCCGCCTTCAGCGCCGAGGCCAGGCGCGAGACGCCGAACGAGAAGCCCGTCGCCGGGGTCCGCTCGCCCGTGAACCGCGCCACCAGGTCGTCATAGCGCCCGCCGCCGCCGATGGAGCCGAAGCGCATCGGATTGCCCTTCTCGTCCAGGGTGGACAGCAAGAGCTCGGCCTCGAAGACCGCGCCGGTGTAGTATTCCAGCCCACGCACCACCGACGGATCGAACGTCGCCCGGTCGGCGCCGACGCCCAGGCCCGACAGCGCCGCGTCGATCGCCGCCAACTCGGCAAGACCCTCGTCGCCCTCGGCCGAGCCACCCACCACGTCGGCCAGCTTGGCCAGGGTCGAGGACCGGTCACCCGCGCCGGCGGCCGTGAAAGCCAGCACGCGCTCGGCGGCCGTCGCGTTCAGGCCCGCGCCCTTGGTGAAGTCGCCGCTCTCGTCCTTGCGACCCTCGCCCAGCAGCAGGCGCACGCCGTCCGGACCCAGGCGGTCCAGCTTGTCCACCGCCCGCAGCACGGCCAGCTTCTGGCCTTCGTCGGCGACGCCCGCCGCGGTCATCAGGCCGTTCAGGAGCTTGCGGTTGTTGATCTTGATCAGCGCCGACCCGGCCGGCAAGCCCGCGGCCTCCAGGCCCTCAACCGCCATGGCGATGATCTCGGCGTCGGCCTCCGGGCGGGCCGAGCCCACCGTGTCGGCGTCGCACTGCACGAACTCGCGGAAGCGGCCGGGACCGGGCTTCTCGTTGCGCCACACCGGCCCGAAGGCGTAGCGGCGGAACGGCTTGGGCAGGGTCTCCCAGTTCTGCGCCGCGAACCGGGCCAGCGGCGCGGTCAGGTCGTAGCGCAAGGCCAGCCACTGTTCGTCGTCGTCCTGCAGGGCGAACACGCCCTCGTTCGGACGGTCCGTGTCGGGCAGGAACTTGCCCAGCGCGTCGACATATTCGAACGCCCCGGTCTCCAGCGGCTCGAAGCCCCAGCGCTCATAGACGCCGCTGACGGCGCTCAGGATCGCGCGCTCGGCGACGACATCCCGCGCACGGCGGTCGATGAACCCGCGGGGGCTGCGGGCTTCGGGGCGGTTCTGATCGCTGCTCATGGCCGCGCGCTTACCGGCTGCGGCCTCGTCACTCAAGGAAGTGGTGTTGGAAGTGGTCATCGTCGTCTCTCGGGAAGGAGGTCGACGGACGAAGCTGAAGGTTCGAGCCCCGTCCGCTGGTGCGGGGCTCGGGAGGGGGGTCGCTTACGCCACGAACCCGCCAGCCGATCCCGCGAAGGTCGGATGGTGATGGCCGTGATGGTGCGCGATCCGCGTCATGACGAGGCGGCTCTTACCCGACGAATGTGAACGAGTCACGTCACGCCGCGCGCCGGAAGCTCCGAGGCGAGGCGCCGAAGGCGGTGCGGAAGGTCGCGTTGAAGTGGGAGACGTCGTTGAAGCCGACCCCGAACGCGATCTCGGTCACGCTCTCGCGGGTGTCCAGCAACCGGTCTGTGGCAGCGCGCAGGCGGGCGCCGATCAGGTACTGGCGCGGCGTCTCGCCGGTGACCGTCCGGAAGGCGCGGATGAAGTGGTAACGGCTGAGGCCCGCCAGCGCCGCCATCTCGCCCAGGCTCATGGGCTCTGTGAAATCGGCGTCGATCAGCGCGGCGACATCGCGGACCCGCCCTCGTTCGCCGGCCGAGATAGGGCGTAATCGGCGTCCGGGCCGCAAGGCGGCGCCGGCGAGACGGACGATGGCTTCCTCGTCCGGCTGATCCGCACTGACGAGCCGGCGCACGGCGGCGTAGAGCGGCGCACTGGCGCGGCCGGCCACCAGCCCCACCACCGGAAAGGCGGCCGCATCGCAGCCGCAGTCGTTCGCCACCTCGGCCAGCAGGCCCCCGTCCAAGGCGATCACCGAACGGCGGACGTCGCGGCTGTCGACGTAGCGATAGGTGAATTCCTCGCCCGCGTTGCCGAACAGCAGCGTGCCGGGCCGCGCCTCGGCCATGCCCGTGGGCGAGCGGTAGGCGAACACCCCCGACACCACGACCCCGATGGAAGGACAGGCGTACTGACTTTCGCGCGGACCATCGTAGGGCGTGCTGTGGCAACGGGTGTCGCCCGCGCCGTAGAGGCCGGCATGCGACGGCAGGTCGGGGCCCGCCACCTCGATCCGGAACGCTGGGGAGGCGTCACACATGGTGGGATCGTGCGGCCGCGGGCGACGTCTTGGCAACAGCAATAAACCCCAAGTGCGGCGGCGGGCCGGGGCCTAGCCTGCCCCGAGAATGGGGCTGAACCGCAATTCACTGCCGTATGGGCTGGGCGCCGTGGGTCTGGGCGCCCTGGGCTTCATCGTGGGCGACTTCGCGCTGCAATGGCAGCCCGTGCCGGAGGACATCGCCTATCGCCCTCAACTTGCCTGGCTGAGCGCGGGCCTGCTCGTGGCCGGGGGGCTGGCGGCGATCTGGAAGCAGACATCGACCGTTGGCCTGCTGGGCCTGGGCGGGATGTACGGCGCCTGGGTCCTGGCCCTGCACCTGCCGACCGCCCTGCCCAAGGCGGACCAGATTGCGTCATGGAACGCCGTGGCCGAGGCGCTGGCGCTGAGCCTGGGAGGCCTCACCGGCTGGGCGGCGATCTCGCGCCCCGACCTGGCGCCCATCAGTCGGCGCCTCTTCGGCCTCTGCCCGGTGATCTTCGCCCTCGCCCACTTCGGCTATGCCAAGTTCACCGCCGCGATGGTGCCGGCCTGGCTGCCGGCGCCGCTGTTCTGGGCCTGGTTCACAGGGGTTTGCCATCTGGCCGGCGGCCTGGCGCTGATCGCGGGCGTGCGGACGCGGCTGGCAGCGACGATGCTGGCCACGATGTACGGCAGCTTCGCTGTGGTGCTGCACCTGCCGCGCGTGATCGCCACGCCGGATCAGCGCATCGAGTGGACGATGCTGTTCATCGCCCTGTCCCTGACAGGCGCCGCCTGGCTGGTGCGGCCGCCCGAGCCGGAACCGTCCTAGGCGGTGGCGCGCCGACGCGTCCGCAACGCCGCGCCCGCGCCGCCGAAGCCCAGCAGCATGAGCGCCCAGGTCGCGGGCTCGGGGACGGCGACGTACTGCACATCGCGGACATTGAGAGCCAGGTCGCTGCCGCCGGAGGCGCGCACCGCCGTGATGTCGTCATCCGAGATCACGCCGAAGAAGTAGCTGGCCTGGTAGCGCTGGCCGAACACGGTGCGCACGATCGAGCCGGCCTCGTCACCGAAGACGTCGAACGCGACGTCGAAGCCGTCGCCCTCGTCGCCGTACACGCCGAAATTCACCGCGAAGGCCCGGGTGAACGCCGGCAGGGTCATGGTGATGTTCGGCGTCCCGCCGCCGGTCGCCTGGGACGACACCACCGCCGGGCGGCCGCTGGCGCCGACGCCGACGGTGAAGAGGCGAGGATCAGTTCCGCCGAAGGCTTCGCTCTGATCGTACTGGATGCCGTCGTAGGTGACGCCGGCGTCGCCGGCGCCATGCAGGATGACGGCCGCGGGGGCGGGGTCGGCGACCGTCGTCGCCACGATCGCGCCGGACACCGCCGCGCTCCACGACGCGTAGTCGGTATAGAAGGTCAGCGCCGCCGAGGCGGGCGAAGCGAACAACCCGACGCTCGCCACGGCGAGCGCGGCGGCGGCAAACCTGGACACAAACATATGGACTGTTCCCCGTGGTCACGCGAACGCGCGGCCGCGCCCCGCACGCAGCCTCTACGGCATAGTTAACCCGCGAGGGCGTACACGCTCAAAGCGAGTCGCCTCAGAGGCGAGGACGCGGCCTCTAGGCTGAACGGCGTTCCCGTCCTAGAAAGCGGGCCATGCGTGAGATCACCCACTTCATCGACGGCGCGGCTTTCACGGGCGCCTCCGGCCGATACGGCGACGTCTTCAACCCGAACACCGGCGAGGTGCAGGCGCGCGTCCAGTTCGCCACCGACGCCGAAGTGGACAAGGCGGTCCAGTCGGCCGTCCGGGCGCAGCAGACCTGGGCCCTGGTGAACCCCCAGCGCCGCGCGCGGGTGATGTTCGAGTTCAAGCGCCTGATCGAGCGCGACATGGACGTCCTGGCCGAGATCCTGTCGTCCGAGCACGGCAAGGTGATCGCCGACAGCAAGGGCGACATCCAGCGCGGACTGGAGGTCATCGAGTTCGCCTGCGGCATCCCGCACCTGCTGAAGGGCGAATACACCGAGGGCGCCGGCCCGGGCATCGACATCATGTCCATGCGCCAGCCCCTGGGCGTTGCGGCGGGCATCACGCCGTTCAACTTCCCGGGCATGATCCCGATGTGGATGTTCGGCATCGCCATCGCGACCGGCAACACCTTCATCCTGAAGCCGTCCGAGAAGGACCCCACGGTCCCGGTCAAGCTGGCCGAGCTGATGATGGAGGCGGGCGCGCCGTCGGGCGTGCTGAACGTGGTGCACGGCGACAAGACCGCGGTCGACGCCATCCTGAACCACCCCGACATCAAGGCGGTCAGCTTCGTCGGCAGCTCCGACATCGCCCACTATGTCTACAGCCACGGCACGGCGAACGGTAAGCGCGTCCAGGCCATGGGCGGCGCCAAGAACCACGGCATCATCCTGCCCGACGCCGATCTCGAACAGGCCACCAAGGACCTGATCGGCGCCGCGTATGGCTCGGCCGGCGAGCGCTGCATGGCCCTGCCCGTCGTCGTGCCGGTGGGCAAGAAGACCGCGGATGAAGTCCGCGAACGCGTGCTGGCCGAACTGGAAACGCTGAAGGTGGGCATCTCGACCGACGCCGCCGCCCAGTACGGCCCGGTCGTCAGCCAAGCGCACAAGCAGAAGATCAGCGACTACATCCAGACGGGCGTCGACGAAGGCGCCGAGCTGGTGGTCGACGGCCGCGGCTTCCAACTGCAGGGCTACGAGAAGGGCTTCTTCATCGGCCCGTCGCTGTTCGACGGCGTCAAGAAGGGCATGAAGACCTACAACGAGGAGATCTTCGGCCCGGTGCTGCAGATCGTCCGCGCCGAGACCTTCGAAGAGGCGCTGGATCTGCCGTCGTCGCACCAGTATGGCAACGGCGTCGCCATCTTCACCCGTAACGGCCGCGCCGCCCGCGAGTTCGCCTCCCGCGTCCAGGTCGGCATGGTCGGCATCAATGTGCCGATCCCCGTGCCGGTGGCCTATCACACCTTCGGCGGCTGGAAGCGCAGCGCCTTTGGCGACATCAACCAGCACGGCCTGGAAGGCGTCCGCTTCTACACCAAGACCAAGACCATCACGGCCCGCTGGCCGGAAGGCGCGGTCGAGGACTCGGCCTTCGTCATTCCGACGATGAAGTAGCGTCCACCCCGATGCGGGCCACCAGCTCCTTCAGCAGCTTAGCCGCCAGGACGGCGGTCATGCCGTTCAGGTCGCGGTCGGGATTGAGCTCGACGATGTCGCCGCCGATCACTTTGCCGGGCGTGGTCCAGATCACCTCCAGCACCTCGCGGGTGGTCAGGCCGCCCGGCTCGTGGTGCGAGACACCCGGCGCGTAGGCCGGGTCCAGGCCATCCAGGTCGATGGAGATATAGGTCGGCCCTGTCGGCAGGGCGGCCAGCCCCGCCGCATGCTGGTGAGGGGCGAAGACCTTCACCCCATAGCGCTCAGTCTGGGCGACGAGGTGGGCGTTGGGCGTGCGGATGCCCAGCTGGGTGATGCCGGCCGCCAGGCCCCGTTCCATGATCCGTGCGAAGGGCGAGGCGTGGCTGAGCGGGTCGCCCTCGAAGTCCTCGTAGAGATCGGAGTGGGCGTCGATGTGCACGATCTGCGGCGGTGCGATCCCCGCCGCGGCGATCCCGGCCAGCACCGGATAGGTCACGGCATGGTCGCCGCCCAGCACCACGGCCGGGCCGGCGAGGTAGGCGTCCCGAACAGCTTCGACCATGCGATCGAAATCGCCGTCGTCCTCACGCAGCGGCGCGTCACCCAGGTCGCGCAGCAGGCCCTCGTCCAGGACCAAGCCGTTCGTGGCCGTCAGGTGCGCGTGCGGCGACGCCAGCGCCGCGCGGATCGCCGGCGGCGCCTTGGCGGGCCCTCGCAGGAACGAGGAATGCTGATCGGTGGGCAGGCCCAGAAGCGCGACGCGGGTCATCGCCCGAACCTAGGCCGCCCCGCGCCGCGACAGAAGGGGGCCTTCAGGTCCGGCGGCTGATCTGGTCCTTGGTCGCGCGACGGGTCTTTGCGCCCTGCAGCCGATCCGTCTCGGCGCCCAACCCGCGGCGGGTGTGGTTCGAGCCGTACTGCGCGTCGGCCCCGGGGGCCTCGCCCCAATCCTCTTCCGGCCGGTCGCTCTGTCCCAACTTGTGGATGTCGACGTTGGCCGGGGTGCCCTCGCCTAGCTGCGGGGCCTCAGGTTGAAAGCTGCGGTCTTCTTGATCGGCCATACGCGTCTCCCGATGTTGAATAACCAGAACCCGTCTCGAGCACGCCCCGTTCCTTGCGCTCGGGCGTTCGCGCCGCTAGGCGGGACCCATGGCCTCCGCCCTGCAAGCCGCCTACGACGCCCGTGTCCGCGAGGGCTCCATCCGGCCCGACCCTGCGCAGGCGGCGGCGATGGCGCCGTTGATCCGCCTGGAGGCCGATCTGGCCGCCGCCCAGCCGAAGGGCGGGCTGAAGAAACTGTTCCACAAGCCGGAGAGCCAGCGGGGCGTCTACCTCATCGGGCCGGTCGGCCGCGGCAAGTCCATGCTGATGGACCTGTTCTTCGAGACCTCGAAGGAGGCCTCGAAGCGGCGCACCCACTTCCACGTGTTCATGGGCGAGATCCACCGGCTGATCGACGCCTGGCGCAAGGGCGACGCAGCCGCCCGCAAGGCCAAGTTCGGCCAGCACAAGGGCGACGACCCAATCCCGCCCGTGGCCGACTATGTGGCGAGCGAAGCGCGACTGCTATGCTTCGACGAGTTCCAGGTCACCGACATCGCCGACGCCATGATCCTGGGCCGGCTGTTTTCCGCCCTGTTCGAGCGCGGCGTGACCCTGGTGGCCACATCCAACCGCCTGCCGGATGAGCTGTACAAGAACGGCATCAACCGCCAGCTCTTCCTGCCCTTCATCGACCTCCTGAAGACCAAGGTCGATGTGGTCGTCATCGCCGGGCCACACGACTATCGCCTGGATCGCCTGCGCGCGGCGGGCACCTGGTTCGCGCCCATCGACCCCGACAACGAGCGCCAGTTCGAGGCCCTCTGGCGCGAGATGCTGGGGCCGGAGGAGGAGACCGGCGAGACGCTGGAGGTGCTGGGCCGCAAGGTGCACTTCCCGCACGCCGCGGGCGGCCTGCTGCGCGCCAGCTTCGCCAGCCTGTGCGCCGTAGCGCTGGGCCCCAACGACTATGTCGCCATCGCCGAGCGCTTCCACACCATCTTCCTGGACGGCGTCCCCAAGCTGGGACCGAACCGCCGCGAGGAGGCCCGCCGCCTGGTGATCCTGATCGACGCGCTCTACGAGGCCAGGACCCGCCTGATCGTCCTGGCCGACGCCGAGCCGGTGAAGCTGTACCCCGAGGGTGACGGCGCCTTCGAGTTCGAGCGCACGGCCTCGCGCCTGCAGGAGATGCGGTCCGCCGACTGGCTGGAGGATCGTTAGGGCCGCAGGCTCTCGACCAACTCGCGCGCATAGGGCCGCAGTTCGTCGGCGGCCCGCACCACGATCGTCAGCTCCCGCAAGGCCCAGTCGTCGGCCAGATCGATGACCGCGAGCGACATTGTGCGGGCGGCGCGCGCCGCCGTGGTCTGGGGCACGACACCCACGCCGACGCCGGACTCCACCATCCGGCAGACGGCGTCAAAGCTGCGAAGCTGGATCCGCGCCCGCAGCGGCCGCCCTTCACGCGCGGCCTTGGCGGTCAGGAACCGCTGCAGCGAACTGGACCGTTCGAGCCCGACGAAGTCGTACTCCAGGACCTCGGCGAACGAGACGCGCCCGCGCGACGCCAGCGGATGGTCCGCCGCCGCGACCACCACGAAGCGGTCCGAGCGGAAGGGATAGGTCTGCAACCCACCGACGTCGACCGTGCCGGCCACGATGCCCACGTCGCCGACACCCTCGGCGATCAGGCCGACGATCTCGTCCGACAGGCGTTCCTCCAGGTCGACGCTGACGTGCGGATGCGCCGCCAGGAACGAACTCAGCGCCTCGGGCACGAATTCGGTCAGCGCATTGGTGTTGGCCAGCAGCCGCACCTCGCCGGACATGCCGCCCGCGAAGGCCGACAGGTCCTCG
>Ga0209026_1001541_pt1 | contig 10001 bp, 8 predicted proteins | sample AraplaCL_Col_mCL_FD_184262 | JGI IMG/M metagenome (GOLD analysis project Ga0209026, IMG submission 184262) | Arabidopsis root microbial communities from the University of North Carolina, USA - plate scrape CL_Col_mCL (SPAdes) (version 2) | ecosystem: Host-associated > Plants > Roots >... | reverse complement strand
CGACCATTCCCGCCTACTCGCGATAGTAGTCCCTATACCAGCTTACGAAGTTGGCGATGCCCGTGGCTACGGAAATTTTCGGCGCGTAGCCAACGGACTGTATCAGTTCTGTTACATCCGCTTCGGTATCGGGTACGTCGCCGGCTTGCAAGGGCAGCATTTCCATCCGCGCCTTGCGGCCCAGGCATTGCTCCAGCACCTCGATGTAGCGAAGCAATTCAACGGGTTGTTCGTTGCCGATGTTGTACAGCCGGTAGGGTGCTACGCCGCTGCTGGCCGGGTCGGGCGCAGCGCTGTTCCAATCGGCGTTTTTTCCGGGCACGCGGTCCAGGGTGCGTATGACGCCTTCGACGACGTCGTCCACGTAGGTGAAGCTGCGTTTGTGCCGGCCGTGGTTGAAGACCTTGATCGGCTCGCCGGCCAGGATGGCTTTGGTGAACAGGAACAGCGCCATGTCCGGACGGCCCCAAGGGCCGTACACGGTAAAAAAGCGCAAGCCGGTGCTGGGTATGCCGTAGAGATGCGCATAGCTGTGCGCCATCTGCTCGTTGGCCTTTTTGGTGGCGGCGTAGAGCGTAAGCGGGTGCTCCGCAGACCGGTGCTCGGAAAAGGGCATGTCGGTATTGGCGCCGTAGACCGAACTGGTGGATGCAAACACCAGGTGCTCGACCGGATGCTGCCGGCAGCCTTCGAGAATATGCAAGAAGCCGGTGACGTTGCTGGCGACGTAGATATATGGGTTTTCCGCCGCATAGCGCACGCCCGCCTGCGCCGCCAGGTTGATCACGCGTTGCGGCTTGTGCGTTGCGAAGGTGTTTTCCACCGCGGCGCGGTCGGCAAGATCGGCATGGATGTGCGTGTAGCGCGGGTGTTCGATGAAGCGTGCCAGGCGCGCCTGTTTCAGGCGTACATCGTAGTAATCGTTGAGGCTGTCGAAGCCGATGACCTCATCGCCGCGTTCAAGCAGCTTGAGCGCGACATGCGAACCGATGAATCCGGCGGTGCCGGTGACTAGCACTTTCATGGCGTGACATCCTGTTTAGACCAATGCACTAACTAAGGGCATTTCTATGAATTGCACTCAGGCCAAGCGAGCATTTGGATCATCGCGACAAGCTGCTCTCTCATGCGAAGTACCTGATTAAGGTCGCGTCCCAGTTCGCCGGCTCTGCTCCCTCCCCTACGTGTAGTAGGGGAGGGTGGGGGTGGGGTGAAGCAACCTCGCGGCGAGTTCAAATCGTGCTGCAAGCTCCAACGACCCCACCCCAATCCTCCCCTGCTTCGCAGGAGAGGGAGCAGATCCGGTTAGCGAGAGAGAGAGCTGCACGCTTAAGCCAGTACCAACGTATCAAAGCCGCCCATCCACCGCTTCGCGCGGCAACACGTATTTCACGTCATAGATCACCGAAGACGGCTTGCCGAACGCGCGTATGCCTTCCGCCCCCATCGCGACGAATTGCCGGTGCCCGACCGCGATGATCACCGCGTCGTAGTCGCCGGGCCGTGGCTGCGCAACCGGTGTGATCGCATATTCGTGTTCGGCTTCTGCGGCGCTGATCCATGGATCGTGGACGTCGACCTGGGCGTTGTAACCGCGGAGCGCTTTGAGGATATCCACCACGCGCGTGTTGCGCAGGTCGGGACAATTTTCCTTGAACGCCAGGCCCAGCAGCAGGATACGCGCGTTCACCGGGTTGATGCCCTTGCGCACCATCAGGCGGATCACTTCGCTGGCGACGTAGGGACCCATGCCATCGTTGGTGCGCCGCCCCGCCAGGATCACGTCCGGATGATGGCCGACTTCCTGCGCCTTGTGCGTGAGGTAGTACGGGTCGACGCTGATGCAGTGTCCACCCACGAGGCCGGGGCGAAAGGGCAGGAAGTTCCACTTGGTGCCGGCCGCCTGCAGCACTTCGAGCGTGTCGATGCCCAGCTTGTTGAACAGGATCGCCAGGTCGTTGACCAGCGCGATGTTGAGATCGCGCTGGGTATTCTCGATCACCTTGGCCGCCTCGGCCACTTTCAGCGAACTTACCTTGTGCGTGCCGGCAGTGATCACCGAGCCGTACAAACCGTCCACGAAATCCGCCACTTCAGGCGTGGAGCCGGATGTGACCTTGAGGATGCTGGTAACGCGATGCTGCTTGTCGCCTGGATTGATGCGCTCGGGGCTGTAGCCGGCAAAGAAATCGCGGTTGTAGACGAGGCCGGATACTTTTTCCAGGATCGGAATGCAGACTTCCTCGGTGCAGCCCGGGTACACGGTCGATTCGTAGATCACCACGTCGCCCGCCGCCAGCACTTTGCCCAGGGCTTCGCTCGCCTTGATCAGGGGCGTGAGGTCGGGGCGCTTGGCATTGTCGATCGGCGTCGGCACGGTGACGATATAGGTGTTGCGGTCGGCCAGGTCCGCCAGCTCCGCACTGAAACGCAGCCGCGTGGCGCTTGCCAGTTCGGCGGCATCCACTTCCAAAGTGCTGTCCCGGCCGGCGCGCAGTTCGTCGATACGCTCCCGCTTGATGTCGAAACCGACCGTGTCGTAGTGCTTGCCGAATTCCACGGCCAGCGGAAGACCCACGTAACCGAGTCCGATGATGGCGAGCTTGGTGTTCTCCAGATTCCGCATACGAGCTTCCTGTCGTGGGTGCTTCCGGTTTGAATGGATCGGCTGGCAGACCCGCGCAGTTGACACCAGTGGCGAGGCGCTCGCAACTGTGCCGTGCGACGCACCGGCTTGTCCCCTGGGTTGCGCTGCGCAAAATTTTCGGCAATTCAACAGTTAAGGGCGGTGGTGGTCCACGGATAGCCCTTGGCCAACCGTCGCTCAGAACATGTACGGCACCTTGAAGGTCAAGGTGAAATCCGGCGCATCCGGCGTCATGCCCATGCCGAGCACGCTCACGAAGGTGGTGTGCGGGCTCAACGCATAGGTGAAGCCGAGATTGAGCGTCGCCGCATTCGCCTGGCTCCCGATGATCTTGGTCCATGGGCCGTTGCTCTGGCGCAGCGAATCCTTGCCGTTGATGCGATCGCTGAAGGACAGGCTGAGGCTGCTGCGGTCGTTGAACGCAAACGCCAGCCCGACGCCGTAGTAGTACACGTCGGCCAGGCGAACGCTCCCGGGCGTGCTGACCTGCGGATCGGTATCGATGTCCTTGAAACTGCGCGAAAAGGAATGGATGTAGCCGATGTTGCCGAACACGATTGCCGGGTCCATCGTCTTGACGAACGACGTGCCCAGCGTGGCTTGCCACACACCGTTGCCGGTGGGCTGGCGCATCGGCAACGCAAACTGTTCGTACTGGGAATTCGCTGCGGCGTTGACCCATTTGATGCCGTAAGGCGCTCGTCCGGTGGGCGCGGTCAGGCCCATGGTCAGTACCGTATCCGGCCGGCGCGTGGTTTCGCTGAGGATCTTGTAGTTGACGGAGAAGTTGACGTCGCCCAGGTCCTTGCCGGTGGAGCTGTGTTCGTCCAGCGTCGCGGCCGAGCCGCCGGCGCCGCCTTGCTGGTAATCCGTGTTGCGCCCTACGTAGGGAACGTCGAGATTCAGGCTGAGCCGCGGCGTGATGGCGTAGCGGCCGATCATGTCGTAGGTCAGCGAATCGGCATTCACGCGATCGACGGCGATGTTGCCGAGGAAGATCGCGTTCAATGCCAGGAAGCCGTTGAGCGTCAGTTCGGCGCGATCGTAGTGGTTGTAGGTAAGGTCGTTCTCAAAAGTGAACTTGCGGTTGAACACCGCGTTCTGCTGTTGCTCCAGCACGTCCTGCACGCTGCGCGTCTGCGCCGATGCGCTGGCCTGTGCGCTTTGCGTGGTAGAGGCCGCCTGCGAGCTTTCCACCGTGCTGGTGCCGGCAACACTGGCTTCGGGGTTGCTGGGCTCGGCGGGGATGGGATTGGCCGTGGTCTTGCCGGCGAGGCGGGCTTGCAGCGCCTGCACTTGCATATCCAGCGCGCGCAACCTGCGCACTTCCTGTGCGTAGTTCACTTTCAGCATCTGCAATTGGCGAACCAGTTCCTGCACGTCGGCCTGGTTTTGCACGCTGTTCTGCGTGGCGTTCGCGCTGGCTTGCTGGGCAAATGCATCGGTGCCCAAGAAACATGTGCCGCTGCAAGCGATTGCGACGGCCATCAATGCCTTGCGCATAACGGTATTCCCCTGTCGATGTTGGAGCGTGGACGCGTTCAGCGATTGCCGCGATTCATGCCGAGCGACTGACCCAGCGCGTGCGCTAGCAGCGTGGTGTTGATGTTGCTTGATTGCGTCACCATGCTTACGACCATCTGGTTGGTCACGCTCTGGTTGTCCGCGGTCAGGGCGATGGTCTGGCCCAGGCCGCCGGGACGTATCCATTGCGAAGCCGTCCCCTGGCCGGCCACCGCCAGTGTGAGCCGGGCGCCGTCCTTGGAATAACTGGAAGATGCCGATGCGTCGCCGGCGCTCGCATAAAGATCGCTGGCGCCATTCGTTGCCGCCGTTGTCATCGCGGCCGCAGCATTGCCCTGGTTCTGGATGCTGAGCCGGGTGACGTTGGTGGCCACGTTGTTGTCACCGGCAATCTGCACGCTCTGGAGCATGCCGCTGACGTTGGCCAGTCCGGCGCTCTGCACGTTGCGGCTGATGGTTGCGACCGAGGCCGGCAGTGCGTGATGGGCGGTAGTAATGGTGACGGTGGGAACGAAGTCGACCGTGGGCTGGTTCGGGTTCTTGCTGAAATCCATGCCCAGCGTCAGCGTGCCTTGCAATGTCTGCCCACGGTCGGTCTGCCAGGTGGAGACCATTTCCACGCCGAACCACAGCACCGCGTTGTCGCCGACGATGTAGCGGCCGCGCAGTTCCGCCAGTTCGTCGTCGGCCACTTCATGGAAGCCAGCAAGGCGCTGGCCGGTGTTTTCAGCGGCAAGTGCCTGCGCGCATCGGCATCCCATGGCGAGCGCGAGTGCCGTAACGGGCAGGAAGTGCTTGTGCATCGCGAAGTCCCTTAAAAAAGATCGGCATGCGTAAAGCCGAAATCAAGCAATTCGGCATCGGTGATGGCGCCGCCCTGGCGCGCGAACAGATTGCGTGCGCTCGGCCTGTCGACCGGTTTCAGCAGCACGGTATGGCGGTCGAAGTCGCTGCCGATCACCACGAACAGCACGTGCGAAGGCCAGGCCTGCATGAAATCGCCCAGCATCATGCTGAGGTTGCCAAGGATGGGATCGGCCAGCTCGACGCGATTGCCGTGCACCTGCTTAAGCACCACGAAATGCCGGTAGCCGCGCACGTCCATCAGCACGATGGCGGGCACGCGCAGGCTGCGCAGGCGCGCGACGTCAACGCGATAGCCGCGCCCGCGCATGCCCAGCGCCTCCACGTAATGCTTGATGTCCAGCATGGAAAAGCCGCGCTGGCGGACCAGCGCCGGGTCGGCCAAGCCCATCATGCCGTCGATGACGACGTTCTCGTCTACGTCCAGGTGATAGCCGTAGCGCAGGATCGTGGCGAGCGCCGCGGCGCCGCAGCTGTAGTCGGTGCGCTGGCGCACGATGTCGGCAAAACGCAGCGCCTGCATGCTTTCCACGCGGGCGACGTATGGTGCGCCGTTGGGCAGTACGTTTGCGAAGCTCACCTCGTCGGCATGCACGGACATGCCGGTACTGAGGATGGCGATCGCCGCCGCGGCCCCCCATGTCGACCTTACGCAACCCATGTCGTCACCCTTGCACTGAACATTCCCTGCGAAGAAAAGCCCGCGGCGTGCCACGGTGTCGCGCCATCATCGGTTCGACACGGCCAGCGACAGGCTGTTGACCTGCATGTTCTGCTCGCCAACTGCCTGGTTCACGCCGATGTTGCCGCTGGCATTGATGAAGGCGTTGCCATTCAATTGAGCAGTATTGGTGGTGTTTGCGTTGTTGGTGACGGTGTTGCCGGATGCTTGCTGGTCCAGCGACGCGACTGCGGTGGCGTAGGCGGCGTTTTGCACCTCGGCGATCGAGGTCTGATTGAGCTGCGTGTTGCCGTCGCCTGCCGCCTGGTTGACGCCAAGGTTGCCGGATGCGCTGCGGAAGGCGTTGTCCGTAATGGTGGCCTGCTCGGTCGGCCCATCGTTGGTGCTTGTGCTGGCGCTGTTCGATTGCACGGCGGCGGTTTCTGCATGTGCAGCGCCGCCGAAGGTAAAGGCGGCATCGTCCGATGCATTGCGTGCCACGCTGATGGCGAGCTGGTTGCCCTGCGCGTTGGCATTGCCGGATGCCTGGTTTACTCCCATGTTGCCCGAGACGTTGTCGCCGGCCTCGCCGCCCAGCGTGGAAAGATCATTGGGATTGACGCTGGCGGTATTGACGGCACTTGTGCCGGAGGATGCCTGCATGGCGTTCACGTGCGTGTCGCCGGTAGTCACGCCAGCATGCTTGTCCGAACCGTTCGACACGGCAGCGGCGAGACTGTTGCTTTGCGCATTTCCAAGGCCTGCCGCCTGGTTTACGCCAATGTTGCCGTTGGTGCCGGCCATGGCCTCCCCGGCCAGGGTGGCCGCCTGGGACGGCATAAAATAGATGCAGCCAAACATGGAGCAGATATCGCCGGCGCCGGTGCTGACAGTATCGTCCTGCAATGCCTGGCCCAGCGACGAGGTAGCCACCACGTTTGCAGCATTCCGCGCCGTGGCGATCGATAGCTGATTGAGCTGCTGATTGCCGCCGCCGCTCGCCTGGTTCAGGCCAAGGTTGCCCGAGGCATCGCGAAACGCGTTGTCTCCGATGTTCGCGGCGAGGGCGCTGCCATTGTTCTGCTCCGCATCGGATGTGCTGGATTGCGTGGCGACGGTTTTCGCATGGGCGGAACCGACATCGCCCGATAGAGCCGAAGAAACCGCGATCGCGGCCTGGTTGCCCTGCAGGTTGAGGTCGCCGGATGACTGGTTTACTCCCACGTTCCCCGATACGCCGTAAGCGGCGTTGCCGTTGATGCTGGCGTTGCCGGCGGTGAGGCCGTAGAGGATGTCGTTCGCGCCGGACGAGGGCTGATTGGCGTGTGACCGCGCGGTTGCGGCGCCGTCGGAAGTGGCTTGCGCATTCGAGGACAGGCTCACTGCCAGGCTGTTGTCCTGCAGGTTTCCAAAGCCGGCCGACTGGTTCACGCCGAGGTTGCCGGTGGCGCCGGCGAGCGCATTATTGGCCAGATTGGCCGTGTCGCTCCCTTGGTTGAAGCCCTGCATCGGATATAAGGCCAGGCCATTCAAGACGTAATAGTTGGACGATGCCTGGTCCAGCGACGAGCTTGCCTTGGCCTGGTTCGCGTTTGGTGCAGTGGCGATTGAAAGCTGGTTGAGCTGCTCGCTGCCGCTACCGCTTGCCTGGTTCACGCCTACGTTGCCTGACACGTTCTGCAAGGCGTTGCCATCGATGGTGGCTGTGTTGAAGGTGCCAAAGCTTCCGGCCGAGTTGGACAGATTCGATTGCTGGGCGCCTGTCTTTGCGTTGACCGTTACGTTCCCGGTGTTCGAAGCGGCGGACAAGGCGGAGATCGTGGCCTGGTTGCCCTGCAGGTTGAAATCGCCGGATGATTGGTTCACCCCGGCGTTGCCTGACGCGCCATAGCCGAAGTTGCCGCTGATGCTGGCGTTGTTTTTGACCCCTTCGTTGTCGTTTTCGCTATTGTCTGTCGATGCCTGCCTGCCCTGTGCAAGAGCGAACGAAGCGGGCGCCCCGTTGCCGTAGGCATCTTCACCCAAGGCGCCGGAGGCGTTGTTTGCCGCGTTCGACGACGCACTCACGGCAAAGTTGTTGCTCTGAATGTTTCCCAGCCCGGATACCTGATTCACACTGACGTTGCCGTTGGCGCCGGCAAACGCATCGTCGCTCAAGGTGGCTGTGTTGGTGCTGGGGGAAAACACTCCGTCCGAGTTGGTGTTGGCGATGACACCGCTGGATGAGGCTTGGCTCAGCCATGAGGCGGCCGAAGCTTGCGTGGCGTAGGGAGCGCTGGCGATCGAAAGCTGGTTGAGCTGCTCATTGCCGCTATTGGCCGCCTGGTTGACGCCCACATTGCCCGAGGCATTCTGGAAGGCGTTGCCGTTGATACTGGCTGTAGCGATGCCGACCTCGTTCAGGGCGGAAAGCCCTGTGCTCGATTGGGTGGCAACGGTTTTCGCAAGGGCGATGTCCCTACCGCTGCTTTCCGAGGTGGCGATAGCGGCTTGGTTGCCTTGGGCGTTGGCATCGCCGGCAGCCTGGTTCATGCCAATGTTTCCGGACGTACCGTTCGCAACGTTGCCACTTAGGTTGGCGCCGTCGGTAATGCCGGAAGGGATGTTCTCGCTATTGCCTGACAAAGCCTGTCTGGCTTGCGATACGGCGTTCGACTGGCCGCTGCCAGTACCCTGCGCGGCGGCATGCGATGCACCCAACGCAGCCATTACGGCCAATGCAAGCAACGTTCTTCTGAGATGAGCGTTCATGCTGTCCTCTCTCGATGGCGATGACGCGGTTATGGATGTGGCGGAGCCGGCGCGGACAACAGCAGCAGGTTGTCCGAGGCGTTGCCGGAGCCTGCCACCTGGTTGAGTTGCATCACGCCGTTGAATCCTTGCAGGGCCGATGGCTCGACGGCCGCGCTACGCGTGCCGCCGGCCTGCGCATGCGTACGCGACGCCGTTTGTTGCCGCGTCGATATGGAGACGGTGGCCGACAAGGTGTCGTCCGTCGTTTCGCGTATGCCTTGACCGCTCAGCTGTGCCGCTACCGCATTGAGCTGGGCGTTGCCGTTGCCGCCGGCCTGATTGATGGATGCGATGCCTTGGCCATTGGCATAGGCATGTGCGCCGATGATGGCGCTGGCATCCTGTGGTGTAGGGGACGTCGCATCGCCATCCGCGCGTTGCCGCGCCTGCAGCCGTACCGATGCATGTCCGCCGAGTGCGAAGGCGTGCAGGTTGGCCTGCTGGTTGCCGTCGCCTGCCGCCGTATTGACAGACGTGATGCCTTGCGTACCCGCCGCGACGTTGCCGCCGATGCTGTCGGTATCGAGATAAGCGAGCATCGCCGCATAGCTGTCGCGGCTCGCCGTTTGGGCGAAGGCGGCCGGCACGCTCGCTGCGAGCACGATGCTTAGCGTCCGGGCCGTGAGTGAGGAGATTCCCTTCATGGCGCGCCGCTCAGTGGTTCGCGCCAGGCAAGGGCATCTGCGATAACGCGCTGGTGACCTCGCTGCCGATATGGCGCGTGCCGTCCGCGATGGGGCCACCGACGGCTGGCGCATTCAACGCGGTGCTTGCGCTGTTATCGCCACGCCCGTTGCCGCCGACATCGTTGGTCCCCAATGCCGAGTGCAGGGCGCGTGGAAGACTGTTCGTAGCGGATATGCCGCCAGCGGCAGGCCCGGCATCCAGGGCGGCAATCTCCGCATCGCTGACTTCATCGCTGCCCGGCGCATGCGAGGGCAGGGACGCAGGCGACGCGTTGACCAGGAGTGCCGTGCCCGGCGCAGTCGGGGCGCGATCGGCCGGGCGCGTCGCCACATTGCGGATGACCACGATGTCGCCGGGCTGCGCGTTCTGGCCCATGCGCGCACCGTCGGCCACGGCCGGCGCGGGAAACCATCCACATAAACCTGCGCACGCGAACGCGGCGCGGAACAAGCTGCAACCATGCAAGAGTTGGCGCGTATCCATGGGGGAACCCCACCTATCCGTGTAGTGCACCTGATGGTTGCGTATTTATCTCTCTACCTGCGTCAAGGTAATGTTGAGAAATAAAGGAGGGGGGCGAAAAAATCGTTTGGTATGGGATTTGTGCAGGCAAGGGGGAAACGAGGACACAGACATCCATTCTCGCTTCCGCAAAATGTGGCGCGTCATTTCAGGGCATTTATAACAGGGGAGTTGATAATGAAGGTATTGCATGTCTGCTGCATGGCCATCGGCGCCCTGCTCGCAAGCCAGGCTTGGGCGGAGAGCTGCCACCTTGGCAAATACGGCACCTTGCCGGTGGAACTGATCGATGGACGCGCCACC
>Ga0209026_1001540_pt1 | contig 10015 bp, 8 predicted proteins | sample AraplaCL_Col_mCL_FD_184262 | JGI IMG/M metagenome (GOLD analysis project Ga0209026, IMG submission 184262) | Arabidopsis root microbial communities from the University of North Carolina, USA - plate scrape CL_Col_mCL (SPAdes) (version 2) | ecosystem: Host-associated > Plants > Roots >... | reverse complement strand
CCCAGACTGCGGCCCGGCGCACCCGGGTGGTCGCCAGCGCCTGGCCGGTCTGTTCCGTGAAGCCCATCGTCACCCCCGCCGCGACGGCGGCCAGGATCCCGGAGCAGTGGAAGTGTTCGGCCAGCAGATAGGCGCCGAAGGGGATCAGGAGGCTGATCAGGATCTGGGCGCTGGTGTCCTCGCCCAGGTGACGGCTGATCCACTGCTTGGTGTACGAGATCGCCCAGGTGAAGACGAAGCCGATGGCCACGCCGCCCAGCGCCAGCCAGGCGAAGGTCAACATCGCCTCCTGCACCACGAACGAGCCGGTCAGCATGGCCGCCACCGCAAAGCGCATGCAGACCAGGCCCGAGGCGTCGTTCAGCAGCGACTCCCCCTCCAGGATGTGCATGACCCGCTTGGGCAGCGGGCTGCGCGAGGCGATCGCCTGCACGGCGATCGGGTCGGTGGGCGAGACGACCGCCGCCAGGGCGAAGGCCACCGGCAGCGGCATGGCCGGGATCAGCCAGTGGATCAGCAGGCCGACGCCGACCACGGTCAGGATCACCAGGCCGATGGCCAGCTCCAGCACCGTGGCGCGGTCGCGCAGCAAGTCGTCCTTGGGAATGCGCCAGCCGTCCAGGAACAGCAGCGGCGGCAGGAACAGCAGGAAGAACAGGTCGGGCTCGAGTTCGACCGTCGGCACGACCGAAATGGCGATCAGCGCGCCCAGGGCGATCTGCACCAAAGGCAGGGGCAGCCGCGTCAGCCGGGCCAGGGATCCGCTGACCACGACGGCCAGCAGCAGGAACAGGATCGTGACGACGGAACTCAAAGCGCCTCCTTGGGGAGGCCCTGATAGCAGACTCGACCCGGCGTCAGCCCTTCGGCCCGGTCACGGTTGCGTCAGCGGATGACGGATGCGCCCTTGGCGTCGATCGCCGCCTCGATCTCGCGCACGTCCACCATCGAGGCGTCGCCGGGCGTCGTCATGGCCAGCGCGCCGTGCGCCGCGCCATAGTCCACGGCGCCTTGCGCGCCCTTGCCCTGCAACAGGGCGTAGGCCACGCCGGACGCGAACGCGTCACCGCCGCCGACCCGGTCGAAGACATCCAGGTTCTCGCGGGTGACCGAGTTCACCACCGCCCCGTCCGACCACAGCACCGCGCCCCAGTCGTTGGCGCTGGCTGACTGGGCCGTCCGCCGGGTGCTGGCCACGACCTTGAAGCCGAACTCGCCAGCGACCGCCTCGGCGAAGGCCGGGAAGTCGGAGGGCGCGTCATAGCCCAGGCAGGCCTTGAAGCCCGCGGGGTCGCCGAACATCACGTCCACCTCAGCCGCGATCTCGCGGTTCAGCGCCTGCACCGCCGCCGGATCGCCCAGCGCCTTCCACAGCGAGGCGCGGTAATTCAGGTCGTAGGACACCACCGTCCCATGCCGCCGCGCCGCGCGAACCGCGTCCAGCACCACCTGCGGCGTCTGGGGCGCCAGGGCCGCGAAGATGCCGCCGGTGTGGAACCAGCGCACGCCCTCGGTCCCGAACAGATAGTCCCAGTCGATCTCGCCCGGCGCGATCTGCGAGGCGGCGGAATAGCTGCGGTCCGAAACGCCCAGCGCCGGACGCAGGCCGAAGCCGCGCTCGGTGAAGTTCAGGCCCACGCGGGTGTTGCGGCCGACGCCGTCGTAGTCGCGCCAGATCACATGGCTGACGTCGACGCCGCCCTGCAGGATCAGGTCCTCGGCCAGCCGGCCCACGTCATTGTCGGGCAGCGCGGTCAGCACGGTCGCGCGGAGGCCGAACGCCTTCCGTAGCGCGCGGGCGACGTTGTACTCGCCGCCGCCTTCCCAGACCTGGAAGCTACGGGCGTTGCGCACCCGCCCCTCACCCGGATCGAACCGCAGCATGACCTCGCCGAGGGCCGCGCAGTCCCAGCGGCAGTCCGCCGCCGGCCGGATCGTCAGCCCCCCGTCGGCCATTCCTACTTCCCTCGGATTTTCTTGATGAGCTGGACAGTGTCGCGCACGCGGGCCTCGATGCCCGCATAGTCGCCGGCGTCCAGCAGCGCCTTGGTGATCAGGTTCGAGCCCATGCCGCACGCGACGATGCCGGCGTCGAACCAGGGCTTCAGCGAGCTCTCGGCCACGTCGACGCCGCCGGTGGGCATGATCTTGGTCCAGGGCATCGGGCCCAGCACCGCCTTCACGAACTCCGGCCCGCCCACCGAGCCGCCCGGGAATACCTTGACGATCTCGCAGCCCAGCTCCTGGGCCTGGCCGATCTCGCTGGCCGTGCCGCAGCCGGGCGAATACGGGATCATGCGCCGGTTGCAGACCTTGGCGACGTCCGGGTTCAACAGCGGCCCGACCACGAAGTTCGCGCCGTTGGCGATGAAGATCCCCGCCGTCGGCGCATCCACGATCGAGCCCACGCCCATGATCACGGACGCGTCGGCCTTCGCGAAGTGGCGCGTCACGTCCAGGAACACCTGGCTCGCGAAGTCGCCGCGGTTGGTGAACTCGATGCACTTGGCCCCGCCATTGGCGCAGGCCTGGATCACCTTCACGCAGACCTCGGGGTCCGGGTGGTAGAAGACCGGGATCACCCCCTGGTCCATCATGGCGTTCAGCACGACGAGGCGATCGCGGGCCATCGGGCGGTCCTTCCCTACGCTTGGAGCCGGCTCAGCGCGCCAGCCAGCCGCCGTCCACGGGGACGATGGCGCCGTGCATGTAATCTGCTGCGCGGCTCGCGAGGAAGACCGCTGCGCCGGACAGGTCCTCCGGCTTGCCCCAGCGGGCGGCCGGGATGCGCTCCAGGATCTGGCGGTTGCGGGCCTCGTCGGCCTGCAGGGCGGCGGTGTTGTTGGTGGCGAAGTAGCCCGGCGCGATGCCGTTGACGTTGATCCCCTTGGCCGCCCACTCGTTGCACAGCAGCTTGGTGATGCCCGCCAGCCCGCTCTTGGCCGCCGTGTACGACGGCACCCGGATGCCGCCCTGGAAGGACAGCAGCGAGACGATGTTGATGATCTTGCCGCCCCGCCCGTCGGCCACCCAGCGCTTGGCCACGGCCTGGCTGAGGAAAAAGACGGTCTTGAGGTTGGTGTCCATCACCGCGTCCCAGTCCTCTTCCGTGAAGTCGAGGCTGTCCGCACGCCGGATCGTGCCGGCGTTGTTGACCAGGATGTCCAGGCGCCCGGCCGCGGCATAGGCCTCGAACACCACCCGCTCGATCGGCTGGGTGCTGGAGAGGTCGGCGCTGACCGCGTGCAACTTGCGGCCTGCCGCGGCCACCAGGGCGGCGGTCTCGTCCGGCGCGCTGCGGCCCACGGCCACGATGTCGGCGCCCGCCTGGGCGAGGCCGACGGCGATCGCCTGGCCCAGCCCCGTGTTGGCGCCGGTGACCAGCGCCACCTGGCCGGTGAGGTCGAAGGGGTTCGCGCTCATTTCAGCTGGCAGATGTCGAGGACGTTCATGTCGGTGTAGTCGAGGTTCTCGCCGCCCATCGCCCAGATGAAGGCGTAGTTCGACGTGCCCGAGCCCATGTGGATCGACCACGGCGGCGACATCACCGCTTCCTCGTTGCCCATGATGATATGGCGCTGCTTGTCCGGCTCGCCCATGAAGTGGAAGACGCGGTCGTTCTCACCCAGGCCGAAGTAGAAATAGATCTCGCTGCGGCGATCGTGGAGGTGCGGCGGCATGGTGTTCCACACGCTGCCAGTGTTGAGGATCGTGAGGCCCAGCAGCAGCTGCGCCGACTTGCAGGTCTGCGGCACGACGAGCTGGTAGATCGTCCGCTCGTTCGAGGTCTCCAGCGCCCCGCGCTCCAGCGGCACGGCGTCGGCGATCGACAGCTTCTTGGTCTCGAAGGCCGCGTGGGCCGGAGTCGAGACGATGTAGAAGCGCGCGCCCTCGCCCTCGAAGGTCACGTCCTTCGCGCCCATGGTCACGTACAGGCAGTCCTTCGGACCCATGTCATAGGCCACGCCGTCGACGGTGATCTTGCCGGCCACGTCCGACACGTTGATCACGCCCATCTCGCGGCGTTCCAGGAACGGATGGCCCTTGGCGCTCTCGGGTTCGGTCTGGTCGGGCAGCTTGATCGCGCCCTTGGCCGGGGCCGCGCCGCCGATCACGAAGCGCTCATAGTGGGTGTAGTTCAGCACCACCTCGCCGGCGGTGAACAGGTCCTGGACCAGATAGCGCTGGCGAAGGGTCTCGTTGTCGACGCCCTCCATCATGTCCGGATGGGTCGCGTGATAGATCCGCTTGAACACTTCGGTGGTCCTCCCGTCAGACCAGCTCGGGCGTGCGCGTGGCCGCCGGCTCGTCGAGTTTGTAAGCCCGCTTGGGCAGGTTGTAGGCCAGGTCGACGATGGTCTCGCCAGCATCGTCCTCGTCGAGACGATGTTCGGCCACCAGTTTCGCCAGGAAGCTCGCGTCCACCCGCCGGGCCACGTCGTGGCGCGCCGGGATCGACAGGAACGCCCGCGTGTCGTCGTTGAAGCCGACGGTGTTGTAGAAGCCCGCCGTCTCGGTGGTCTGTTCGCGGAAGCGCCGCATGCCCTCGGGGCTGTCGTGGAACCACCAGGCCGGGCCCAGCTTCAGCGCCGGATAGTGGCCGGCCAGCGGGGCCAGTTCGCGGGCATAGACGCTCTCGTCCAGGGTGAAGACGATGATCGACAGCCGGGGATCGTTGCCCAGCTTGTCCAGCAGCGGCTTCAGGGCGCGCACGTAGTCGGTGCGCGTCGGGATGTCCGCGCCCTTGTCCCGCCCGAACGCCGTGTGGAGCCCACGGTTGTGGTTGCGGAAACTGCCGGGGTGAATCTGCATGACCAGCCCGTCGTCCAGGCTCATCTTGGCCATCTCGGTCAGCATCTGGGCGCGGAACAGCTCGGCGTCCTCGGGGCTGGCCTTGCCGCCCGCCACCTTGGCGAACAGGGCCTCGCACTCGACGGTCGAAAGGTCGGCCGTCAGCGCGGTCGGGTGGCCGTGATCGGTGGACGTGGCGCCCACCGCCATGAAGGCCCGGCGGCGAATGCGGTGGGCTTCCAGGTAGCCCGTCCATGACTGCACGTCCTGGCCGGTCATCTCCCCGAAGCGGACGAAGGCCTCCGGGAATTCCTCATGCTCGGGGTCCACCACCGGATCCGGGCGATAGGCCGTCACGACGCGTCCCTTCCACCCCGAAGCGCGCATGGCCTTGTGGTGGCGCAGGTCGTCGGTGGGGGACTCGGTCGTCGCCAGAAGCTCGATGTTGAACCTCTCGAACAAGGCGCGCGGCCGGAACGCCGGCGTCGCCAGCGCCTCGCCGATGCGGTCGAAGTAGAGGTCGGCGGTCTCGGCGCTCAGGGCGACCTCTAAGCCGAAGACCTCGGCGAACACGTGGTTCAGCCACATCGACGACGGCGTGCCGCGAAAGAGGTGCAGGTTCGACGCCAGGACACGCCACGCCGCGCGCGGATCGGCGCTGCTCGGACCCTTGCGCGACGGCACGCCCAGGCGATCCAGGTCGATCCCCTGCGAATAGAGCATCCGGTAGAGGTAGTGGTCGGGCGCCAGCAGCAGCTCGGCTGCGTTGGCGAACGGCGCATCGGTCGCGAACCACTCGGGATCGGTATGGCCGTGGGGGCTGATGATCGGCAGATCCTTGACCCGCGCATACAGACGCTTCGCCACCGCCCGCGCGGCGGGCTCGGCGGGGAACAGCCGGTCCGAATTCAGCGTCAGGGGCCTTGTCATCGGCCGTTTCTCCCTTTGGCGCGGTAGGTAACCGGTGTCATTCTGAGGCGCAACCTATTTGCCGCCGCCCCATTCGACTAGCGCATCCCGTCCGGATTGTCGCGCCCGGACCAAATTGACACCGGTTACCTAATCGCACAATGTGCAGCCGACCCGGCCGGGAAATACCGGCCCAACGATCAGAATATGCGCCGCGCGTCCCGCTCACGGACCGGCCGGAGGATAAGAAGCCCGTGACCGTTCCGGCGGCGGAAGCCGCGACCGCGTTTGATCCGGCAGCCGTCGCGCGCCAGTTCGTCGAGGCGCGCCGCGGCGCGCGCGCCCTGCCTGAATTCCCCGGCCCGCTCCCCGCCGACATGGCCGCCGGCTACCTGGTCCAGGAACAGGCGATCGGCCTGTGGCCGGACAAGGTCGTGGGCTGGAAGGTCGGTCGCATCCCGCTGGAACTGCAGGCCGCGCTTAAGGCCGAGCGCGTCATGGGCCCGATCTTCGCCGGCCACGTCTGGCAGCCGGATCCCGCGGTTCCGACTCCCCTGCCCGTCATCGCCGGCGGCTTCGCGGCGGTCGAGGCCGAGTACATCTACCGCATGGGCCGCGACACGCCTGCCGACAAGCTGGACTGGACGCCCCAGGAAGCGCTCGACTTCGTCGGCGACCTGCTGGTGGGCGTCGAGTTCGCCGGCAGCCCGCTGGCGACGATCAACGTCCTGGGCCCGCGCGTCGTGGCCTCGGACTTCGGCAACAACGCCGGCCAGATCCTGGGACGCGTGGTCCCGAACTGGCGCGAGCGGCCCGACCTGATCCCGCCCTGCCACGCCTACATCGAGGGCAAGCTGGTGGGCGAAGGCTCGCCCGCCTCGATCCCCGGCGGCCCGCCGGCCTCGCTCGCCTTCCTGCTCTCGGCCTGCGCGGCGCGCGGGCGGGCGCTCAAGGCCGGCGACCTGGTGACGACCGGCGCGGCCAGCGGCATTCATGACATCGAGGTCGGACAAACGGCCCGCATAACCTTCGGCGACCTGGAGGAGATCCGTTGCGTCGCGATCCCCGCCGTGCCCGCCTGAGGCCTGGAGGAGACACGCATGACCACCGCCGCGCCGGCCGACGCCGCCGCTGACGCCCCAGCCGCTGTCGGGCGCTATCGCTGGGTGGTCGTCGCCCTGCTCTTCACGGCGATGATCATCAACTACGTGGATCGCCAGGCCCTGGGCTTGCTCAAGGCCGACCTGACCCACGAGTTCGGCTGGAGCGAGACCAACTACGCCGACCTGGTGTTCTGGTTTCAGGGCGCCTACGCCATCGCCTACCTGGCCTGGGGCCGGATCATCGACCGGATCGGCGCCCGCTTCGGCTTCGGCATCGCCTTCCTGATCTGGCAGATCGGCCACATGACCACCGCTGCCGCCAGTTCGTTCGGCGGCTTCATCGCCTCGCGGGTGGTGCTGGGCCTGGGCGAAGGCGGCGCCTTCCCATCCGGCATCAAGTCGGTGGCCGAGTGGTTCCCCAAGAAGGAACGCGCCCTCGCCACCGGCGTCTTCAACGCCGGCACCAACATCGGCGCCATCGTCACGCCCCTGCTGATCCCGGTCATCACCCTGGCCTGGGGCTGGCAGGCGACCTTCATCGTCACCGGTCTGCTAGGCCTGATCTGGCTGCCGATCTGGCTGCTGGTCTACCGTCGCCCGCGCGAGCACAAGAAGGTCTCTGCCGCCGAGCTGGCGCACATCGAGAGCGACCCCGCCGACCCGGTCGAAAAGGTCGCCTGGACCAAGCTGCTCGGCTACCGCGAGACCTGGGCCTATGCGATCGGCAAGTTCCTGATCGACCCGATCTGGTGGATGTTCCTCTTCTGGCTGCCGGACTTCCTGGGCAAGCGCCATGGCCTGGACCTCAAGACCTTCGGCCCGCCGCTGGTGGTGATCTACCTGCTGTCCGACGTGGGCAGCGTGGGCGGCGGCTGGCTGTCGTCGCGCTTCATGAAGATGGGCTGGTCGATAAACCGCGCCCGCAAGACCACCATGCTGATCTGCGCCCTGCTGGCCGTGCCGGTGGCGGGCGCCGCCCTGGCCTCGAACCTCTGGGTCGCCGTGCTGATCATCGGCGTCGCCACCGCCGCCCACCAGGGCTTCTCGGCCAATCTCTACACCCTGCCGGGCGATGTGTTCCCGCGCTCGGCCGTGGGCTCGGTCGTGGGCATCGGCGGCATGATCGGCGCCGTCGGCGGCATGGCGATGTCGAAGTACGCCGGCTACGTCCTGGAGAAGATCGGCAGCTACACGCCCATCTTCGTCCTGGCCGCCTCGGCCTATCTTCTGGCCCTGCTGGTCGTGCACATCCTGACCCCCCGCATGGAGCCGGTGAAGCTCTAGAACGCCCGAACCTCCCCCCTTGTCTCCCGACGCGGCCCCGCCGACAGTCGGGAGGCTTGGGGGATGGCGCATGGCACATCGATTGGCGGGCTGGGCTCTTGCGATCGCCCTGATCGCCGCTGCAGCGCCTCCGCCCGGTCGTGCCGCCGAGCCACCCACGGCTGTCGCCGAGACGCCGGCGAGCGCACAGGCCCGCCGGCTCCTGGACGCTATCGTCACGCGCGACGACCCCGGCTTCCTGGCCGTTCTCCACGAGATCGCACCACGCTCCCCCATGTCCGACGACCAGTGGCTGGCCCTGCGGTCCAATCTGCGCCGGCTGGAATTCCACAACGTGCTGTCCGCCACGCCGACCACCGCGGAGCTGTCTGTGTTCGACGCCGGCCGCGAAGCCTGGGCGCGCGTCGTCGTCACCGTCGAGCCGGCGGCGCCCTACGCCATCGCCACCTTCGGCATGCGCGGAGGTCGGCGCCCGGCCGATGTGCCGGCCCCGCCGAAGCTGGAGCCCGCCGCCTTGGCCCAGGCGATCACCGCGCGGCTGGACGCAGAGGCCGCCGCCGATCGCTTCTCTGGCGCGGTGCTGGTCGCGAAGGACGGCAAGCCCATCTTCACTGCCGTCCGAGGCCTGGCCGATCGGGAGACCGGCGCGCCCATCACCGCCGACACCCAGTTCAGATACGGATCGATGGGCAAGATGCTGACCGCGGTGGCCGCGCTGCGGCTCGCCCAGGACGGCAAACTGGACCTGGACGCCCCGATTGGACGCTACCTCAAGGGCTATCCCAACCCGGACGCCGCGGCGAAGATCGCGGCGAACCATCTGCTCACCCACACCGGCGGAACCGGCGACATCTTCGGACCGATCTTCGACGCGAACCGCCTCACGCTCCGCGAGCCCGCCGACTATGTGGCGCTCTATGGCCCGCGTCCGCTGGAGTTCGCGCCCGGCAGCCGGATGGCCTACAGCAATTACGGCTACATCCTGCTGGGCCGCCTCGTCGAGGCGGCCAGCGGTCTGCCCTTCGACGCCTATGTCCAGCGTCACATCTACGGCCCGGCGCGGATGACCTCGAGCGGCATGCTGCCCGAGACCGCAAACCTGCCCCACCGCGCCACCGGATACACCACCCGCGGCGGCCCACTGCGTTCGGCGGCGGCGTTCAACCCCTATCGCGGCACCCCGGCTGGCGGCGGCTATTCCACCAGCGGCGATCTCCTGCGCTTCGCCAACGCCTTGATGTCCGGCCGCCTGCTGGACGCCAAGCACCTGAAGCTGCTCACCGAGGGTGGGATCACCGGCCCGGACGGGACCTTCTTCCGCTACGATTTCGGCGGCGTGACGGGCGAGGGTCAGCGCTTCCTGGGCCACGGCGGCGCGGCGCCCGGCATGAGCGGCGTGCTGAGGATCTTCCCGGACAGCGGCTATGCGTTGGTCGTTCTCGCCAACCGCGATCCCCCGTCGGCGGACGGCCTGGCCACCTTCATCGGCGACCGCTTGCCCGCCGGACGCTAGCTAGTCCTTCGGCGGCGGGGCCGTGGAATCGCGGATCACCAGCGACGGCAGCCGGCTCTTGGGATCGCGGCTGTCGTCGTCGCGGCCCATCAGACGCTCGACCGCCAGGCGACCGATCTCGCGCGTCGGCGTGCGCACCGTGGTCAGGGTCGGCCAGAGCCGCGAGGCGATCTGGAAGTCGTCGAAGCCGATCACCGAGACCTCGTCGGGCGCCTTCACGCCCTGCTGGCGCGCCGCCTGCAGGACACCGGCCGCCATCTCGTCGTTGCCGGCGAAGATCGCCGTCGGCCGCGGCGACATGTTCAGCAGCTCCCGGCCCCGCTCGATGCCGGACTCGTAGGTATAGGCGCCCTCGACCACATAGGCCTTGGAAAGGTTCAGACCCCGCTCGGCCAGCGCCTCCTCGAACCCGGAA
>Ga0209026_1001539_pt1 | contig 10016 bp, 5 predicted proteins | sample AraplaCL_Col_mCL_FD_184262 | JGI IMG/M metagenome (GOLD analysis project Ga0209026, IMG submission 184262) | Arabidopsis root microbial communities from the University of North Carolina, USA - plate scrape CL_Col_mCL (SPAdes) (version 2) | ecosystem: Host-associated > Plants > Roots >... | reverse complement strand
GAAGCATTTTTGACTCCCAGCCATCCTCTCTAAGAGGAAATATCCATTGCGTTACCTCACCCTCTGACCTGGTAGTAGGCTTTGTAAGTGTTTCTACAACAAGTAAGAAACAATTTAATTTACGTGGGAACACTATCCCGCTAAGGGGGGATGATCCTTATGGAAACATAGCATGGAACCCACCGTATGAGTTTTATGGGTCGTTTTATTTTAAGCCGCCAGACACCTCTGACTGTCATTTTAAAACGATATCGACCTATCCATATGCTACTTTTGCAACAAGGTTTGCTGCGGCTATGTCTGGCGGTCAGTATGACCTGATAGATTGTGTAGCAGACATCCCACCTCAACCGTCAGACCAACCCGGGCCTAGTTTCTTGGAGCCTAACCGAACATTCGGTCTTCTAAATGTATATCACTATGCGCCTAAAAATTGCGTTGATTGTCGTTTAAAAGGCGGTACCAACATCAGGCCTTCTTATTTTCCCTACCCCGCATATTAGCCATGAAAACTAAGGTTGTTTACATATTTCATAGCTTAATCCTGGTGGGGTTTTTATCTTGTAAAAAAGCCTTTAACCCCAATTTAACAACCCGGGCCACCAATTATTTAGCTGTCGACGGTGCAATAATTAGCGGCGATAGCACATTTATCACGCTAAGCCGCACCACTACTTTAAGTGATACCACACAAAAGAAAGTTGAGTTAAAGGCTGTGCTATCAATAGAAGATGACCAGGGCAAGCTATATGGTTTTGCCGAAAAGGGCAAAGGTGTATATACACTTGGAGTGACAAACTTTTCCGCAAGTCGTCAATATCGCCTGGATATAAAGACCAGCGATGGTAAAATATACCAGTCTGACTTTGTGCCGATGAAGGTAACGCCGCCAATAGACAGCATTTATTTTAAAGAAAATAGTGATAAAACCTTATTGTTTTATGTAAATGCTCACGATGGCACCAATAGCACACGATACTATCGCTGGGACTATAAAGAGACATGGTCGTACGTGCCACTTTACCAGGCTTTTTATCAGTATAAAAATGGGCAGATTGTTCCAATACAACCCAATACGCCTGATTATATCAATATTTGTTATCGCACAGGCCTTTCCAATCAGATTTTTGTAGGCTCGTCTTCCAAACTTGCCCAGGATGTCATTAGTAATCAGCTATTAGGTGGTTTGATCGGCGGAGAATCTGAAAAGATAGGGCATGCATATGTGATGCAACTTAAACAGTATGCCTTAACACAGGCAGGTTTTGAGTATTACCAAAATCTAAAATCAAATACCGAACAACTAGGCAGCATTTTCGACGCGCAACCGTCAATTATAAAAGGAAATATCCACTGTGTAACTTCACCGTCAGATGTTGTGATGGGCTTTATCAGCGTGTCTACTACAACTACCAGACAATTTAATTTGCACGCTAATGATATCCCGGTTAGAGTTACCGACAATACAGGTACAATTGAGTGGAAGCAATATGAATATTATTCTTCTTATTATTACGCACCCCCCGATGTGGACCACTGCAAATTTAATACGATAACGACCACGCCATACTCAACCTTTGCCGCAAGATTTACTAAAATCTTTGCCAGGGGCGACAGTGTATTGATTAGCCGTGACGCTTATATACAAAATGATGCACCTGCTGCAAATTTTCTTGAACCTGACAGGGCAATAGCTACGGGCTACATTTATTACTATGCACCTAAAAACTGTGTGGATTGCCGTTTAAAAGGCGGAACCAATATAAAACCCTCGTATTTTCCTGCTCAAGCCTATTAGTTAGAATGAAAAGAAGCGTTGTATATATGTTGCTTTTGTTTGCCGTTGCAACGGCTTGCAAAAAGTCATTTACAACTTCGTTAAGCGGCAGCGCAACAAATTATCTGGCAGTGGACGGTACAATAATTAGCGGCGATAGCACATTTATTACGCTAAGTCGTACTACTGCTATTAACGACACTAATCAGCTTAAATCTGAGTTGAAGGCGGCCGTATCTGTAGAAGATGATAAAGGCACCTTATTTAATTTAAAGGAACAAGGTAAGGGAATATACTTTTTACCGGTTACCAATTTTGATATGAGCCGCACCTACCGCTTAGATATCAAAACTAAAGACGGCAAGATCTATCAGTCTGATTTTGTCCCCGTTAAGAAATCGCCGCCAATTGACAGTGTTTACTACCACGCAAATGATGAATTGAACGTGCAATTTTTTGTTGACACACATGACCCTACCAATAATACCCGTTATTACCGCTGGGATTATAAAGAAGTGTGGCGGTATGTTTCTTTTTATAGAGCCAGCTTTATATACTCAAACGGCCAGATTGTGAATATCAGTGGTAACCCCGGTTTCCCGGATAACTCGGGCTATTATTGTTACCGGCACGACTACTCCAATCAGGTATTTATTGGCAGTTCTGCCAACCAATCGCAAGATATTATCAAAAAGCAATTGCTGGCCTCATTACCTGATACTTCCGAGAAAATATCAGAGGTATACGCCATCATAGTTTCTCAGTATGCATTAACCGCAGAAGGGTTGAAATATTATCAGGCATTAAAATCCAACACCGAGCAATTGGGCTCTATTTTCGATCCACAGCCATCTTTTGTTAAGGGTAATATTCATTGTGTTACATCGCCAACCGATAGGGTTATGGGGTTCGTCAGCGCGTCTACCGTAACCTCAAAAATGATCATGTTTAAGTACAGCGACCTTGGTGCCTTTAAAATAGGTTTGCTCACCAATCAGTATCCGGTTGATATAAATTCTAATGGGCAGTTTTACTATGGCGCGCCAAATGCAGCAGGTTGCCCCGAAACGACACTACTTTTTGAGCCGGCGTCAACTTTTGATGTAAGGGCTGCACAGACTTTAGGCTCGGGTAAAAATCTGTTAGTTGATCAATATTTCGTGGCGCCTACACCCCTCAACACACCGCCGTGGCAAGGGTATTTTGTTGCGCCCAGAAACTGTGTGGATTGTACTTTAAAAGGCGGTACCAGCACAAGGCCGTCTTATTTTCCGGTTCCCTTTTAAAATGAACTATGATATGAAAAGAAGGTATTATTTAATTTGTTTTATGATTACAGCCCTTATGTGGCCTTGTAATTGTCTTCGCGCTCAGGTTTTAGCCGATTTGCAAAACCAGTTTAATACCTATGCGCAAACATCGCCGCAGGAGAAAATATTCATACATACCGACAAAGAATTTTACCTGGCCGGCGAACTTTTATGGTTTAAGATATATAACGTTAATGCTGCTGACAATGGTTTGATGAGCGTTTCTAAAGTGGCATATATAGAACTTTTGGATAAAGGCAATAACCCCGTTTTGCAAACTAAAGTATCCATGGCTAAAGGCATTGGTAACGGGTCGTTGTATTTGCCGGTGGCACTTTCATCCGGCACTTACAAGTTACGTGCATATACCAACTGGATGAAAAATTTTGATGTCGATACTTATTTTGAGAAAAATATTGCTGTGGTTAATTCCCTGAAAGAGATTAGTTTTCAGAACCCTAACCCAACAGCTTCTTATGACGTACAATTCTTTCCGGAAGGCGGGAGCCTGGTAAGCGGGATTAATAACAAAATAGCTTTTCGTGTAGTGGGCGCGGATGGTTTGGGAGTAAATTTCTCAGGAGCAATTATCAATAGCCGCAACGATACGGTCGCGCGGTTTTCGCCACATAAATTTGGTATGGGTAACTTTATGCTAAGGGCCGAAGCGGGTGATACTTATCGTGCCGTAATTAGATTTAGGAACAATGATGTGAAAACCTATACGCTACCTGCAATTGCAACCAACGGATTTGGATTGCAATTGAGCGCCGAAAGCTCACCTCAGATTAAACTTACAGTACGTAATGGTACTTACTCAGGTCCGGTTTATTTAATTGCTCATAACCGGCAAAACGTAGCGATCGCTCTTTCGCAGATTATGAATAATGGAGAAGCAGATTTTCTGATAGACAAAAGTAAATTGGATGAAGGCGTTACCGAACTAACTGTTTTTAATAGCAACAAACAGCCGGTGGCGGGACGTACGTTTATAAAAAAGCCAACTGGTAAGCACCTGACTATAGCTATCGGGACGGATAAAGCCGACTATGTACCGCGAAGACGGGTAGATGTAACCCTCTCAACTAAAAATGAAACGGCGTCAAGCAACTTATCGGTTGCTGTATATCGGCTCGATTCATTAACAGACAAACAACCGCAAAGCATATATAGTTACCTGCAGCTCACCTCAAATTTACATGGGAATGTAGAAGAACCTGACTATTACATCAATAACGATGATGAAGCTGCGTTGGATAATCTTGCGCTTACCCAGGGCTGGGTTAAATATGCGCAAAACCCGTGGCAAGTCAATAACCCAGGTTTTAAATTTTTACCGGAGTATGAAGGTCATATTGTTACGGGGAAAGTTGTCAATCCGGCGACATCCTTGTCTGTAGCTAACGAAATGATCTTGCTTTCTGTACCCGGTAAACATGTGCAGTTGTACAACTCCGTTACCGATAGGGAAGGCAATTTTATGATAAGTACAAAAAATTTTATCGGGCAAAATGAAGTTATATTGATGCCGCGTAATCCACAGGATAGTCTTTTTAAAATCCTGTTGAACAACCCTTTCTCGACAGTTTATTCAACTACCAACCTGCCTGAACTAAAATTAAGTCGTAGCCTTTACAACGGACTGTCAGTACATAACCTGGCTATGCAGTCGCAAAATCTATATTACGGCAGCCAGATAAAACAACAATACATGCCTGTTATTGATACCAGTTCTACTTACAACGGTGCCCAAAAACAGTATTTGCTTGATGATTATACCCGCTATGCAACCATGGAGGAGGTGTTGCGGGAAAATATCCATGAGGTGCTGGTTTCCAAACAGCGCGATCAATTCAAGTTCCGTGTGTTAAACAATGATTATTACATGGGCGATGATCAGCCTCCGCTGGTTTTGTATGACGGCGTGCCGATCTATAATTTTAACAAGGTTATCGCTGCCGATCCGTTGAAGGTTCGGAAAATAGACGTGATCCCTGCGAAATATTACCTGGGGCCAGAAACAGAGTTTGGGGTAATTAGTATGGTAACTTATAAAGGCGACATGGGTGGGGTAGAGATTAACCCCCATGCATTGGTGTTAGATTATGAAGGTTTACAATTGCAACGTGCTTTCTTTTCGCCGGTTTATGAAACCCAAAGTCAAATAAACAGCCATTTGCCAGACTTTAGAACAACGCTTTACTGGGCTCCAACTGTAATAACAAAGGGTGACGGCCAGGTGTCGTTGAGCTTTTACACATCCGATCAAACCGGCAAGTATGTGGGCGTTGTTCAGGGAATAAGCGATTCCGGGAATTCCGGGATGCAGGTATTTAATTTTGAGGTAAGACCGATACAATAATCAGATCGGTATTGATGTCGGCCCTCGATTTACCGCGTTCTGCGATGCTGTTGCCTGTATTGCATTGGTGTTTGTCCCGTTATAGCCCGAAATTGCCGGTTAAAATTAGAGAGGTTGGTGAAGCCAGAGTCCCAGCAGATCATAACCACGGAGTGATTGCCATCACGCAATAACTTACAAGCATGGTGTATCCTTACCGACAGCAGGAAGTCAAAATATGTTTTACCTGTTTTCTCTTTAAAATAGTTGCAAAATGCATTGGGCGACAAGTGAATACTTGACGCAATCTCGTTTAGCTTTATGCGCTTTTTAAACTGGTTTACAGTGATAAGCATCACTTCGGTTAATCTTTTTTCATCTATCTGACTTAACTGGTTATTATTGATCACCGGTGAAAGATTGATTATTTCTACGCTAGCCAGGTGATTGATCAATCCCAGCAAACCGATCAGTTTTTCATGGGGCTGGGCTATTAACAATTGTTCCAATAACTCGATGGCCCTCACGTTCCCCGGCTCTTCGATGCGGAATCCACTTTTTGCCTGTTTTAGCAGTTTACGCAATGGGGCGTTCTCCATTGCTTCAATAAATTCCTCGCCAAAGACATATGGATCGAAGTGTAATTGCACAAGATTGATGGTCCTCTTAAATTTGCCTATTAGCCTTACAGGATCATGATAGGCTTCGCGCTCTACACGAAAGAAATGTGGTACATGACTGCCAATTACCACTAAGTCGCCTTTTTTTAAAAAGTGAAATTCATCGCCAACCAGCAAGGTGCCGGCACCATCCTTTACATATAAAACCTCAAGTTCAGCATGGCTGCTAAAGTCATTTACGTCGTGATAGTTTTCGCTTTGCCGAATGGTAAACGATTCTCCGGGTTGACGTAAAAAAGCTAATAGATTAACAGCCATTTATATTTTATTCATTACAATAACGGTTAAATTAATATAAATGTTATGAAAATAGTATCAGTTATTGTGAATTTTTACAAATGAATAAGATTGTAAACAACCGACGTTTGTAAAAAACATCAGCTTATGAAAAATTATGTAATGAAATTAGAAGATGCCTGCCTTGCTGATATTGCACGGGTTGGCGGCAAGAATGCATCATTAGGCGAAATGCTGCAGCATATAGGGCCGTTAGGGATCAAAGTGCCCGGCGGGTTTATTTTAACTGTAGAAGGTTATGAAGATTTTGTGCAGTTTAATCAGCTAAATGCTTCTATTCGTGAACTAATTAATACAACTGATATTGATGATGTTGCCGCACTGGCGGTGTGCGGAAAAGCCGTACGCGATAGCATCAAGGCGGGTCAGTTTCCTACTGAGATGCGCAAGCAAATTTTGAACGCTTACCACAATATGGGGATTGTAGGTGTTGCAGTCCGTTCGTCTGCCACGGCGGAAGATCTTCCTGATGCATCATTCGCTGGTCAGCAGGATACTTATCTGAATGTAAACGGCGAAGAAGAGGTTTTAAACGCAATTCGCAATTGCTTCGCCTCGTTATTTACCGATAGAGCTATTAGTTATCGCGCCAACTTTGGTTATGACCACTTTCTGGTAGGTCTATCGGTTTGTATTCAACAAATGGTGCGATCTGATAAAGGAGTGTCGGGTGTAGCATTTTCGTTAGATACGGAGAGCGGTTTCCGTGATGTTGTAGTAATTAATGCCGCCTATGGTTTAGGCGAGTTAATTGTTCAGGGAGCTGTTGGGCCCGATGAATACACAGTGTTTAAACCACTTTTGGAGCAAGGTTATCCTGCCATTATTGAAAAAAAACTCGGCAGTAAACAACAGCAAATGATATACGGCGAAGCCGCCGAAGAAAGGTTGCGGGTGATAGAAACGGACCCCGGATCACAAAATAGTTTTTGTCTTTCTAATGATCAAGTATTGCAATTAGCAACCTGGGTGATTAACATTGAGCAACACTATTCGAAACTAAAGGATCGTTGGTGCCCAATGGACGTGGAGTGGGCGGTAGATGGCATTAGCGGCGAATTATATATTCTGCAGGCACGGCCGGAAACGATACACTCGCGTAAACAAGTCGATAAAATTGTTCAGTATGAAATGACAGACGGCAAACGTGCCGACAAAATTTTGGTGAAAGGCATTGCGGTTGGAGATAAAATAGCAACCGGTAATGTAAGGGTACTTACCAGCAAAGTGGATGCATTGTCAGATTTTAAAGCGGGGGAAGTGTTGGTGACAGATATGACCGATCCGGATTGGGAACCCATCATGAAAAAAGCTTCGGCCATAGTGACCAACCGTGGTGGGCGTACTTGCCACGCGGCTATCGTAGCCCGCGAACTTGGCGTTCCTGCTGTTGTAGGTTGTACAAATGCCACTGAGTTACTTAATACAGGTGATTTAGTGACCGCTTCCTGCGCAGAAGGTGAAACCGGACAAGTTTATGCCGGTGAGATTGCATTTAAACGTATAGAACACGATTTGGCTTTGCTGCCAGAAACAGAGACGCCTTTGCTGATGAATATTGGCGCACCAGACACCGCTTTTAAATATGCTGCATACCCTGCAAAAGGAGTGGGCCTTGCACGCGAAGAGTTTATTATAAATAACTATATCGGTGTGCATCCTTCGGCATTGCTACAACATGAGCAATTAAATGATGCAGAACTAACAGCCCTTATTAATCAGGTATCGGCACCATATGGCTCGCCACGTAATTTCTTTATCGAAAAACTGTCATTCGGTATTTCCAAAATTGCTGCGGCCTCTTACCCCAATCCAGTCATCGTTCGTTTCTCTGATTTTAAAACAAATGAATATTTTCACATGCCGGGCGGTAAATATTTCGAGCCTTCGGAAGAAAATCCAATGATCGGTTGGCGCGGTGCTTCCCGTTACTATTCGGCCGCGTATCGCGAGGCTTTCGGTATGGAGTGTGAAGCTATCAAAAAGGTACGTGAAACTATAGGATTAGATAACGTAACGGTGATGATTCCTTTTTGCCGCACAGTGAACGAATTGATGATGGTTTATGATGTAATGAAGGCATATGGTTTGAAGCGTGGAGAGGCCGGCTTAAAAGTATTCCTGATGGCCGAGGTTCCATCCAATATCATCCTTGCAGAGCAATTTGCCAAACATATCGATGGCTTTTCGATAGGTTCCAACGATTTGACACAACTTGTTCTTGGGTTAGACCGCGACTCTTCGTTGGTAGCTTCGTTATATAATGAGCGAAATGAAGCGGTTAAAAGCATGATCAGTCAACTTATTCGTGTTGCAAAGCAATCGGGTGTAAAAGTTGGCATTTGCGGTCAGGGTCCATCAGATTATCCGGATTTTGCGCAGTTTTTGGTAGAGGAAGGTATCGATTCAATATCAGTAACGCCCGATTCGTTTTTGAAAACGGTACATGCTATTAAATCGGTAGAGAACACGATGAAAACAGCGGCGAGTAAAGTAGCCTGACATATCTAAACAAAAATGCCCGGCGAAAGCCAGGCATTTTTTGTTAGCGGAGAGTTAGGGATTCGAACCCCAGGACCTGTTACAGTCAACAGTTTTCAAGACTGCCGCAATCGACCACTCTGCCAACTCTCCGGGGACAAAAGTACAAATCCACGGCGAATTGGCAACTGTATATTTTAAAATTTTTAACGAAGCGTTAAATTATTGGAAATCAGTTTGATTGATTGATTTTTTCGGTACGGAAAGTGTTTGAACGCGGTTTTATCACCTTTAACGAGCGCTTGGAAAGCTCAATACTGGCGTTCAATTCAAAGCCAATTAACAAAATCAGCGAATTTAAATACAGCCATATCATCACCACAATTAAGGTGCCTATCGACCCATACAATTTATTGTAGGATGAGAAATGGTTGATATAAAAGGTAAACCCTAACGATGTTAGAATAGCCAGACCGGTGGCCATTATTGAGCCAGGATTTAAGAATTTCCATTTTAGTTTATGCGCCGGTCCGTAACGATATAGTAGTGATATGGTTGTGAAAAAAATTACCACTACAATTATCCATCGCGAAAGCAATAATACATTTACCCAAAAATAGCTGCCGCTTAATACATGTTTTTGCAGGACGTGTATCAATGCCTGCCCTGCACCCATAATTACTATTGAGATGAGCAGCAAAAAGCTAATGACAACCGTCAACGCCGTAGCGATTAGCCGCCTTTTTAGCCAGCTACGTTTTTCTATAATTAACGAGGAGTTGTTAAACGCGCGCATTAAATTGGCCACACCATTGGTGGCGAAGTAAAGTGCCGCTATCGCGCCGAAGGATAATACGCCGCTGTTTTCGTTGATGATGATATCTTTGATAGTAGCCTCAAAGGCCAGGTAGGCATTAGTTGGTAGAACCGTTTGTACCACCTGAAGCAGCTGGACCCTGAAGTTTTTTACCGGGATATAGGGAATAAGCGTAAACAAAAACAATATTGCAGGGAAAAAGGCCAGCATAAAGTTGTATGAAAGCGATGTTGCCTTATTAGGCAATGTGCCGTCCATAAAATCGTCAATAAACTCTATTACAACATCGTACAAAGGCAGGTTGCCAAAGCCG
>Ga0209026_1001531_pt1 | contig 10082 bp, 7 predicted proteins | sample AraplaCL_Col_mCL_FD_184262 | JGI IMG/M metagenome (GOLD analysis project Ga0209026, IMG submission 184262) | Arabidopsis root microbial communities from the University of North Carolina, USA - plate scrape CL_Col_mCL (SPAdes) (version 2) | ecosystem: Host-associated > Plants > Roots >... | reverse complement strand
GGATGCTTCGAGGTCAATGCACCCCATCAGTTTCAGGGTTGAACGGGAACTCCTTGAGCTTCTCTTTGAGGCGTCCCGTCGCGCTGCCTTCGGTCGGCAGTGCTTCAATGCCCTCATCCTTGAGGAGCTGGCGAGCAACATTGAGGATGGCGGCGAGGCCCTTCTCACCCGCAGGCATCGCTTCGATGCTCTCAGTGAGCTTCACGACGACTGCGGTGTGGAGGGCTTCGAGGGCGTCCTTACTGGCCGCCACTGGTCCCGCCTAGAACGCGCTGGAATAGCCGCTCGATAGCAGAGGTGCCCAAGGAGCTGAGAATGCACGCGAGGCCCACCAGGGCCGGCAGAGAGATCGTCGGGAAGATCACCGACGCGAACGCTGCGGAGACGCCGAGGGCACCATTGAGAATTGCACGGGCGATAGCCAGCTTCCAATCGAAGTGGCCGCCCTTTGCCAAGACCTGCGCGAAGCCCACGAGGGCTCCGGCGAGGCCGAGGGAGGCGATGAGCTTAAATTCGTTGTCCATGTTAGAGGGTGCTGTAGTAGTTGAAATTGCAGCGCGCGGTGACGGTCTGCCAAGAGGTTCCGTCGGTGATGTCACACGCCACATCGACGTAGCCGCCACCGTTGATATTGGCGGTAGCTCCGACGGCTACTTGGCTACCGTTGCCGCCTGCGTTCGGGTTACTGACACCGCCGCTGCCAATCACACGCCATGAGTAGCTGAAATTCCCGTTGCCGCCCCAGGCCGAAGCCGTTGCGAGGGTGCTCATCACTCGGGTGGCCGGCGTGTTCTTGTTGCCGTTGTTGAAGGTCGCGGTGCTGCCGGAAGCGGAAGCAGAGAACGGACTGTAGTTCGTGGCGTTTGCGAACTGAGCCAGCTCTAAGCCGGCAGGGTTGTCGGGAATGCCGTAGTTCTGCGGGATGTTGGGGACGTAGGGACCGCCCCGGTAGTAGTAGTAGAAGTTCCCATCGCCTCCGAAGACATTCACGACGTCCTGGAGGCTGAAGCCTGAACCTGGAACCTGTGCCATTACAGCCCAGCTTCCGAGAGGCGGCGGTCGAAGTCCTGAAGGACCGCGACGATGGGCGCGATGAGTTCCATCTGCGAGATGGTGTGCGTGTCAGGACCGGCTGGGCCTTCACCGACACTTACCATCGACGGGTATTCCTTCTTGAGTTCCTGCGCGAAGAACCCGTACTCCGCCTTGCCCGCCTTCACGTAACGACGGGGGATCAGACGCTTGATGCGGTCCAACTCAGTGCGAGCGTTGAGCAACACTGCTTTCGACTTGAGGCGCTGGTCCGAGTTGAGCTTGAAGTTGCTCCCATACACCCACGCAGTCACATACATGTCGCCGTTGCTGCGCACCGTGGCTTCGCCGGACGAGTTGCCAGTACCATTCGGGCGAAAGTAGATTATTCCGGCCGCCCCGTTGTTACCGATGACGCAGTGAGTCTGCGACGTCTGGAAGTAACCCGACCCTGAGACGATGGACGCGCCGGAGTAGAAGTTGTTTCCCGTGTCAGTGCGCCAGCGCGTACCGGCAACCGTGTCGTAGAGGCCGATGTCCCCGGAGCTGGGATTCCCGTAGAGGTAAGTGGTGCGGCCACCAAACACCCACTGAATCTGACGCTCGGTACTTTGGTTCTGCAACGAGATGGTTCCGTTGACGTTACCGCCAGTGTTCGGGAGGTAGTTCGCGGTGACCCAGCTCTCCATCGCGATGTTGCCGAAGTCGGTGACGTCGATGGTGCATTTGATCTTGCCCGTGCCGCCAGAGGCGTACCCGATCTTGACTACGTTGGTGCCCTGTCCGACTCCAGTGCCTTGTTGCACAGGGTTGTACCCGAGTGCGCCCTGCTTGGTCGCGGGATCGAAGTTACCTGCGGTCCAGACCTTCTGACCGTCGATCAATACCGGGGAGGCGCTGTCACGAGGCATCGCAATGCGGGATGCGCGATAGCCACCCGTGTCGTCATACGAGCACAGGTTGAAAGTGTTGTCGCCAAAGATCACGCCGAAGCGCGTCACTGCGTCAGCGGCGTCGCGATACAGGACAGACGAACCAGCCCCCTGCGACACGACCGACTGCAAGGCACCACGAGTCTGCTTGGAGTCCAGTGCGGTCTGAAGCGCCGCGATGTCAGCAATGGTTAACGCGATGGCACCCGTGCGACCCGCCACGGACGTAACGGTCTGCTGGTTGTCGATGCGTTCCCACAGGGTTCCATCGAACACCGCCATGTCACCGCTGGCCCACTTCACGCCGCTGACGGTGCCCGCCTTCGAGATGAAGTAGAAGTCGCCAAGCTTCGGGGAGGGCGGCATGGTGCTACCGGAGGCATCCCATGAACCCTTGTAGACCACGGCGCCCACTGCGATGAGGCGTGCCTGCTCGGCCCAATGGAACGCCGAGTATTGCCCAGGGGTCACTTGCATGTTGACCGGCGCGTTCGCGTAGGACGAGGACATGTCACGAGCGAGCTGTGCGTCATCGCGGTAGCCGCGCGCTGCCTCGGCGGACATGCCTGCGGTGTTCATGTAGCCCTGCGCCATGCTCTCGGAAACTGCTGCGGCTAACTTCGATGCGTCAGCAGCATCAGCGGACTTGCTCGCGGCAACCTCGGAAGCAGCCGCGAGTCCGGCGGACGTAGACGCGGCAGAAGCGGAGTTAGCGGCGTCGCCTACTGCCTTGCCGAGATTCGACACGCTGGTCTGTGCATCCGCAGCAGACGAGGCGGCGGAGTCAGCAGACGCGCGAGCGTCATTAGACAGCGCCAGTGTTTGCGAGCTGATCTCGCGAACTTGCGCCACAGCACCGGAGAGGTCATTGGTGAGACCACTGACGTCCGCGATGAGCTGAAGCATGGAGGGGAGCTGGTGATCTTTGTCCGCAGCGTCAGTGACCGTGACCAAACCTTCTGGCTTGGTCAACAGGTCAATCATCTGATACTCGCGGCGATCCCATCGGTCCACAAGGGACGACAGGCGAGCGGCTAGGGCTGCATTGCTGACGTAGCCGGGGTTTTCGTTGGAGGCGATTATTTCAGTCCGAAGGTGTAAGTGTTGACCGCGTACATGTGGAACTGCTCGCCGTGCTGGCCGGCGTCCGAGAGGCGGATGCGATATGCAGTGGCGCCGGTCGTCGGGCCACCAAAGAACACGAGGGTGTACGTGGAGGCGTTACCGCCGCGCAGCGTGTAGCGAGTGGAGCGCACGTCAATCCAAGTGCTACCCACGAGCTGCTGAATAGCGATCCAGCCGGAAGCCACATCGGAGCCAGTAGAGCTACAGACGACTTCGGAGATCACGACAGGCATGTGGACTTCTCCCAGGCGAACAGGCGCAGGAAGCGTCACGGCATCGGTCGTTGCTCCGTAGTTCGCAGCAGCGTCTCCAGCCCAAGTGCCGGTGCCGTATGTCTGGAGGTTGCCAGTCATATTCTGCGCAGTGATCGTGCCGTTGAACTTGGCGTTGCCGCTTCGGTCCACCACGAACACCCCGTTGTTCCAGTTCTTCACACCGGAGCCCACCCACAGGGGGTAGGGGTCTCCTGGGTTGTTCGTCATCTCCGCGCGGAACTCCTGCGGGTTGATGACGTTGCCCCACTGATCGAGCTGGAAGGTGCGGAACGTGCCGCCGTTGACCTCGCCCATGTTGGCCGTGAGGGCCGACAGGGAGTTCACGCGAATCTTGTCCGCAGTGATCGAGCCGTCCACTACGAGCTGTCCTTGGATGCCCACAGTGCTCACGCCGCCCACCGTGCCGATGACGAAGGGATACTTCATCTGCTGCACGCCGCCGGTCGAGGTGTACGTGGGAGACACGAAGGCGAAGCGATCCGCCATGACCACGAAGTTCGATCCAGTCTTGGAGTCTACGCCGAGGCCAATGCCAGCAATGATGGGAGTGCCATCGACTTTGCCTGCGTTGATACGCACCGTGTAGTTCGCTTGGAACTCTCCGTTTGGATCGGCCGTGCCGTCCACGAGTGCCTCGAAGCGTTGCTCCAGGTTCGCGTACTTGCCGTTGGCGAATGCCTCCACCTGAGTCTTTGCGGTGGACTGTGCGTAGTCCTTGGTTGCGTAGGTGGTCGTCAGCGTCAGGTTCAGCGCCTTCGTCACGTTGTCATCGGCGTCCTTGAAGTCGGAGTACGCACGCGTCATCTGCGTGGTGCGTGCTTCCGTCTCGTTGGCGACTGCGTTGCGGACGGTTGTGATGTCCGACTCGGCGTCTTTGATGCGAGCATTGATGCCCTCGAAGACCGTGGCGTTCGCCTCGTGCTCATCAGAGATGGCCTTCTGCACCGTGCGAATCTGCGCTTCGTTGTTCTCGTACTTCGTGTAGACCTCAGTCACACGCTCGGCCATCGACTGCTGATCGTCCTGAACGGTTCGTACCGTGTCCTCGACCAGCGCAACGCGCGCCTGATCTTCGTGACGATAGTTGTAGACCTTGTCGCCGCGCAGGATTGCTTCGATCACTGAATTCGCGGTCTCGTCGATGTCATCGAGACGGGACACTAGGAGGCCCATGACGGGCGACTGCATCACGAGGTCGATGATCTGCTGGATGGGGAGCGAGGGTTGCCCGCCTGGATTCGGCCAGCCGGAGCCGCCGCCAGGAAGGCCGCTGCCGCCGTAACCGCCGAAGTCGATCTGCTCCTGGATTGTGTAGAGGAGCTGCTTGTTGTTGAGGTTGAGGTCCTTGGCCGGCAACTGTGCGCCGTCCTGGACTTCGACCATGCTGCGGTCACGCGGGGTGAACCTGCGGATGGTCACGAGAATGTCTTGTGGAACCTCGCCGGATAGCTTGAGTTCCGTGGGGCCTTCCCACTTGAAGGGTTGCTCAACTGCATCCCCAACGTCCCCCGCAAAGACACGGATGTGGTCCGTGTCCAGGAAGGGGAAGGGGATGGTGTACGTGGCCCCGGACTTCGCCAGATACATGACGAAGCTGTAGCCACGCGCTAGTACATCCATTGGTCTCCGTTATTTCTCAGAGTTAGGGAACTGGTTCGCGAGATACGACACGCCGTTGCGCAGGCCGGTCACGTTCTGGAACCACAGCAAGGTCATCGTGTCCTTGATCTGCTTGGACGAGATTTGCTTGTCGGGATTCAGGCCGTTCGCGGCGACGCCTCCGAGGTTCCACAGGGCTCGCGCAGTGGCGAGGGTAGGGATGCCCTGCACACCAGCGTCGAGGCCCGTTGAGCGTCCATAGGCAAAGATTGGCTCGTCGTCGTAACCCAGCGCCTCCTTCACGTGGAGGTCGTGCGCGATGGTGTCCACCACGAACGGGATGTACGACGAGAAGCTCGCCTGCTGGAACGCCTGCTTGGCGAGGCTGTCGAACGCCATGCGCTTGTCGCGTTCCTCCTGGGGCATGCCCATCGTGTTGAGGTAGTTGCGCGCGGCCATGCCGATGCCCGCAAAGAGCATCGAGCCGGACCACATCTGCGCCATCTGCCAGTCACGCATGTGCAAGCCGTGGAGCATCACTGCGGTGTAGGAGTTGTTCTGGAACGTGCGGAACTGCGTGAGGATGCGACCAGTGGCCGAGTGCATGAGCTGTATGGAATCACCCACGCCACCTTCACCCATCGTCCGCTTGGCGTTGCGCTGCACGAACAGAGCGAACATGCGCTTCTCGTCAGGCGCCCAGGTGTTGTAGGAACGTGCGAGGTCCTTCAGGCTCTTGAGGCCCCGAAGGCGGGTGAAGATGCGCTCCTGGTCAACCTTGCTGAAACCGCCGGCACGAAGCCTGCGGACAGCGGAAGCCGAGAGGGAGTTCTTGTTGGCCTGCTGCATCAGCTTGTACGCGATGCTCGCGCCGGTGAGGCCGTGGTTCCACTGCTGCATCGGTGCGATGCCAGAGACGACAGACATGTAACGCTGCGCGTACTGCATGCCACGGTCGAGCTTGTTGAGGGCACGACCCACAGCCTTCGTCTCGTTCCACACGGATTCGCCAATGGCATCCAGACGGAGGTACGGCTGATTCCGCACGAAGTCCGTGCCGAGACCAGCGACTTCCGCGAGGAAGCGCGCCTCCTCAGTGTCGAACTTGCCAAGCCGCATCGACTTGACCATGTCCACAGCCGCAGGGACCGCCTTGAGCACATTGCGGAACCCAGCGTTGCCAATGGCGCCGCCGGTCGTTTCCATCATCGTGAAACCCACCTGTCCCATTGAGGTCAGGAAGTTCTGCGAGCGGATCAGACGGGAGCCGCGCGTCCATGCACTGGAGGGTGCGTCAGACGTGGACTTGCCGAGGATGGAGTTGAGAGCGATGTCGAGGGCACGCGTGAGGTCAGAGTCGCCCGCTGCTTTGCTGCGTTTCAGCATCTCAGCACGCAAGACCTCCAGCTCTCGCGGAGTGCCAACGTCAGCGTGTTTCTTCAGTGCGGCCCAGCCGGACATCTCGCGGATGTATTCGGGGACCAGTTTGTCCACGTTGTTTTCCAAGAGGTCCGCCAGTCGCACTTCGTGGCTCTCGCCCAGGTCGTTCGTCAGCGTGGCCTTGTACGACTCGTCGAGGTCGATGCGAGCCTTTGCACGTGCATGGACACCCTTGGCATCCAGGTCGCGCTCCCACTTGCCCACGAGGGCTTCGATCTTGCTGGCCTTCACGCCCTGCTCCTTGAGGAGCGCGCGGACACCTTCGACATCAGCGGCCTTCATGGAGCCGTGGAACTCAGCTTGGTTGCCCATCGCCTTGTCGTAGCCACGCTTGAGCCATGCCTCAGAGACTTCGTGGAGAAGCTCCTCGTTGACGACATCGCCGTCCTTGAGGTTCTTTGCCCACTCACTGCGCATCGCTGGCTTAACAAGGTTGTCGCGGAGGTTCTCGAAGGTGAGACCTTTGTTGCCGTTGAGGTCGGTGTAGCCCTTTGCGGAGAACACGCGGGGCAGGTAGGCGCGGCCATCGGCGGCCTGCTCGAAGCCGGGGACACCAGCAGCGCGCAGCTCGTCGTGCATGTTACGCAGCGCCTCAGCCGCGTGCTTGGCCGTGGCCTGCACCTCGGGCGTCATGTCTTGTGCAACGCCACGCATGAAGTAGCCAACGGACTCGTTGAACTCAGCACGGGCTGCTTCACCACTGACGCCGTTCTCTTTGGAGAACTTCTCCCACTGCTGCTCGACGTTGCGTCGATAGGAACCGTGGACCGTGTGGTCGATCAACTGGGCTTCCTCAGCAGCCGTGAACTTCACCTCCAGGTTTCGGTCGGTGTGGCCCACGCTGTCAGGGAGGAGCTTGCTGGCCGTGTCGCGCATCAGCGGATCGTTGCTGTTACGCAGGCGTCCCGTGATGTCGCGGCGCCAGTTCATTTCCTTCAGCCACTTCGGAACCCATGCAGGGCCATCACCGTTGCCGGTGGCCGCTGCACGGATGTGGGCGTTTGCCTGGGCATCATCGACCTTCCGCTGAATCCACTCAGGGCTTCCAGCTTCGGGGCCGTCCAGGATGTTCTGCGGAGAACCTTCGACACGCGCGGCGCCCATGCTGTCGGCAGTGTTGCCGGCGGCCTTGGCCTGCACGTTGTCCACGGATCGGACGATCTTCTGTGCGCCTGCTGCCATCTCGGCAAGCTCGCCACGGCGGAAGCCGAAAGCGCCGCCACCGAGGAAGCCCATTGCGCCCGCAGCGATCAGCGACTCATTGGTCACCTCAGGGTTGTACTGACCGACGAGGGCTTCTGCGCCTACGTTGGTGACGCTACCCACGATGCCCGCGCGCACAGCGTTGGCGAGTCGGCCAGCGTTTGCGCTGTAACCGAGGCCGCCGGAGAGTGCGCCGATAGCGAACATGCTGGGATCAGCGAGACCGGCAAGCATACGTGCCGCCGGGTTGAACTGTGCGGAGTCTTCAGCCGCCATCACGTTCTGGATGGCGAACGTCTTCAGGAGGTCCGCGTGGTCCTTAGAGCGAGCTTTCTCAAGCAGGGCTGTCTGCGAGCCGAGGCCCTGGGCCGTCCACTCGTCGTAGTCCTTCTTGACTGCCTCGCCCCAATAATTCTGGTCGTTCTCAACTCCGTGTTCCTGGATGGCGCGGTCGAACCAGCCGATGGGGCTGGACTGGACGATGGTCGCGCCAATCAGGTTTCCGAACGTGAGAGAGTCTTTCTTCTTCTGTGCTTCTTCCGCATCCGTGCGGGCCTTCGCGTCCAGAGCGGTAACCCCTGCGGAGGGGATGGTGGGGACGTATTCGCCCTCTTGGACGAACGGGTCTTTCAATTGATCCACAGGGGTTCCTTGGTTAGTGAAGGGTTGTCAGGAAGTCTCCGAAGGACTGAACTTGATTCTTCGGATCGTTCGCGTAGTTGATGAGCTGCTTCGCCCGCTCCTGCGATCCCATGCCGGTCTGCGCCTTCATCTGAAGACCGTAGCCAGTGGTGTCGTCGGGAGCCGTTGCGGCACGCTCGTGTTCCTTGATGAGCTTCTGTGCGCGCTCGTTGGTGAGCGGTTCGTCCGCAACGCCAAGCTTGCTAAGGGTCTGCGCGTTGGCCGTAGCCTTGCGCTTCTCCTGGGCTTCCCAGGCGCCATGCGCGGATCGCATCTGGTTCACGTTGACGTCGATGAAGTCCGTCTCGGTGTGCTCGCGCCCATCAGGCCCTTTGCGGGTGACGGGGCGGGTGACATCAAGAGGCACGCCGCCTGCTGCGAAATACTTCAGACGCCACACACCTTCCTGACCGGGTACAGGGACAAACCAAACGGGATCATCCTTGCCCACGGCGTTCGCCTTAATGAGCTGCTCCTTGACCGTATTGCTTGCCTCAGTCATTGCGGAGCTGGTCGCAGCGTCGTTGCCGTCGCCGGTTCCGTAGTTGCGCACCATGCGATCACCCACGCGGATGAAGGTTGCATCGACACGCTTCTTTGCTGCCGCTAGTGCGGTATCGGTGTCGAAGCCCTGCTGGATTAGGTTGCGTGCGGTGAGGCGGTAGGCAGTCTCAAGCTCAGCACGGTTTTGGATGGGCGTGTTACTGACGAACGGGTTCCACGAGTGGTCACCGAAGTCCTTGGGAATTTCCTTGTCGGCCTTCTTGGAAAAGTCAGCGAGGCGCTTGTTCACCACTTCCTGGTCAACGCTGGTTCCCATCTTCACAGCGGACCATGCCTGCTCATCGGTCGCACCAAACAGCATCTTCTGCTGCTGGTACATCGTGATCTTGGCGAGGCCCTTGTCGTCGATCTGTCGGGCCGCGTAGGCAGGAGAGATGTGCTGGAGAGTCTCGTAGACCTCGACGAGCTTGCCCGCCTGGGCGGTGTTGTTCTCGTCGATGTTGCCGAGGACGGTCTTCAGGTCAGGCAGCGGAGCACCAGAGCGCGCCGCGTGCATTAGCACAGCATTGAGCTTGTCCTTGTTGCCGTTCTTCAGGAAGTCCGTGAGGCCCTCAGTGAAGCGCTCGTTGCCTGCGTCGTCGAGTTCCTTCTTGGTGAAGTCCGTTGCGGTAGTCCGCAGGGTTTCGTAGTTATCCCACTCCAGGCCCGCAGCACGCTTACGCTGCTCGGCCGCGCGTTCCTTTGCGAGGCGCTCGGCGGCCTCTGCACTCTGCGAGGCGATGCTCGCGGACCACTCGGGCGTGAGGTGCAGTGGATGCCTACGGCGGATTGCTTCGGCCTGTTGGAAGCCTAGGAGGCCCTTATCGGCCAGCCGCTTCGCGGAGAACAAGCGCGCCGTCGAGGACAAATATCTCGGCGCGCTGGTCAAGACCTCGATGAACCGCTGCATCCAGTGCACGCGCTGCGTCCGCTTCTCGGCGGAAGTTGCCGGTGCCCCCGAGATGGGCGCGACCGGTCGCGGCGAGGACATGGAGATCACGACCTATCTCCAGCACGCGCTGACGTCGGAATTGCAGGGCAATCTCGTCGACATCTGCCCGGTCGGCGCGCTGACCTCGAAGCCTTATGCCTTTGCGGCGCGTCCGTGGGAGCTCGGCAAGACCCAGTCGATCGACGTCATGGACGGCGTCGGCTCGGCAATCCGCGTCGACACCCGCGGCCGCGAGGTGATGCGGATCCTGCCGCGCGTCAATGATGCCGTGAACGAGGAGTGGATCTCCGACAAGACCCG
>Ga0209026_1001530_pt1 | contig 10085 bp, 12 predicted proteins | sample AraplaCL_Col_mCL_FD_184262 | JGI IMG/M metagenome (GOLD analysis project Ga0209026, IMG submission 184262) | Arabidopsis root microbial communities from the University of North Carolina, USA - plate scrape CL_Col_mCL (SPAdes) (version 2) | ecosystem: Host-associated > Plants > Roots >... | reverse complement strand
AGCAACGGAGTGGGGGCTTGGGCCGCCTCATGGAGACATTGCTGCGCCTGCCGTTTGAGGTTGTGGAGAACGCCACGCCAGATCCGTCGGCATAGCCAGACGCAAGCGAGCGCGTCTGGCCGATCTCGTGGTGACCGTGGGTGCACAATAGCCCCGTCGAACAGGGAGTGGGGCCACCACGGTGGATGTGAGCATAAATGAGATGGCCGTCATGACAGGCCAACTGATTCAAGCCCAAAAGGGCGCTATTTCAGAGATGATTCTGGGCGAGGAAGGCCCACGCGCCCGAGTGGTGCATTCATTGTTGGCTGCGTCACTGGACCATGCGGAGTCCGCCACTCTCTTATTGGCCGCCAATCCTGCAACCTATGGCGTCTCTGCCTTCGCCCTGTTTCGCCCGCAGTTGGAGTCGTTTTGCCGTGCTGTCATGTTCTCGCTATCCAGTGAAGTATCGGACGACGAAGTGCGCGCGTTTATTGCGAAAGACACGTTGCCCCAGCGTGTCCCCGCGGGTGGCAAAAAGAAGGGGGATATTCGATTTGATGCGATCTCGAACATTACTATGAGGGAAATGAACGCCATCGGTGAGCAAATGGATGGCACCAAAGAGACCTTCAAGCGGTTCGTGCTCTTCGCTATGAAAGACCTGCATGGGTTTGTCCATGGGGGCAGCGTCTTGTATCGAATGTACACCGATGGTGGAAACGGCGTTGGCTTTGACCTGTCGCACGAAACCGCCCGGCAATTGCTGTCGCACATTGGGCGGTTGGGGCAGGTGGCCTATATGTTCCTCGGCATACGGATGGCTCGGGGCGGGGATCTAACCGCGGCGCCGATGCGCGCGGCGTGGCCACCATTTTGCAGGCATGTCGCCCGCGCCCCGCGCGCGGCGGCAATGATGGATGCCGCGCCGCACTGACCGTTTTACTCACAAAAAAAACCGCTGATATGGCGGTCTTCTTTTTTGCTCAGGTGACCCCGTATTCCAGGAAAAGATCCGGCGTCGGGCCGGAACTTTGTGAGCCCTTGTTCTTTGGCGGAGAGGGTGAGATTCGAATCCACCGTACGCTTACACGTATGCCTGATTTCGAGTCGGGTACATTTAAGCGTCGGGCTATTTCACCTTGGAAATGTTTTGGCGCAGGTCGTGCCCGGCCGACTTGAGTACCTGCAGGCAGATTTTGGCGGTCTGATCGCGTGGCGCGAAGCCAGACGCCAGTTGCTCGAAGGGATGGATATAGTTTCGAAAATCCCTAAGGACGTGGCTAAACTTGTGTGTGGCGTGCTCCAGAAGGCCGAGTTCGCGGGCCACGTCCAAGAAGCTGTTGAGCGACCATTCCTGAAAGCCGCGCACGTTTCCCTGTTTGTCCTTCGGCGAAGCTGTTGCTGTATTGAATTGCTTTGGCAGGCGCGTCGCCACCCCGAGCAATACGCCCTCAAGGGTGCTCCCGGCCAGAAGAATCACGGACAGGGGCGAGCCAGCGGAAAGGCACTTCTCCATCTCGCGAACGCGTTGCTCGATCACGAATAGCACAGTAGGTTCGAGCCCGAGTCCATCAAATCGCAGGTCGGAAAAATCGCGCCGGAGGAATTCTTCCTCCCGATCGTTCGGTGTGCTCGGCTCGTAAAGTTCAACCTTGTCGAGCCTTTTGAACCGTAGTTCAGCGCCGACTCTTTCGATCTGCCATTTATCGAACGCGAGATACTGATTGAAATCGGAGATCAGGGTGTCCAGCTCGGGTAGCCGTCCGACGAAGTTAATGACCGCAAATGTGCGGCGAATGCATTCGTCGATTTTGGGTGAGCCGTTAATGCTGGCGAGTCGGTCATCGGTGAACTTCCACCGCGACGGGAAGCCCGGGCCATAGCTTTCGTGAAAACCCAGGCCATTGAAGAACTCAATTAGCCTCGGACCCGATCGGTACTCCGTCCGCTCGTTGAGCATCTCCCGCAGGCACTGAAGGGTCCGTTCGGAAAGGATCATGCGCACAATCCATAGCGTGCTTATGCCGCTTACGAGCGCATCATATCGCGGAGCTCGAACGGTCTGACGCCGCTGCATTGGCGGCCCCATAAAACTCGACCAAAAACTGACCAAGCCACGAACAAAACAGACCAACCAAAGAAAAAACCACCTAAGTTAATCAACAACTTGGATGGTCATGATGGTGGAGGTGGCGGTTGATACCTTGGCACCTCCTCCAACTTGTTGATACCCATAGGCCAGACAAGCCCATTCGGTATCCCAATCGGCACAAATTTGGTGCCTCGGGTTGTACTTCGAGGGCTACCGATAGCATTGATGAAAAGCCAGGCTCGGATGCTTAGGGGAGGTGGATTCCCCGGACCCGGAATCAAACCCGCGTCCATAACTGCCGTCCACGGCTTTGCAGGCCGTTGCACAACCACCTTGTCGCATCGAATCCGCATTTGTCTGGCAAACGCTAGGATTGCTCGTCGTCTTCGGAGGGGTTTGGTAGAACTTCGTGCTTTTTCAGCAAATCAAAGACTTTGTCTACCTCCGGAGGGCTGGTGGCCTCGACGACAACATCTCCCAATTTGACCCGAATCTTTCGGCCATTCTTTGCTTTGATCCATTCGATAAGTAGTTTGATGACGCGTTCACCTGCCCATACGGCCAGGACGGCAGCAGGTTCTAGTGCGGTTGTCAGCCTATCAATTGGATAGATGTAGGCATCTACGATGTGGACGGTAGCGGGTAGTAAAGCGTCCGGTTGTGTGTTCACGGTTTTACCTTGGTCGCATCGCTGCCGTTTGGCAGTGCATGACCTCGCACGAGGTAGCGCCTAATTATTCACACAGTTCGCAGATTGAAAATTTGAACGGAACGGTCTGCAAAGAGTAAATTTGCTCCATTGAACAAAATACGCGCAAGCTACAAATTCTATTCAAGGTGCCAACTTGGCAACGTCTTGTGCGCTCAAGTTGCAGTCGAACAGTACATTGGCAAGGGCTGCGACAGATTCACGTAGGGGAGAGTCGTACATATTTTTGAAGAATTCGGTCATCCATCTAATGAAACGAAGTCGGTCGGCATTTGAGGAGTTGGGTTGTTTAATCAATGATTCCCAGGAACCCCACGTCTGAGCAGCAGAAGCAAGGGCGGCAAGCTCATCACAAAGGTCACCGAGCGCCTCCTCAGGTTCTGTGGAAAGAATTTCTATCGCCCGTTTTGACGCCTCAGTGAGATGGTCGTGCGATGTCAGCGCGTACATCTGCATTCCGAAATCTGAAGACAGTGGGTGTGGCCAACGATTTGATAGCCTTGTTTCCATCAGCTCATTCCTCAACTGTCTAGCTAATCGAGCAAGTGCCTCTCCTTGCTTAGCTCGCTTCGCGGGTAGAACCTTATCTTCCTCGCTGAGTCCGGATGCCATAATGGGAATACGGATGAGACACATCTTGACGTCATCCCATCCCGCATCAAGCGCGTGGTCTTTTTGTACGAAACCTCTCCGGGCCCTAAATGCGCTGAATTCTTCGCCTTTACGCTTGGTCATGGCATTCCATACCACTTCACATCGCCGGTCCGAAAAGAGCTTTTCCAACACTTGGGTGATGACCTCAGGAGCTGGTCTGTCGCCACCTTCCTCTTTAATTTGTAGATACTTGTCCCATAGCCACTCGGGCACCCAATCGGGTCGCGCCATCTGTATCTGATCCATCTCGTACACCCCTGAGCCCTTCAACGGGAGCCACGCAAATGGGGAAGGTGCCCGGTTTTCGGACGGCCGCCCTAGGCTTGGCTGAAGAAATTCGAGCTAAACAATGTGCGTAATATTGCCAACCCTGCATGCAATTGGGAGGGGCGCCGGAGTACCTGACTGGGCTTCATGCGGAGTGGAAATCACATAACCTTCACATCGAGAAATGGTTGACTAACCCCTGGAGCCGCTACGAAAGCGGATAACAATCTAGGGACCCGGCCATCTAGGGCCGACACGCAACAGGGGGCTGTGAGCGTGACATGGATACATCATCAATTTGGATCGGGGCCAATGGCCTCAACGGACCTGTCTCCCATCACCTGTAAGAAGGCGGTCAACGCACGGGTCGCATCTCGACCAAAGAAAAGCCCCGCCATTGCGGGGCTTTTTGTACCTGGAGAATTGCCGATGGCTTAGCCTTTGGTCTTCCTGCGAACTGCTTTTTTCACGGCTTTTTTTGCAATCTTCTTAGTAGCCTTCTTTGCGACCCTCTTGATCGCTACCTTGCCACCGCCAATGAGAAGAGTTTCCTTGGTCACGCCGCGTTTTTTTAAAGCAGCCGCAAACCAGACGGGTTGACGTCCGCGACCCGTCCAAGTTTCAGATGGGTTCTCTGGGTTCCGATATTTTGGTGCAACCGTCGAGCCCTTTAGGCCGCTCTTGCCACCCTTGCTGTGTTTTACAGCACGGCGGTGATAGATGTCATCGAGGGTCAAGCCGGTCTCGTGAAGCAGGGCGTCAATCTTAGCTCGTACATCGGCTACGAGGTTCTTTCGGGCGCCTTCTAGTTGTGCGCTGGCATCCTGGATAAGTGCTTGCAGTTCGGTTGCGGATAGAGCTTTGAGGTTGACGGCCATCGGTATTCCTTCGGAGGATTCGGATGCTGTTGCTAGAGGTTTTCGGGTTCAACGTACAACACCGAGCCAACTAGAGGGAGAACAGGGGTATGACGGATAGCTTGGTCTATAGTGGGGAAATTCTTCGGTATCTCGGTTCGTGTAAGCCATATCCCGAATCTGAAGCACCCTCAGCGCGTGCAAGGAAAGTTCGCAATATCGAACGTTGGTCTCGCAACATCGCTTTGCTGATTCTTGCGACATTGATTGTTTTAGCGGTCTTGCATTGGCAAAGCCCACTCCCACCTTTGTTGTTAGTGAGTGCTAGGCTTCTTGGGCTGCTGGGCATCTTGGCTTGGGCTGTCAACGTTCTGGTCTGGCCCGTGGCAGGTCTTCTGAGATACAAGTCATGGAGCTCAGACATCACGGACTACGACGTGATGTCTGAAAATTATATCCAGACGATGGCCCAACCATTGTTGAAGTGTGAGCCGGAGCAACTGAGATACGTCGATGCCAGGTTGTCTGAGCGCTTCGATGGCATCAATGGTCGAATGTCTATCGTCTTTGGAGAGAACATCTTCAAGGTTGGTGCTGCGGCTGTCATCTATGGTGCTATGGAAAATCTGAGCAAGCTTCCTGAGCAGGCCCACAAGCTTGGGTTTTCCACCAGCCCAACGTTTTTGATTTGTGCTGCTATCTATCTGGTTTTCTTCTTTCTAGTGGCCCCGATGTTTCTGAAGAATTTCGCATCGAGGTACCCTTTCCAACGACGAATCATCAAGGTGGCGATGGATTTACAGGAGCTACACAAGTCCGATGCAAAGGCGAAGTTCAAAGCACCGGGTGTGGAACGTAGCAACGAAGAAGAGGCTGTGATGGGTGGTTGAAACCGCACGACGAGTTATAAAAAGCGGGGAAGTGCTATGGCAAGCATCGAGATGCGTGACCTTCACTTAGTGAAGAAAGCTCTATCCATCGCCGTGTTGATCTTGGAGAGACACAGTGGTCCACTTCAATCAACTGATGACTTATTCGATATGAAGTTGTTGCTGGAACGACTGACCAGCGCATCGGAGCTTGAGCACTATCTAAAGGCTGCTCAGATTGCGGTTATGGGTTTCCCACCAGAAGTGGACGAGTGAGACACCAAACGTCCTAAGTTTCGGGATGGGTGGGGTGGAGGATGTCACCAGTCGCTATCATCGGGGAGGGAAGGCCATGTGGCATTGCATGCTCGTTTTCTTTCACAGGTTCACGACGGTAGCAGCAGTCGTCACCGGATTTGTATCCGTCCGGCTTTGGTACAAGTCTGCGCAGGTTTCTAGTGACCCCTTTATGGGTGGGGTTGAGTCAGGCGAGGAATCTACCGCGCAGGGGCAATGGATAGCGGCAATCCTGTGTGACTCAATGGAGGTCGCCAGATTGAATCGCAAGGCTGCATTGATGACGGCGTGGTCGGTCGGCATTGGTGCTGCTGCGACCATTCTTGGCACATTTTAAGCGGCAGATTGCGATTCACCCGTTGGGCATCTCAGAAATTCCATTCCTCACATGCTCGGGGATAGGGTCTACCACTTCAAGTTTTCGGGTTTCTTGATTGAAGTGAACAAGAAGCTTTCCACCCATCATGGGAGCCTCCTTGAGTCCGCTGACAGAGTCGATGTCCAACGACCCGTCATGAAACGATTTCAGGAAGTCCAGGAAGGCCGCAACTGCTGCGGCACTTTCATCATTGGATAAATGTGGCTCAAGAAGTAGTTTCGCAGTGACGTGTTCACCTAGCTCTCCAACTACAGAGTAGGTGAGCGAGTATTCTGGGTCACCAGGCGGAATCTTCCCCTTGGAAAAAACCACAAGTATTTTTTTGGCTGCTGGGCCAATGTATTCCTTCGTGAGTTTGACCGTCGCATTCTTCAGCAGGTTGTAGTGGTCCTTGCCTGCTTCTTTGAGGAAGCCATCGAAGTAAGATTTTCCGAAGAAAAGTACAACTGCGGTTGGAAGCAGCCATTGCATGCCTGCATAGGGACCAGGGGATGGTCGCGCAATTCTTTGCACTTCTAGGTCATCGTGCGCGATGCCTTCTACAAATTGTTCGGCGGGTTCCGACGACAGTTCGTCAATGTGGACGACGATGATATGCGTGCTCATGTGCGTGCCTGTGAATCGCTTTTCAGAATTTATCGATGACGGTCATGTCACCGCCTTGGTCGTACTGTTGTTGCCCACCGTCCCCCGCAAATCTTCCTAAAAACGCATTGGCAAACCTATCTTTGGCATGGTTTCCGTTCTGAGAGACGTTAAGCCGCCGATTGAGGCTTCCAATGAAGAGGTCTGCCAGTTGGATTGGAACCAGCGACTTCGAGTCTATGGCGTGAACGAGAGATACGTGGAGTTCATTGTTAAATTGAGCTCTCGCGACGTTTTTCAGGTCGAGCTCCAAGTTGGCGACGGATAGCCTGTCACGCACCTCTTCTTCCGCATCTTTAAAAATACTTAGAGAGCGGGGTAGAGGGGCGCGACCACTTTCATGCTCATGTCTAACGCCACGCACTAGAAGATGCAGGAGTAGGTCGTCAATGACCCTTGGAATGTCTGCATGTCCTCTTCGCTCAATGGTGATTGCTCGGAAGCTAATCGTGGCCGCGAAATTGTCCAAAATGTCGATGACCTCAAGGTAGCGGTCGACGTTTCGGTCATTGATTTTTGTAAAATGAAGCTCATCCTTGAACTCCGAGCGTTCACGCCATTCCTTTAAGGCATTGCTGACATTGTTGACGTCCTCGCCCCTGAGGAACCAGACGCTTCCTACAATGAGAAAGTTCTCCGTTTTTCCACTCTCATCAGAGTAGACGGTCAGCGTTCGAAGTGGCGGCTGATCATCAATCTGCCGCGCTCTTTCCTCTCCTTCCTTCGCTACGCGTCGTTTCCTAACACCATCGGATGCTTGGAAGAGATGGTACTCATTTTGTATTTTAGCCCGTGACCTTGCGATGTCAGTCAAACGGGTGAGCTTGTAGAGATTCTCAAGCGCCACCGTGTTTGGACCAGACAGCAGGTCTCTGTTGAAAATTCGCCAATACAGAACTTGTAGGGTGACATCAGAATCTCGAGCAGATGGGTACCGATTGAGTATCCATGCGACTCGCGTCTGCACGTGGTTGGTGTCACCCGCTGCAAATTTCTCCATGAAGCGGGCTCTTTCCTTTGCAAGCCGCTCTTCCTTGGACAGCTCTGGCCTCTTCTTGGCAGGACCCTCATCGTTGTCCTCTGGTTGATTGCCGTCCATGTATCCCCCTGTGTAGGCGATGGCCTGACATCAAAAGCAGTGACCCTTCAGCTCATGTTCTCTAATTGAGTGGGTAGAGGAGAAAAAGTCTTCTTCTCGGGTCTGTTGCAAAGGAAGTGAATGTTTCTTCCGTGGAAAGAATTCGCGGGGGTGGGTGGACTTCCTTGGCGCCCATTCGCCGCAAGTGATAAATCAGAAGAATGAAGAGTCCTGCTACAGAACGGAATGTATTCTCAAGATTCGCCTCTTGAAAATTCCGGCCGCGATTGTGCTTAACGGTATTGTAGCTTAACCACCAATCCGGTGATTTGCCCGCGCTCCAATTCTCCCACGGTGTCACGTTCATGCCGAACCGGTCCATGAACACCGTGTGCTTTGGAATATCAGGATAGGCAGGAAGTATTGCCTCCCGATGTTCTTTGATGTTCTCGGTGTCTTTGCCCGTCATCTGGTTGGTCAGGGCCTTGGCGACGACATCAACTTCTGATCCCGCGGCAAGAATGATTCTGGCGAATTCGATGGAGTAGGCTTTGTTGTTGGCTGCGTTGAAATGTACATACCTAGATATGCGAAGGAAGTCCTCTTCGAGTGCGAGGAAATAGTTCCAGTGCGTATCGACTTCGATTTGATTGATGCCCATCAGGATTCCTTGTCCACTAGGCCGGTCTGCGCTTTTATTTTGCCTTCGATCCCGATGGCTTGTTGGTGCGGCTCGCGTCGATAAGGACGAAGTCATCTCCCTCTTTGATCTTGAGTTCTTGCATCACCTTTTTGACCCTTGTGTACTCTTCGTCGGTGAAGTGAAGGACAACCTTGATGGACTTCTTGGTTTGATTGGCGTCTTTGTAGATCTCTACTTGCTTGGCAAGGTTTTGCTTTAATTTTGAGTTGCTTGCAAGCTTGAACTCTACGAGTGTACTGTCTTTCGCGCCGCGCGATATTTTGTAATCTACAGGGCCGCGACCGTTGTTCACTTCAGCGTTTACGTCGTCACTGGACGCAAACCAGGTAAGGCGGAACATCAGTTGAAGGTCAACCTCCCGTTGTACGGGCTTCCCCTTGATGTAGAAAATTTTGTATCCGTCGTTTTTCTCGATGACCTGCTTGAGGAACTGGACGCGCTTACTTGCTTCTTCAAAGGTATTGGTTGGCGTGCCGTAGAAGTTCCCATCTTCGACAAGCTTCTCGATGAGGTTCGAGACCTGGTTGATAAACTGTGACTCGGTTTCCTTTAGTTTTTCTTCGCTGACCGCAACGGCTTTGTCTCCGTTGTCCTCCTTGTATCGAATGTAGTAGTCGATGACTTGAGGGAATGCACGGATGGCCCGAATGGCGGCCTCGTTCATGTCCTTTTTCTTGGCGTCATCGGGGATTTGGCGAAGAAAGTAGTCGTTAATTTGTGCGCGAAGGACTTCATTTGGCACTGCATCTAGGACATCTTCGAAGTCAGCCACAATGTCATGGCGGTTTATCCATGCTTCGTCTTTGGTCAGGATGTCCTTGGGCGTTAGAAGTACATAGTCGCCATCGATGTATGGGAGCTTGTACCTCTTTGGCATCCATCGTCGAAGGTTATAATTGAACGTCGCATGAGGTACATCGACGGCTCTGATGCGGTTGCTGGCTAGATGCTTTTCTGCGAACGCCTGCGTGTATTCGCATAGGTAGTTCTTGATGAGGTTGGTTGTGAAGTCGCTTATCGAATCCTTGCCAACGCCCTCTTTGATTAGGCAGAGCTTCTCGAGATGGCTTCCTTTGGTGATCTTTTCGTCGCCAAAGTTGTTGAAGATGGTGGACAGGTTTTCGTTCATGGCAACGGCGAATTTCTTCCCGAGCCCCGAGCCGCTGTTGCCAACCATGCTGTAGCCGAGCCAATTTTGCTTCACTTCTTTGAAGGCGAAGAGATGCCTGATGTGTCCATCCGTTATTTTCCCGTCTCCTGATAGGCCACGGAGAAACCGGATGTACTCAATGATGGAGTCGTGCAGGTCTCGGTATTCCTTCTTGTCGCTATTGAACAGAAGGAAAGGGTCGATGAACAACGGAAGGTCATTGATGAGCGATACATTGAACGCTCCGTATTCTTTGAGAGTCTCGGGCGAGACTGAAAAATAGTCTGAGAAGTAGACCTTCATCGCCATAATATTTCCCCTGTGAGTTCCTTCACGATGTTCTCTTTTGCCTTGCTTCGACAGCTTTCAATCTGCGGAAGAACGGATCAAGGAAGCCCTT
>Ga0209026_1001528_pt1 | contig 10095 bp, 10 predicted proteins | sample AraplaCL_Col_mCL_FD_184262 | JGI IMG/M metagenome (GOLD analysis project Ga0209026, IMG submission 184262) | Arabidopsis root microbial communities from the University of North Carolina, USA - plate scrape CL_Col_mCL (SPAdes) (version 2) | ecosystem: Host-associated > Plants > Roots >... | reverse complement strand
GGACGTAGCAGGCCTGCAAATTGGAAAAGAAAGTGTAGGCTATTCCGCCGGCGCGACCGGCATCAGAATCTCGCCGCCGGACTCGCGGAACTTCTTGGACATCTCGGCCATGCCGGTGTCGATGTCGTTCTGACCACGCGCAGCGTCGCGAATGTCCTGGCTGATCTTCATCGAGCAGAACTTGGGCCCGCACATCGAGCAGAAGTGGGCGGTCTTGAACGCCTCCTTCGGCAGGCTCTCGTCGTGGTACTCGCGCGCCGTCTCGGGATCGATGCCCAGGTTGAACTGGTCCTCCCAGCGGAACTCGAACCGCGCCCGGCTGATGGCGTCGTCCCACATGCGAGCGCCCGGGTGACCCTTGGCCAGGTCGGCCGCGTGGGCCGCCAGCTTGTAGGTCATCACGCCGACTTTCACGTCGTCGCGGTTCGGCAGGCCCAGGTGCTCCTTGGGCGTCACGTAGCAGAGCATCGCCGTGCCGAACCAACCGATCATCGCCGCGCCGATGGCCGAGGTGATATGGTCGTAGCCAGGGGCCACGTCCGTGGTCAGCGGGCCGAGGGTGTAGAAGGGGGCCTCGCCGCAGACCTTCAGCTGCTTGTCCATGTTGGCCTTGATCTTGTGCATCGGCACGTGGCCGGGGCCTTCGATCATCACCTGGACATTGTGCTTCCAGGCGATCTGGGTGAGCTCGCCCAGGGTCTCGAGCTCGCCGAACTGGGCCGCGTCATTGGCGTCGGCGATCGAGCCGGGGCGCAGGCCGTCGCCCAGCGAGAAGGAGACGTCGTACGCCTTCATGATCTCGCAGATCTCTTCGAAGTGCTCGTAGAGGAAGTTCTCCTTGTGGTGCGCCAGGCACCACTTGGCCATGATCGAGCCGCCGCGGCTGACGATGCCGGTGACGCGGTTGGCCGTGAGCGGCACATAGGCCAGGCGCACGCCGGCATGGATGGTGAAGTAATCCACGCCCTGCTCGGCCTGCTCGATGAGGGTGTCGCGGAACACCTCCCAGGTCAGGTCCTCGGCGACGCCGTTCACCTTCTCCAGCGCCTGGTAGATCGGCACCGTACCGATCGGCACCGGGCTGTTGCGGACGATCCAGTCGCGGATGTTGTGGATGTTGCGGCCGGTGCTGAGGTCCATGACCGTGTCGGCGCCGCAGCGGATCGACCAGACCATCTTGTCCACCTCGTCGGAGACGTGGCTGAGGACGGCCGAGTTGCCGATGTTGGCGTTGATCTTCACCAGGAAGTTCCGGCCGATGATCATCGGCTCGAGCTCGGTGTGGTTGATGTTCGCCGGGATGATGGCGCGGCCACGGGCGATCTCGTCGCGCACGAACTCGGGCGTGCAGATGTCCGGGATCTCGGCGCCGAAGTCCTCGCCGTCGCGGATGAAGGCGTCGCCCTGCTGGCGGCGCTGGTTCTCGCGGATCGAGACGTATTCCATTTCAGGAGTGATCACCCCCCGACGGGCGTACTCCAGCTGGGTGACGTTGGCGCCGGGCTTGGCGCGATAGACGCGGCGGGGTGCGGTGAACTCGGGCGCCAGGTGCGCGCCCTTGGCGAAGCCATTGTCCTCGGGCTTCACGGCGCGGGGGTTCTCGACCACCTCGATGTCGCCGCGGCTGACGACCCAGGGCTCCCGGGTCTTGGACAGGCCCTTCTCGATGTCGATGCTGACGGTGGGGTCGGTGTAGGGGCCGGATGGGTCGTACAGCGTCAGCGCCGGCTCGTTCGCCGAGGGGTGCACGGCCACCTCGCGGAACGGCACCCGGATGTCGGGCCATAGCGCGCCGGACTGATAGACCTTCTTCGACCCGGGCCGTTCGCCCGTGGGGATCGTGGCGGCGTTCAGCTTGCCGGTGGGCTTGTTCATCGCGTGCGTCCTTAGAAGCGGGACGGATCACGGGCGTCGTTCGGGGTGATTGGCCCTTCCCTTCGCCGGCATGACCCGGATCAGGTTCGACGGGTCGTGGGCTCACCCACCTCTCAGCCGCTTGAGCGCGGCCCCCCGAGGATGGCGCAAGGTTTAGGCCTGTTAGCGCCGGGTGTCATCCTGCGACACGCGGTTACGCCACCGGAATCGGCGCCGAGGGGCCTGTTGCGGCGCCGGAGCAGCCCGCGACGGGCAAATGCACGCCATGGGGGAGAGATCGTGCGTCGGGCGATCGCGTCGCGTAACCTGATATCCATGAAGGGCTTACCGCTGTGAACCTGGCGCCGACACCCGACTTCGACGCCGTGGTCGCCGAGCTCTATGCCGGCGCCGCGCAGGTTGATCTCTGGCCGAACGCCCTGGCCAGCCTGGCGACCTTGACCGGCAGTCGCGGCGCCTTGCTCACCTGCGCCCAGCCCACGCATCGCGCCCTGCTGAATTCACCCAGCCTGGGCGACACGGTCAGCCAGTTCTTCGAGCAGGGCTGGCATCGCGACGACCTGCGCACGGATCGGATGGTCTCGCGCTCGTCGCGCAGCTTCGTGCGCGATCAGGACATCACCAATTCCGGCGAACGCGAGCGGTCGGACTACTATCGCGGCTTCGCGCATGCCGCCGGGGTGCCATGGTTCGCGGCGTGCGCATTGTGGGTCGACGGCGCGCCGGTGATGGGGATCTCGTTCCAGAGGTCCTGGAAGCAAGGCCCGTTCGAGGACGCCGACCTCCGGCGCCTGAACCGGCTGAAGCCGCACCTCAAGGCCGCGATGAGTTTCTCGCGCACCATCGCGGACAACGCCGACCTGCAGCGTATCGAGGGCCTGGAGCAGGCCGGCGTCGCGGCCTTCGTACTGGATCACGACGGACAGGTCTGTGCGTTGAACAGTCTGGCCGAGGCCGAGCTGTCGCGCGCCGTGACGGTCCGGCGCCGGCGCCTGGTCGCGACCGATCCCGCGGCCGAAGCCGAATTGGCCCGGCTCATCGCCCACGCGGCCGGCGCCACCCGGCGGGCCGAGGCGGCCGATCTCACCCCGGTGCGCCTCACCCTACCTACGGGAGAGACGCAACTGGCCCAGGCCATGCCGCTTCGCGACAGCGCCCGCCCGTTCGGCTCGGGCCGGGTGATCCTGGTCCTGGGCGGCGGGGCGCCCGCGGGCGTCGCGGCGGACCTGCTGGCCACAGCGTTCCGGCTGACCCCCGCCGAGGCGCGCGTCGCCCATCACCTGACGCGAGGGCTCGACGTCGACGAGATCGCCGTGGCCTGCGGCATCTCGCTGGGCGCCGTGCGCTTCCACCTCAAGGCGATCCTGCCCAAGGCCGGGGTTCGCCGTCAGTCGGCCTTCGTCGCCCTCGCCGCCTCGCTGCTGCGCGCCTAGGCCGCGAGCCCCTGACGGCGGCGCAACGTTGCGCCGACCAGCCCGAACCCGCCGATCAGCAACAGCCAGGCGGACGGCTCGGGCGCCGCGCTGCCGAAAACCAGCGCCTCGGTCCGGCTTTCCACCGGCTCGGTCAGCGGCGCCGCGCCGGGGCCGTTGCCCGGGAACCGCGGCGGGTTCAGCGGATCGAACCCGGTTTCGCGGATCCGCGCCAGGACCGCCGCATCGTCCGACTGAAGCGCGCGGAAGTCCGGCGTGCTCAGCGACCGGTAGAAGCCTAGGACGTCGGCGCCCGAGACGGTCGGCTCGAAGCCGAGCTGGTCCACGGCGACCTGGCGCGTGACGGCCGCGACATTGGGATTGAAGACGCAACCCGCCGTGTTCCCGAAGCTGCAGCCGACGCCGTAGTTCGTGACCTGGCGGATCTGCGAGTCGTAGACCTCGCCGAAGCTCGGATTGTCCACGATGTTGCGGAGATCGGCGAACCCGGTGGACGAGCAGCCGCCTGCGCAGGGATCGATGCCCTCGACCAGGTTGCTGGCGAACGTCAGGTTGAAGGTGTCGCCGAGTTGCGACAGCGCGGTGATCTCGCTGAAGCCGCCCAACGAGATCGTGCCGAGGTCGCCCTTGAGCGGCACGTCCAGCAGCGGACCGAAGTCGATCCCGTATCCGCTCAGCCCCAGCGCCGTGATGCTGCCCGAGAGGTATCCGACCAGGTCGACCGAGGTGTTCAGGTTGCCGACGAGGGTGTCGTATCGCGTGACGCCGACGCTCAGCGCCCCGGGCGCGCGCACCTGCAACTCGCTGCCGTTGGCGTCGGTGAACCAGCTGGACGTCAGCTCGCTCCACGCCCCGGTGGCGGTGTTGAACACCGAGACAGGCGCGCTGAAGACGTAGTTCACGCCGGTCTTGATCGCGTCGAAGGCGACGGTCTTGACGATGTCGAGCCCCGCGCCGACCGCCACCGACAGGATGGTGTAGTCGAAGCCCGCGAGCTCGCCCTTGAGGTCGAACGGCAGGCCGACCGCCTTGGCGAAGGCCTGAGCGATGTCCACCGACGCGCCGACCAGGCCCTGGCGCGACGAGACCGCCGGGCCACCGACGGTGTTGGCGGCATAGGAGTCGAAGTTGGGGAGGCCGCCTGTGACGGTGACGATCTTGCTGGGGTCGGTGTACTTGAACGGGCTGCTGCCAGCGTCGACGCCGAGGACGGCGATATCGCCCGCCTGGTTCATGCTGAACAGGTTCGTCTTGCCCTCGCCCAGGTCGACCTTGAACTTGCCCTCGAGGCAGCCCGAAAGGCAGCCACGTCCGTAGGCGTCCAGCTTCAGCCCGTGTCGCAGATCGAGATCGGCCGTGATGCTGTCGTCGAGGCTCATGTAGTTGCCGGCCGCCTGGGTGGACGTGGTGGCCAGGGTGAAGGTCTGGCCGGCGTTGCTGGAGGCCATGTCGTCGGCGCCGCGAACCTGGGTCGTCGTGTTGACCATGGCCCCGAATTTCGTGAACTGGCTGCTGACCATGCTGGCCTCGAGCGCCAGCTTCGGCGTGATCGAGCCGACGACCTCGGCGCCGATGGCGTACGGCGGGCTGCCGGCCACGCCGCCGAGGCTGGCGCTGAACTTCTTGTCGACGATCGTGAGCTGGCTGGAGAAGGTCTGGGTGTGTGCGTCCTGCCCCGTGAGCATCGTCGTGCTCGACAGGTCGAAGCCGACGGCTGCCCCGGCAGGTGAGCCGCTGGCCCCCAAGATCGCCGCAGCCACGGCCCCTCGAATCCACAAACCACGCACGACCGAACCTCCCGCACTGTGCCGCTCGGCGGGACGCTAAGGGGGGCTCGGCCCGGCCGCGCTACCCAGATGGGTAGGGTCGCCAGATTGACGGACAGGAATGGAAGACGCCGGAGCGGGACTGTCGTATCGTGGAGTGGGGACGTCGAAGGAGAACCGCCATGAAGCTGGCGATCATCAGCCTGGCCGCCCTCGCGGCCTTCGGAGCCACCGCCGCCTTCGCGGCAAAGCCGTCGCCCCTGGCCACGCCCGCGCCGCCGTCCGGCGCCGGACTGCCCACCGGCCAGTGCTTCCGCAGCAGCGACATCCGCAACCACACCATTGCGGACCGCGACACCCTGCTGCTCAGCGTCAACGGCAAGGAGACCTATCGGGTGACGATGAAGGGCGGCTGCCTGGCGGGCGCCATCTCGTCGGACCCGATCATCACCCGCAATCCGCCGGGCTCGCCGATCATCTGCAAGCCGATCGACATGGACATCGCCATCGGCCGCAACGGCTTCGCCAGCCACTGCATCGTGGACTCGATCGCCAAGATGAGCCCCGACGAGGTCGCCGCCCTGCCCAAGAAGCTCAAGCCCTGAGGATCGACCGATGAACCGCCTCGCCCTCGCCCTGGCCGCCGGGATCGCCGCTGTCGGCACGCTGGCCGCCGCGCCTGCCTCGCCGCTTGGCCCGCCGCCGCCGTCCGGCGCCGCCCTCGCCCAGGGCCAGTGCCTGATCCTGCGTGACGCCGGCCCGCACCGGGTGGTCGACCAGAACACCCTGCTGGTCGGCGCTGTCGGCCAGAACCGCGGCGTCTATCGCCTGACCATGACCAACGGCTGCCTGCGCAGCGCCGTCTCGTCCGATCCGATCAGCCTCAGTCAGGTCAGCCACGGCGGCGTGATCTGCGCGCCGAAGGACGTGGTGCTGACCGCCCGCAGCGGTCTTTGCGCCGTGGATTCGGTGGCCCGGCTGTCCGATGCCGAGGTCGCCGCGCTGCCGAGAGGATTGAAGCCGTAACACGAAGGGTCTAGCAGGCGAGGCATGCATCTCGCCCGCTTCAACCCCGTCCGCTTCGCCCACCTGCCCACGCCGTTCGAGCCCCTGCCGGGGCTGACGGAGCATCTGGCGCGACCTGGCGGCAACGGCCCCGCGTTCTGGATCAAGCGTGACGACTGCACCGGCCTGGCCGGCGGCGGCAACAAGACGCGCAAGCTCGAGTACCTGCTGGGCGACGCCCTGGCCAACGACGCCGACACCCTGGTCACCCAAGGCGCGGTGCAGTCGAACCACGTGCGCCAGACCGCGGCCGCGGCGGCCAAGTTCGGCATGAAGTGCGAGATCATCCTCGAGGAGCGGACCGGCTCCAAGGCCGTGGACTACACCCGCTCAGGCAACGTCCTGCTGGACCACCTGCTGGGTGCGAAGATCCGCAGCGTGCCGGGCGGGACCGACATGAACGCCGAGTTGGCCAAGGTCGCGGCCGAGGTCTCCGACGCCGGCGGCCATCCCTATGTCATCCCCGGCGGCGGCTCGAACGCCATCGGCGCCCTGGGCTATGTCGAATGCGCCTTCGAGCTGGTGGCCCAGGCCAACGAGACCGGCCTGGAGATCGACCGCATCGTCACCGCCACCGGCAGCGCCGGCACCCACGCCGGCCTGGTCGCGGGCCTGGCGGTGATGGGCGCGAACATCCCGGTCCTGGGCATCGGCGTGCGCGCGCCCAAGGAGACCCAGGAAGCCAATGTCTACAAGCTGGCCCGCGAGACCGCGGCCCTGCTGGGCCACGAGGACCGGGTCACCCGCGACATGGTGGTGGCCGACTGCGACTATGTCGGCGCGGGCTACGGCCTGATCGACGACGCGGTGATCGACGCCCTGAAGACCATCGCCCGCACCGACGCGATCCTGCTGGACCCGGTCTACACCGGCAAGGGGATGAAGGGCCTGCTGGCGCTGGCCGCCCAGGGAGCTTTCGACGGCGAGACCGTGGTGTTCCTGCACACCGGCGGCGCCCAGGGCCTGTTCGGCTACCAGGGCGAACTGGAGGGGAAGCTGGGATGATCCTGCTTCGCCAAGGCTTCGCAGGACGGGGCGTCCGGATCTATCCTTCGAAGCTCCAAAGGAGCGAAGTCGGATGAGCGAACAGCTGACGCTGGGCGTGTTGGGCGGCATGGGGCCGGCGGCGACCGTCGAGTTCCTGGCCCGGCTCCAGGCCTACACTCCGGCCGAGAAGGACCAGGACCACATCCGGGTCATCGCCGACATCAACCCCAAGGCGCCCGACCGCAACGTGCCGGGCTCCGGCGCCGGGACGGTCCTGGCGGAGATGGCGGGCGCACTGCATGGCGCGGGAGCCGAGGTGCTGGCCATGCCCTGCAACACGGCCCACGCGCACGCCGACCTGATCCAGCGGGCCTCGGGCCTGCCGCTGATCGACATGATCGGCCTGGCCGCCGAGGCCGCCAGCCAGACGGGCGCCATGCGCGCCGGCGTGCTGGGCACCAAGGGCGCGCTCAAGATCTATCGCGAATACCTGGCCGCCCGCGCCATGAGCCTGGTCAGCCTGCCGCCGGAGCAGCAGGAAGCCTTCATGGTCACCCTCTACCGGATCAAGGCCGGCGACATGGGCGACGACGTGACCCGCGAGATGCAGGGCCATGCCGAGGCGCTGCGCAAGCTGGGCGCCGAGGTGCTGATCGCCGGCTGCACCGAGGTGCCCCTGGTTCTGGACGACGAGGACGTGAAGCTCGAGCTGATCGATCCCGGCGACCTGCTGGCCCGCCGCTGCGTCGGGGTCTGCCTGGGCTGGGAGCCGCTGCCGCACGTGCCGGCGTAGGGAGAATTCCTCCCCCTCTGGGGGAGGTGTCGCCGAAGGCGACGGAAGGGGCTTCCACTCAGACCGTTGAGGAAACCCCCTCAGTCGGCATTCGCCGACAGCTCCCCCGAAGGGGAGCAACTATTCGCTACAACCGCCCCGCGCCGAAGGTGTCGCAGGCCTCGGGGTCGCCCGTCTGTGAGCCCTTGCGGAACCAGCGCATACGCTGCTCGGAGCTGCCGTGGGTGAAGGCGTCGGGCATCACGCGCCCTTGCGCCTTCTTCTGGAGGGTGTCGTCACCCACCGCCGCGGCGGCGCGCAGGCCGTCCTCGATGTCGCTGGGATTGAGCGAGACCTGGCCGCCCGAGACCTCGGCGGCGTGGGCCGCCCAGACGCCGGCGTAGCAGTCGGCCTGCAGCTCCAGCCGCACCGAGCCGCTTTCCGCGCCCTTGGCCCCCATCCGCTGCGCCTGCTCGGACGCGCCGGTCAGGTTCTGGACGTGGTGGCCGATCTCGTGGGCGATGACATAGGCGCGGGCGGCCTCGCCGCCGGCCCCGAACTTGGTCTCCAACTCCTGCCAGAACGACAGGTCCAGATAGACCTTGCGGTCGGCCGGGCAATAGAACGGCCCCATCGCCGACTGCCCCGTGCCGCAGCCGGTGCCGGTGGCCTGATCGTACAGCACGATCCCGTCGGGCGGGCGATAGCCGCGCATCTGCCGCGACCAGACCTGGTCGACGTTGTGGCTGACCACGTCGACGAAGCGCCCGGCCTCGTCGGCGGGCGTCCCGCGCACGCCCTCCTGTTGCTGGGCCTGGGGCGAGACGCCATTGACCACGCCCATCGTCGTCGACGGGTCGATCCCGAAGAAGAAATAGCCCACCAGCGCCAGCACGACGCCGCCGACCCCCAGGCCGCCGACGCCGACGGACCCCATCCCGCGGCGGTCCTCGATGTTGCCGCCGCCTTCGCCCCCCTGCCAGCGCATCTAGCGGCGCTTCCGGGCGGCGTCCTGGACGCGCTGGTTGGAGGCGGCCAGCATGGCGTCGGGCATCGAGGGATAGCTGGGCGGCGGGGCGGCTGACGTGCTCAACGTCGGATCTCCATAAGGCAAGAGCGGAAGGCGCGCGCCGGCCCGCTGCGCGGCAAGGTCGGCGCTGGCCTGGTCGGCGCGCAATCGCGCGTCGAGGGCCTGGATCTGGCTCGACTGGTCGATAGCGCGGCGCTCGGCCGCCTGCTGCTGGGCGCGCAGGTCGTCGAGCTGAAGCTGGGTCTGCGGCTGGGCGGCCGCTGGCGTCGCCAGGGCCAGGAGGCCGATCATGGTCAGGATACGCATGGACATCACCCTATGGGATCACATCCCCCATATGGTCGCCAACGGCCACGGTCCTAGCGGCGTTCCACCGAAAACCGGGCCAATTCCTTCTTCGGCTGGTCCCATTCGGGCTTCAGCTCGACGGCGCGCTGATAGTCGAAGTAGGCGGCCTTCAGATTGTCCAACCCTTCGTAGGCCAGGGCGCGGTTGTAGTAGGCCTTCTCCGGCTCTTCGACGCCGAGTTCCAGCGCCTTGTTGATGTCGGCCAACCCGTCCGAAAACCGGCGGGCGCCGACGGCCGCCGCGCCGCGGTTCACATAGGCCTCGCCCAGGTCGGGCTTGGTCTGGATCGCCTGGTTGAAGTCGGTCATGGCCGAGGCGAAGTCCTTGCGCCGCAGCTTCAGCACGCCACGGTTCACGAACGTGCCGGCCCGGTCGCGGGGCCCCAGCAGTTCGATGTCCAGCGCCTGGGTGCAAAGGGTCTCGAACCGGGCGTCCGACTCCCCGGACAGGGCCGCGTCCGAGCACTGGCGGGCCATGCCGCCGCCCAGGACCGTGACAGCCGCTTCGGCCGCGCTGGCGAAGGCGAGAACGCCGGCTCCAACGGCGAGGGCGAGAAGGCGCGTCTTGAGCATGGCGGTCGCTCCTGAGCCTTGCTGGCTGAAGCCGAGCGTCCGCCTGTAACGCCGTTGTGTCAAATCCCGCGTGCCCTCACGTCGGCTGGCGGAACCGGATCAGCTCACGGTGCAGGATATAGACCCCGCTGGCGGCCACGATCACCGCGCCCACCAGCGTCAGGGGATGCGGAAGCTCGCCCCAGATCACCAGGCCAAGGCCGGCGGCCCAGACAAGCTGGGTGTAGTCGAACGGCGCGATCACCCC
>Ga0209026_1001526_pt1 | contig 10114 bp, 9 predicted proteins | sample AraplaCL_Col_mCL_FD_184262 | JGI IMG/M metagenome (GOLD analysis project Ga0209026, IMG submission 184262) | Arabidopsis root microbial communities from the University of North Carolina, USA - plate scrape CL_Col_mCL (SPAdes) (version 2) | ecosystem: Host-associated > Plants > Roots >... | reverse complement strand
AGCATCACGTCGGTCTTGCCGTGGTCGGGCGTGAAGCCCAGCCGCGCCTCGATCCGGTCGTTCTGGGCGTCGCCGCGGTCGCTGATCCCACCCTGCACCGTCAGGTCCGCGCCGCGATAGTCGCGCCGCAGCACCACGTTGACGACGCCGCCGACCGCGCCCGGACCGTAGATGCCACCCGCTGTGGTCGTGAGGACCTCCACCCGCTCCACCGCGCCCAGCGGGATGCCGTTGATGTCGGCCTGGTAGAACTCGCCGACCAGGGTCGGCACGAAGGGCATGCGTCGGCCGTCCACGAGCACCAGCGTCGAGGCTTCGCCGAAACCTCGCAGATCGACGGTCGATCGCGGATCGCCCCCGCCGAGCGCTGCGGCGCCCTGCTGCGCGTTGGCGCTTTCGCGGGCGCGGAGGAACTCGTCGACGGTTTCCCGGCCGGAGGTGTCCAGCTCGCGACGACCCGAGATGCGGTAGGGCTGGATGTCGTTTTCGGTGCGGCGGATGTCCACGTTCTGGGTGCGACGGCCGACCACCAATAGCTCGGCGATGGCGCCGTCGCCCACCTCCACCGCCGCCGGCGCGGGGATCACGAACAGGACATAGGCGCCGTCCGGCGTGGTCCGGTAGCCGATGCCGCTACCGGCGAGCAGCCGCGCCAGCGCCACCTCGCCGTTGAACCGCCCGCGCACCGGACGGGACGTCAGGCCGCGCACCAGCTTGCGGTCGTAGAGCAGGTCGATGCGAGCCTGCCGGGCCAGGTCCGCCAGCGCCGTCGCCATCGGTCCTTCACGGATGTCCAACGGCACGGCCGGCGCGGCGTCAGCCGGCGCGCCGAGCGCCAGCGCCAGGGCCGCGAAGGCGGGCGCGAGGACGCGACGTCGCAATGGCCTCCCCCCGGTCAGCATGTCCGGGGGTTAGCAGAAGCGGCCGAAGTTGTCGCTCAGGCGTCGGCAAGACGGCCTACCCCGGCCTTCGGTCGACCGGCAGGGCGACGCGGAAGAGAGCCCCGCCGCCAGGGTCGTTGCCGGCGTCGATCTCGCCGCCGTGCCCGGTGACGATGGCGCGGCAGATGGCGAGCCCGACGCCCAGCCCCGCGGGCTTGGTCGTGAAGAAGCCTTCGAAGAGGTGGGGAAGATCGGCGTGGTCGATCCCCGGCCCGGTGTCGCGAACGCCCAGGACGATGCGCCCGCCCGCGGCTTCGACCGTCAGCGCGATGCGGCGGGCGGTAGTCTCCGGCCGGTCGAGGGCTTGAGCCGCATTGATCAGGAGGTTCACGACCACCTGCTGCAGCTGAACGCCGTCGCCCAGCACCGCGGGAAGGCCGGACGCCGCCTGGACCGACAGTTCGATCCCGCGCGTCTCGATGTCGTGACGGACAAGTGCGACCGCCTCATCGACAACCTGCACGAGGTCGAGGCGTGACAATTCGGGCGCGTGCTTTTGGGCCATGCCGCGCACGCGCTGGATGATGTCGCTGGCGCGCTGCGCGCTGGCGGCGATGCGGGCGGTCAGTTCCCCGACCTTGGCGAGGTTGGGCTCATCGCGCGCCAGCCAGCGCAGGCTGGTGTCGGCGTTGGTGACGATGGCCGCTAGCGGCTGGCGGACCTCGTGGGCGATGGACGTGGCCAGTTCGCCCAGTATCGAAATGCGTGCGACGTGCGCGAGCTCGGCCCGCAACTGCCGCAGCTGCGCCTCGGCGTGGACCCGCGCGGTCACGTCCTGAGCCGTGGCCACGATCATGCGGGGCATGTCGGGGAGCCGGCGGAACGTCATGGCGAACGCGCGCACCTGACCGTCACGGGTCGTGAACCGCACGGGGTCTGCGGCCTCGTCCGAGGCGCCTGCAGCAGCGAAGGCGTCCCCGAGCAGGTGGCGGGGCTCGTCCGGGCCCATCAAAGACCTGGCTGCATCGTTGGCCGCGACGACCCGCAAGCCTGCCTCATCAATCAGCCACATCGGCATCGGCACGCACGCCATGAGCGCGGCCAGGCGATCCGTCCCGCCTCTGGAGTCGGGCCACGTCGAGATGTCGTTCATCGGCTTAAGGCCTGGGGTCGAGGGCTCGCGTCAGGGCGGCCAGCAATGTGGCGGCGTCGAAGGGCTTGGGCAGCACCACGGCCGCGCCCCGCTCGAGCGCGACCGCTCTCGCAGGGCCGTCCGCCGCCGAGGTCACGACCAGCACGGGCAGGCTGGGCTCGGAGGCCCGCAGATGCGCCACGAGGTCCAGGCCGCTCATGGCCCCCATCCGCACGTCGGTGACCACCGCGGCGAAGACTCCCGGTGCATGCGTCGCCAGAAAGGCCTCTGCGCTCTCGAACGTCCGGGCCGCCAATCCCGCCACCTCCAGCAGGTCCGTCAGGGCGTCGCGCAGCTCCTGGTCGTCGTCGACGATGGCGATCAGTGGCGGCGTCGACACAGGGGCGAACCTTGGGCGAGTGGCCCACGCGGCCACGTCCGGACGTTGTCGCGCACTTCGAGGCCGGGCGGCGCCATACCATGGTCTAGGTCCTCGCCTTGCGCAGATGAGCCGGCAGCGCCTCCCAGGCGCGCACCAGCTCGCCCACGGAGGCCACTTCCATCTTCCGCATGACATTGCTGCGGTGGAGCTTCACCGTGACGACGCTGATCGAGAGGTCGTAGGCGATCTGCTTGTTCAGCCGCCCGCGCGCGACATGGGCCATCACCTCGCGCTCGCGCGGGGTCAGGGTCTCAAGCCGCGCCACATAGCGCCTGGTCTGCTGGGTGATCGCGCGCTGGGCCAGGTCGCGTTCGATGGCCGCCGCCACAACATCCAGCAGCGCTTGATCCCGGACGGGCTTGGTCAGGAAGTCCACGGCGCCGGCCTTCATCGCTTCCACCGACATCGGGATGTCGCCATGCCCGGTCAGGAAGATGATGGGTCGGGCGTCACCCTCGGCCGCAAACCGGCGTTGGAGATCCAGACCGCTGCCGCCGGGCATCCGCACATCCATGATGAAGCAGCCCGGCCGGTCCGCGGCGTCGTTCGTCAGCAGTTCCTGCGGCGAGGCGAAGCTCACGGCGTCGAGCCCAACCGAGACCATCAGCTCCTGCAGCGCCAGGCGGATGTCGGCGTCGTCGTCGACGATGCGAACCAGCGCGCCCGACGCTTCGGTCCGCGATTCAGAAACCGATGCTCGCACGCCCCGTCTCCCTCTCGTCTCGCACCGGCGATGTCGGCCGGCGCCCGTGACGCGGTTGTAGAGAGCCCGGCCGTGAGGCGGGGTCGGATGATGTTGGAAGATGTTAGACGCCGCGCGCCTTCGCCTCCCGGGCCTATGCGCCGGTAGGGGGTGGCACGTCCCTTCGCCCAATCGATCTGCGGGCGCGGCCCTGCCTAGCGTCATCGTCGCAACCGCCCCGGCCGAGAGGACCCCTATGACCGACGACACACGCCACCCCATCATCGCATACGAGACCCGCCGCATCCGCGTGCTGCTGGGCGGCCATTCCATCGCCGACAGCACCGATGTGCTGGTGGTGCGCGAGCCCGGACAGCCTCCCGTGCGCTACTTCCCGCGCGAGGACGTGGAGATGGCCATCCTGGCCCGGAGCGCACAACGGACCGCATCGCAGACCAAGGGCGAAGCCACCTATTTCTCGGTCTTTCGCGACGCACACGTCATCGAGAACGCCATCTGGTCGTTCGAGGCCCCGCCCGAGCCGTTCGGTCCCATCGCCACCCGTATCGCCTTCCAACCCATCCACTTCGAGTTCGAGGCCGCGGGAGAGTCGGCGGCGGATTGGGAACTGAACGGAGAGAGCGGCCTGCCGCGGCTCCCGGTCGCGGAATAATCAAGGTTTCGCGCCGGTATGAAGGGGCCGCCCCGCCAGGGGCGGCCTTCTGCGTTCCGGGCCGGCGCGTTCGGCCTGGACCAAGGTCCAGGTCTCCTGCCCCGGGAGCAGAGGCGGAACGGGCGCTTCGCGGGGGCCGCGCGAGCCCCCGGCGCCATGGTCCCAAAACAGACGATCCGGCGACAACAGGGGCCTCGAAAGGAGCCCCCAATGACCCGCCACATCATCCGCCCGCTGGCCGCCGGCGCCCTCGCTTCGGCCGTCGCCATCTCAGTCCAGGCCGCGCCGCTCGAACCCGCCACCCAGGCCTTCATCGACGGCCTGCCCAAAGGCCCGCCGATCTATAGCCTGGCCCCGACCGCCGCCCGCGACGTGCTGTCCGGCGTGCAAGCCTCGGTGAAGCCCGAGCTGGCGCCTGCATCCGTCGAGGATCGGGTCCTAGCCGTCGGTCCGACCGGCAGCACGAACATCCGCGTCTTCCGCCCGGCGGACGCCAGGGGCGAGCTGCCGGTGGTGGTCTATGTCCATGGCGGCGGCTGGGTGCTGGGCGGCAAGGACACCCATGACCGCCTGGTGCGCGAGCTGGCGGTGGGCGCGAACGCGGTCATCGTCTTCGTCGACTACGAGCGCTCGCCCGAGGCCCGCTGGCCGACGGCGATCGAGCAGGCCTATGCGGTGACGACCTACGTCGCCGGGCACGCTGCCGAGTTCGGCGCGGACCCGCATCGCCTGGCCATCGCCGGCGACAGCGTCGGCGGCAACATGACCGCGGTCCTGGCCCTGATGGCCAAGGACCGCAAAGGCCCGAAGATCGCCGCCCAGCTGCTGTTCTACCCGGTCACCGACGCGACGATGTCGACCAGCTCCTACGCCGAATTCGCCGAAGGCCCCTGGCTCACCGCAAAGGCCATGGCCTGGTACTGGGACCAGTATCTGCCGGACGCGACGCGGCGCGCCGACGTCTACGCCTCGCCGATCAACGCGACGACCGAACAGCTTCGCGGCCTGCCGCGCACCCTGCTGCTGGTCGACGAGAACGACGTCCTGCGCGACGAGGGCGAGGCCTACGGCCGCAAGCTGGCCGCCGCCGGCGTGCCGGTCGTCTCGGCCCGCTACAACGGCACGGTCCACGACTTCATGATGCTGAACCCGCTGGCCGAAACGCCGCCGGTCCGCGCCGCCGTCGCCCAGGCGATCGGCTTCCTGCGCACCGTCTTCGCCGGCCGCTAGGAGGACAGCCCATGACACGAGGTCTCCTCTCCGGCCGCGTCGCCGTCGTCACCGGCGGCGCCAGCGGCATCGGCTTCGCCGCCGCCCAGGCCTTCGCGGCCGAAGGCGCTCAGGTGGTTCTCACCGGCAGGGGTCGCGAGGCCCTGAGCGCAGCTGTCGCCACCATCGGCAGCGGCGCCCTGGCCATCGCCGGCGACGTCGCCGATCCGGAGCATCACGCGCTCGTCGCCGAGGAGGTTCGCCGCAGGTTCGGCGGCCTGGACGTCTACATGGCCAATGCGGGGATCAACACGATCACCCCATCACCCGACGTCTCGGAGGCCGAGTATGACGCTCAGTTCGCGGTGAACGCGCGCGGCGCCTTCTTCGGCGTGCAGACCCTGGGACCGCTGGTTCGCGACGGCGGGTCGATCATCCTCACCGGCTCGATCGCCAGCGACAAGGTGCTGGCCGGACATGCGGTCTATGCGGGATCCAAGGCGGCCCTCAACGCCTTCGCCCGCAGCTGGGCGATCGAGTTCGCGCCGCGCCGCGTCCGCGTGAACGTCCTCAGTCCCGGCCCGACCGAGACCGCCATCCTCGAGAAGCTGGGAATCCCACCCGAGGCGCGCGGGGCGTTCGACCAGGCGATGGCCGAGGCGATCCCGCTGGGCCGCATGGCGCGTGCCGAGGAGGTCGCCAGCGTCGCACTCTTCCTGGCCTCGGACGCCAGCAGCTTCGTCACCGGCGTGAACCTCCGCGTCGATGGCGGCATGGCGCTGGCCTGACGATGTGCCGGCGTCCCGGCCAGCCCGCCTGGACCACGGCAAGCCGTCGGCGGTTGCCGGCGGTGCTGGAGGTCGTCGCGATCGCGGTGGCCTTCGCAGCCCTGGCCCTCATCACCCGCGTCCAGCCCTGACCCCTCGGACACATCTCTAGGAGCTTGATCATGGCGACAAGCAGCGCCCCGACCTTCACCACCGACATCCTGCCGAAGTTTCGGCCCGACGACCTCACCTGCATGCGGCCCATGGGCGTCAGGCTGGCCGATCCCAGTTGGATGACCGACCCCGGCGGCGACGAGCGCCATGCCGACTATGCCAACGCCCGCCGCGTATTCGCGGTCCTGCAACGCGGCACGATGCCCCCGGACGCTCCCTGGCCAGCGGACTGGCTGTCCACCTACGAGGCGTGGATGGCGACAGGCTTCGCGCCCTGACGCGCCACGCGGCCGGGCCGCGCGACGACCACTACCCGCCCGGATGGAGGCCCGGCGCTTCCTGGCCTGTGCGGGCGACGTATTCCGAATAGCCGCCGCCGTACTGGTGGACGCCCTCGGGCGTCAGCTCCAGCACGCGGTTCGACAGGGCCGCCAGGAAGTGGCGGTCGTGGCTGACGAAGAGCATGGTGCCCTCGAAATCGGCCAGGGCGGCGACCAGCATCTGCTTGGTCACCATGTCGAGGTGGTTGGTCGGCTCGTCGAGCACCAGCAGGTTCGGTGGGTCGAACAGCATCTTGGCCATGACGAGGCGCGCCTTCTCGCCGCCGGAGAGGACGCGGCAGGGCTTCTCGACGTCGTCGCCGGAGAAGCCGAAGCAGCCGGCCAGGGTGCGCAGGGCGCCTTGGCCCGCCTGGGGGAACGACCCGTCCAGGGATTCGAAGATCGTCTCTTCGCCGTCCAGCAGGTCCATGGAGTGCTGGGCGAAGTAGCCCATCCTCACGCTGGCCCCGATGTTGACCGTGCCCTGATCCGGCGCGGTGGCGCCCGCCACGAGTTTCAGCAAGGTCGACTTGCCGGCCCCGTTGGCGCCGAGGACGCACCAGCGCTCCTTGCGGCGCACCAGGAAGTCGAGATCCTGATAGATCGGCTGGGCGCCATAGCCCTTGTGGATCTTGCGCAGGCTGATCACGTCCTCGCCCGACCGCGGCGGGCTGCGGAACTCGAACTGGACCGACTGGCGGCGGCGCGGCGGCTCGACGCGTTCGATCTTGTCCAGCTTCTTGACCCGGCTCTGCACCTGGGCGGCGTGGCTGGCGCGCGCCTTGAACTTCTCGATGAACTTGATTTCCTTGGCCAGCATCGCCTGCTGGCGCTCGTACTGCGCCTGGCGCTGCTGTTCGCTGAGCGCGCGCTGCTGGTCGTAGAAGTCGAGATCGCCCGAATAGGTGATGAGCTCGCCGCCGTCGATCTCGACCACCTTGCCGATGATGCGGTTCATGAACGCGCGGTCGTGCGAGGTCATGAGCAGCGCGCCGTCGTAGTTCTTCAGGAAAGCTTCGAGCCAGATCAGGCTTTCCAGGTCGAGGTGGTTGCTGGGTTCGTCCAGCAGCATGCCGTCGGGCTTCATCAGCAGGATGCGGGCCAGGGCCACGCGCATCTTCCAGCCGCCGGAGAGCAGGCCGACGTCGCCGTCCATCCGCTCCTGGCTGAAGCTGAGGCCCGCCAGGACCTCGCGGGCGCGGGCGTCCAGGGCATAGCCGTCCAGCTCCTGGAAGCGCTCCATCACCTCACCGTAGCGCTCCATGACGGCGTCCAGCTGGTCGGCCTGGTCCGGGTCGACCATGGCGGCTTCAAGCTTAGCCATCTCGGCGGCCAGGGCGCTGACGGGGCCGACGCCGTCCATCACCGCGGCGACGGCGCTCTGGCCCGACATCTCGCCGACGTCCTGGCTGAAGTAGCCGATGGTCATGCCGGCATCGATGGCGACCAGCCCGTCGTCAGGCTGTTCCTGGCCGGTGATCATGCGGAACAGGGTGGTCTTGCCGGCGCCGTTCGGGCCGACCAGCCCGACCTTCTCGCCCTTCTGGACGCCCATCGAGGCTTCGATGAACAGAAGCTGGTGGCCGTTCTGCTTGGAGATGTTGTCGAGGCGGATCATGGCGGCGGTCTGCTACCCCGGAGGCGCGCAGAACACCACCCTCAGCCCGCGGACGGATCGTCCCAGGCCCTCAACGCCGCTGCGACAGGCTCGGTCGCGGCGGCGGTCGCGCCCTAGCGAGGCAGCAGAGAGCCGTCCATGAGGAGGGCGTCGACCGCCTGGGCGCATTGCCGGCCTTCGCGGATGGCCCAGACCACCAGCGACTGCCCCCGCCGTGCGTCACCGCAGGCGAAGATCTTCGGGTCCGAGGTCCGGTAGTCGTTGGTGTTGGCCAGGACGTTGCCGCGCGGATCCAGGGTCACCCCGCTCTGCTCGACCACGCCGGCTTTGTTCGGCCCCACGAAGCCCATGGCCAGGAACACCAGGTCAGCCTTCAGCTCGAACTCCGAGCCGGCGACTTCCTGCATCTGCATCCGACCGTCGGCGCCCGCGACCCATTCCAGCCGCACGCACTCGATGGCGGTGACGCGACCGTCCTGGCCGATGAACCGCTTGGTCGCCACGGCGAACTCACGCCCGGCGCCTTCCTGGTGCGACGACGAGGTGCGCAGCTTGAGCGGCCAGTTGGGCCAGGTCAGCGCCTTGTTCTCGCGCTCGGGCGGCATCGGCATGATCTCGAGCTGGGTCACCGAGGCCGCGCCATGGCGGTTGGAGGTGCCGATGCAGTCCGAGCCGGTGTCGCCGCCGCCGATGACGATGACGTGCTTGCCGGCCGCGTTGATCGAGCCGCCCGGCGCGGCGATCGACTCCGGGTCGCCGGCGTTGCGCTTGTTCTGCTGGGTCAGGAACTCCATGGCGAAGTGCACGCCCGCGAGCTCCCGGCCCGGGACCGGCAGGTCGCGCGGATCCTCGGCGCCACAGGCCATGACCAGCACATCGTAGTCGTCCAGCAGGCGCTGGACCGAGACCATGCCGCCGACCTCGAAGTTGGTGCGGAAGATCACGCCCTCGCCCTCCATCTGCCGGACGCGCCGGTCGATGAGGTGCTTCTCCATCTTGAAGTCGGGGATGCCGTAGCGCAGCAGGCCACCGACCCGGTCCGACTTCTCGAACACGGTCGTGGCGTGGCCAGCGCGGGCCAGCTGCTGGGCGCAGGCCAGGCCCGCCGGCCCCGAGCCCACGACGCCCACCCGCTTGCCGGTCCCCCGGCGCGACGGCTCGGGCGCGATCCAGTTCTCTTCCCAGCCGCGATCGATGATCTGACACTCGATGGACTTGATGGTCACCGGCGTGTCCGGGATGTTCAACGTGCAGGCCGCCTCGCAGGGCGCCGGGCAGATGCGGCCGGTGAACTCCGGGAAGTTGTTGGTGGACTGCAGATTGTCCAGCGCCGCCCGCCACTGGTCGCGGTGAACCAGCTCGTTGAAGTCGGGGATCTGGTTGTTCACCGGGCAACCCTGGTGACAGAACGGAATCCCGCAGCTCATGCAGCGCGACGCCTGCTGGCGCACCTCGTCCTGCGGCAGCGGTACGACGAACTCGTTCCAGTGCTTCAGACGCTCGGCCACCGGCGCGTAGCCACGGTCCTTGCGTTCGAAATCGAGAAATCCGGTCGGCTTGCCCATCGTCGTTCCCCCGTCGTCCGGATTATTCGGCCGCGACCGCGGCAGCCGCGGCGCGTTCGTTGGCCATGTCGGTCAGCGCCCGACGGAAGTCCTTCGGCATCACCTTGACGAAGGACGGCAGCGCCCGATCCCAGTTCTCCAGGATCTCGGCCGCCCGGCGGCTACCGGTGTGCAGCAGATGCCGTTCGATCAAGATGCGCAGACGCTCGGCGTCGTGGCCCAGCAGGTCGCCCATGCCGGCGTTCTCGACCGAGATCGACCGCTGGCTGGGCCGTTGGGCGTCGTCGCCGCCCTCGTCGCCGGCCTCGATCACGTCGAGGTCCACCATCGACTTGTTGCAGAGCGGTTCGAAGCGTTTGCGTGGGTCATAGACGTAGGCGACGCCGCCGCTCATGCCCGCCGCAAAGTTGCGGCCGGTATCGCCCAGCACCACCACCACGCCCCCGGTCATATATTCGCAGCCGTGGTCGCCCACGCCCTCGACCACCGTCACGGCGCCGGAGTTGCGCACGGCGAACCGCTCGCCGGCCACGCCCTCGAAATAGGCTTCGCCCGCGATGGCGCCGTACAGCACGGTGTTGCCCACGACGATGTTGCGCGTGGGGTCGCGCCGCGACTCGGCCGGCTGGCGCACCACCACCCGGCCGCCCG
>Ga0209026_1001524_pt1 | contig 10119 bp, 11 predicted proteins | sample AraplaCL_Col_mCL_FD_184262 | JGI IMG/M metagenome (GOLD analysis project Ga0209026, IMG submission 184262) | Arabidopsis root microbial communities from the University of North Carolina, USA - plate scrape CL_Col_mCL (SPAdes) (version 2) | ecosystem: Host-associated > Plants > Roots >... | reverse complement strand
CAAACGCTGCTTGACGTCGGACTCGGCTATATCCGCCTGGGGCAGAGCGCGACTACGCTCTCCGGCGGCGAAGCGCAGCGCGTGAAGCTGTCGCTGGAACTGTCCAAGCGCGACACCGGGCGCACGCTGTATATCCTTGACGAACCGACCACCGGCCTGCACTTCCATGACATCGACCTGCTGCTGAAGGTGATCCATCGTCTGCGCGACCAGGGCAACACTGTGGTGATCATTGAGCACAATCTCGACGTGATCAAGACGGCCGACTGGATCGTCGACCTCGGCCCCGAAGGCGGCGCAGGCGGCGGGCAAATCATTGCCACCGGCACGCCGGAACAGGTGGCGAAGAATGCCAAGAGCGTTACCGGGAAATACCTTGCGCCGCTGCTAAAGTTGACCTGACAACGGTGAGGCCATGCACGATCGCCGTGGTTGGCGGCGGCACCGCGGGTGCCGCCAGCGCGCTGTTTCTGGCGCGCGCCGGGCATCGCGTCACGCTGTTTGAGCGCGTGCCCGATCCGGCTGCGGTCGGGGCCGGCATCCTGCTGCAGCCGACCGGCATGCAGGTATTGCATCGGCTTGGCTTGCTCGACGAAGTCGCCTCGCACTGCGCACGCATAGAACGGCTCTACGGCACCAAGGGCATCAGGGCCAACCAGTCCATGGTGCTGGACGTGCGTTACAGCAATTACGCGCCCAATTCATTCGGTCTCGGCCTGCATCGCGGCGTGCTGTTTTCCGCACTTTGGCAAGCGCTTGCCAGTGCCGGCGTTGAGGTACGCAGCGGCGTCGATGTCCAAGACATTGTGCAAACGTCGGATCAGGCTCAACTAGCCGGTGCGGACGGCCAACTCGGCAGCTATGATTGCGTGATCGTGGCAGACGGCAGCCGCTCGAATTTGCGCGACGGGCTCGCCATACCCCTCAAAGTGAACCCCTATCCGTGGGGCGCCTTATGGGCGATGCTGCCCGATGACGGCGCTACGCCGAATACATTGCGCCAATGGTTTTGCAACGCGCACCAGATGCTCGGCCTGATGCCGACCGGCTTCGCCTGGCAGCAGCGCCAGCCGCTGCTGAGTTTTTTCTGGAGCCTGCATCAGGATGACCTCGCCGCATGGCGCGGCGGCGGCCTCGGCAAATGGAAGGACGCCGTGCTGGCACTGGCGCCGATCGCGCCGCTGCTCGAGCACATCAAGGATCCCGCCCAACTGACCTATGCCGGCTATGCCGACATTGCGATGCCGTACTGGCACGACAGGCGCGTGGTATGCATCGGCGATTGCGCCCATGCCACCAGCCCGCAGTTGGGCCAGGGCGCCAACCTGGCACTGGTCGATGCGATGACGCTGGCGCAATCGTTTGCGAAGCAAGACGACGTCCCGGCCGCGCTGGCCGCTTACTCGCATGAACGCAAGGCGCACTTGCGCTATTATCAAAGTGCCAGCCGCTGGCTGACGCCCTTGTTCCAGTCGCATTCGCGCGTCGGCAGCAACTTGCGCGACCTGTTTCTCGGCGCGGTATGCCGTGCGCCTTACACCAGGAGGCAGATGGCGCTGACGTTGAGCGGCACCAAGGCCGGCTGGATGTTTGGCTCGCTACCGGTGAATAACGAGGAAATTTTCGGAGGACGCAAGTGAATTCCATGCATTTGCTGGTTACCGGGAAGGTTCAAGGCGTGGGTTACCGTGCCACGTTTGCGCAGGTTGCCATGCACCTGGGCTTGCGCGGCTGGGTGCGCAACCGGCACGATGGTTCGGTCGAGGCATGCGTACAAGGATCAACGGACGCCATTGATGCTATCGTTGACTGGGCGAAGCGCGGGCCGCCGGCAGCGCGTGTGGATGAAGTGGTTTCCACGCCGGCGCAGGATGCGACAGAAGAATTTCCCTCGTTTCGCATTCTTCCAACCTTGTAGACGGCGTCGGCCGCCTCTATATGGCACCGGGTGCGCCCCCCGCCATCCAATTCAGAAAGACCCATGACATCTCACTACCACCTCGCTCAAGTCAACATCGCTCGCGCACTCGCACCGCTTGATGATCCGATCATGCAGGGTTTTGTCGAACAACTCGACCACGTCAACCGCCTCGCCGAAAACAGCGCAGGTTTCATATGGCGCCTGCAAAGCGACGAAGGCGATGCCACCGCCATTGCCTACTCGGACGACGAACGCGTGATCGTCAACATGTCGGTATGGGATTCGATCGAATCGCTGGAAAAGTTCGCCTACTCGGGCGACCACCTTGCCGTGCTGCGGCAAAAGAAGAGCTGGTTCGAGAAACCGACGACACCGATTCTGGCATTGTGGTGGATTCCAGCGGGAACAGAGCCGACCATCGACGACGCGAAGGCGGCGCTGCAGAGCTTGCAGGAACGCGGGCCATCGACGCAAGCCTTCACTTTCGCCAAGCGCTTTCCCGCGCCTGGGTCGAAGGAGAACGTGCCAAGCCCGGCGAATTAGGACGCTGATTTCATTTCAACAAGCGCGCCTCGGCGCGCGCCACGCCTTCGGTCGCGCCACGCAGCACGACGATGTCGCCGGCTTGCAACGGCGTGTCCAATTTGGCCTCGATGCTGGTCTTGCCGCGCCGTAGCGACACGGCTTCGGCGCCGAGGTCTTCGAGCTTGAGCGATTCGATCGTCTTGCCGACCGCCTTCGCGCCTTCGTTGATCGGCACGGAATGCAGGCGCGTCTGGATGCTCTGCTCGTCGTCGGCCGCATCGCCGCTGCCGTGGAAATAGCCGCGCAGCGAGGCGTAGCGCTCGTCGCGCGCCAATTGCACGCGATGCACGACGCGGCGCAGCGGCACGCCCAGCATCACCAGTGCATGCGAGGCCAGCATCAGGCTGCCTTCGAGCGATTCGGGCACGACCTCGCTCGCGCCGGCGGCGCGCAGCTTGTCGAGATCCATGTCGTCGTAGCTGCGCACGATCACCGGCAGTTTCGGCGCGATGTCATGCGCAAAATGCAGGGTCTTGATCGCTGCCGCTGTCTCGGCATAGGTGATCACCATGGCGGCTGCGCGCTGGATGCCGGCCGCCTTCAGGCTCTCGCGCCGCGCTGCGTCGCCGTAGGAGACATTGGCGCCGGCGGCCTGCGCTTCGCGCACGCGGTCCGGGTCGAGGTCGAGCGCATGGTAGGCGATGCCCTCTTCGCTGAGCAGCTTGGCCAGGTGCTGGCCGCTGCGTCCGAATCCCGCGATGATGACGTGTTTTTGCGTCGTCATCGTGCGCGTGGCGATCTGCGTGAGCGCGAGCGACTGCATCATCCATTCGTTGGCCGACAGCTTCATGACGATGGCATCGGACTTGGCGATGATGAACGGCGCCAGCAACATGGAGATCACCATCGACGCCAGCACCAGCTGGATCAGCAAGGGATCGACCATTTTCAACGCGCCCATCTGGTTGATCAGCACAAACCCGAATTCGCCGGCCTGGGCCAATGCGAGGCCGGTGCGCAATGCCACTCCGGTGGTGGCGCCGAACACCCGCGCCAGCCCGGCGATCACGGCAAATTTCAGCAACAGCGGGCCCGACAGCAATAGCAGCACCAGCCACCAGTGTTGCAGCACCAGCATGGGGTTCAACAGCATGCCGATGGTGATGAAAAACAGGCCAAGCAAGACGTCGCGAAACGGCTTGATGTCTTCTTCGACCTGGTGCTTGTATTCGGTTTCGGAAATCAGCATGCCTGCAACAAACGCACCAAGGGCGAGCGACAGCCCGGCTTTTTCGGTGATCCACGCGGCACCTAGCGTGATCAGCAGCAGGTTCAGCATGAACAGTTCCTGCGAGCGCCGCCGCACCACGATGTTGAACCAGCCGCGTATCAATTTTTGCCCAATGACGAGCAGCAACACCAACACGCAAACTGCCTTCACACCCGCCCAGGCCAGTTCGGCCATCAACCCGGCTTGCGGGTGCGCCATGGCGGGCACCACGATCAGCAAAGGCACGAGCGCCAAATCCTGGAACAGCAGGATGCCAATGATGCGGCGCCCATGCTCGCTCTCCAGTTCCAGCCGTTCGGTCAGGAGCTTGGAAACGATGGCGGTGGACGACATGGCCAAGGCGCCGCCCAAGGCGAAGGCTGCCTTCCAGCTGATGTCGGCCACGCTCGGCAAGATGTTGGCCATGGCCCAGCCGAATACCATCGTCACCACCAGGGTGACCAGCACCTGCGCCATGCCGAGCCCGAAAACCGTGCGGCGCATGGACGACAGCTTGGGCAGCGAGAATTCCAGCCCGATGGAAAACATCAGGAACACCACGCCGAACTCGGCCAGCCTGTGCGTGGTTTCATTGTCGTCCGCCAGGCCGAAACCGAATGGCCCGATCAGAATCCCGACCACGAGATACCCAAGCATGGGCGGCAGCTGCATCATGCGGAATGCGACCACGCCGAGTACGGCGGCGGCAAGAAGCAGGAGGGTTAGTTCAAGTGGGGAAAACATGAATTCTTGTCATGTAGTACTGCAATGAATGCTGCGATGGACAGGCAACCATCTTGCCTGGCGAGCAACGATTGACGAAAAAGAGCCCGGTTTGCCAAAAATTGCAAGGGCTGAAAACCAAATGGTGCGCAGCAACAACCCTCTGGCAAGTTTTTTGCTTAGGCAAATCCTTCCCCTGCGAATTCGGTTTATACTTTGGGCATGAGTGTACCCCATGCCAAACCCACGCCCAAATCCTTCGATGCCGTCGATGCCGCGCGCGCGCTTGAACTCGCGCTCGACACCTTGCAGATCGAAGCTGATGCAATTCTAGCGATAAAGAATCGCATGATCCGCAATCAGGATCAGACTTTCCCCAAAGCAGTGAATCTGTTGCTGCAATGCGACGGCCGCGTCGTCGTGTCGGGCATCGGCAAGTCCGGCCATATCGCACGCAAGATTTCTGCCACGCTGGCCTCCACCGGCACGCCGGCCCTGTTCGTCCACCCCGCTGAAGCGGCCCACGGCGACCTCGGCATGGTGACTGAACACGACGTGTTCATCGCCATCTCGAATTCCGGCGAAACTGGCGAATTGCTGACCATCGTGCCGATCATCAAGCGCATGGGCGCGAAATTGATTGCCATGACCGGCAAGCCCGGCTCCAACCTGGCACTATTGGCCGATGTGCATCTGGACGTGAGCGTCGACAAGGAAGCCTGCCCGATGAACCTGGCGCCGACCACTTCGACCACCGCCGCACTGGCAGTCGGCGATGCGCTGGCCGTGGCCACGCTGGATGCGCGCGGTTTCCAGGAAGACGACTTTGCCCGTTCGCACCCCGGCGGCGCGCTGGGCCGGCGTTTGCTGACGCATGTGCGAGACGTGATGCGCACCGGCGATGCCGTGCCGGCAGTCACGGCAGATACGCCACTGTCGACCGCGTTGCTTGAAATCACCAAAAAAGGCATGGCCATGACCGCCATTGTCGACGGCGACTTCCGCGCCATCGGTGTATTCACCGACGGCGACCTGCGCCGGCTGATCGAAGACGTGCAGGATTTCCGCAACCTGACCATCGCCGACGTGATGCATGCCAATCCGCGCACCATCGGGCCGGACCAACTGGCGGTCGATGCCGTGCACATCATGGAAGAATTCCGCATCAATCAACTGTTGGTTGCAGACGCGAGCGGCAAGCTGGTCGGCGCGTTGCATATCCACGACCTGACGCGCGCCAAGGTGATTTGATGAGCGACGCGCTGCAAATTGCCGTCAGCCGCGCGGCGCGTGTGCGCCTGATGGTGTTCGACGTCGACGGCATCCTGACCGACGGCAGCCTGCACTACGGCCCCGAAGGCGAGAGCCTGAAAACTTTCAACGTGCATGACGGCCTGGGCATCAAGCTGCTGCGGCAATCCGGCGTTGCCACCGCCATCATCACGGCGCGCAGTTCACTGATCCTCGCGCGGCGCGCAGCCGATTTGGCAATCGACCATGTGCAGCAGGGCGCGCACGACAAAAAGAGCGCGTTCGAACAGTTGCTGGCCACCACCGGCGTGACCGCCGAAGCCACCGGCTTCATCGGCGACGACTGGATCGATCTGCCGGTATTGTCGCGCGTGGGCTTTGCCGCCAGCGTGGCGTCGGCGCACCCGGAAGTACGCAGCCGCGTGCACTACGTCACGCAGGCCGGCGGCGGACGCGGCGCGGCGCGCGAATTGTGCGACTTCATCCTGCGCGCACAAGGCAATTACGAGGCGGCGCTGGCGCCGTATCTGGCATGAGCGACGTCAACTCATCGAACCGGCTGCGCATGATCATCGCGCTGGTGTTGTCCCTGGCACTGGCGCTGGGCAGTTTCTGGGTGCGCGAGGTGATACGGCGCGGCATCGACGAAGCAACGACGCAAGCTGCGCGCACCGACCCGGATTATTTTGTCGACAACTTCAATTTCATCAAGACATCCAAAACCGGGCAGGCGCGATATGAGGTTTCCGGCTCGCGCCTGAACCACTTTCCCGATCAAGACAATTACGAAATCACACTACCCGTGGTAAAGAGTCTGAACCCCGATCGCCCGACCGTGACCATGGTCGCACAACGTGCCCGCTCCAACAGCGATGCCAGCCTGGTCGAGATGTTCGATGAAGTGCATGTAGACCGGCCGGAATCTGCGCTTGCCCCGCTTTTCCATCTCAAGACGGACTACCTGCAGATCCTCCCTGACGACCAGGCCTTTCAAACCGAACATGCCGTTGACATCACGCATGGCGCGGTGGAAATGACCGGCGAAGGTTTTTACGGCAACAACGCGACACTCATATTCAGCCTTGCTCGCAAGGTGCATGCGGTTATCCAGAGCAAGAAACATTAAGAGCAAAGCCATATGAAACGACAACTATTTCGCTTGATTCTCGCTACATTGTCCATGTCGCCGTGGATGATTGCCCACGCGGAAAAAGGGGATGCGGACAAGAACATCGAAATCGAAGCCGACAAGGCTTGCGTGGTGGATGAAGTGAAGCAGGTTCGCACGTGCGACGGGAATGTCGTCATGATTCAGGGCACGCTGATCATGAAGGGCACCAAGCTTGTGGTGAAGACGTCGCCGGATGGATGGCAGAACGCCATTTTGTATGCGCCCGGCGGCGGGAAGGCGACCATGCGCCAGAAGCGCGATGGCGGGCCCGATTTATGGATGGAGGGTGAAGCCGCGGAGCACATCACCTACGATCAGAAGACCGCCGTGGCGACGCTGGTCAAGGACGCCAAGGTGCGGCGCCTGAGCGGAAGCAAAACCACTGACGAATCCGAGGCTGCCTATCTTTCGTATGACAGCAACACGGAAATCGTGACGGGGACAAACAGTGCCGACGGCACAAGCAAACCTGGCGACAAGCGCGTCAAGATAACCATACAGCCACACGCTCACAACGACGCCAAGGACAAGTGATGGCCAGTACCCTGATCGTGCGCGGGCTGCAGAAAACCTATGGCTCGCGGCAGGTGGTGAGCGACGTTTCGCTGCAGGTCGAAAGCGGCGAAGTGGTCGGACTGCTCGGGCTCAATGGCGCGGGCAAGACCACCTCGTTTTACATGATCGTGGGCTTGGTGCCGTCGGATGCGGGAGAGATCAGCATTGATGGCGTCGACATCTCTCGCCTGCCGATCCACCGGCGCGCTACCCTGGGCCTGTCCTACCTGCCGCAGGAAGCGTCGGTGTTTCGCAAGCTGACGGTCGAGGAAAACATCCGTGCCGTGCTTGAGCTGCAACACGAGAACGGCAAGCCGCTGTCCAAGAAACGCGTGGACGAACGCCTCGATACCCTGCTGGCGGAATTGCAGATCGAAAAATTGCGCGACAACCAGGCCTTGTCCCTGTCCGGCGGCGAACGCCGGCGCGTGGAAATTGCCCGCACCCTGGCGACCAACCCGCGCTTCGTGCTGCTCGACGAGCCGTTCGCCGGGGTCGATCCGATCGCGGTGATCGAAATCCAGCGTATCGTGCGCTTCCTCAAGGGGCGCAATATCGGCGTCCTGATCACCGACCACAACGTTCGCGAGACGCTCGGCATTTGCGACCGCGCCTACATCATCAACCAGGGTGCTGTGCTCAAAAGCGGCACGCCGGACGACATCATCGCCGACGAAACCGTGCGGCGCGTCTACCTGGGCGAACATTTCCGCATGTAGGTCATCGAGCGCATGAACACATCCATCATCAGCACCAGGGTTGGAGCATGAAGCAGAGCCTGCAGCTGCGTGTATCGCAACACCTGGCACTGACGCCGCAACTGCAGCAGTCGATACGCCTGCTGCAGTTGTCGACGCTCGAATTGCACCAGGAGCTTGAGCAGATCCTCACGGACAACCCGTTGCTCGAACGCCTCGACGACCCGCTCGACAATTCCGTCCGCTTGCTGGCCGACGGCGCCATCAGCGGGGCAACCAATTCGGCGGCGGAAGCGCCGGCGATGGAAGCCCCGGCAGCGGGCGGCGAAGACAGCTTCGATTCGGGCGACAGCGGCGAGGCGCAGGGCGCCGCCGAAACCGACTGGACCTTTGACGATGCGCCGGCCAGCGCGAAGAGCCCGGACGACGAAGACGCACGCCCGCAGCTGGAGGCGCATGAAGTCACCCTGCGCGAGCATTTGCTGGAACAGATGCGCGTCACCGTGCGCGAACTGCGCGACCGCGCCTTGCTGGAAGTGGTGATCGATGCGCTGGACGAGAACGGCTACCTGGAAGAGCCGCTGGTCGAAATCCATGCGCGCATGCCGGAAGAGCTTGGGATTGAACTGGAAGAGCTGTCGATCGCGCTGGCGCTGCTGCAGACCTTCGACCCTGCCGGCGTCGGCGCGCGCGATGCGTCGGAATGCCTGGCCTTGCAGGTCAAGCGCCTGCCGCAAGTGCCGTTCGTCACGCGCCGGTTGGCCGTGACCATCGTCGAGCAACATTTGACCCTGTTTGCCCAGCGCGATTTCAACAAGCTGAAGAAGTTCCTCAATTGCGACGACGAGGATTTGCGCGAGGCGCAATCGGTGATCCGCCAGTGCAACCCGCATCCGGGCGCCGGGTTCGGGCGCGGCGCGGCGGACTTCGTGGTGCCGGACGTTATTGTCAAACGGACAAAGAACGGCTGGCAGGTGCATTTGAACCAGGATGTGATGCCGCGCCTGCGCGTCAATAATATGTACGCCAATATCTTGAAACAAAGCAAAGGTGAGGGGTCGCTCACTTCGCAGCTGCAAGAGGCCAAATGGCTGATCAAGAATATGCGCCAGCGTTTCGATACGATTTTGCGCGTTGCACAAGCGATTGTCGAACGGCAACGGAACTTTTTTTCCCATGGCGCGGTGGCGATGCGCCCTCTTGTCTTGCGCGAAATAGCTGATACACTGGGATTACACGAGAGTACAATTTCTCGTGTCACCACGCAGAAATACATGCTGACCCCGCATGGCGTGTTTGAGTTGAAATATTTTTTCGGCAGCCATGTTGCGACGGAAGCGGGGGGGGAAGCATCCTCCACCGCAATCAGGGCGCTGATCAAACAATTGATAGGAGCAGAAGACTCGAAAAACCCATTCTCCGATAGCAAGATAGCAGACATGTTGGCGGAGCAAGGCATGGTTGTTGCGCGTCGGACGGTAGCGAAATACCGCGAGGCGCTGAAAATACCGCCGGTCAGTTTGCGCAAGTCGTTGTAGTGATTGCAGTAGTTACCAGTTGCTGTGTTCCCGATCGGCATTGAGTGATGCGGTGTACGGAACCTCCAGTAGCGCTATCCTAAGGAGCAAGTATGAATCTCACAATCAGTGGACATCATCTCGAATTGACACCAGCTATCCGTGAATATGTACAAAGCAAGCTGGAACGCATCAAACGCCACTTCGACCATGTGATTGACATTGCGGTCATCCTGACCGTCGATAAGCTCCCCGAGAAAGAGAAGCGACAGAAAGCGGAAATCAATCTCCACGTACGCGGCAAGGATCTGCATGCCGAAAGTATCGCAGAAGACCTGTATGCGGCAATCGATAGCCTGATCGACAAGCTCGACCGCCAGGTGATCAAGTACAAATCCAAGATCCAGGACCATCAGCACCAGGCGCTCAAGCACTTGCCTGAGCCGATCGTGGCGGCGACGCCCTGATTCAGGATTGATCCAGCAGGT
>Ga0209026_1001523_pt1 | contig 10122 bp, 10 predicted proteins | sample AraplaCL_Col_mCL_FD_184262 | JGI IMG/M metagenome (GOLD analysis project Ga0209026, IMG submission 184262) | Arabidopsis root microbial communities from the University of North Carolina, USA - plate scrape CL_Col_mCL (SPAdes) (version 2) | ecosystem: Host-associated > Plants > Roots >... | reverse complement strand
GCAGGTTGGCCGGCGACACATGTTCGCCGGGCCGCGTGCGGAACATCCGGGGGAACAGGCCCTCGTCCGCCGCGCCGCGGGTGGTCTCGGCCACGACCAGGGTCCAGCCGGTGGCGCAGCCGGCGGTGCGCAGGAAGGCGCAGGCGGCGACCAGGGCGCCCAGCGCGGCGCCCACCGCCGCCCGCGCGGCGTCGCCGAACGGCGCATCGGACTTGGCCAGCACCTCGGCCGGCAGGATGCCCATGATCGCGGTTGTGGCCGAGATGTAGAGGGCGGCCGCGCCCAGGACGCCCAGGACGGTGGCGCGCGGCACGTTGCGGGTCGGATCGCGGACGACCGCGGCGGCGGCGGCGGCGCACTCCAGGCCCAGGAAGGCCCAGAACGCATTCAGCGCCGACGCGCCGACCGCCTTGCTCACCGGCTCGCCGCCCGGGTTCCAGGACCCCAGGAAGACGTCCGACTTGAAGAAGAACCAGCCCACCGTCGCCGCCAGGATCACCGGCAGCAGGCCCAGGCCCAAGGTGAACCCCTCGGTGCGGGCGACCACCCTTGGGCCGGCCCAGCAAAGGCCCACCGCCGCCCAGATGATGGCGATGGTCAGCGCCAGCCGCTCGGCGGGCTGGGCCAGGATCGGCACGATGAAGCCCAGCGCGCCGGCCGCCGCCAGCGCCACCGCCACGGCGCCGGCCCAGCACGAGGTCCAGAACATCAGGGCCGCCTGGCCGCCCAGGAACGGCCCCAGCCCGGCCTTGACGTAGCCTGGCACGCCCTCGGCGCCGCGCACCTCGGCCGACAGCCAGACGAAGACTCCAGAGATCGCGAGCGCCGCGAAGGTCGCCACCAGCCAGCCCAGGATCGAGATTGAGCCGATCGAGCCCATGGTGGCCGGCAACAGGTAGACGCCCGATCCGATCATCGAGCCGGCGACCAGGGCCGCGGCGCCCAGCATGCCCACCTTCGGGTGATGGTCAGCCGCGCCTGCCGCCTGCCCCGCCGTCGCGTCCGCCATGTAGATCCCCCCGGGACTCAGGCGACTATGGGCGGTCCAGGGGCCAGCGCCTAGCCTGCCGCCGCTCGCGGCTTGACAGGCGATCTTACACGCGTAGCCTCCGCAACAAGCTACGGGTGTAAGATGTCGAAGATCTCAGGCGCCGAAAGCCACATCATGGAAGCCCTCTGGACCAAGGGGCCGCTCACCGCTGAAGAGCTGGTGCAGACGGTGGGTCCGGCGCAGGAGTGGGGCGAGGCCACCGTCAAGACGCTGATCAACCGCCTGCTGAAGAAGAAGGCGCTGAAGTCCGAGCGCGCCGGCGGCCGGGCGCTCTACAAGGCGCTGGTCAGCCGCGAGGAATATGTGACCGGCGAGAGCCAGGGCCTGCTGGACCGGCTATTCGGCGGCCAGATCGCGCCTCTGGTCGCCCACTACGCCCGCCACCGCGCCCTGTCGGCCGAAGAGGTGGCGCGCCTGAAGACCCTGATCCAGACGCTCGAGACCGACGATGAGTGATGCGGCCCACGTGGTGCTGGGCGGGTATCCGGCCGTGACTCTGGCGCTGGCGTTCCTCAAGGCCAATCTGGTGGCGGCCCTGGTCGTCGCCGGGGTGACGGTGGTCCGCCTGGTCGCGCGCCGGATGTTTGGGCCGGCCGCCGCCTATCAGCTTTGGGGCGCGCCGCTGGCGGCCGCGCTGCTGACGGTGATCGTCGAACTGGCCGGCCGACACGACGACCCGGCCGTCTTCGCGGTGAGCGGTCAGTTGCTGGGCCTTGGGGCCACAGTCTGGGTGCTGGGCGCGCTCGCGGTGAGCGCGGTCTTCGTCATCGCCCAGGCCCGGTTCCAGCGTGAGGTGCGCGCCGGGCGCGGCGGTCCCGCCGTGGTCGGCTTCATCTCGCCCCGGATCGTCATGCCGGCCGACGATGGCCACTACACCGCCGAGGAGCGCGAACTGATCCGCGCCCATGAGCGCGAGCATGTCGCCCGCAAGGACCCGCGCGCCGCCGGCGTCGCCGCCCTGTTCCAGAGCCTGTGCTGGTTCAATCCGCTGGTCCACCTGGCGGCGCACCTGATCCGCTTGGACCAAGAGCTGGCCTGCGACGCCGCCGTGGTTCGCGACCGGCCCCATCACCGGGCGCTCTACGCCCGCACCCTGCTCAAGACCCAGCTGGCGGCGACGCCGCTGCCGTTCGGCTGCCACTGGTCGCCGCTGGGCGCGCATCCGCTGGAAGTGCGCATCGGGCAGCTGAAGCGTCGCGACGCCAAGGCCCTGCGCCGGGCCGCCACTGGCGGTTTCACCGCCGCGCCGGTCAACGCCATTCGACCCTGATCCGGGCCGCCGGCTCCGCCATAAATCTGCCGCTCGCACCGCGCTCGCTATCCTGATGAGAGGCGCTTGACAGTCCAGTTTACGCGCGTAATCTCACATCAAGCTACGGATGTAAGATGTCGAAGATTTCCGGCGCCGAGAGCCACATCATGGAAGCCCTCTGGACGAAGGGCCCGCTGACGGCGGACGAGCTCGTTCAGACGGTCGGCCCGGCGCACGAGTGGGGCGAGGCGACGGTGAAGACGCTGATCAACCGCCTGCTGAAGAAGAAGGCGCTGAAGTCCGAACGCGCCGGCGGGCGGGCGCTCTACCGGGCCCTCGTCACCCGCGAGGACTATGTCACCGGCGAGAGCCAGGGCCTGCTGGACCGCCTGTTCGGCGGCCAGGTCGCCCCGCTGGTCGCCCACTATGCCAAGCACCGGGACCTGTCGGCCGTCGAACTGGCGCGCCTGAAGACCCTGATCGCGGAGTTGGAAGCCGATGACGAGTGAGGTCCTGGCGGCCCTGCTGCGTGCGAACCTGGTCCTGGCGATCGGGGTGATGGCGGTGCTCGCACTGCGCATCCCCGCCCGCCGGATCTTCGGGCCGGAGGTCGCCTATGGCCTCTGGGCTGCGCCGCCGCTGGCCGCCCTGGCCTGCCTCCTGCCGGCCCAGGTGGCCGACGATGCGCCGCAGGTGCACGCCCTGGCCGCTGCGGTGGCCAACTGGTCGGCTCCGGCGCTGGCGATCTGCGCCATCGGGACGCTGTTTGCCCTGGCCGGCATGATCCACGCCCAGGCGCGCTTCATGGCCGACGTCCGCCGCGGCCGTGGCGGCCCCGCGGTGGTCGGCGTCGTCTCGCCCCGCCTGGTGATGCCGGCCGACGACGGGACCTATACCCCCGAGGAGCGTGCGCTGATCCGCGCCCACGAGCGCGAACACGTCCACCGCTGCGACCCGCGCGCCGGCGCCCTGGCCGCGGCGCTGCAAGCGCTGTGCTGGTTCAATCCTCTGGTCCACCTGGGCGCGCACCTGATGCGGCTGGATCAGGAGCTGGCCTGCGACGCGGCCGTCCTGCGCCGCCGTCCCCAGGACCGGGCGCTCTATGCCAAGACCCTGCTGAAGACCCAACTGGCGACCCAGCCCCTGCCCTTCGGTTGCTACTGGCCCGCCGCCGGCCTGCATCCGCTGGAGGTGCGCGTGGGCCAGCTTTGCGTCGCCCGCCGCTATGACGCCCATATCGGCGGGGCGCTGGTCGCCACCGCCGTGGTCAGCGCGGTGATCGCCGCCTGGCACCTGCAGCCGCCGGCGCCCAGGCCGGGCGAACTGGTCGACCTGTGGCAACGCCAGCAACGCCAGCCCGTCACCTCGGTGATGCTGGTCAGCCTTCCGCCCAAGCCCCCCGCGGACAAGACCGACCACTGACGGTCGGCTGATCCCTTAAGCCCTCACACACGGAGATTTCCGGTGCCGAACCCGCTTGTCCGGGCGCGATGGCTCGCGCCTGCGCTCCTGCTCGCCTGCATCCCGGCCCTGGCCGGATGCGGTCCCACCACGGCGCAGCGGATGGCCGCCCACCAGGCCGCCGTGGACCCGCCCGGCCTGTGGCGCGTCGAGGCCCTGGACGACCAGGGCCAGCCGATGGCCGCCCTGCTGGTCTGCGCCGACACGACCATGCGCGAAGGGTTCGCCCGCGCCACGGCCGAGATCGCCGAACAGCCCTGCCTGCCGCTGAAGAATGGCGTCGATCGCCCCGGCCTCTTCGCCATGCGCTGCGAGATCGGCGGCCGCCGGTTCGGCCTGACCGTGAACCGCACGGGCGACCCCGAGCGCGCCTTCGAGGTGGCGTTCGCGCTGAAGGCGCTGGACGGGACCGAGGCCAGCGCCCGGCAGGTCCGCCGCTTCCGGCGCCTCGGCGACTGCCCCGCCGGCTGGGGCATCGGCGACCAGGCCCGCGACGGCGCGGCGCGCGGCGTCAATTCGCTGGCCGGCCAGTGGGCCCAGCGATGATCGCCCTCCTGCTCTTGGCCCAGGCGGCCGCTCCCGCCGAGGCGGTCATCGCCTATCCGCCCGCCTTCTTCGCCGCCCAAGCGCCGGCCAATGTGAAGGAGATGCTGGCCCGCGTGCCGGGGTTCACCCTGGACGACGGCGACGCGGTGCGCGGGTTCGAAGGTGCGGCGGGCAACGTGCTGATCGACGGGCGGCGACCCACAACTAAGAGCGAGTCGCTGGACGGTGTGCTGGAGCGAATCCCGGCGGGCCGGGTCGAGCGGATCGACATCATCCGCGGCGGCGCGCCGGGCATCGACATGCAGGGCAAGTCGGTGATCGCCAATGTGGTCCTGCGCAAGGAGGCCGCCGTGCGCGGCAAGGTCGAGGCCGAGGGCTTCCGCGTCCCGGGCAACCGCAACTTCGGAGCCCTGAAGCTCGAAGCGTCGGGCGGCGGCGACACGCCGTGGGAGCTGGCCAGCCTGACCGGCCGCGGCTTCGTCGGCCTCTACGGCGATGGCGTCGGCCAGACCGGGACGTCGGCCGGTCCCGGACGGCGCACGCGGATCGAGACCGAGGCGGACGGGCCGCTGCGGCAGTTCACCGGCGCCTATGAGCTGCCGGTGGCCGGCGGGCGGCTGCGGATCAACGGCCTCGCCTACAACGACCGCCTCAAGTTCGAGGAGGACACCGTCGACGTCGGGTCCGGCGCGACCGAGAGCTATGACGAGATCGAGGCCCATCGCACGCGCGAGCTGGGCGCCACCTTCACGCGCGCCCTGTCGGCGACCTCGAAGCTGGAGCTGGTCGGGCTACGGCAGGCGAATGGCTACGGCCTGCTGGGCGTCTCGCTCACACCCGACGGCCGCGAGAGCGTGGACGTCGACCGCACCACCCGAGAGACTATCGCGCGCGCCGTGCTCAAACAGGCCTGGAGCCCGGCCCTCTCCGCCGAGCTGGGCGCCGAGGCGGCCGACAACCGCCTGCGCGGCGCGACAGCGCTGGAGGCCGACGGCGTGGCGGTCGCCCTGCCCGGCTCGGACGTCCAGGTGCGCGAACGACGCGCCGAGGTGTTCGGCAAGGCCAGCTGGCGCATCTCGCCGGCCTGGAGCCTGGACGGCCAGGTCCGCTATGAGCGCTCGACCGTCAGCGCCGAGGGCGACGTGCGGCTGGGCAAGACGCTCAGCTATGTGAAGCCGCGCGTGCTGGTCACCTGGTCGGCGCGGCCGGCGACCCAGGTGCGGCTGCGGCTGGAGCGCGAGGTGGACCAGCTGGACTTCGACTCCTTCGTCGCCCAGGGCAGCCTGAACAACGCGACGGGCGTGACCGCCGGCAACGCCGACCTGGAGCCTGAGCGCGCCTGGGTCGGCGAACTGGCGGTGGAGCAGTCGTTCTGGGGTCGCGGCGCGCTGGTGCTGACCGCCACCCACGCCGAGATCCAGGGCGTGGTCGACCGCGGCCCGGTGTTCTCGCCTGCCGGTGTCTTCGACCGCCCGGCCAACATCGGCTCTGGAACGCGTGACGCGCTAAAGGCCGAAGTGACCCTGCCGCTCGACCGGCTAGGCGTGAGCGGCGGCCTGGTGAAGGGGTTCGTGACGCGCCGCTGGTCCGAGGTGGACGACCCCACGACCCACAACCGCCGGCGGATCTCGGGCCAGCGCCCCGTGGAGTGGCAACTGAAGGTCACTCGCGACCTGCCGGCCCGCAACCTGACCCTTGGGGCCGAGCTCTACGGCGGCTACCAGTCGCGCTTCTACCGCTTCAACGCCGTCGACCAGTTCAAGCTGGACCCGTTCCTGATGACCTATGTCGAATGGCGGCCGCGGCCGGACATCAACCTCCGCGCCGAGCTGGAGAACATCACCAAGCGCGGCTATCGCCAGACCAACGTCACCTTCCTGGGCCTGCGCGATGCCGAGCAAGCGGGGGCGGCGCGGCTGTTCGACCGCAACTTCCACCACGGCCGCATCCTCTATCTGCGCGTCCGCAAGACGTTCGGCGGTTGAGCCCGCCCGGCGCGCCCTCTAGCCTGATCGCAGATCATAAAAGCGGAGCGAGACGTCATGCCGGAAGCCATCCTCGAACCCGAGCTGCCGATCGTCGATCCGCACCACCACCTGTGGAACCGCCCCGCGACAGCGCCGGACCCGAACGAGCATCCGTTCATGACCGCGATCCAGCCGGCGGCGCGCTACCTGCTGGACGAACTGGTCGCCGACACCACCAGCGGCCACAACGTGATCGCCACGGTCTTTGTCGAGTGCGGCGCCTTCTACAAGGCTGACGGCCCGGTCGAGCTGCGGCCCATCGGCGAGACCGAGTTCGTCAACGGCGTGGCGGCCATGAGCGCCAGCGGCCTGTACGGCGGCTTCCGCGCCTGCGCCGGGATCGTCGGCAAGGCGGACCTGCTGCTGGGCGACGCCGTGGCTCCCGTGCTGGAAACCCACATCAAGTCGGGCGGCGGGCGGTTCCGCGGCATCCGCAACAGCGCCTCGTTCGACGCCGACAAGGACGTGCTGGGCCCCCTGAACCGGGTGGAAGCGGGCCTCTACAAGGACGCCAGGTTCCGTGAAGGGTTCAAGCGCCTGGCGCGGCTGGGCCTGTCGTTCGACGCCTGGCTGCTGGAGCCGCAGCTTCCCGACGTGATCGACCTGGCGCGGGCCTTCCCCGACACCACCATCGTGCTGGACCACGTGGGCACGCCGCTTGGCCGGGCCAGCTACACCGGCAAGCTGCCCGAGCGGTTCGCGGGCTGGAAGGCCAACATCCAGGAGCTGGCCAAGTCGCCGAACGTGGTGGTCAAACTGGGCGGCCTGGCCATGGCCTTCTGCAACTTCCCCTCGTTCCTGGCCGAGCCGCGCGCGCCGTCCGAACAGCTCGCCAAGGAATGGGGCCCCTACATCGAGACCTGCATCGAGGCCTTCGGCCCCGAGCGCTGCATGTTCGAGAGCAACTTCCCGGTCGACATGGGCAGCTGCAGCTACGCCACCCTCTGGAACGCCTTCAAGCACATCGCCAAGGGCGCATCGGCGGCGGAGAAGACGGCGCTGTTCTCCGGAACGGCGACAAAGGTCTACCGACTGGAGATCTGAGCCCGCGCGTCAGCGCCAGAGAAACCGAACCGCCAAGACGCCAAGAACGCCAAGAGGCTCAACCGCACAGAGCCCTTGGCGAACTTGGCGTCTTGGCGGTGCAAACTGCGCCTTCGGCGCGCTTGAGCGTTTGCCCATTCGCCTAAGGCTTGTTGGTGCTCCACTTCGGCGGCGGCGCCACATAGCCGCGGAAGGCTTCCAGGATCGCCGGCGTCGTCTCGGCGTAGACCAGCATGTCGACGTAGGTCTGGCCGATGAAGCCGTTGTCGGCCATGTGCTGGATGGTCTGGGCCATCAGGTCGTAATAGCCGGCGACGTTCACGAAACCGCACGGCTTGGCGTGGATCCCCAGCAGGGCCCAGGTCCACTGCTCGAAGATTTCCTCGAAGGTTCCGGGGCCGCCGGGCAGGCAGAGGAAGCCGTCCGACAGCTCCGCCATCTTGAGTTTCCGCTCGTGCATCGATTTTACGACATGCAGTCCGGAGAGGCCTTTGTGGGCGATTTCCTGGTTCACCAGGTCCTCGGGCATGACGCCCACGACACGGCCGCCGGCGGCCAGGGCGGCGTCGGCCACCGCACCCATCAGGCCGACTTTTCCTCCGCCATATACGAGGGTTAGCCCCGACTTCGCGATCGCGGTCCCGCCGCGGATGGCCTCTTCCATGAACCTTGGGTCGGTCCCCGGAGACGAGCCGCAGAAGACGCAGATGCTGTTCACGAGGGGCCTCGGCGGGGCTGTGGCGAAAGGGCCGCTGCCATAGTCCGAATACCGCTGTGTGTCACGATGACTGGTGTTGGGGAAAATCCGCCGCTACAACTTGTAGCACGGCTCATCAGGGCGATTAGCCGGGCGCCGCTTCATGGGCGGCGTGGGACTTATTCTCTGTAGGTTGCGACGATATGGCGAGCGGCACGGTTAAGTGGTTCAACACGGCGAAGGGTTTTGGTTTCGTCCAACCCGACGACGGCGGTTCGGACGTTTTCATTCACATCTCGGCCCTCAATCAGGCCGGGCTGGACAGCCTCGATGAAGGCGACAAGGTCGACTACGAACTCGAGCAGGACCGTCGGTCCGGCAAGCTGGCGGCGACCCAGATCGTCGTGACGGAAAAGGGCGCGCCCCAACCCCGTCGCGCTGGCGGCGGCGGCGGCTTCGGCGGCGGTGACCGCGGCGGCTACGGCGATCGTGGCGGCGGCTACGGCGGCGGTGGCGGCTACGGCGGCGGCGGTCGTGACCGCGGCGGCTTCGGCGGCGGCGGCGGCGGCGATCGTCCGCGCGGCGTCGTGGCCGGCTCGGGCAGCGGCGAAGTGAAGTGGTTCAACCCCACCAAGGGCTTCGGCTTCATCAAGCCGGAAGGTGGCGGCCAGGACATCTTCGTCCACATCTCGGCGGTCGAACAAGCCGGCCTGTCCGGCCTGAACGAAGGCCAGCGGGTCAATTTCGACCTCGAACAGGATCGTCGCAGCGGCAAGACCTCGGCGACCAACCTGAAGGTCAGCGGCTAATATCGCTGAAGCGGGCCCGTCGCGCAGACGGGCCCGCGATCAGGCTGCGCTGAACCTGCCAGCCTTCAACGCGTTCAAATCGCTCACACCGAGGACGTCCTCGTGGAGCGTAACGGATGCGTATTCTCTTGAACCTTGCCGCTCTTGGCGCGGTCGCCCTTCCCGGCGCCGCGCTCGCGCAGGACCTTGTTCCCCCGTCCGATCCGGCCGCGACCACCGTGGCTCCCGTCGACGTCAGCCCGGTCCCGGCCCTGGCGCCCCTGCCGACAGTGCAGCCGACGGTCGACGCCCCACCGCCCGTCAGCGCCAAGCCGCCGCCGGCTCCGGTCGATGATGCGCTGGCGCCCACGCCGCCCACCGAGCGGACCACCCGGGCGCCGGTGATCGTCGCCAAGGAGGAGAAGGGCAACCTCGGCGGCACGGTCGGCATGATCGCCGGGGGCGTCGCCGGCGGCGCGGCCGGCGCAGCGGTCGGCGGCCCGGTCGGCAAGTTCGCCGGCAGCTTCCTTGGCAAGCGCGTCGTGGGCGGCATCTTCGGTGTCGGCAAGGACAAGACCCCCGAACTCACCGTCTCCGAGGCCCCATCGGCCGATGACGCCGGCGAGCCGGCTGTCGCCGCGCCCGCGACGGCGCCGCCGCTCAAGGCGCGGGTGGCGAACCGCTAGGGCGCAGGCTGGACCGGCGACAACCGCGCCCGGCCCCCACCCGGCAAGGCCGCCACATAGGGCCCGAACCGCGCATCCGGGCGCATATAGTCGGTCGACACATACTGCGCCCCCGAGGCGAAGGCCGCCGTCTGGCGGCTGGTGTCGTTGGCCCGCGCCTCGCGGGTGTCGGCGTCTGCGCGCGTACGCACGATGATCCCCGCCTTCACCGCAGCGGCGATCTGCGCCGCCTGTTCCTTGGGCTCGTTCAGGGTGATGTAGCCGGCGGCCGGCGAGCTCTCCTCGATGTTCACGAACGCCGCGCGGCCTTCCAGCACCTTGCGGGCGCCGCGATAGCGGGCGACCTGGTCCGGCGGGCAGTCCAGGGCGAACATCACCCGGCCGCGTGCGGCCTTCAGCGTCGGCCAGCCGCCGGCCGCCACCGCCTCGCGCAACGTGGCGGTGTTGCCCTGCACCTGGTCCGGCGTGATCAGCGCCGCCTCGGGGAAGGCCGCGCGGATCTCGGCGTCGATCTGGTCCATGGCCTTGGCGTCAAAGATCGGCGCCTTGACCGCCCCCGGGATCGGCAGG
>Ga0209026_1001522_pt1 | contig 10128 bp, 8 predicted proteins | sample AraplaCL_Col_mCL_FD_184262 | JGI IMG/M metagenome (GOLD analysis project Ga0209026, IMG submission 184262) | Arabidopsis root microbial communities from the University of North Carolina, USA - plate scrape CL_Col_mCL (SPAdes) (version 2) | ecosystem: Host-associated > Plants > Roots >... | reverse complement strand
GGATAAAAAATACCCTGGTGACAAATATTAAGCTTGGTTAAATAATAGTCGTCATAAACTTTGTCGAAAAACTTACCATAAAACATCACATTGCCGTAATATATCGCATTAACGTCATCTAACTCGCCCATTGCCGGGACAAATCCTTCCAGTATCTCATCATCAGCGCCCATAAAGTTTATCCATAGGCCGGCCGTGTGTTTAACAGCCTTGTTCATGGCATCGTATATATTAATATCGGGTTCGCTTAGCCAAAAATCAATAAGCGCTTCATTTTGGGCTATAATCTCAAGTGTATTATCGGTACTGTTCCCATCTATAATTACCAGTTCGGTATCATCGGTTTTATGCAGGCTATAATTTTTTAAAAGAGCCGGCAAAGTACTTTCGGCATTAAACGTAACGCACACTACCGATACCTTAGGCGCTTTAGCCCTTGTTTGCTTGGTCCTTTTACCGCCTTGCTTCATTGTTTATTTGGTTACCAGTTCTTTTGCCCTAACGCCAAAGGTTTGCTGAAATATCTGGTTTAGCTTGCTCAATTTGCCCTTCTTCCTGATGTAAAAGATAGAAGATCGATATTTAAACATCAGCGAGGCCAGATCAAGGGAAATATACGACCTGAGACGCTTGGTAAACGCGATATAAAATTGATTAATTAACTGCGGTTGTTTATTTTTAGCAAAGCCTGCGCAATGCCCCAGCCATTTGTATTGGCGTTCAATTTTAGATACCGACGAGAATTTATAATTATCTGCTTCGCGTTGTAAGCCCAGCATATTGGTATCGCTTTTATCATGCTGGCGATATTTCACCAGGCATTGCGGTATAAAATCAATAGTGCCCAGGTTGGTGGCTACATAAGCCAGCCACCAATCATGAAAATAATCTTGTTTAAGCGGAAGTGCATCATCCAGCAGGCTCCGCTTCATTAAAATGGCATGGCCTGATACACAATTAAAAAACAGGAATACTAACGGATCGCCGCCGCGATAAAAGTTCATCACATCGGATATTTTCCGGTTCATACTTGTGCCATCCTCGTGCATAAACTCCGAGTCGTGGTAAACAAAAACATTGTCCTTTATCGCCTCGACCTGCAGGGCAATCTTCTCGGGGTGCCATATATCATCCTGGTCGCATAAGGCAATCAATTCGCCGGTGCATAAACCTGCCGCGCGCTCAAAATTCCTGACAAATCCTAAATTTTGTTCGTTTTTATGGAGTTTAAAATGCGGGTACCGGGCGGCGTAATCCGTCAATATACCAAAGGTATTGTCCTTCGAACCATCGTCAACCACAATAATCTCGATATTGGTGTAGGTTTGGCCAACCAGCGAATCAAGTTGCTCTGCCAGGTAGGCCGCGCCGTTATAAGTACATAATGCTATTGATACAAGGGGCTTATTCATGGCTTTATGCTTATAATTTAATGCGTATAAGTTGCTTGCCTTTTACAGAGTTCCTGATAAAGCTGATCACTTTAAAAATACTAAACCGCTGCGGGCTTTGCTGTAACATGTTTTTAATACGCTGTTTGCATTGTTTGACTGCAGTTTGATCAGCAAACAATGCAGTATAACTGCTCCATATCCAAAACTGGCCGGCCAATAATTTGGGGATCAGATCGATAACCGTTATCTGGATATACCAGCCCAATAAGGCCAACCCATCCAGGTGCAGGGCATGCATATAAAACCTGTTTCGATAGTAAATGCTTTTAACCCACTTGGCCGTTTTATAATTTTTTGTACTGGCCGATACCTGGTGACGGCAAACCGAGCTATGCTCGTAATAACATTTCCAGCCAAGTCGCCAGGCGCGCAGACTAAGCTCCATGTCTTCGCAGTAAAAAGGCGAAAATAGTTCAAAGAACCCGCCAATAGCTTTAAGTTTGGCAGCATCAACCAAAGCGTTGGCGCCTGATAGGTAAAAGGTATATAAAATATCGTCGGGGGTGTCGGTGTAATAGAAAAAGGCTGTTTTAAGCTTTAAGCCGTTAAATTTAGGCAGGCGGGCAGCATCTTGAATTCGGCCGCCCTCCATATCAATAATGCGGCCCATTACGCCAAAGGTATCGGGCATATCAAAATACTTCCATTGGCTATCGAAATAGTTGGGTGTAAGCTTTACATCCGAATTGAGCAACAAGATCAAATCGCACTGCGCCGCCGCTATACCCTGGTTACATGAATATGAAAAACCGCTGTTTTTACCATTAACGAGTAGTTTAATATCCGGATAAGTCGACCTGATATAACTTACCGACTCATCAGTTGATCCATCATCAACCACAATAACTTCATAGGCAACACCGGCATTTTTTATGGCCTCGAAAGTAAATGGCAGGTATTGCTCCAGCAATTGGCGACCATTATAATTGGGTATTACTACCGATACGCTTTTTTTATTATTCACCGGCAGCTATTTAACAAGTTTATAATTGCGGTATTCGCTTACACGCCAGCCGGTCCAGTCTTCAATTTTTTGCAAAACTTTGCGCCGTGGCGACATTTTTTTATCCAACTCTTTCAGGTCGAGATTCAGGTTCCAGTTTATTGCCGCCACTCGTTGTTGCATCACTGCCGGGTGCGTGCCGGTAAAATGCACCAGGCGGTCGGGGTTTTTATGGCTATAGTCAAACTCAAAAGTATCGGGCAAATTTTCATCCATCCAGGCATCGTCATGGTAAAACCGGTTAAAATTACGCAGTTTATTGGTAAGGCCCGACGGTGGTTTTACCCAACCGTAATGATATATGTAGGCATCAATCAGTTTTGCGTTTATTTTGCGTCCTTCCCACCTAAAGCCCTGAGCATCCCGGTATGAATGCACCGCAGAATTGTTACGTACAATGCGTATCTCACGCCGGTACCAACGCCTCGAATGGCCGTAATAATCGTATGATCCATAAAAATGCAGGTATTTAAACAACAGCCCTTCAATTTTGGGGTTGAGTAAATTATCCTCCATCTCTTTTTTAATTAACGGCAGATAATTTTCGTGCACGCATTCATCGCCTTGTATGTAAAAGGCCCAATCTGCATCGGCCGATATAGCGCGAAAGGCTTTATCCGTTTCGGCGGCAAATACCGCACCACCATCCCGCAGGGTTTCGTCCCAAACACTATCAATGATCCTGATCTTTGGCGAACCAATATTTTTGATCAACTCGCCGGTTTCGTCATCGCCATTACCTAACGCCACCACAAATTCATCGCAAATGGGCAGTATCGACGTGATAGCCTCAACAATGGGGTAATCATTTTTTACTGCATTCCTGATAAACGTAAAGCCTGCTACTTTCATTAATAGTGGGTATTGAACAGTTGATAGTGCAAATTTATTAAAATAGTTGGTGGTTCATGGTTAATGGCTCATTGTTCATGGTTCATGGTAACTTAACACCCTGCATAATGACTAACGCTTAATGACTATTGACGAATGCCCAATGACTACTGACGAATGTCCAATGACTACTGACGAATGCCCAATGACTATTGACGAATGCCCAATGACTACTGACTAATGCCCAATGACTATTGACTAATGCCCAATGACTATTGACTAATGCCCAATGACTAATAATATAAAACCTATATTTGTTAATTATGTCTGTAAAGCCGGGCCATATTATCCCAACCATCGAAGATTTCAGGACTGTTGCTCGTGCATTGACCTTGGTTGAGAACGATCTGCCCGGTGCCGACGCGTTGTTAAAAAGCCTGAAATTTGAAAAGGCGCCGCCGGTTATCGGCATTACCGGGCCGCCGGGAGCGGGTAAAAGTACACTGGTAAATGAGTTGACCGAATTGCTGGTAAAAGATGGCAAAACGGTAGCCATTTTGGCTATCGACCCCACATCGCCATTCAATTTTGGTTCGCTGTTGGGCGATAGGATACGGATGGCGAGCCATTTTAATCATCCGGGCGTTTTTATAAGGTCATTGGCCACACGCGGGTCATTAGGTGGCCTGTCGGCAAAAACCATCGAAATGGCGGATGTGTTGCGGGCCTCGGGGTTTGACCACATTATTATTGAAACCGTGGGCGTTGGGCAATCGGAAATTGAAATTGCCGGTCTGGCCGATATCACCCTGGTAGTGCTGGTGCCCGAAGGGGGCGATGAGATACAAAATATCAAATCGGGCTTAATGGAGATAGCCGATGCATTTATCATCAACAAAGCTGACAGAGCCGACGCCGAGCTATTTGCCAATAACCTGCAGAAGATCATTCATCAAAAAAATGAAGATCACATCCCTGTTTTTTTGACAACGGCTTCACAACAAAAGGGTATTAAAGACGTTGCCGACTTCATTTTGTCAAAACCTGACCTAAAAAGTAAACGAAAAGAGTTGCTACTGACTGAAAAAGCTTACAAAATCATCCAGCAGCACCGCATGGCAGACGTCGACAAAAAAAAGCTCCAGCAAAATATTGCTGAAGCTTTAGTTAACGAAAGGTTTAATCTATATCAATTTATAGAAGCCTATAAAAAGTGACCGACCATCGGTTACGAATTCATGATTTCCTCAATTTCATCAGCTTCAACCGGTATATCAGCCATCAAATCAATATTGCCGCTCTTGGTTATCAATATATTGTTTTCCAAACGGATGCCCAGTCCCTCGGCCGGGATGTAAATACCGGGTTCGCAGGTTAAGATATTACCAACCTCAAATGGCTTATAACGGCTGGCAAAATCATGCACATCTAAACCTAAATGGTGCGACGTGCCATGCATAAAGTATTTTTTGTAAGCCGGCATTTTGGGGTCCTGCTTGTCTACATCATGTTGGGTTAACAAACCAAGACTTATCAGCTCAGCTGTCATGATCTTGCCTACTTCGTCATGGTAATCGTTCCATACGGCGCCTTCAACGAGCAGTTTTGTAGCTTCGCGCATTACATGCAGTACCGATTTGTACACCTGGCGCTGGCGCGTTGTGAAGCGGCCGCTTACAGGTATAGAGCGGGTCATGTCGGCATTATAATTAGCATACTCGGCGCCAAAATCCATCAGCACAACTTCGCCGTCTTTACAGACCTGGTTATTCTCAACATAATGCAACACTATCGCGTTCTTACCCGAACCAATAATAGGATTATAAGCGTGGCCGGTAGCGCGTTGCCTCACAAACTCATGAATAACCTCGGCTTCTATTTCATACTCTGTAACGCCGGGCTTAGTAAATTTAAGTACCCGTTTAAACGCATCGCGGGTTATCTCGCAAGCTTTACGGGTTAGTGCTATCTCGGTAGCCGATTTTACAACCCTCAGATCGCGCATTATTGGCGCCGAGCGGAGGTATTGGTGCAGCGGATATTTAGTGCGCAGGGTTTCAAGCATCCTGATATCACGATACGGAACCGTGTGCAGATAACGGTCGTTTTCGTTTGTATTGATATAGATATTTTCGGCGTAGTTAATTATACTGTGCAAAATGTTGTCAAAATCGCTCAGCCAGTAAATATTGTCGATGCCTGATGTTTGTTTTGCCTCCTCTTTAGTATACTTATGTCCTTCCCAAACAGCAATATGCTCGTTGGTTTGTCTTAAAAAAAGTACTTCCCTGTATAAAGGATTAGGACACTCGGGGAACAAAACCAGTATGCTTTGCTCCTGATCAATGCCTGTAAGATAAAAAAAATCGGGGTTTTGTTTAAATAAAAACGACTGATCGCCGCTGCGCGGGTATTCGTCATTTGAATAGAAAATAGCTACAGAAGAAGATTTAATGCGCGAAACGAAATTTTTTCTATTATTGATAAATAAATCGTTATTTATTGGATCATATTTCATATTTCATCAAACTTTTTGATATTTTAGTAATGTTGGCTGTATAAAAATTTATACAACAATTATATTTTTGGAACAGTATTTGGTTATCGTTTCAAACATAATTACTATTTTTGGAAAAAAATCACAATTAAAAATTGTTTAATCTTAAAACTATGAACTATTCTACATTAAAAAAGACACTCGCTCTTTCTTTTGTTTCTTTAATGGCAGTTGGTGCAGCAAATGCCCAAATGGCAGATACGGCAAAGTCGGCGATGACAACTACCCCCAAATTGTTTGGCGGTAGCAAACAGTACAATACCTGGAGTATTGGTTTAAATGTTGGCGCAACATCACAGGCACTGGCCACTGGTGGTTACAACGATTTCAACGGTTCACCTAAAATATCTTACGGTTTCGGCCTTTCGATAAAAGATGAATTGGTACACAGCTTCGGCTTACAGTTTGACCTGAACGTTGGTAACGTAAAAGGTCAATCAAGCACCAGCAGACCATTCGTTACTGATCCTTACGGTCAACGTTGGTCTTCTTATAGCACTAACTACAATCAGGAAGCTATCAGCGGCGTTTTCAACTTTGCAAGTGTTGATTACCTGCGTCGTAAAAATGCAGTTAACTTCTTTGTAAGCGCTGGTTTAGGTTTAGTTAACTACAAACCTACTGTTTATGGCTGGACCACTACTCCGCAAGCAACTTATGACCACACTGTTCATGAATTAGTTGTTCCGGTAGGTGTAGGTGTTAAATTCCGTTTAACCGATATGATCGCGCTTAAATTAGGTTACACCGAAAACTTTGTTGACGGCGATAACTTTGACGGTGTTGATTACAACTATCCAACTAAAGACCGTTATTCATACGGTTACGCAGGTGTTGACTTCACTTTAGGTTCAAAATCAAAACCAAACTTAGAGTGGGCTAACCCAATTGCTATCATGTATGATGAATTATATGACGAAGCTTTACGTCAGGAAGTTGCTGCTTTGAAAGGCCGTGTTGGCAAAGTAGAAGATGCTGTTAGAGACCTGAAAAAAGATTCTGACGGTGACGGTGTTTCTGATCAGTTTGACAAATGCCCTGGAACTCCTGCAGGTACTGTAGTTGACGGTTCTGGCTGCCCTATCGTGTTCCCTAAACCAATTGATACTTCATTATTCATGAGGAAACCAGTTGCTGGTGCTGCTGCTCCTTACGGTAACATCCAATTTGAATTTGATAGCTCAGTATTGAAAACATCTTCTTACCCAGTTTTAGATGCTACTTCTGCTGATTTACGTTCAACTGGTGCAACCGTTACTTTAGCAGGTTATGCTTCATCTGAAGGTACTGCTGCTCACAACATGAAATTATCTAAAGACCGTGCTAACTCAGTAAAAACTTACTTGGTTAACTCTGGTGTTGAAGCTAAAAAATTGAAAGTTAAAGCTTACGGTGAAACTCACCCGGTAGCTGACAATTCAACTGAAGAAGGTCGTATCTTGAACCGTCGTGTTGAATTCCACAAATAATCTTAATCGGTAAAAATATTTACCTGAAGGCTCTCCGACATTTCGGGGAGCCTTCTTTTTTTTAATGTAAATCAAAATCCAGACAAGACCGTCATTGCTTTTCGCTTTAGTCTTTCTGCTTTTGGCTTTTATATATTAGCTTTGTGACATGTATTTCTTTAGAAAAAAAGATCCGAACAGACCGGTTAACTTTAACCTCAAGGTGATGCATGCTATTAATGCTATAGCTATAACGATGTTTTTGTTAGGCATTATCTGGAAATTAATTGATTGGTTTATTTTAAAACGATGAAGAAAGTAGTTATAACAAATGATGCTCCGGCCCCTATAGGCCCTTACAACCAGGCTATCATAGCCGGCAATTTTATTTTTGTTTCGGGCCAGATACCGGCCCACCCTTTCACCGGCGAAGTAATTACTGATGACATTACCGTAGCTACCAACCTGGTTATGGAAAACATTGGCGCAATTTTGCACCAGGCCGGTGCCGATTACAGCAACATTGTTAAGACTACTATATTTTTAACTGACATGGCCAGCTTTGCCGCGGTAAACGAGGTTTACGGTTCATACTTTACCGATAAGTTTCCTGCGCGCGAAACCGTAGCTGTAGCCGGTTTACCCAAAGGTGTACACGTTGAAATTTCTGTTATAGCAGTAAAATCCTGATAATAAAGTTGAGCGGTCAGCCATTACAAACGCCTGTTGAATATTTAAAAGGTGTTGGCGTTGCCAGGGCCGATGTTCTGAAAAAAGAACTGGCCCTTTTTACGTTTACCGACCTGCTAAACTACTTCCCTTACAAACATATTGACCGTACCCGGTTTTACAAGATCAGGGATATACAACCTGATCTGCCCCACGTGCAGGTTATAGCCCGGTTGTTAAGCAAAGAACTGCTTGGCGAAAAACACACCAGGCGCCTCGTTGCCCAGGTGCAGGATGATACGGGCATCATGGAACTGGTATGGTTCCAGGGTATTCGATGGATAGAAAAAAGCCTTATACCCGGTAAAGCCTATATCTTGTTTGGTAAGCCCGGTTTGTTTAACGGTAAGGCGCAAATGTCGCACCCCGAAATGGAGCTATACTCGGCCGAGGCGTTGCAGCGCAAGGGCAATGTAGCATTGCAACCCGCCTACAACTCTACCGAAAAACTAAAACAATTTGCATTAGACAGCAAGGGCATTCAAAAACTCGTGGCAACATTGATTGAAAAGCATGCCCACGAAATTGAAGAAAATCTGCCGCTATATATCCTGCAGCAATTTAAACTGGTTGGCAGGCAGAATGCCTACCGTAATATACACTTCCCGCCTGATGCCAACGCGCTTAATGAGGCCCGTTATCGACTAAAGTTTGAAGAATTGTTCTTTCTGCAATTAAAATTATTGAAGAATAAATTACTGCATACCCAAAAATTCAAAGGCAATATATTTCAAAGCGTTGGGCATTATTTTAATGATTTTTATCATAACAAGCTCCCTTTTGAACTTACGGCACCACAAAAGCGGGTATTAAAAGAGATACGGCAGGATACCCAACGCGGCGTACAAATGAACCGCCTTTTGCAAGGCGACGTGGGTAGCGGCAAAACCGTTGTTGCCTTAATGAGCATGCTTATAGCCGTTGATAACGGTTTTCAGGCCTGCATTATGGCCCCCACCGAGATATTGGCAGCCCAACATTATCAAACCATTAAAAGCCTGTTGGGCGAAAATTTTATCGAATTTGCGTTATTAACCGGCTCAACCCCTAAGCGCGACCGCAAAATAATCCACCAAAAACTGGAAAACGGCGAACTTAAAATATTGATAGGCACCCATGCGCTTATTGAAGATAAAGTACAATACCAAAACCTGGGCTTTGTGGTGATTGACGAACAGCACCGTTTTGGTGTTGAACAACGCTCAAAGCTTTGGCAAAAAAATACCATACCGCCGCATGTACTGGTGATGACAGCAACCCCTATTCCGCGCACCCTGGCCATGACCTTATATGGCGATCTGGATGTATCCGTTATTGACCAGTTGCCCGCAGGGCGTAAGCCTATCAAAACAGTTCATTTTTATGAATCGGGCAGGTTGCGGATGTTTGGCTTTATGAAGGAGGAAATTGCCAAGGGTAGGCAGGTGTATATTGTTTATCCGCTGGTGAAGGAAAGCGAAAAGCTCGACCTCAAAAACGTTATTGACGGGTTTGAAATAATATCAAGAGAGTTTCCGCTGCCGCAATACCGCATCAGCATTGTTTATGGCAAAATACCGCCCGCCGAAAAGGAATTTGAAATGCAGCGCTTTGTAAAAGGCGAAACGCAGATCATGGTAGCCACAACAGTTATCGAGGTTGGGGTAAATGTGCCCAATGCATCAGTAATGATCATTGAAAATGCCGAACGGTTTGGCCTGTCACAATTGCACCAGTTGCGTGGCCGCGTAGGGCGTGGCGCCGAGCAATCATATTGTATCCTCATGTCGTCAGACAAAATAAGTAACGACGGGCGCACCCGCCTAAATACCATGGTTAAAACCAATAACGGTTTTGAGATTGCCGAGATTGACTTGCAGCTACGCGGCCCGGGCAATATTGAAGGCACCCAGCAAAGCGGCCTGCTCGATATGAAAGTTGCCGACCTCACCACCGACCAGGAACTATTGATCAAAGCACGCAAATGCGTAGAGCATATTTTTGAAAAAGACCCGCAACTGGCCCTACCCGAAAATCAATTACTAAATCGCGCTTTTCAGACAAAAGGTGGCGGGTTGACATGGGATAAGATATCCTGATAAAAAAAACGCTTCTTTATAAGCTGGA
>Ga0209026_1001520_pt1 | contig 10134 bp, 4 predicted proteins | sample AraplaCL_Col_mCL_FD_184262 | JGI IMG/M metagenome (GOLD analysis project Ga0209026, IMG submission 184262) | Arabidopsis root microbial communities from the University of North Carolina, USA - plate scrape CL_Col_mCL (SPAdes) (version 2) | ecosystem: Host-associated > Plants > Roots >... | reverse complement strand
CGAATCCCGACTCGTAGGCGATTTCTTTGATCAGCATATCCGAATCGGCCAACAAATGTTTCGCGTTGTTGATGAGGTGCTCAGCGATCAACTCTGCCAGCCGTTTACCGGTTACAGCCCGAGTGACCGTATTTAGTTTTCGAATATCTACGCCCAATTTAGCAGCATAAAAACCCGACTTACGGTATTGCACGGCATGCTCAGTGATAAGCGCCTGTAACTGGCTATATAAAGCACTACCCTTAGTCGCTGCCGGCTCGGGTGGTGCAGCCGCTATAACATTTGCAAGATGGAACAACGGGATAGAGATATAATGTTGCAAGACCGGTGTAGCGCTCTGTAATTGCTGTTCCCGTAAAAGTGTGAGCGTAACAATTTTTGGAAATTGATCCGTAATCCGATCTATTGCGGCTAAATAGTTGTTCCTCTGCACGAAAATGAGAATTGGAGTTTGTGAAAGGCCAGCACGAGCCGATCATCGATAAAACACTTTTTTATGAGGTTCAGGATTTTTTGAACAGAAATAAGCGTCCCATTTCGCCAAAAGGAACATCTGTTGATATGTTGCCATTTCGTGGGTTTTTGCAATGTCCAACCTGTCACCGTTTACTAACCGGCAGCGGCTCAAAAGGTCGTTCTGACCGTTACTATTATTATCACTGTTCAAGCAACGTCTGTAAGGCACGCTTTCGGGCAATTGATGTAAACGGGTATTTTGAAAATGAGCTTTTGCGTTACAAATTGCTGCCTGGTGCGGGAGAGTTATTTAAGATGGTTGTCATGGATCAATATCGCAGCAACCATCGGGAAGAGTTGGATAGCCGTGCGGAAATCGCAAAAAAAATAGAAGAGTTTGAATCGATGTTGTCCAATGCGAGGCGGAAACTGATGAAGGATCAAATTGACGATCAGGATTTTGCCATCACAAAAAAGGAGTGTAATGAAGAACTTAAAAAGCTGGAAGACAGACTAAACGAATTACCGGCTAAGTCACAAAACTCAAAAACAATAGAAAGTCTGCTCGATATCGTCATCGAACGTTACGTAAACATCGATGAGCGCTATGAAAACGCAGATATTGAAGAAAAACGAACGATCATTGGTTCTATGTATCCCGAAAAAATAGATTTTCTTGGAAACGAACATCGAACCGCTCGGATGAGTGAATCACTCCAACTTATCTTACAGATTAACAGCAAGTTACAAGCAATAAAAAAGGGGGAAAGTTCGTTAAAATTGAACCTTTCCCCTCACGTAGACCTTAGGGGAAGTATCACTGAAAAATTCTTACCTGATTTGAGAAGATTAGCATGGTCATTAAAGCCGGCAGAAACTATAAAAAGGCAATTTTAGCTAAAAAGTTAACTCGTGACCTTATATGGCGACTAATAGGTTTTCAAAAATATAAATACCTGTATTATAACGCATTGTTGAAATGGTCACCGTCCTGTCCATTCTCGGTGACCTATTGCGAATTAATAAAAAAACAGGTCACCGGATTTTCTGCAACGAATTGATTTTAAATTAGTTAATCGGGTTTTATCGTCTCCAGATGACTTTAAAATCCAACAATTAATCTTATTAAGTAAATTAATTATTAGTGTATGAAAAGCACTCAAAGATTCTCAGTTTTAATCTGGACTGACAAAAGAAAAGAAGATTCACAAGGCAATGTGCCTCTATACGCCAGGATCACCTATTTGGGCAAGTGTGCCGAAATCTCGATTGGTAGAAAAATAGATCCTAAAAAATGGGATGCTGAATTTGGTTATGTAAGAGGTGCTGGCCAGGATGTCAAAGACCTCAACAGTCGCTTAATACAAGTTAGTAACGATATCTACACGCCGCCTACTTATGATCTTAACCGCTTTGAAGACTTCATCACAGCAGAAATGATTAAAGCCCGTTACTCCTGAGATGGGCAAGCTCGTAAAATGTTATTAGAAGTGTTTTATGAGCATAACAAGCAGATGTCGGATCTTGTAGGGAAAGATATTGTTAAAGGTACTCTGACTAAATATGATCACAATTAGGTGATGGGGCATCTGTTGATAAAGTAATTTTACATTTTGGAGGGATAATAGACTAACTGATTTTTGAATTGGCCGCAATTTTTAGCCAATTGAACATTTAGTACTCTATTTTATAACTTTTGTACCCCAGCCTTCATATTCGTACGCCATAATTTTATCCCCGAAATCAATTAACCTAAAACGGTCTTTAAAAATTGTATACAAATTTTGCCTGTTAAAATCAGCTTGAAGTGATTTTAGCGGTGTTTGATTTGTAGGCTATTATTCCGCTTTTTAAAAAGGTAAAAACATAATTAAATAAATACAACCTATTATTCATGGTACATCCATCAGCAATGTTTAAATCTACGCGGTCAAAAATATTGACAACAATCTTTCTACTTTTAATCGCAACCTTTTCAGTTACACGGGCATCCGTTTTATCTTATAAAAGGGATGCAAATGGTATTTTATTTAAGTTAGACAAAGGGCTGATGAAGGTTACCATTTGCGCGGGCGACATTATTCAGGTAAAATACACTGTTTCCGATAGCTTTGTTACCAAGCCCTCGCTTATCGTAAACGCAAAATGGAAATTGCAACCTTTCAAGGTTTCAGAAAACCAAAATGAGGTTACTATTATAACCAACAGATTAAAAATCATAGTAAATAAAGCAACAAACAATATTAGTTATGAAGACCATTTAGGTAAAAAGATTACTTCGGAAGATGGTAAAGCCCTTACCCCGGCTACTATTGCCGGCATAAATACTTACAATATAAGTACACAGTTTAATTCGCCTAAAGATGAAGCGCTTTTCGGGCTTGGTTGCCATCCGGTAGATAGCGGAGCTATCAATTACAAAGGCCGTAATCAGGATTTAGCTATAAAATATCTTACCGGCGCTATTCCTGTATTGTTGTCTACAAAAGGGTATGGTTTGATGTGGGATAATTATTCGGCGTCAAATTTTTATGGGGCCGAAGCGGGTAACACCAAATTCAAATACGTATCTGAAAGTGGAAGGCAGGTTGATTATTACTTTTTTTACGGTCCCGGCTTCGACCAGATCATTGACCTTTACCGTACCGCTACCGGGCGTGCGCCCATGTTTGCTAAATGGACCTTTGGATTATTTCAATCGCAAGACAGGTACATGAGCCAGGATGAAATACTTTCGGTAAAGGATAACTACCGGAATAACCATATCCCTGTGGATGCTATTGTACAGGATTGGTATTACTGGGACCCTTTTCCAATCGGATCGCATATAATGAATCCGGCCCGTTATCCTGATCCGGGTAAAATGGTTAATGAACTGCATAAGAGTAATATTCATGGCATGATATCTATTTGGCCACTGTTTGGAAGTGGCACCAGAGACTTTGACATCATGAAAAATGCAGGCGGGTTAACCAATATTACCTGGGATAATGTAGTAACGCACACTTTTGATAACTATTACGATGCACACAATCCCAAAGCGCGAAAGTTATACTGGGAAATGGCACGTGACAGCTTGATTAAAAGATACGGGTGGGATGCGTGGTGGGTTGACCAATGCGAACCTGACAATGGAGCACTTTTAGACGAGCGCCGTAAAAGTGATTTTTGGATTGGAAAAGGGATCGACTACTTTAATACCTATTCTTTACAGCATTCTACAGGTATATATGAGGGCTGGCGCCGGGATATCCCTCAAAAAAGGGCGTTCTTTTTACTCAGACAGTCTTTTGCAGGGGAACAGCGAAATGCGGGCGCCCTTTGGTCATCTGATATCTCTTGTACTTTTGACGACTTTAAAAGACAGGTGCCGCAGGGTATTAATGCATGCGTATCGGGTATTCCGTACTGGACATCTGACATAGGCGGATACCATTATAACTGGAAAGCGCCTGATTGGTCGAAACCTGAATTCAGAGAGTTATTTACCCGTTGGTTCCAGTTTGGTACATTTTGCCCTATTATGCGCATTCACGGAAAAGGAGAGCGGGCAATTTTTTCAAAAAACTGGGACGAAGATACCCGGGCAATTCTAATCAAGTTTGACAAACTTCGCTATCGTCTGTTGCCTTATATATATTCGCTTGCGGCAAAAACAACCTTGCAAAATTATACCATGATGAGGTCGCTTGCATTTGATTTTCAGGATGATGCAAATGTGTATAATATACCTGATCAGTATATGTTTGGCCCCGCGTTTTTGGTAAATCCGGTTACAGGTAAAGGCCAAAATATAAGGCAGGTATATTTGCCTGGTTCTGGTTGGTGGTATGATTTCTGGACTGGCGAAAAACTGCCGGGTGGTAAAACTATTGCCGCCGCATCTCCAATAAACCTTATGCCTTTGTATGTACGTGCCGGCTCTATTATACCTATGGGCCCTGATGTTGAGTACGCAACCCAAAAAACCAAGAAGCCTATCGAGTTGCGCATATACCCGGGTGCCAATGGTAGCTTTACTTTTTATGAAGACGAGAATGATAATTATAATTACGAAAGAGGCAAATATTCAACATTTACGTTAGCTTGGAATGACAAGCTAAGGCAGCTAAGTATTTCACATATAAAAGGGAGTTTTCAGGGTATGTTAAAAAGCCACACTTTTAATATCGTTGTAGTTGGCGCAAATAAAGGTTCAGGGCCGGTGTTTTCTGGTAGCGTTAATAGCACCGTTGTTTACACTGGCAAACCCATGGTTTTGAAGATAAAATAATCGGGTTTGTTAAAAGAAAAATTGATCGCTGCACAATTTGTAGTTTACTATCGAAATAAATAATTAATAAAGAAATGTGCGCACGGCCAATGCCGGCGCATTTTTTTATTTACATTTCAGACAACTGGCTACATAAAGCTATACTACATCCGTTGTTAAAACTCAAATTGTTTTTGTGTGCTTCATTTTTGTTATCTTTAGGTTAGCGGCTTTTAACTTAATCCGGTGTGATTTTGGGTTCTAAATAATAAGTTGATGCGTGTCAAATTTTATTTTCTGTTTGTAATAATTTTTGTTTGTGCCAATGCTTTTAGCCAAAGCAGCCAATATAGTTTTTCGCACCTTGACATAGTCGATGGTTTATCGCACAACCAGGTTAACACTACATTTAAAGATGCCGAAGGTTTTATGTGGTTTGGTACCGCATCGGGGCTTAACCGGTTTGATGGCTATGTTTTTAAGGTGTTTAAGCATGACAGCGATAATAAAAATTCTATCAATGATGATTTTATAGCCAAAATTTTCGAGGGGCCTTATAAAAAGATATGGGTATATACCAGAAAAGGATACTGTATTTACGATCCGGAAACGGAACTGTTTGATTCGGATATACCGTCGGCGCTGCGCGCATTAAAACTTCCCGGTAATCTTAATATCTCCAAAATACTGCCAATACCCAATGGGATTTTTTTGTTTTTGACTACAGATTCTGGTATTTACAGTTACAGTACCCTAAGCAAGCAAACCAAAAGGTATTATCACAGTGCTCATTCGGTACCAGCATTGTATAAGGGCGCAATTGCGGATATTACCCTTGACACAAAAGATAATGTATGGATTATTTACAATGACGGCGTAGTAGAGCGGTTTGGACCTCAACTTACAAAGATCAACTATCATACTGATGTTTTTAAAAAGGCACTAAATAGCGAAAACGATCACTACGCTTTAACAGTTGATCGTGATAATGATTTGTGGTTTTACGGTATTTATGCCGATAGGGGTATATATTATTACAGTCCGTCAAACGGCGTTTTTCGGCATATTGATAAGGAGTCTGCAAACGCAAAATTGAAGTCAAGTTTAATCACCAATGTTGTCGAAGCCGATGATGGCCGTATTTGGGTTTCTACCGATCATGGTGGCATAAATATATTAGATAAAAAATACTTTAACATAATTTATCTGCTTAATCGCGAAGACGATGTAAAATCGTTGAGGCAAAATTCGGTAACACTCTACAAGGATAACTTGGGTATCATGTGGGCAGCTACCTATAAAAAGGGCATAAGTTATTATCATAAAAACATTATAAGGTTTCCGCTATACAGACATTTTGCCTCAGATCCTGCAAGTTTAAGTTTTAATGATGTTGATAAGTTTGTGGAAGATAAGGCCGGGAATTTGTGGATTGGAACCAACGGAGGGGGCTTAATTTATTTTAATCGGCAAACCGGAAGGTTTACACAATATAAGCATGACCCCGGAAATCCAAATAGCCTGGCCAACGATATTATTGTTACGTTGTTTATAGACCACGATCAAAAATTATGGATAGGTACTTATTTTGGAGGGTTGGATTGCTTTGATGGAAAGGTATTTACACACAATAGGCACGATGATAAAGTAGCAAGTAGTATTGCCGACGACCGGGTATGGAGCATTCTGGAAGATTCTTCAAATCGTTTATGGATAGGAACATTTTCGGGTGGCCTTGAAATTTTAGATCGCTCAAAAAAAATATTCTATCACCCATTTAAACAAACCGATATCAGAAACGCAATGATCTCCTCAATTTTTGAGGATAAGCAAGGCAATTTATGGATAGGTGGGTATTTAGGTATTGATGTTATATTAAAAAACGGCAAAGGGGTATTACATTATACATCTAATGGAAGCGCGGCAAACGGTTTAATAGACAATAATATAAGTAGCATTAACCAGGACAGCCACGGACTGATGTGGATTGCTACATCCAGTGGGGTGAGTATTTATAACTCAAAAACAAACGCTTTTGTGTCTTTAACAAAAAAAAGCGGACTTCCGGCTAATTCAATATTGAATACGCTGGAAGACAGCAAAGGGATGATGTGGTTAAGCACCTCAAATGGGCTGAGCAGGGTAAGTTTAACGCAAACGGGAAACGGTTTTAAATTTCATTTTGAAAACTTTGACGAAATGGACGGTTTGCAAGGCCGCGAATTTAATTTTAACGCGGCTTTAAAAACACGTAGCGGCGAGTTAATATTTGGAGGCGGAGATGGATTTAATATTTTTAACCCGGAAAAAATTGACGCTGTTGTAAATAAACCAAAATTAATTTTTACCGACTTCCAGCTTTTCAATAAAAGCATATCAGCCAATGAAGCTATTAATGGTCATGTAGTGCTGTCAAAATCAATTTCATCAACCCGCGACATTGTACTTGATCATAACGAAAATGTGTTTTCTGTTGAATTTGCTGCCCTTGATTTTTTTAATCCCGGTAACGTGAAATACCAATATATGCTGGAAGGCTTTGATAAGGGGTGGGTAAATGCGGATGAAAGAACGCGGAAAGCAAGTTATACAAACCTGGATCGGGGCGATTATATATTCAAAGTCAGGGCATCTAACCCTGATGGGGAGTGGAACCCGGATTACATTTCGTTGAGAATTAAAATACTGCCCCCATTTTGGGAGACAACTTTTGCCTTTATTGTTTACTTATCATTATTTATTGTTGCATTGTTGTTTATACGGCATAGGGGCGTTCAAAAAATAAAAAGACAATTTGCCGAAGAAAAGGAAAAACAAGAAACAAAATTGATGATCGAACAAGAGCGGCAGGAGGTTAGGCGTATGCAAGAGTTAGATCAGCTAAAAACCAAATTTTTAACAAATGTAAGTCATGAGTTCAGAACGCCGTTATCGTTAATTATTGCACCTGTTAATAAAATGCTTGCCCAGGCCGATCAGGAGGAGCAACAACAACTTAACATGATCAAAAAAAACGCCAGGCGATTATTAAATCTTGTAAATCAACTGCTGGACTTTCGTAAAATGGAGGTCCAGGAGCTAAAATTGCATAATAAGCCAGGAGACATTGTTAAGTTTATTAGCGAGATAAGTCTTTCGTTTACAGATATTTCGGAAGAAAAAGAGATAGATTTTATATTTGACACCACGGTAGACTGCCTGTATACCACCTTTGATCACGATAAGATAGAGAGAATACTGTTTAACTTAATATCAAACGCCTTTAAATTTACTCCGGCTGGTGGACACGTGAGTGTATTGCTCAATAAAGACGCCGAATCTGCTGATAACGTAACGCTCGAAATTAAAGTGATAGATACTGGCATCGGTATTCCGCCCGAAAAACAAAATAAAATTTTTGATCGGTTTTTTCAGCACGATATACCGGATTCGATGATTAACCAGGGCAGCGGCATTGGCCTTGCCATTACCCGTGAATTTGTGAAAATGCATGGCGGGACAATTGATGTTGAAAGTGAGCCCGACCATGGTAGTTGTTTTATAGTTAAACTTCCGCTTGTTGTTTATCACTGGGCGGATGCAGAGCTATTATCTGCCGATAAGACGGATAACGAAGATTTGGATGAGGTTGATCAAAAACCAAGCAAATCAGTATCAAAACAACAACCAACCGGTAAAAAGCCGGTGGTTCTGTTGGTTGAAGATAATGATGATTTTCGCTTTTATCTGAAGGATAATTTAAAGGGGACGTTTTTTTTAATCGAGGCATCAAATGGAAGAGAAGGTTGGCAGAAAGCTCTGTCCATGCATCCGGATATTATTGTAAGCGATATAAGCATGCCCGAGATGACCGGTATTGAGCTTTGCAAAAAAATAAAAGCCGACAAGCGCACATCGCATATTCCGGTTGTATTATTAACAGCTTTGACAGGCGAAGGCGAACAGTTAAAAGGTTTGGAAATAGGTGCGAATGATTACATGACGAAACCGTTTAATTTCGAAATACTGCTTTCGAAGATCAAAAATATCCTGACTTTGAGGGATGTTTACAAGCAGACCTATAAAAAACAAATGGATGTTCAGTTACACGAAGTCCCTTTACAAAATGAAGACGAGAAACTTTTAAGAAATATCGTAGAGTATATTGAACTTAATATTTTGAACGAAAGCCTTTCGGTTGAGGAATTGAGCCGCAAGATGAACATGAGCCGGGGATCTCTTTACAATAAAGTGATGATGCTTACCGGTAAATCGCCGGTAGAGTTTATTCGGTCCATAAGGCTTAAGAAGGCAGTTTTCCTGCTCGAAAACAGCCAGATGACGATAAGCCAGATCTGTTATGAAGTTGGATTTAATACGCCCAAATATTTTACCAAACTTTTCAGGGATGAGTATGATGTTCTTCCATCGGCTTATGCCAGTTCGTTTCGCAGAAAGAAGCAGGCTGAAACAGAAGATGGCGATCAGGCATCTTAGACAATTGTTTATGCTTAGTCGCCTCGGCTAAGTGCTCTTACACCCAGACAGGCAGCAGAAAATAATCCTCCGGTTACGCTGCAATCGTAAATTAATTGTTACATAAATAATGAGCAGCTATGCCATGGTACCGGGTTATTTATTCAAATTAAGGCTGTTTTAGGTACGGATATAGGGCATATTTGTCCTGTTTAGTCGTGTAATATGCTGTTTTTGAGTATGTTGCGTGTTTTGCACATTTGGTCTATACTTTTGTTCAACTTAGTCCCTTCATTTTTTATAACATCCAATAGCTTTACTCTCAAGAATACAGTTAAAAAAAGATTCGTCTTTTTTAACTCGGTTCAACCAGTTATAAACAAACCAAAAGGTATTTTATTTTTCAGGGCTTTGCAACGCGGTTTATGCGCTATCAAAGTTTTAATGATGGTAGTTAATACACGTCGATGTTTTAACTATCAGAGGCAAAAATTCTTGAGGTTTTCTGGGCATTTGTAATCAACCAATTAATAAAATAATTATGAATAGAAGCTAAACTCAATTAACCCCAATCAAACCAATGAACCAATTATTTGAAAAAACTTTAAAATCCCTTCAAGAATAAGATGGATAAAAATTTACAAAAAAGAATGAAACGTAATTTTTCATTATTTATCACAAGCATGTTGCTATATCTTTCGGGTTACGCGCAAAGCATCACCGTAACCGGAAAGATAATAAGCGCCGACGACTCTCAACCGCTGCCGGGAGTAAGTATTAAAATAAAAGGCACAACAACCGGAACCATATCCTCTGTTGACGGCAGCTATACCATAGCCGCGAAGCCAGGTGCTGTGTTATTGTTCAGCTTTTTAGGCTATATGCCGCAAGAGGTAGTGGTTAAACAGGCAGCCGCCATTAATATTAAGTTAAGTTCTACATCAAGTAACTTAAACGAGGTAGTTGTTATT
>Ga0209026_1001518_pt1 | contig 10140 bp, 11 predicted proteins | sample AraplaCL_Col_mCL_FD_184262 | JGI IMG/M metagenome (GOLD analysis project Ga0209026, IMG submission 184262) | Arabidopsis root microbial communities from the University of North Carolina, USA - plate scrape CL_Col_mCL (SPAdes) (version 2) | ecosystem: Host-associated > Plants > Roots >... | reverse complement strand
GCGCCAGCTTCCGGCAAGTGTTCGGGCCGGTCGAAGACGCGCCCCCGCCCCTCTAGGCCGGCGCCAGGACCACAGGGTTCAGCCCATAGCGGTTCGCGCCCTGCTCGCCGGGCATCACGGCCAGTTCCACGAAGGCCCAGATCAGGACCACGAAGAAGGCGAAGTCCAGGAAGCTGTCGGGGTGCGGCCAGACCGCCACCACCGAAGCCAGGACCAGCGCCGCCCACCAGCCCGAGCGGCCCCGGTCGTGCAGACGCTTCGAGAGCACGCAGGCGCCAGGATAGAACAGGGCCGGATAGACCACCCAGCCCGTGATCCAGTGCAGGGTCGAGCCCACCAGCGCCTCATACAGCGCCGCCAGCGTCACCAGCACCGCCGCCGCGATCAGCGACGGCAGCCGGGGCGCGCGCCCCTGGGCGGAAAAGAAGAGCTCCGTGAAGCCCATCCGGTGGAGGTCCCCGACTCTGAGGTCAGGCGAACTCTACCAGAACCTCGTCGGCCGCGACGCTGTCGCCCGACTTCACGTTGACGGCCTTGATCGTCCCGTCCCGCTCGGCGCGCAGGATGTTCTGCATCTTCATGGCCTCGAGCACGGCCACGATCTCACCGGTCTTCACATCCTGGCCGGCGGCCACATCCACCGAGACCACCAGGCCTGGCATCGGCGACAGCACCATCTTGGAGGTGTCGGCCGCCTTCTTGGGCGGCAGCTTCTCATGCAACTCGGCAGAGCGCGGCGTCAGCACCAGGGCGTGCAGGGTCGTGGCGCGGTGGCGGATGATGAAGCCTTCGGCCGCCGGCTTCACCGCGACCGTGAAGTCCTTGCCGTCCAGGTTGGCGCGGAACACCGGCTGGCCGGGCCGCCAGCGGATGTCCTCGAGGCGTAGCTTGCGACCGTCGGCGTCCAGCGTCAGGCCGCCATCGACCGCCGACACCTTCACCGCCTGCTTCTTGTGCCCCGCCACGACCACCCAATCGCTGCGCACGTCGCTGCGACCGCTGCGGGCCTGCTGGGCGCGGTGCATGGCCACCGCCACAGCACTGACCAGATCGCGCTGGGCGTCGGTCGGCGGCAGGCCGTGGAAGCCTTCGGGGAACTCGTCCTTGATGTAGTTGGTCGACAGCTTGCCCGAGCGGAACCGCGGCTGGTCCATCACGGCGGCCAGGAACGGGATGTTCTGGCCCAGGCCCTCGATGTGGAAGTCCTCCAGCGCCCGGCCCATGACGTCGATGGCCGCCTCGCGGGTTTTCCCCCAGGTCGACAGCTTGGAGATCATCGGGTCGTAGAACATCGAGATCTCGTCGCCCTCGCGCACCCCGGCGTCGTTGCGAACGAAGCCGTTCTCGACATCGCCCTCGGCCGGCGGCGAATAGCGCACCAGGCGGCCGATCGACGGCAGGAAGCCGCGGTACGGGTCTTCCGCGTAGATCCGGCTCTCCATGGCCCAGCCGTTGATCTTCAGGTCCTTCTGGGCGAACGGCAGCTTCTCGCCATAGGCCGAACGGATCATCTGCTCGACCAGGTCGACGCCGGTGATCATCTCGGTGACGGGATGCTCGACCTGCAGGCGGGTGTTCATTTCCAGGAAGAAGAAGCTCCGGTCCTGGCCGGCCACGAACTCGACGGTGCCGGCGCTGTCGTACTGCACGGCCTTGGCCAGGGCGACGGCCTGCTCGCCCATCGCCTTTCGGGTCTTCTCGTCCAGCAGCGGGCTGGGCGCCTCTTCGATGACCTTCTGGTTCCGGCGCTGGATCGAGCACTCGCGCTCGAACAGGTGGACCACATTGCCGTGCTTGTCGCCCAGCACCTGGATCTCGACGTGGCGCGGGCTCTCGATGAATTTCTCGATGAAGATGCGGTCGTCGCCGAAGCTGGCCTTGGCCTCGGCGCGGACGGCCGGGAAACCCTCTTCCACGTCCTTGCGGTTCCAGGCGACGCGGATCCCCTTCCCGCCCCCGCCAGCCGACGCCTTGATCATCACCGGATAGCCGATGTCCTCGGAGATCTTCACCGCGTGGGCCGTGTCGTCGATCTCGCCGACGTGCCCCGGAACCACCGATACGCCCGACTTGGTCGCGAACTTCTTGGACTCGATCTTGTCGCCCATCGCCTCGATGGCGTGGGGGTTCGGTCCGATGAAGACGATGCCTTCCTTGGCCAGGCGCCGCGCGAAGCTGGCGTTCTCGGACAGGAAGCCGAAGCCCGGGTGAACAGCCTCCGCGCCCGTGACGCGCACGGCGTCGACGATCTTGTCGGCCACCAGATAGCTTTCAGAGGCCGGCGCGCCACCGATGAAGACGGTCTCGTCGGCCATCTCCACCGCCATCGAATCGGCGTCAGCGTCGGAGTAGACGACCACCGTCTTGATGCCCATGCGGCGGCACGTCTTGATGATCCGGACGGCGATCTCGCCGCGGTTGGCGATCAGGATTTTCGAGAACATCCGAACCCTTAAGCGATTGTCCAAACGACGGTCTTCCGCCGCGGAGGGCGCGACCTTAGATTGGCGGTCATGGACACGCCAGAAGTCTCCCCCTCCGGTTTCTCTCTCTCGCCGCCTAACGCTGAGGAACGCAAGCGACTGGAAGCCTCGCTCACCCGCGAGGAAGCCGAAGTCCTGCTGCACCATGGCACCGAGGCGCCGTTCTGCGGCGGCCTGCTCGATCAGAAGGACGACGGCGTCTACTGCTGCCGCCTCTGCGGCCTGCCGCTGTTCCAGCACAAGACCAAGTTCGAGAGCGGCACGGGCTGGCCCTCGTTCTGGGCCCCGGTCGACGAGGCGCACGTGAAGGCCATCCGCGACACGTCCTACGGGATGGTCCGGATCGAGACGACCTGCGCCCGTTGCGGCAGCCACCAGGGCCACGTCTTCCCCGACGGCCCGCCGCCCACGCGGCTGCGCTACTGCATCAACTCGGTCTCGCTGACCTTCGTGAAGGGCGGCGGGAAACTGCCCGATCCGCTCGAACGCGGCGACAACGACCACGCCGCGGGCGTCTACGCCTGAGCGAGGACGAACCCCGCGCGTCGATCTGGTCGACCGGCCTCTGGGCGTTTCTGGCGGCCATCGCCATGCTGGGCTGGATCGCCTGGGGAAACCTGAAGGAGGACACGGTCCCCGACCGCGCCTTCAGCACCCTCGACAGCGGCTCGGAGTCAGAGCGCGAAGCCGCCGGCCGGCTGTTGCAGGAAGGCTACGCGACCCTGCGCTCATCCGCCTTCCGCGCCAATCTCGAAGCGCTGCAGGGGCGCTATCCGGCGATCTACGCCCGCGCGTCCCAGCAGGAGATGGATGCAAAGGGCGTGGCGGCGACCATCGCGCTCGAACACCCCGGCTCCCGCTTCGCGCCCGCCCAGGCGATGATCGTCGACGACAACGGCGACGCCCTCGGCATGGCCGGCGAAGGCGGCGCCACCGGTCGCTACTCCGACGTGATGATCACGCGCGGCGTGTTGCAGGCGTTCGCCTCCGACGACGTGGTCCAGCGCTCCTGCGCCATCAATGTCGCGGCCCACGAATACGCCCACACGATCTCGCTCACGCCCATGGGCTACCGCGTCGCGTTCTCCGACACCAACGAGCAGCAGGCCCAGATCCCGAACCGCCGCAACCCGGGCACGCCCGTGGCCAGCTACCTGATCGGCGCGGTCGCCCAGTGCACCTGGCTGGAACGCCAGGGCCGCATCGGACGCGACGACGTCCCGGCCTGTGTCGAGACCTTCGGGACCGCCGCCTTCAACTGGAAGCGCTGCGGCCAGTTCGCCGGCGGCGAGCCCGTCGCGCCACGGTCCGGCCTGGCCGCGCCCGCCCCGCCGCTCTAAAGGCGCGCTTCCGCCAGCGCCAGCACCGCATCGGACCGCGCAGGATCGTGGCCGTCCGCCATTTCCCACGCGGCGGCAAGGCCCGCATGCGCGTAGGTCCAGCGCAATAGACGGTTGGGATCCAGACCGGCCCGCCCCGCAATCTGCGCCAGACCCCGGTCGAACCGCCCCGGCGCCGTCACCCGGGTCAGATCCGGATTGCGCAGGATGTTGGCGTAGTCGTACGCGCGCTCGCCGCGGAAACCCCAGGGATCGATCGCGCGCCAATCCTGCGCGCCGAAATCCAGCACGTTGAAGTGGTGGATATCGCCATGCAGCAGCACAGGCTCCCGCGGCGCATCGAGCAGCGCACGCGCCACCCCGGCCGCGCCATGGAGCCGCCGGTCGCTGCTTTCGAACAAGGCTGTAAACAGGCTCGCCAAGGGGGGCGTCGGCGGCGGATCGGCCCTTGCCACGTGCAGAGCATGGACCGCGTCGCAAAGGATGGCGGTCGCCGTGTCATCCGGCTCGGTGGCCAGGCTTCGCCGCCCCTCCGCCCGCGCCAGCAGAAGCGCTTCGTCCTGGCAGGCCAGCACAGGCGCAGCGCCTTGCCCGCCCCACCAGGCCATGACGGCCGCGCCCCGTCGCTCGTCGTCAGACGCCGCCAGCTTCAGCATGGCTGCGCGGCCCGCCTGGCGGACAGGCAGAAGCCGGCTGCCGGCGTGGGGCGTGACGAAGGGCTCGCCGTCGGGTTCCAGGGCCCACACTTCGAGCCACGGCTGAAAGGCGGACAACATGACGCCGCCCAGCTTAGCGGAGCCGGGCGGCGTCTGTCGTGCCTGGGGTCTCGAGCGCTCTAGTTGCGCTTCTGCGCCGGCGGCGAGGTGTTGCCGTCGGTGACGTCCTTCACCTGCTCGCTGGTGGCCATGCGCCCGTCCTGCACGCCGCCGTAGGTGCGGCCGGCGGAAGCGGGGTTGGCGTACGCGCCGGTGTCGATGCGCAGGTTGTTCTGCACATGCTTCACCCCGCTCAGGTCCTCGACGATCCGCTCGGCGCGATGCTTGGCCTCGCGGCTGTGCACCGTACCCGACAGGGTCACGTCACCGCCCGAGACGGCCACGTTCACCTCGCCGGCGTCCAGCCACGGATCGTCGGTCAGCAGCTGATGGACGTCTTCGCTAATGCGCTCGTCCGAGCGCTGATAGCCCTTCGGACCACGCCCGCGCGCGCCGCGATAGGCTTCATAGCGCTGGCGGTCCTCGCCATAGCTTTCGCCGGCCACGTCGCTGAACCAGTTGGAGATCTTGCGTCCCGTCCGGCGGAAGAACTCGCCGGCCTCGCGGGCCCGGTCCTCGAAGTCACCGTCGTGGTCGCGGGCCTCGTAGCGGCCGGACTCGCGCCCGCCGTCGCCATAACCGCGCTCGTAGTCATAGCCGCCGGTTCCGCCCGAATAGGTCCCACCGGCCGGACGCCGCATCTCGCGCGCCCACCGTTGATCGGCCTCATAGCTGCCAAAGCGGTGGCCTTCGCCATCGTAGGGACGGTTGTCGTATTCGCTGCGGTACAGGCGATGACCGTCGTCGCCGTAATAGCGGCCGCCACGGGTATAGTCCTGGCCGCGGAAGCGCGGGTTGGCGCGGTAGCCGGTGTCGTAATCGCCCCGGCGCATGGCCGGGCTGACGCCGCCGTAGTTCTCGTCCTGCCAGTTCGAGCCATCGCGCGGGCCATAGCCGCTGCGGGCGCCGTAGCTGCCGTAGCCGCTGCTCGACTGCGGACGATTGTAGCTGACGCCGCTCTCGCGCTCGCCGAACACCCGGTCGTGCTGGCCGAAGCTGCGATCCTCGCGCCCGCCGTAGCGGTCGCCTTCATCGTTCAGGCCGAACACGTCGTAGCGGCTGTCGTCCCGCTCGCGCCGTTGGCGTTCGCGCCATTCCCGTTCGTCTTCGTATCGACCGGCCATGTCCGTTCTCCTTTGCCTTCCGGGTCGAGCCCGTTTGGCGTGGAGAACGGGGGCTAGGCCCAGGGGTTCCTATGCCTAACCTTGCTTTGCTCGGGCCGAAGCTGGGCCGTCAGAGCGGAATGTTGTCGTGCTTCTTCCAGGGGTTCGTCAGCTGCTTGCCCTTGAGGTTCTTCAGGGCGTTGACGATCCGCTTGCGGGTGGAGTGCGGCATGATCACGTCGTCGATATAGCCGCGCGAGGCAGCCACGAACGGGTTGGCGAAGCGGGCCTTGTACTCGGCCTCGCGGGCCGCGATCGCCTCGGGGTCGCCGATCTCGCTGCGGAAGATGATCTCCACCGCGCCCTTCGAGCCCATGACCGCGATCTCGGCCGTCGGCCAGGCGTAGTTGATGTCGCCGCGGATGTGCTTGGAGCTCATCACGTCATAGGCGCCGCCATAGGCCTTGCGGGTGATGATGGTGATCTTCGGCACCGTGGCTTCGGCGAAGGCGAACAGCAGCTTGGCGCCGTGCTTGATCAGGCCGCCCTGCTCCTGCTTGGTCCCCGGCATGAAGCCCGGGACGTCCACGAAGGTGATGATCGGGATCTCGAAGGCGTCGCAGAAGCGCACGAACCGCGCGCCCTTGCGGCTGCTATCGATGTCCAGCACCCCGGCCAGGGTCTGGGGCTGGTTGGCGACGATGCCCACCGGCTGGCCGTCCATGCGGGCGAAGCCGACCACGATGTTCTTGGCGAAGTCCGGGCTGATCTCGAAGAAGTCGGCCTCGTCCACGACCTTCAGGATCAGTTCCTTCATGTCGTATGGCTTGTTGGGATTGGCCGGGACCAAGGTGTCCAGGCTCATTTCCTGGCGCGAGCGCTCGTCGTAGCTTTCGCGGACCGGCGGCTTCTCGCGGTTGTTCAGCGGCAGGAAGTCCACCAGCCGGCGGATCTGGGTCAGGGCTTCCAGGTCGTTCTCGAACGCCCCGTCCGACACGCCCGACTTCAGCGCGTGGACGCGGTAGCCGCCCAGGTCCTCGTGGCTGACGTCCTCGTGGGTGACCGTCTTCACCACGTCGGGGCCGGTCACGTACATGTAGGACGTGTCCTTCACCATGAAGATGAAGTCGGTAATGGCCGGCGAATAGACGTCGCCGCCGGCGCAGGGGCCCATGATCACGCTGATCTGCGGGATGACGCCCGAGGCCAGAGTGTTTTCCAGGAAGATGTCGGCATAGCCGCCCAGGGCCGCGACGCCCTCCTGAATGCGCGCGCCGCCGGCGTCGAACAGGCCGATCACCGGCGCGCCCACCTTCATGGCCTGGCGCTGGACCTTCAGGATCTTCTCCGCGTGGGCGGACGACAGCGAGCCACCGAAGACCGTGAAGTCCTTGGAGAACACGAAGACCACGCGGCCATTGATCCGGCCCCAGCCGGTGACGACACCGTCGCCGGGGATGCGGTTCTCGGCCATGCCGAATTCGGTGACACGGTGCTCGACGAACATGTCGAACTCCTCGAACGAGCCCTCGTCCAGCAAGAGGTCGATCCGCTCGCGGGCGGTCAGCTTGCCCTTGGCGTGCTGGCTGGCGATCCGCTTCTCGCCGCCGCCCAGACGGGCTTCGCCGCGGCGCTTCTCGAGTTCTTCCAGGATCTGCTTCACGCGTCAGGCCTTCGTATCGACGAAAGGCGAAGGCGTAGAGGCGCTTCGAACACGAAGCAAGCTGCCGCCGGGGTAGGCTTGGCCCTACGCCGCCAGCATCAGGGCGTCGCGGGCCTGGGCGACCAGCTCCAGCGAGCGGATGCGCTTCTCCTGGTCGAAGATCTGGGCGGTGACGATGATCTCGTCCGGCCTGTGGCGCTCGATGAAGGCCTGCAGGCCAGCGCGGACCGTCTCGGGGCCGCCCACCACCGCCTTCGACAATGGCGAACCGGCCGCAACCGTGCCGGCCAGCACGCCGTCGCTATCGACCATCGGCGGCGGCAGCGGGCCGGGCCGGCCGCTGTGCAGGTTGATGAAGGCCTGCTGCAGCGAGCTGAACAGGAACCTCGCCTCCTCGTCGGTCTCGCCGGCGACGACGTTCAGGCCCAGCATCAGGTGTGGGCGCGCGCGGTATTCCGACGGCTTGAACCGGTCGCGGTAGATCATCGCCGCCTGGTCCATCATCTGCGGCGCGAAGTGCGAGGCGAAGGCGAACGGCAAGCCGATGGCGGCGGCCAGCTGCGCGCCGAACAGGCTGGAGCCCAGCATCCAGACCGGCACGTTCGAGCCCGAGCCCGGCACGGCGCGGATCGCCTGCCCCGGCGCGGCGGGCGCCAGGAAGGCCAGCAGCTCCATCACGTCCTGCGGGAACTGGTCGACATCGCCGGTCAGGTTGCGTCGCAGAGCGCGGGCGGTCAGCTGGTCCGTACCCGGCGCGCGGCCGACGCCCAGGTCCACTCGGCCGGGATACATCGCCTCCAGGGTGCCGAACTGCTCGGCGATGATCAGCGGCGCGTGGTTGGGCAGCATCACCCCGCCCGACCCCAGCCGGATCGTCGAGGTGCCGTCGCCCACAAAAGCCAGCGCCACCGCCGTCGCCGCGCTGGCGATGCCGGTCATGTTGTGGTGCTCAGCCAGCCAGTAGCGCTCGTAGCCCAGCCGCTCGGCGGCCTGGGCGAGCTGGCGGCTGGCGCGCAGGGACTGACCCGGGCTGCCGCCCTGGACGATGGGAGAGAGGTCGAGGACGGAGAGCGGAACCATGCAGCCCATGTAGGCGCCCGCGCGCCTTCTCACAGCCCCTTTCTGCTAGCCTGATCGCCGAGGGAGAGATTCACGATGCTCGTCGTCACCGATTCGGTCACCGCCAGGCCCGACAACTTCGAGGCCCTGCTCGAGGCGGCGCTGGCCCATACCCACCGTTCGCGGACCGAACCAGGCTGCATCAGCCATGCGGTGCACGTCGACGCCGAGAACCCGCTGCGCCTGTTCTTCTACGAGGAATGGGCCGACCGCGCGGCCCTTGACCTCCATTTCGCCCAGGCCGGCTCGCTGGATTTCATGACGACCGTCCGCGAGCTGGCGGCCAGCAGCACCCGGGTGAAGATCCTGCCGATCGTGGAGCGGACCTAGCCGCCCTACGCCGCGGGCGGCTCCCACAGTTCGATGGGGTTGCCCTCCGGGTCGTGGATACGGGCGAACCGGCCGGTCTCGGGCGTGTCCCACTCGGCCTTGGTGATGATCTCGACGCCGGCCGCGCGAAGCTGGGACAACAGCGCATCCAGCTCGGTGACCCGGAAGTTCATCATCCACTGCCGGTCGGCCGGGAAATAGTCCGTGTCGTGGTCGAACGGCATGAACACCGTCGGCCCCGCCTGCTGCTCCCACTGGAACGCCCCCTTTGCGGGCACGCCCAGGTGGGTCTGGTACCAGGTCCGCAGGGCGTTCGGGTCCTTGGCCCGGAAGAAGACGCCGCCGATCCCGACCACAGGCATGATGCTCTCCTTCGCCGTGGGCAGCCTACGTCAGGACCCGAGACTGCGGAACCACTGGTCCAGCATCGCCGCCTCGCCGCGCAGCCGGAAGGTGCGCTCGGCCGCCTCCTCGTCCACGCCCCACTGATCCTCCTGGAAGGCTTCGTCGATGCGGGAAAGGTCATAGGCCGCCTCGCCGTTGACCCAGCCACGCAGCACGGCGATCGCCAGCACCGCCGAGCCGAACAGGGCCACGCCGAACGCCAGCCCGGCCAGGCGGAAATCGTCCTGCGCCAGCGCGATCTCGCGTACGCGCGCCAGCGTCTCCGGCGGCTGGTCCTTGTGGACGATGCCGGCGCAGCGTTCGAAGTGCAGGCCCTCCTCGTCCGCCGCCCGCGCCAGGATCGGCGCCCAACCGGCCTCCTGGCGCGCCACCAGGGCCGCCGGGTCCTCGGCGAAATAGCAGACGAGGTCCGAGCCGGCGTACTGCGCCACCTGGTCGGCGACGCCCTCGCGCGAGCCGCCGATGGTCTCGATGGCCGTGTTGGCCAGGCGCGTGGCGTGCATGGTCGCCATCTCGATCACGTCGGTCTGGGCGGCCCATTCGGCGGCGATCTGGTCGGCGACCTCGCGCGTCGGCAGGATCATCAGCTCGGCCTTGGGCGTGCGCAGGTTGCGGCTGTCCAGCTGCACCTGCCAGCCCGTGCCGACATGCGTCACCGCCACCGTCTTGTAGAACCGTCGCGGCTTCTCGGCCGGCTCGTGAAAACCCTTCCGCAGGTCCAAAACTCACCTCTTGCGACGGATATCGTCGATGATGGCGTGGAATGGGGATGAAACGCGCCGGCCGCAAGGAGGAAGCGTGAGCCAGACAGACCTGGACGCTGCGATCGCCGTCACCCGCTTCGGCCTGGGCGCCCGCCCGGGCGAGATCGACGCGGCGGGG
>Ga0209026_1001517_pt1 | contig 10141 bp, 6 predicted proteins | sample AraplaCL_Col_mCL_FD_184262 | JGI IMG/M metagenome (GOLD analysis project Ga0209026, IMG submission 184262) | Arabidopsis root microbial communities from the University of North Carolina, USA - plate scrape CL_Col_mCL (SPAdes) (version 2) | ecosystem: Host-associated > Plants > Roots >... | reverse complement strand
CCCGCTTAAAGGGTTGGCAATTACTTCCGCTTCAAAGCCTTTACTGGTTTGGTTGCCATCCTGGCTCGAGGCGTTAACATGGTTTGGATCGGAGCGCAGCAGGTTGGTTACGCTGATGTTATAATAACTGATGGTGCTATTTAACTTACCACCAAACAGATCGAGCTTAACACCGCCTTCTAATTGGTTGGCTTGCTCCGGCTTGCCGATCTTAGTAGTAAGGCCGTTGGTTGAGGCATCAAACGCGGTGTAAAAGCCTGGGTTGATAAAGCCATTCATATAATTGCCAAACAACGAAACCTTGTTTTTTACCACCTGGTACACCAGCCCGAATTTAGGGCTAACGGCCGTTTGCGAATAGCCATTAGCCGGAGTGCCATAAGTATCGCTGTAGTTATCTAAGGTGGGGTTGTAGATGGCGTTGTTTTTAAAATGATCCACGCGGAGGCTTAACATCGTCATCAGGTTATCGGTAACGTTCAACACATCTGATGCGTAGGCGCTGGTAGTGTATTTATTGTAGATGGATTTGTACGGTGTCGCCAGGGTGTTTGTCTCGTACAGCTTATCGATCGTGTTTTTGTTGAAGTTGTTATAGTTGGGGATAGCGCCAACGGTACTGGCTACGTCAACAAAGTCCGAATAAAAATTAGCCGTCCCCGTTGGGGTAGTAGAGAAGCTATTGAAATTGATGTTGGAGCGTTGATTGAGGAAATCGAGGCCCACCACTAAACGGTTACGCAAACCGCCGATATTAAAATCGCCAATGAAGTTTTGTTGTAGCTGTGTGTTAGTGGCACTACCCGTTACCGACCATGCCATGCGGGCGATAGATTGATTACCTGCCAGCAGGTAGAAGTAAGACTGCGGTCCATTCGATGCGCTGTAGTTGGTGCTGAAATTGGTTTGCGATTTCCAATGATCGGAGAATTTGTACTCCGCCTGGCCGAAGAAGTTAGCATTGTCTGTCGACGCTGAAATATCGTTGTTGATGTACGATTTACGATAATCTATATTTAGCTGATCGGCGCGGTTAACACCTAGCTGGGTAATTGAGGTATTGTAATCAAAATACAGGATCTGCGGGGTTGTGCCGGCGCCGTGCATAATCTCGGCATCGAACAAAAATGTGAGCTTATCGCTGGCTTTATAACTAAGGCTCGGCGCGAATACAAAGCTGCGGCTGTAGCCTGCATCCTGAAAAGAGTTGGTATAGTTGTATGAAGTATTAATTCGGAGCAGGGCTTTTTTGGCCGAATCGAGCGGAGTGTTATAGTCGGCGCTTACCCGGCTAAAGTCGTAACTACCCGCCGAAAACGATACCTCACCGCCCACACCGTCGTACGGGCGCTTGGTAACCCGGTTAATTAAACCACCGAAGGATACCAGCGAGCTGCCGTATAAAGTTCCGGATGGGCCCTTGATCACTTCCAGGCGCTCCAGGTCGGTCGCATCAATAGTGCTGCTCACATTGCCGGCCACACCATTGCGTAATTGCGCTTGCACAGGGAAGCCTCTTAATGTATAATAAGCGCCGCCATCGCCGGCACGGCTGGTGGCCGTCCATAATTTACTGATACCGACTACATTTTTGACAGCATCGTCGGCAGTGTAAATGGCCTGCTCCTCCAGCAATTCTTTGCCGACAGAACTGTACGACTGCGGGTTTTCGAGGTTAGACAGCGGCATTTTGGCTGCGTAATCGCTCGATTTTTTCACAAACTTGTTTGTTCGGGTGTCGCTCACGTTGATTTGCTGCAAAGTGCCAGCGGTTAAATTGATGGTGATAACGGCAGCTTTTGTTGTTTGCCCGGCCTGTATGGTTACGGGTATTTGCTGGCTTTGTGCGCCAACATGCGAAACGATTAGGATGTAAGTTCCGGCAGGAACTCTGAACGAGTAATTGCCGTTCTCGTCGGACAAAGTGCCATAGCGCGTGCCCTGTAAGGCCACACTTACGTTTTCGGCAGACTTATGTTCCACGGTAACTATTTGGCCGGATAGTGTGCCCCGGGTTTGCTGGGCTGCCACGTTAATTGCAAGCAGTGCAAGAATTAAGGTTAAGAAAAGTTGATAGATGTGTTTTGGTTGTTTCATTGTTTTTATTTAGACTAATTATAAACAACTGCAAAAATAGAAACAGAATTTACTTCTACAAGAATTATTTATAATTATTCTAAATAAGATGTTTTGGTGTTTGCGGATTACAAATCCACTTGCTTTTAGCGTCGGGATCTGCGATCCCAAAACTCATCAACCTATTGTATCTCCATCACCTCTTTTTTCTTTTTGTGGCGCATGCGTTTAGGCACAAAATCGAGGATCTCGGTTTTCAAAGCCTCGATCATCCGGCGTTTTAGAAAGTTTTTTTGTATGACGATGCTAACCTCGCGGGCTGGCTCGGGGCTTTTAAAATAGCGCACTTTGTCGAGCTGTTTATCGTTAAGGTCGGAAAGGGCAAGTTCGGGTAGAATAGTTGCCCCGCTATTTTGATCAACCATACGCTTTAGCGTTTCGACACTGCCTGTATTGTATTCAAAATGCTGAAAGCCTTTGGTTGAACGGCGGCGCTGGCAAATGTTCAATACCTGCTCGCGCATGCAGTGGCCCTCGTTCAACACCCAGATCTCTTCCATATCAATATCATCGGGGCTGATGCTTTTCTTTTTAAACAGCTTACTGCTTTTCGAGGCGTAGCCAACAAAGTTTTCGTAAAAAACGGGGATCTCCATCAAATAGGCTTCGTGCAGCGGGGTTGATAAAATACCGCAATCTATTTTGCCCAATTTAATTTGCTGGATGATCTCTTCGGTAGTTTGTTCCCACACGATCAGTTTTACCTGTGGGTACTTCTCTATAAAGCGGTTGATAATACGGGGTAGCAAATAAGGTGATATGGTTGGGATGATGCCTATCTTTAGCTCGCCGCTTAATTCCTTCTGCCTGTCGCTGATGATCTCTTTGATCTTCTGGCTTTCGGCCAGTAATACGCGCGCCTGTTCAATTATCTCGGCACCGATCTCGGTTGGCACAACGGGCTGCTTGGTACGGTCGAATATTTTTACACCTAAGTTATCTTCCAGCTTTTGTATCTGCATGCTTAGTGTAGGCTGCGTTACGAAGCATTTTTCGGCGGCAGCCACAAAGCTGCGGTAGCTATCCAGGGCTACTATATATTCTAATTGTACTAAAGTCATGCGATATAATTAAAATCTAATTCAAATATAATGATTATTGATTTTATCTATATCGATTTACATAGCTTAATTTTTTAACTATTTACATGGTTATGGGAAACTATTGATTGAGCAGGTTTTGCAGCTTATCAAAGAATAAGCCCAAATGATAACCATCAATTAAAGCGTGATGTACCTGCACAGCAAAAGACATCAGCTTGCGGCCATCAACATCAGTTAGTTTGCCTACAGCTATTTTAGGGCAGCTATCGCCCGAGTTCTTGTTAGAGGCTTCGGATATGCTGGTAAAGTTAACCCATGGCAATGCCGAAAAATGGATCACATCGGTTAAGGGTCCGGTTGTAAACAATCCCGTTGTGTTTTTTATCCGTTCGATTTCGGCAGTTACCAGTTTGTGGAATTCGATGATATCGGGGTTGAATTTAATATGCGAAAACCCAAAGGTATGGTCATCTCTCAAAATTGTGGACGACGCATCAACCCGGTCGCAGATATATACGTCGTCGCCTTCAATGCGGTATTTGAAATTCTCGGTATCATTTACGGCGGTAAGTGTTTTGTGCAGATAAAAGCTGTAAAACGACACACCCAGGCTTTTGCACTGCGTGTAAGCACGCGTGCAATCCAGCTCAACAGTAACCCCGTAATAGGGCTGATCGAAAGTTTTAAAGAAATTAAAATGTTCCTTTCTGTTCCAGGTCTCTATATCCAGTTTCTGGCGCACCGCTAATCTTTATTACTCTACCGTTACCGATTTAGCCAGGTTACGTGGCTGATCGACATTACAGCCGCGCATTACCGCAATATGGTATGATAGTAACTGCAATGGTATGGTAGCCACCAATGGTACAAAAGCTTCGGCGGTTTGTGGTATTTCGATCACATAGTCGGCCATTTCTTTCACATCAATGTCGCCTTCGGTAACAATAGCAATTACTTTACCCTTGCGGGCCTTTACTTCCTGTATGTTGCTTACTACTTTTTCGTACGATGAGTTTTTGGTAGCGATAAATACTACCGGCATTTCTTCGTCGATTAGGGCGATAGGGCCGTGCTTCATTTCGGCAGCAGGGTAACCTTCGGCGTGGATATACGATATTTCTTTAAGTTTCAAAGCACCTTCTAAAGCTACCGGGAACGAGCTGCCGCGGCCAAGGAACAAACAGTTTGGCGAATCTTTAAACTTAGCCGCGATATCGCGGATATGATCATTGCTTTTTAGCGCCTGTTCAACCAGTTCAGGTATTTCGTCCAGTTCGGTTAAATGTTCGATGAGTTTGCTTTGGGTGATGGTGCCACGCTGCTGCGCGATATAAAATGCCATCAGCGTAAGCACAGTAACCTGCGCGGTAAATGCTTTGGTTGATGCCACACCAATTTCAGGGCCGGCGTGGGTATAAACACCGGCGTGGGTAGTACGTGGTATAGAAGCACCAACTACGTTACAGATGCCAAAAATGGTAGCGCCCCGCTCTTTGGCCAGTTCGATAGCCGCCATGGTATCGGCGGTTTCGCCGGATTGGGAAATGGCTATTACCAGGTCTTTTTCGGTAATGATAGGGTTGCGGTACCTGAATTCGGAAGCGTATTCAACTTCTACAGGTACGCGTGCAAATTCCTCGATCAGGTATTCGCCTACCAAACCAGCGTGCCACGATGTACCGCAGGCTACGATGATGATGCGATCGATGTTTTTGAGTTTCTCGGTATATTCTTTTATACCACCAAGCTGTACCTTGCCCGTTTTAGGATAGATACGGCCACGCATACAATCGCGGATGGAGCGGGGTTGCTCGTAAATTTCTTTGAGCATAAAGTGATCGTAACCGCCTTTTTCAAGCAGTTCGAGCTTCAAATCAAGCTCCTGGATGTATGGTGTTTGTATGGTGTTATCGATGTTTTTTACCAGCAGGTCTTCACGCCGGATGTAGGCGATCTCGTTATCGTTAAGATAGATCACATTTTTGGTATACTCCACTATCGGTGTAGCATCAGATGCAACAAAGTATTCGCCTTTGCCGACGCCAATTACCAGCGGGCTGCCTTTGCGGGCCGCAATTAACTGGTCGGGCTCATCGCTGCTCATAATCACGATCGCGTAAGCGCCCACCACTTTATTTAAGGCAACACGCACCGCTTCACGCAGGTCGAGGCCGGTTTCGTGCTGTATATCTTCGATCAGGTGTATTAAAACTTCAGTATCGGTATCGCTTTTAAAAACGTGTCCGCCCGCAGTTAATGCTTCCTTAATAATAGCATAGTTTTCAATAATGCCATTGTGGATGATGGTAAGCTTACGGTTGCCGGAAGAGTGGGGGTGCGAATTTCGGTCGCTTGGCGCGCCGTGAGTTGCCCAACGGGTATGGCCCATACCTATTTTACCCTTTAGCTCAATATCTTTTACAAAGTCTTCCAGATCGCTAACCTTGCCCGCTTTTTTGTAAACCTTTAATTCATCGTCTAAAAGGGCCACACCAGCACTATCATAACCACGATATTCGAGCCTGTGAAGGCCTTTGATAATGATGGGATAAGCATCTCTGTAACCAATATATCCTACAATTCCGCACATAAAAATAGTTTATTTAAAAAATAAAAAAAGCACCGCTTTGTTTTACAAATGCGGTGCTAATATCTTAATTCCGTTTAATTAAATAACGTATATACTGTAAATTTTATTTTGAAACCGTGCTATAAAGAATATTAAGTTTCATTTTATACGACGATGTTTTATTGCCGCCTATTATCGACCGGGAACCTATTGAGGGCGAATTAGTAGTTTCGATGGATGCCGAACCCAAATGCACGCCTGTTGTGTCAGCCGGGGCGATGAAAGTGCCGTAATCGGTAATTTTTCCGCGGATCAGGTCTTCAACATAGCCGGTAATCACAAAGCTGTACGACTTATGGTAAGTGTCATAAAAGCCGCCAAATGAACCCACTGAAAGGTAATGAACATCGCCGGCGGTAGCATCGGGTACGGTAACGCGCTGGTGTGCTATATCAAATTTGTATAAGGTTATACGCGGTGTCGGTACATATGGTATGCCCGTACCCGCTACAGGTGTTACTACCAGTTCTGCGCGGTTTATTACAATATCGTTACTGCTTAAATTAGCAGGCAATAGTTTTTTAAGGTAAGGGAAACTTACTTTAGCACGTAAGCCTGCCAGGCCCTGCAAATAAACAGTACTTGAAGATAATGGAGCGGTAAAATGCGTCTTATTATATTCTGCCTGATTATATAGATCGGGTAAAGCGGTATTTTTGTAATCGTGTTTAATTTCGACCGCATGGGGGTTGCCCAACGGCAAAGTAGCAATTAACGTATCAATGGTGCTGCCATTGGTAACGCGATAGTAGACCTGCAACGATGCCGACCCTGACGCCAGGTTGAAATATATATTACCGCCCGGCCCACCGGTAGTGCCGGTTTTATCGAGGGTAATGTATAAGCCTTTTACCGCATTCTGGAAAACAGAATTGGTAGTCAGCTGGCTGGTAGATGCGCCAAAAAAATTGTTAAACACAAAGCTGTTAGCTATTGGAACCCTGATCTGCGCGGCAACTTTTTTCAAGGTATCCTTAGCACCGGTAACAATATCGGTTATTTTTATACTGTCTCTTTGCCTTACAAAAAAAGATTGTGTGCCCAGTAAGTTACTACTGTTGTAGCCCCAGGTCTTATTATTGTAATAGGAGTGGCTGCTAACGATGGGCTCTGTTAACTGGTACACATTTAGTTTGTATTTGGTGGTTAACGAGTCGCCATAAAAACCATCGGCATAAGGCAAAACCAGCCGCGATGAATCGATCACTATCGTTCCGGCAGGTAATGTAAATGATGTAGAGCCGGGTAAGTTTAACGATGCAGCGATGTTAGCCTCGGTAGTACCAAAAATGGGGTCTTTAAAATAGGCTAACGGCGCGTTACCAATGCTGTTGGTAAGCACAGTATCATCGTACATAGTGGCAGTGTTAATGGTTGCAGTATCAACCAAAGTAGCCTGTGAGGCCCTGGAAGGGTCAATACCCAAGCCAATGCCATCAGGATTTTTACAGCTTCCTAAAATAAAAAGACTTATCAACAGTGTCAATAAGTCCAGTCTGAAAAATTTCATATATCGATCTCTCTATGTCTTATGCAACGTGTACCAATTCTTCATTGGTAATTTCGTCGTAAAAATTGTAATAATTTTCGAAATCTGAAGTGAATTCGTTTTCTAAAATCGATTTATGGCTGTTTTTAACATTATTTAACACATCGGCATCAATATTAGGGCTGCCTAAAACAATACCATCCGAGTAGTGGATAGCACCTGCGTATAACGACGAGTTGGTGCCTGGCTTGTATACTTCGGTATGACTTTCGGTCATATCGGCCATTACTGCCTTGCGTGCAAAATCAGCATCTAACTGCTCAGTAAAATCGTTCTCGTAAATTGAGTAAACAACTTTTGAGTTTTTAAAAGTCGGATCGTCTTTATAAGTAGTTTTTAAATAAGCCGGTACAAGCGCGCTCATCCAACCGTGGCAATGAACGATATCGGGCGCCCAGCCTAATTTTTTAACGGTTTCGAGTGCACCTTTGCAAAAGAAGATCATTCTTTCATCATTGTCGGCATAAAACTTCCCATCCTTATCTCCAAACACGTGCTTACGTTGAAAATACTCTTCATTATCCAAAAAATACACCTGCATACGTGCCGCAGGGATCGAAGCAACTTTAATGATCAATGGATTGTCATTATCGTTGATAATAATGTTCATGCCCGATAAACGGATAACCTCGTGTAACCTGTTTCTGCGCTCATTAATATTACCGAACCGTGGCATGAGGATACGGATCTCGAATCCTTTATCCTGCATAGCTTGTGGTAGTTGTCTGGTTATTTCGGCAATTTTTGTGAGTTCTAAGAAGGGAGACATTTCATGAGTTATGAACAAAAGCTTAGATTTACCCATCACTAATCAATATTAATTTTATGTAAAGAAGTCAAAAAATTTGAGTTTGCAAATATAAGCATTATCTTATGATATATCAATGAATTATGCAAGTAGTTTTGGTAATATTTATTCTATTGCTAATCTTTGCCCCCATATAAAATTCAACCCCATTGAAAATCTTCACCACCAAGGGCGACATTATCCAATATTTGCTTCAAAAACGCTCTGCGGGTAAAACTATAGGCCTTGTACCTACCATGGGTGCATTACATAACGGGCACATCTCATTGCTGGCCACAGCTAAAACGGTTACCGACGAAGTTGTATGCAGCATATTTGTTAACCCCACGCAGTTTAACGACCCTAAAGACCTGGAGAAATACCCCAGGCCGATTGAAAGCGACATCGAAAAACTCAAAAGCGCGGGCTGCGATGTGTTGTTTAACCCATCGGTAAGCGAAGTATATGCTGCTAATGAGGCCCCCTGGCACCTGGATATTGGGCCCCTGGAAAATATACTGGAAGGCGAATTCAGGCCCGGGCATTACCAGGGTGTAACGCAGGTGGTATTTAAGCTTTTTGATATCATTAAGCCCGATATGGCCTTTTTTGGGCAGAAGGATTACCAGCAGGTTATGGTGATAACCAGGATGGTACAACTGCTCAACCTGCCGGTAAAAATGGTAATGTGCCCCATAGTGCGCGAACCCGGTGGTTTGGCCATGAGCAGCCGCAATGTGCATTTAAGCGCACAGGAAAAACAGGACGCGCTGGCTTTATCACAATTATTACAACTGGTGAAAGATAATTTTGCCACCCACACTCTTGCTGAGCTAAAACAACTGGCTGCCGATTTTATGAGCCACCAACCAGGGTTGCGCATGGAATATTTTGAAATTGCCGATGGCGATACCCTTTATCCCGCTACAGCGGATACCCAAAAGGTAGTGGCGCTTGTGGCCGCCTGGGCCGGTAAAACCCGGTTGATAGATAATATGATTATTAAATAAGATCATTTTAACGGTATACATTAAGTTGTTTTATTATTTTAGGACAATGATATCCTCAAGCTCTGCTAAAAAATTATTTGCTGTACTTAATATTTGCCTTTTGGGCGGTATGGCTGCTTTTGCCCAAAAGCAAAATGTTTACTATTTAAAAAACAATGGCAAGCAGGTTAGTACCAGAGATAGCGCCGACTTTATAAGAATAATTAGCGAACCGGATTCGGGTTCGGTGCTTTACAATTTAAAAGAATTTTACGTTTCGGGTAAACCTAAACTCATTAGCACCACTGTTAATGTTGAGCCAATTATGTTGCAAGGGCAGTGTGTAAGGTTTTTTCCATCCGGAAAACGGCAAGAATTTGCTAATTATAAAAGAGGTGCTAAAAGTGGGGAAGTATTTGAATACTACCCAAATGGTAAGCTATACGAGGTTAGGCAGTACGACGATAACAAGAAAGGAAAGTATCAGGGTGTGGATGGCGAATATACCATCACTACCTGTAACGACTCGACCGGAAAAGCGCTTGTAGTTGATGGTAACGGGTACTATCTGAGTTTTGATGCTGATTTTAAATACATTTTTGAAGAAGGCAACTTAAAAGCCGGTTTAAGGGATGGTGATTGGAAGGGACAACAAGTTTATAAAAAAAGGGAGTTTACTTTTACCGAAAAGTACGATAATGGGAAATTACTAAACGGGCAAACAGTTGACAGTACCGGAAATACCATTAACTATACTCAGCGCGAAATCCAACCCGAATATAGTGGTGGTGAGCAAGCTTTTGGCCATTTTTTAGCGCACAATATACGCTATCCTAAATATGCGAAAGAGCATAATATTCAAGGACGTGTTTACATTACATTTGTAGTAGAAAGCGATGGGGCACTAACAGATATAAAGGCTGTGCGGTCGCCAGGTGGCGGTTTGACCGAAGAATCCGTTCGCGTGTTACAGATGTCGCCAAAATGGATTCCCGGCAAGCAATTTGG
>Ga0209026_1001516_pt1 | contig 10142 bp, 8 predicted proteins | sample AraplaCL_Col_mCL_FD_184262 | JGI IMG/M metagenome (GOLD analysis project Ga0209026, IMG submission 184262) | Arabidopsis root microbial communities from the University of North Carolina, USA - plate scrape CL_Col_mCL (SPAdes) (version 2) | ecosystem: Host-associated > Plants > Roots >... | reverse complement strand
CTTTTATTTGCCTGCTCAACAAATTTGGCAAAGGTAACCGGGTCTGGCCTGTCTTTCATGCGGTACAAAAGCTGTAGCGCCCCCTTTAAACTGGTAATTGGTGTTTTTAGTTCATGACTGGCTACGCTTATAAACTCATCTTTTTGTTCGATGGCCCTGCGGCGATGTGTAACGTCCATAAATGTACCTATGGCGCCAATGATTTCGCCTTCTTCATTACGAATAGGCGCTGCGTTAATAGAAATATTAAAGCGTTTGGCATTTGGCGGCTGTATGGAAATTTCACTATCATAAATAGGCTCTCCTTTGGCAATCACCTTTGTCATAGGATGCTCTTCGCGGGATAACGGCGTGCCGTCAATATGCAAATTTGGCCATTGGGGGTCATGATAGGTCTCACCCGTAACGTCACCCGGCGTAAGGCCTAAAATTTTTTGCGCCATTGGATTGGCATAGGTCAACTCGCCGTTTGTATCTACAATTGCGACGCCTTCTGCTATGGTCTCCAATACACGGCTCAACCTTTCCTGGTTAGCATATAGCTCGGCTGTGCGGGCGCGGACGGTTTTCTCCAGGTTACTGTTTAACTCTTCTGCAAGTTTTCTGGCCTGTTCAAGTGCATTGTTCTTTTCTTCGAGCAGTCGCTGTTGTTTTTTTTGCATGCTCAGGTCGGTAACTATGGCACTCATGGCTACGCCATCTTCCAAAGTCAATGTTTGTAAAGAAATTAACACCGGTACCTGTGCATGCTGTGCTGTCAAATGGAATTCTTGCTTACCACCACCCTTCCAGGCGCTTTCCATAAATCGCCAACAAGATTCACGCTCTTCAACAATAATAAAATCACAAAATAACTTACCGGTTACTTTCTCCAACGGCAGGTTTATCATTTCTGCAAACCGAGAATTACTGAAAAGGACTAAGCCATCGTTATTCAAGGTTAAAGCGCCGGTTGTCATTTGTTCAACAAATATCCGATAGGCCTGATCAGAAGTGCGCAGCGTATATAACTGATGTCCATCGTCTGCTTTTACCACCAACGCGTCTATTTCACCGTTACGAATAGCCTCAATGGTATCGTTGGCCTCTTCCAACTGATACCTGGCCTCCTGCAACTGATCCAGCAATTCCTGATATGTAGGTTGATCGCTCACGCTCCCTTATTCGTTTACAAGTCCAAGTCCGCGCAGCACTTTAGAGGTGTCAGACATATCGCCAACCAGCAGGCGCCTGGGAAGCGGTATTTTTTTCACCATAACGGGCACTGCGGTAATGTTTTCTTCTTGCGCCAGCTCCGGCTGTTGATGGATATCGATAATATCCAATTCGTATCTACCGGGTAGTTCGCGCTCTAAAATTTCTCGAAGATTACTAATGGCGCGTAACGACGCGGGCGACGAACCGGCTACAAAAAGTCTCAGTTCAAAGGTCCCTTCGTTTACAGGCCTTGCATAAAAATTGAACTGATCGTCGTCCATAATTTTATTTATTGAGCGCTGATGCGCGGACGGATATCCAGCCCCACCAGTACTTTCTCTTCGTTTGACAGATCGCCTATGATCTTGCGTACCGGCTCAGGCACTTTTTTTACCAGTGTCGGGATAGCGAGTATTTGGTCGCCCTCGGCTAACTGAGGGTTCTTTAAAAGGTCGATAACTTCAATCGAATACTGTCCATGCAAATATTCTTCACAGTATTTCTTTAAGTTTTGCAAAGCCGTTGCCGACTTTGCCGTGTGCCCGGCTATGTAAAGCCTTAGTTCGTAATATTCTTCAGCCACTATTAATTATTTGGTTTTACCATCATCAGCTTTTCTACCGGTGCGCATGTCCGACATACGTTGTCGGTTTTGTTGTTGCACCCCTCTTTTGATGTCTTCTTCTATATATATTTTATTCAATTCTTCTTCTGTCGATTCAAACTCGCTGCGCAGGCTATCTATCTTCGCTTCAAGCACCTTCCTTTTACGCAATATTTCCCGGTCCTTACGGTCAATTGCGTGCGAATGCAGTACTTCCCCGGTTTCTTCCAATATCATCTGTGTTTCGCGGGCAGAGCCTGTTAACACGCCTTCCGGTCCAACATATACGTCTATCAGGTCTAATCCTTTATCGGTGATCACAAATTCGCGTATCTGGTTAGAGTGTTTCATACCGCGCGATTTCATAATATACATGCCGCGGTTGCGTTCATCGTTCATCTCAATATCCCTTATCATCAGCCAGGCATCCACCAACGAGGATACCCCCTCATCGGTTTGTTCGCCAACAATGTTGTTTAGCGATAAAGCAGTAAACATTACCGTTATCTGCTCCTGCTGCAAAAAGTCTATCAATCTTACCAGCATAGATTTTACATCGCTCACGGTGCCGACCGAGATTAAATTGGTAATTGGATCAAGCACCACCACGCTTGGCTTAAATTTGCGAATGGCTTTATGTATCACCACTAGGTGCATTTCCAGCCCAAACAGCGTGGGCCTTGAAGCGTAAAATTGCAGGTAGCCCTTATCAACATGGTGTTGCAAATCAATGCCTAACGACCTCATGTTACGAATTATTTGTTGGGGCGACTCTTCAAAGGCGAAGAACAAACAACGTTCTTTTCGCTGGCATGCTGCATTTGCAAACGTGGCTGCTACCGATGTTTTACCTGTACCCGCAGTGCCTGACATCAAAATACTACTGCCTTTAAAGAAACCACCCTTATCCAACATTTTGTCTAATGCCGGGATGCCCGAAGACACCGCATCAGAGGAGACGGGCTTGTCTAACATTAGCGAAGTAACGGGCAGTACGGCGATCCCCTCTTCATCTATTAGGAAAGGATATTCGTTAGTACCATGAAGCGAACCGCGGTATTTAATAACCCGCAAACGGCGGGTAGATATTTGATTAATGATACGGTGGTCAAGCAATATCACACAGTCTGAGACATATTCTTCCAGTCCTTGCCGGGTAAGGCTGCTTTCGCCGCGTTCGCCCGTGATGATGGCTGTCACCTTTTTATCTTTCAGAAACTGAAAAAGGCGGCGCAATTCTGCACGTAGTATACCTTCATTAGTTAACCCCGAAAACAGGTTTTCAATAGTGTCCAACACCACACGTTTTGCGCCAATGGTATCAATAGCGTGTCCCAACCGTATAAATAAGCCCTCAAGGTCGTATTCGCCGGTTTCTTCTATCTCGCTTTTATCAATGTGGATATAATCTATTCTTATTTTTTTATCTTTTTGAAGCTGCACAAGGTCAAACCCAAGGGAGGCAACATTCATAGCCAACTCATCCGCCTTTTCTTCGAAAGCAATAAAAACACCCGGCTCGTTAAATTCCTGTGCACCCCGAACAATAAACTCTAACGAGAACAAGGTTTTTCCGCAGCCGGGACCACCGCATATTAACGACGGCCGTCCTTTTGGCAAACCGCCAAAGGTAATTTCATCCAAACCGGAAATGCCGGTTGGCGTTTTTTCAAGTGTGAACGGCTGAATGTTTTGAGATTTTTTTGATGACATTACTAATTAGAGATTTGCGTATAGCTTAGCTAAAATACATTCTCTCACAAATTCTATACACTGATGAGCTAACTGACTACTAAAACGCAGAAGTAATAAAATGGTTTGGTAACTTTTTTATTGAAGATAGTTCACTATGTTATTTCCTTAGTTTCAACTGTACTCCAAATAAAAAGGCCCCGTAAATTGAGCGGCCTTCTATAACTAAAAATTATTTTAATTAGACGTGCTAATGATAAGCTGCTCCTTTCCAACTGTCCTACCCGGATATTCCTTCAATGCAATTTCTAAACATTGCATGGCCGCTTTCAGGTCATCTACATTAATTACATAGGCCATACGCACCTCGTTTTTTCCTGCACCGGGTGTGCTATAAAAACCGCTGCCTGGTGCCATCATTACCGTTTTATTTTCATGGCTAAACTCTTCCAGCATCCAACGGCAAAATTTGTCGGCATCATCAATAGGTAAGCGCGGCATTACATAAAATGCGCCACCGGGGTTAGGGCAATACACCCCTTCCATTTTATTGAGGGCATTTACCAACACATCACGGCGGGCGTTGTATTCTGCCTTAACCTTTACAAAATATTCGTCGGGTGTATCTATAGCAGCGGCTCCTGCTATCTGCTCAACCATTCCCGCGCTCAACCGTGCCTGGGCAAACTTAAGGGCTGTTTTCCAAACCTGTTTGTTTTTGGTTAGTATACAGCCAAGCCTTGCGCCGCAAGCGCTGTAACGCTTACTTACGGTATCAATGATAATGGCATGATCTTTTAACCCGGTTAAATGCATTGGGGATACAAACTCCTGATCACCGTAGCAAAATTCGCGGTAGGCTTCATCTGCAAATAAATACAGATCATGCTTTAGCACCAGTTCTTTCAATGCTTCCATTTCCTGGCGCGAGTAAACATAGCCTGTTGGATTATTGGGGCTGCAAATAAAAATGGCCCGGGTTCTGGCTGTTATGGCTTTTTCAAAATCAGCAATTAATGGTAGCGCAAAACCATTTTCTATGCGCGATAATACGGGCCTTATCACCACATCGCTCTGATTGGCAAAACCATTGTAATTAGCATAAAACGGCTCCGGAACGATCACTTCATCACCCGCATCTAAACAGGTCATAAACGTAATGTTTATCGCCTCCGAGCCGCCTGTAGTTACAATAATGTCATCAGCATTAATATCATAGCCAACTTTTTGGTAATACGTTGCCAGCTTATTGCGATAAGGCTGTGTTCCCTCCGACTCTGTATAGGCCCAAATTTTAAAGTCGATATGCTTTATGGCCTCCAGCATGTTAGCGGGTGTTTCGATATCCGGCTGACCGATATTTAAGTGATAAACGTGCTTACCCGCGTTTACAGCCTTTTCGGCGAAGGGACTTAGTTTTCTGATAGGTGACTCGGGCATGTGCTGCCCCTTTTTAGAAATGGATGGCATTAGATCTTATATAAAACATAAACAAAAAACGGCCCAGTTAAGTGGGCCGTTTCAATTTGCCCCTGTTAGCAGAGGCCTATAATTTTAAGCACTACTGCGGACTTGATGATCCGGCTGTCGCTACTACCTCCCCAACAATTGTTAAATACTTGGTAGGGGTCTTAGCGTTTGAAGTTACCACAATGGTTTTGCTAAACGGTGCAACCACCGCCGCATTATAACTAATAGTGATTATTCCTTTATCGCCTTTTTTTACTGGAGTTTTGGTATAGTCTGCAATGGTACAACCACAGGTTGGCTGTACATTGGCCAATATCAGTGGCTCCTGGCCCACGTTGGTAAACTCAAATTTGGTGGTTACAGGTTTACCCTGAACTATCTTCCCGAAATCGTGCTTTTCCTCGTTAAACTTAAACTCAGCTTTTGTATCCGTTTGGGCCGATGCATTTAATACAAATCCCACAAATACAGCGCATATCAACATTAATTTTTTCATAATATCAGTTTGAATGTTTTTTATGTAGAAAGTTTAACTAACATAAATTGTTTCAACTTAAATTACTTTGTGCCGACAGAACTGCTTGTTCCGGCCGGTGCAAGCACTTCGCCCACAAAGGTTAAGTATTTAGTTGGTGTTTTAGCGTTTGAGCTTACTACAATTGTTTTAGTAAACTGGCCAACTACCGCCGCATTAAAAGTTACTTTAACATTGCCTTTTGCACCCGGCAGTACCGGCGTTTTAGTGTAGTCGGCAATGGTGCATCCGCAAGTTGGCTGTACATTGGTTAAAATTAAGGGCTCGGTACCAACATTGGAGAACTCAAAATTAGTGGTTACCGGTTTGCCCTGTGCAATTTTGCCAAAATCAAATTTTTCTGACGCAAATTTTATATCTGCTTTAGATTCGGTTTGTGCTGAGGCATTTAACGCAAAACCTAAAACCACGGCACATAATAAAATTAACTTTTTCATACTTAATGTATTTTACTCTTTGTTCACAAAGATATAATGTTTGTTTGCTTTTAAAAACTATTGGTACGCTTATTTGGTTGATATTGTTGCGCATGCATGACCATATTTTGGTAAATTACACATGGATGCCTTTTTGGCAAACCAATAACATAACCAATTAATTTCTTAATTTTACCGCTTCTAACTGACAATTATATGCCTGAAACTTTTTTCCCGGGTAGTGGCAATGCTGCTACCGAAATTGGCTTTGACGACTTCAAAAAATCGGTTATAAACGATTACCGCTTAGGTTTTGAGAGTAGACAGGCCAGTCTTATTGGCCGACGCGAAGTGCTTACGGGAAAGGCAAAGTTTGGCATATTTGGCGATGGCAAAGAAGTGGCCCAATTAGCCATGGCACGTGCCTTTAAAAATGGCGACTGGCGCGCAGGATACTACCGCGATCAAACCTTTATGTTTGCTACCGGCATGAGCAACCTAAAAGAGTTTTTTGCTCAGTTATATGCGCATCCAGATATTGAAAAAGATCCTGCATCGGCCGGAAGGCAAATGAATTGCCACTACGCCACACGATATGTTGACGAAGATGGTAACTGGAAAAATCAAGCTGAGACCAAAAACTGCTCGGCAGATATTTCAACTACCGGCGGGCATATGCCACGTTTGTTAGGTTTGGCCTACGCGTCAAAACTGTATCGCCAAAACCCAGAGTTACATCAACAAACCAATTTTTCTATTACCGGTAATGAAGTAGCTTTTGGCACCATTGGCAACGGCTCAACATCCGAAGGGATATTTTTTGAGGCCTTTAATGCCGCCAGCGTTTTGCAGGTACCAATGGCTATTTCTGTTTGGGATGACGCTTATGCCATATCTGTTCCGGCACGTTTACAAACTACCAAAGAAGATATTTCTGAAATATTGCGCGGCTTTCAGCGCGATGACGAAAATAACGGATACGAAATATTTAAGGTTCGTGGCTGGGATTACGCCGCTTTATGCGATACTTACGAGCGAGCTATTAAAATTTGCCGCGAACAACACGTGCCTGTCCTCATTCACGTGGTAGAGATGACACAGCCGCAAGGACACTCTACCTCCGGCTCGCACGAGCGTTATAAAACCAAAGAACGGCTGGAGTGGGAAGCAGAGCACGATTGCTTATTGCAGATGCGTAAGTGGATGGTAGAATCGGCCATTGCAACCGACGAGGAACTGGACAATATAGAAACCGAAGCTAAACGCTACGTTCGCGATTGCCAGCGCGCCGCGTGGGCAGACTTAACTAGTGAGATAAAAGAAGAGCAGGATAAAGCCTTACAGCTGATCATACGCATCTCGCATAACTCGTTTGTACGAAACGAAATTTTAGAGGTGGTAGAAAAACTGCGTAACTGTGTTGATCCGGGCCGAAAGGATGTGATCGAAGCGGTACGCAAGACATTACGATTAACGGTGCGCGAGAATTCTGACGAACGCGATGATCTGGTTATTTGGCTCGAACGTCAAAACCGCCGAAACCGCGAACGTTTTAACTCTAAATTATTTAACAATACCAAACATTCGCCACTTAATGTGCCCGTGGTAAAAGCGCAATACGATGCTGAGCCACGCATTTTAGATGGACGCGAAATTTTAAATGCCTGCTTTGAAGCCAATTTTGAGCGCGACCGCACCCTGGTTGCCTTCGGTGAAGATGTGGGTGCTATTGGCGACGTTAACCAGGGTTTTGCTGGGTTACAAGCTAAATTTGGCGATTTGCGCATTACCGATACCGGTATTCGCGAAGCTACTATCATTGGTCAGGGGTTAGGTTTGGCTATGCGCGGCCTGCGCCCTATTGCCGAAATTCAATACCTGGATTACCTGCTTTACGCTGTAAACGTATTAAGTGATGATTTAGCTACCCTAAGCTACCGTACACGCGGCGGCCAAAAGGCACCGTTAATTGTTCGCACCCGTGGGCACCGTTTAGAAGGCATATGGCATTCCGGTTCGCCAATGGGTATGATATTGAACTCGATGCGTGGTTTAAATATTTGCGTTCCGCGCGATATGACACAGGCTGCCGGCATGTACAATACGCTGCTTCGCGGCGATGAGCCTGCTTTAGTAATTGAGTGCTTAAACGGTTACCGCTTAAAGGAACGCTTGCCAAATAACATTGCTGAGTTCACCGTACCAATGGGTAAAGCCGAATTGATACGAGAAGGCACCGACGTAACTATCGTTTCGTACGGTTCAACGCTTCGTATAGTGATGGAAGCTGCCGAAGAACTGGAAACATTGGGTATCGACGTGGAGGTGGTAGATCCGCAAACGCTTTATCCGTTTGACCTGGATAACGAGTGCGGCCGTTCATTGAGCAAAACCAGCAAATTGTTAGTGGTTGATGAGGACGTTAACGGAGGCGGATCGGCTTTTATCCTTCAACAGATATTAGAACGGCAAACCGGTTATTACTCTTTAGATTCTGCACCGCGTACGCTAACCGCAAAAGATCACCGTCCGCCGTATGGCTCAGACGGCGATTATTTTACGAAGCCATCTATGGATGATATTGTTGAGGTTGTTTATGAAATGGTGAGTAACACTAATCCGCAGCAGTTTCCAAAGATCTATTAGTCAGCCTGTCACTCATTTTTTTAACCCGGCTGTAATCGCCGGGTTACTTCTGCGTTTGCGGCGTTGGGCTATTTCGATGAAAGATGTCCTACAATTCCATTCAACGAAAAAATAAGCTGATGATAACTGTTCGCCGAATTTCTAACAGAAGTTAATTTCTATTTAGTTAATTTAATTTCGCAATTAAAAATATTTTTATTATCTTTGCCTTAAATCCTCAACAATTTAGAAACTTTACCTGTTCTCTTTTAATTAACTTTTTGATTAAATTTAAAAAATGGTGAAAAAACATTTCTGGTGGGTATTATGCGTTTTAGTGTTAGTGTCGGTTACCGCTACAAGTTGGCGCCCGGCTGCTGCAAGCAATACAGTTAACCTAAAAAAAGAAAATCATTCAGCTAAAGAGGTATTTGAGCAGTATGCAAATACAATTTATCAAGCTGCCAATTTACAGCAGGCAGGTTTAGATGCCGGCGTTTTTCAGAAAGCGCTTACCGGTTTCTTCAATTTAAAATTAGCCAACAAATTGCCGCAAACAAGCGAGATCATTACAGTGGTTGATTTTAACAAATCAAGCCGCGAAAAACGTATGTGGATCATCGATCTGTTTTCAAAACAGTTGGTGCTAAACACCTGGGTAGCACATGGCCAGGGAAGTGGCGACGATATGGCAACCCGTTTTTCAGATCGCGACGAATCGCACCAAAGCAGCCTTGGCTTTTATGTTACTGATGATGTTTATCAAGGCAAACATGGCCGGTCCCTACGTTTAGACGGTATGGATGCCGGCTTTAATGCCAGTGCACGTGCACGCGCCGTAGTAGTTCATGCTGCTGATTATGTAAGCCAGGGTACCATTAATACTTTGGGCCGCTTAGGTCGCAGCTTTGGCTGCCCTGCAGTTGCGCCCGAAGTTCGCGATCAGGTGATTGATGCTATAAAAGGTCACACCATGTTGTTCATCAACGGCAATGATAGCAGCTACGCCTCAAAATATTTAGACGAATCTAACCTGCAAAACTTTGTGCCGGATACCACTGAAGGCCAAACCGCAAGCAGATAAAATATTAACACCTAAATTAGGAGGTCATCCCGCTTTGGGATGACCTTTTTTATTTTACAGAAGCTAAGGCGTTGTACAACACTGCGTCAAGGCCATACACATCTTTTGCAAACTGTACGTTGCCTGTGCTATCTGCCCATGAAGTAACATAGGTAATATACACCGGTACTTTAGCAGGCAGATTAATGGTTGTGGGGTCTGGTTTATCGGCCGCCATGTCTTTAACGATCAGGTCATATTTAGGCCCCTGACCAAATAGATTTAACGCTAAACCTTGTGGATCGCCCAGACGGACACAACCGTGACTTACATCTCTGTCAGCCTTATTAAATGCCGCCTTTGCGGGAGTATCATGTAGGTAAACACTGCTTTTATTAGGGAAAAGAAATTTGATCTTTCCTAATGAATTCTCATCGCCGGGCTTTTGTTTAAACTCGTAGTCGTCGCCATTTTTGGCAACATCGGCCCAGTCGACATTATCAGGGTCGATCATTTTTCCGCCATGAAACACATTGATCC
>Ga0209026_1001514_pt1 | contig 10149 bp, 13 predicted proteins | sample AraplaCL_Col_mCL_FD_184262 | JGI IMG/M metagenome (GOLD analysis project Ga0209026, IMG submission 184262) | Arabidopsis root microbial communities from the University of North Carolina, USA - plate scrape CL_Col_mCL (SPAdes) (version 2) | ecosystem: Host-associated > Plants > Roots >... | reverse complement strand
ACTACCGATGGCGTGGTACGCTTACCCTCGCTATTGGCAATAACTACCGGCTCGTTACCTTCCATTACTGCTACGCAAGAGTTTGTTGTTCCTAAGTCGATTCCTATTATTTTAGACATATATGATTGTTTTTACTTTGATTTTGAGTTATTAATTCAGGTACTAATTAACAAGGGTTGTGCCAATATGGTATTGGCAGAGTTTTTTACGCAGGATGGCACAACGCGAAAGTACTGACGTATTATTTTGACCGAAAACTGCCGTTTTATGATGACAGGATGACAGGAATAGAGGTTAGTATTAAAGATCACGGTCCAATTGCACACGAAGACCGATCAGCAGAAATTATTTAACTTAGCCCGATGGGTTTTAAACTTTGGGTTGGCCAAACGGTAGAAAATACGCTCGATACGATAATTGCGCGCAATTATCGTATGGCATCATTTATTCCAAACGGGCGCATCTTAGAGCTTGACCTTAAACGGGCTGGCGTAAACCTACAAACCGTTTTTGATGTCGGGGCTAATGAGGGGCAATCTGCCTTGAGTTATTTAAAACACTTTCCAACAGCAACCATCTATTGTTTTGAACCTGTAAAAGATGTTTATAAAAAGCTGGTAACGCTAACCAATAACTCGCAGATAAAATGTTTTGACGTAGCACTTGGCGATGTGGCGGGCAAAGCCGAAATCTATAAGTCTGCAAAATATAATGGAATTGGTGCCATTAACGGCGCCACTGCTGCAGCGCTCACCGAAAGTGAAACAATTGACATTGCCGTTGGAGAAGACATTTGTTGCGAACATCAAGTTAGTCATATCGATCTGTTAAAAATAGACGTAGAGGGTTATGAGATACCGGTATTGCGCGGCCTTGAATCTATGTTGGCAAAAACTAAGTTTATTTATGTGGAGGCCGGACTTTTTACCGATGATCCTTGCAAAACATACCTTAATACATTGATGGAATATCTGCGCCCGTACAACTTCATTGTCTCGGGCTTTTACTCACAATACCGCCTTGGTCGCTACAAATTTAAACTAAATCATTGCGATGTGCTGTTTACCAATGCTGCGCTGGTTGATGTTGGTTGAGAACGGCGTGTTTTAATTGGATGATTGGGTTTCTAACCGATATCCCTTTCCGTGAATGTTAACCAAGTGTACTGACGGATCTATCTCCAGCTTCTTCCTCAGTTTTGATATAAACATATCCAGGCTGCGGCCAACAATAACGCCCTCGTCTTCCCATATTTCTTTTTGAAGCCGGGCACGCGGTATAATGCTATTTGGCGAACTTGCAAAAATGTAGAGCAGCTTATTTTCCTTAACGGTTAATTCAACGGCAAGGCCGCTATTTATCAGTTGCCGCGTTTGCGGATAGAACCGTGTTTGGCCTATCTTAAATTCGCCTTCAACCACTTCGTTTTCCCCTACTTTACTTTTTTGTTTTTTTGCCGACCGGAATAATATCAGCCCAATAAAAGCCATTAGAGGTATACCGCCAAGCAAAATGCCCTTTCCCGGATCGATCAGTTGTTTGCTCTGAAATTTAATATCGATAATATAGCAGCCTTTGGGCTGCCTTCTGCCCCGGCAAGGCACAATGTTATCCTTTACGTTGCTAAACATGGCGTAGCCATACACCACATTCTTCCCCGAGCAGTCTAAAACGTTAACAATGTAATTGCGCCCCAGGTTATTTTTTGCCAGCGAATAGCTGATTATTTTTACTAACGAATCTGGCTGAAAGGTAAATTGGTTTTCAAACTGTATTTGGTATTCGTTATGTGCTGTCTTTTTAACCGGCATTACCCGCGACGTGCTGTCTCCGGCATAAAGTAATACCTCGTGCCCTACCTCGCGAAGCAATACTTCCTGCCGGGCCACCTCAAATGGGTCGCTATCGGCAAAAGTAAACGCTGTAATTACTATTGTGGTGAACAATAATAGCGCAGCTGCTATGAGGTACCTGCTTTTCATTTGCTATAAAGATAAGGTGCATACGTTAGCAGATGCTGCTTTTTTACAAATTTTACATTTTAATTTACAGTATTTATCCCGGCAAAACATTTCATGGCTATTAGGTTTGTTGCCATAAACTTATAACGCCATGATCAAAAAATCCGCCATGTTGTTGCTGCTTGTTTTGTTGCAACTTAGCGCACTTGCGCAGAAAACCTATCAGTTAGATATTAAAAAAAGTAAAATTTTATGGGATAATCGCAAAACCATGGGCGGGCACCATGGCTATATGCTCTTTAACTCTGGCAGTCTTGCCTTTTCGCCCAATGCTGATAACAACAACGGCGTTTTCGTTATAGACATGAACAGCATGAAAGCCACCGATAGCGATAAACCCGCTGAAAATGAATCGGTAAATAAAAAGCTTCGGCAAAACAACTATTTCGATATGGACAAATATCCTACAGCAACCATGACTGTGAAGCAAATGGTGCGTACCGAAAAAGCAAACACTTACAAAGTAACCGGCACGCTTACTATAAAAAGCATTACCAACCCTGTTGAGTTTGAAGCTACCTTAAAACCAAAAGGCAATACCATCAATGCCACAGCGGTTACTACGGTTGACAGACTTAAGTGGCACATCGATATGCAGTCGCCCAACAAACCCTGGGATATGTTCGGCGCCATACAGAACAAAATGATCGCTGACCAGATATTGATTACGCTGAATTTGGTATTTGTAAAGGTATGATAATACAAAAAGCCCCGCTCTTTCGGGCGGGGCTTTACATACTTATTTTTGTTTTACATCCATCAGCCAAAAATCAATCCCTTTGGTTAAGTTTTTCCCTTGAAGTAGTAACGGGAAATTAGGATTATTCAGGATCCAAACCTCAGCCTTTTTATTATCAGTTATTGCATGAAATGAAGCTACAGGTCGGTTATTATTAATGCGGTAAACGGCAGTATCAGCTATTACATTAAACTTCATACCGTTTAACTGGAAGCTGTTATTTTTGATAGCTTCTGCATATACCGCTCTTGAAAGTACTAGCAGCGTTTCGTCTTTTTTCATTTTCGTGGTATGATCTGGCTCAGGAGGTTCAAGTGTAGTTTTTAACGCGTTATTTAACGCCTCTGTTTGCATTTCCCATTCGCCTTTGCCGTAGTCTGTTACACTCCAATGCATCTTTATCGGATCGTTCGTTTCAATAAATGTAAGTTCAAGTTGTGCGTTACTGCCGGCGTTTTTCAAATAAGCATCGTAGTACAAAACGGTGCCGGCTTTAACTTCGGGATTAAGCAGCTTCTGTGCAAAAAGTGATGTAGTGAATACAGAGAACAGAATGGTTGTCAGTAGTAATTTCATGAATGATAATTTATATGATGATTAATTAAGGTTAACTTTTTGTATCGCAACTTTAAGGCTGTCTTTACCCATACGGCCTACGAGCATTTTCACGCCGCTTCTATTACCAGGTGATATATGGGCAAATAGCGTGTCGTGAAAATTACGAGGGTAGCGCCAAATGCCTGTCAGTTGGTTTGTAGCGGGGTCAAATGTATAACTACCTATGAAACGACGTGTGTAGCCGTTGTATTCCAACACGATGTCGTTCTTATCTATGTAGAACTTTGTGAGCACGCTATCTTCAACCGGTAAGCTTTGCGGCTTATTATTTATTATTAAATTTTTAACCACGTACTTGCCGTTAATTTGCGGATAGTATTGCGGCAGTTTGACGATCACCATTAATAGAACCGGGATAATAATCACAGAAAGTTTGGCTGCCGTTTTTAAAGATGCGTTTTTAAAAGTAAAAGCCGGCGCATTGCCTTTATCTATAAAAAAGAATTGTACCAGCCTTTTGTATTCGATCAATAAAAGGTAGATCAAGCCTATTATCTCAATACCAATATAGGTAGCTGTGCCAACGCCGTTATAAAAAATATCCAGCAAAAATATATTGAGGCATATCGGCAGCAGGAAAAATATCGCTACCAACCTGGTTTTCTTGGATAAGAACAGTAGGGCGCCCACCATTTCCATACAGCCAATCAGCAATGTAAAAACGTGAGAGCGACCATAAAAGGCCCACATCAAATCGTCGTTAGCGAAGGTGTTAAACGGGTTATCCAGCAATGCCATTGGCGTATTAAACTGGATATGAAAAAACTTGCACAAGCCGAACACAAACATATCCAACGCAATAAAATAGCGAATGGCACTTTGCCAAAAAGCCAGTATTTGTGTTGAATTTGTTTGCGAGCGAGTTTGTTTTCTAATACGGATAAATAGATACCCGAGCACGATGAGAAAATAAATTCCGGTAAGCGGGGCGAATACCCGCGGCGGAACGAGATGGCCAAAGTATCGCAAGCCGATACGATAGATCATCATAGCACTGATTACCGTTGCCAAAAAACAGGCTAAGGCAATTTTGGGGAAGGGTTTTTGAGTAGTCATAAATGTGCAGATTGATTAAGCACAATTTTATCTGTATTATGAGGTCCTATCGTTCGATTTTATCCATTAGGACGCATTTGCGGAGATTCTTAAACAGTAGGAATGGTAATTCCTCCTTCTTTTATCTGTTGGATAAACTGGCTTGGAGATACACCGGCCTCTCTTTTAAAAGCAGTATTAAAAGTGGATTTTGAATTAAAGCCCGCACTATAAGCAATACCCAATATATTTAGATGACGATATTTTTCTGACGACATCAGTTGCTTGGCTTCTTGTACCCGGTAAGTATTTACAAAACGGAAGAAATTCATTTCAAAACCTTCGTTTAGCAGGTAGGAAAGGTCGTGTATCGAAATATGCATTTGACTGGCCAATGTGGGTAGGTCAAGTTCAGGATCAAGATAAACTTTCTCATTTTCCATCAAGGCGCTAAGTCTGGCTTTTAACATGTCAACTTCACGATTGGCAAGGCGTTGTTTACTCGACTTTACCGGGACATTGATCAGGTGTTCAATTTCTTCCAGTTCTGGTTCCTCAAAGGGGTACACTTCTCTCTGCGCCAACAAAAAATAGCAGGTAAATAACGATCCTAAAAAATAAGCCCACGGCGAAATGGCAACAGTAAGATGCAACGAGTCGGCAAAAAACAGCAAAATCATCAACCCTATACCTAACAACAATTGCCTTAACCAATTCAAACTTACCGGAGCAACATCCGAGTTGACCAATTCAATATTTTGACGATGCCTCTTAAGTTGAAACCACGATAGCAGCCAGTATACAAGCAATTGCCCTTTGATCATGAAAACAATAATGAACTCTAATATTTTTGCCAAAAGGTGTGGAAGTAATTGGCTGCCCAATAACAAAGGCTTATATCCAAAAACAACGGGAACCATGCATATAAAAAACAGTATAAACGGTACAAAATGCCAAAGTTCGTTTAGCTTGGTCCGCTTATCTGGCGAAGCATAGTGCAATACGCTTAAGTACAATGCGGGCGCCATGGCAAACCGTGAAAGTTCTCCAAATGCAATTAGACGCACATACTGGCCATGACTTCCGCTTGAGGCAAGTACACTGTTCATTAACATGCAACCTGCGGTGAACAAAAACACGCTAAACCATCTATTAGCCGTTACGTTTACTTGCAAAGGATTAAGCAATGCTATAAACGTGAGCAGAAAAAATATAATACTTGTCGTACCGAATAAAATGATTATTGCCGTCATCAATTAAATGTACGGCAATTGAGCAACAGTTTTTGTAAAAACGCTGTGTCATTCGTTATCGAAATTGGCACCCCGAACCGCAACTTGAAATATCCTGGGAAAATTTGTTCACAAAAAAAGCCCCACTCTTATCGAGCGGGGCTTCAATTTTATCAAGAACGAAAATTATTCGCCTTTTTCTGCGTTTTCTTCGCCTTCAGTAGTCGCTTCAGGAGCTTCTTCAGCAGCCGGAGCTTCTTCTACTGCATGTGCTTCTGCAACCGGAGTTTCTTCAACAGCTACTTCTGCCTTTGGTTCTTCAACTACAACTGCGTCTTCAACAACAGGTGCTGCGGCAGCGGCAGGAGCTTCAGCTTTTGGAGCAGCAGCGCCTTTACCAGAACCACCACGACGACGGGTAGCTTTCTTGGCAGTTTGTGCTTCGCCGGCAGTGTAAACTGTGTTATAATCAACTAATTCGATCATTGCCATTTCTGCGTTATCACCTAAACGGTTTTCCATTTTGATGATACGGGTGTAACCACCAGGGCGGTTAGCAACTTTCTCAGCCACTTCGCGGAACAGGATGCTAACCGCATCTTTGCTTTGCAAATAGCTAAATACAGTACGGCGTGAGTGCGTAGTATCGTCTTTTGATTTTGTTATTAATGGTTCTACATACACACGCAAAGCTTTTGCTTTTGCAAGTGTAGTAGTAATGCGCTTGTGTTCGATAAGCGAAGATGCCATGTTTGCCAGCATTGCTCGGCGGTGGCTGGTGGTACGACCTAAGTGGTTGTGTTTTTTACCGTGTCTCATTGTTTTGTTGTTTGTGGCACGTGCATACCGTTGGGCGGCGTTGCCGTCAAGCCCTCGGAATTATGCCGGTTGCAGTGACTTGTTAATTGAAGATCAGAGAGTAGTCACCTTTCGTCTGCGATCCTGTTTGTTGTAAGAGTCAAGATTCAAGAGCCAAGAATCAAGACTATTTTATCTTGCTTCTTGGCTCTTGTTTCTTGCTTCTAAATATTATTCTTCGTCTAACTTAAATTTAGCCAGGTTCATACCAAAAGATAAGCCTTTTGATTTAACCAGGTCCTGAATCTCAGTTAATGACTTTTTACCGAAGTTTCTGAATTTCAACATATCGGCAACGTCGTATGACACCAGGTCAGCCAGGCTGCGGATGTCAGCAGCTTTCAAGCAGTTTAAGGCACGTACAGACAGGTCAAGATCAACCAATTCGGTTTTCAGGATCTTACGCATGTGTAAGATTTCTTCGTCAACTTCTTTAGTTTCTTCTTTAGCCTGAGCCTCAAGCATCATGTTCTCGTCGCTAAATAGCATAAAGTGCTGGATCAAGATCTTAGCAGCTTCTTTCAGCGCGTCTTCAGGATGTATAGAGCCATCGGTAGCAATATCCAACACTAATTTCTCGTAGTCGGTTTTTTGCTCAACACGATAGTTTTCTATAGTGTATTTTACATTTTTGATCGGTGTGTAGATCGAGTCGATAGCAATTACGCCTAAATTTGCATCAGGGTTTTTGTTTTCTTCGCTCGAAATGTAACCACGGCCTTTGTTAATGGTTAACTCAATTTCTAAAGTTACAGACGAATCCATGTTGCAAACAACCAGATCCGGGTTTAATACTGTAAAGTTATTTGAGAATTTAGTGATATCGCCGGCACGGAACGCATCCTGACCATTGATGATCACGAATACTTTTTCGCTGTCGCCTGATTCACCGGTCTTTTTAAAACGTACCTGTTTCAGGTTCAGAATGATCTCGGTAACATCTTCAACAACGCCTTTTATGGTTGAGAATTCGTGCGTTACACCTGAAAAACGTACAGATGTAATAGCAAAACCTTCTAAAGATGATAATAAGATACGACGCAGAGCATTACCTATGGTTACACCGAAACCTGGTTCTAAGGGACGGAATTCAAACGTACCTTCGAAATCAGTTGATTTCTGCATGATAACCTTATCGGGTTTTTGAAATGCTAAAATTGCCATTTATATCCTTTTTTAATTTGTTAATTACTATTTGAAACGACTATGAGACTTGGGCTTTGGGCCTCAAATCTCATAGCGATAATCTCATTATTATTTAGAGTACAACTCGACGATCAGGTTTTCCTTAATGTTTTCAGGAATCTCATCGCGGTTTGGATAGTTCAGGAATTTACCTGTCAGGTTGTTAGCATCCCACTCAAACCAGCTGTATTTATTAATTTTTCTGCCGGCTACTGAGTTAGTAATTGCTTCCAGTGATTTTGATTTCTCACGTACTGCAATTACATCACCTGCACGCAACTGGTAAGAAGCGATGTTTACAACTTCGCCATTAACAGTGATGTGTTTGTGACCCACTAACTGACGAGCGCCTGAACGTGTAGGAGCAATACCTAAACGGTAAACAGCATTGTCTAAACGAGCCTCTAAGAATTTCAACAAGTTTTCGCCTGTGATACCTTCTTTAGCAGAAGCGCGGTGGAAAAGGTTTTCGAACTGACGCTCTAACACACCATAAGTGTATTTAACCTTTTGTTTCTCTTGCAACTGAGTTGAATACTCTGATTGCTTACCTCTTCTTTTAGAAGCACCGTGTTGTCCCGGCGGGTAGTTTTTTCTTTCTAACGCTTTGTCCGGACCAAAGATTGGCTCACGGAAACGACGCGCGATTTTTGATTTAGGGCCTGTATATCTTGCCATTTTTGTGTGTTTTAAAGTATCGTGCAGCCTGTAGCTGCAGAATCTTAGCTTTAAAAATTTGGGTTAATTAAACTCTTCTACGTTTAGACGGACGGCAACCATTGTGTGGAAGCGGTGTGATGTCTTTAATGATAGTTACCTCGATACCGGTAGTTTGTAAAGTACGGATAGCCGACTCACGACCAGAACCCGGGCCTTTTACAAATACTTCTACTTTACGCAAGCCTAAATCATAGGCTACTTTTCCGCAATCTGCAGCGGCCTGGCCGGCTGCATAAGGAGTATTTTTCTTAGAACCTTTAAAACCCATTTTACCGGCTGATGACCATGAAATAGCCTGACCAGATTTGTTGGTTAAGGTAATGATGATGTTGTTAAAGGTAGCATTGATGTGTGCCTCGCCAACAGACTCAACAACAACGATGCGTTTTTTGGTAACTTTTTTAGCTTTAGCCATTTTTCTTTTTTACTTTTTAAATGAATTACTGGATTAGCGAATAATCCGGACTCATTATATTTAAACTGAGGTAATCTAATGACGGAAGATCAGTAATTTAATCACTAATCTTCCGACACTAATCATTTATTATTTAGTAACTTTTTTCTTGTTAGCAACAGTCTTACGTTTTCCTTTACGGGTACGTGAGTTGTTTTTGGTGCGTTGCCCACGTAACGGTAAACCTTTACGGTGACGGGTGCCACGGTAGCAACCAATATCCATTAAACGCTTAATGTTTAGTTGAACTTCTGAACGTAATGCACCTTCCACTTTGATCTGATCATTGATGATACCACGGATAGCAGCTAATTGATCATCAGACCAATCTTGTACCTTGGTGTTAAAATCAATACCAGCTTCGGTTAAAATACGCTGAGCTGTAGAGCGGCCGATACCATAAATGTAGGTTAAGCCAATTTCGCCTCTTTTGTTTTTTGGTAAATCAATACCTGAAATTCTTGCCATGTTTCTTTTTAATGTTTTAACTAACGACCGAGCGGCTGGTCCACCGCTGTACGACCATTATAATTTTACTCTAATTATCCCTGACGCTGTTTAAACTTTGGATTCTTCTTGTTTATCACGTAAAGTTTCCCGTTACGGCGGATGATTTTGCAATCAGCGCTGCGTTTTTTGATGGATGCTCTAACTTTCATCGCGTTTGTTATTATTTATATCTGTATGTAATTCGCCCTTTTGTTAAATCGTAGGGGCTCATTTCCAATTTAACCCTATCGCCAGGTAATATTTTAATATAGTGCATGCGCATTTTACCTGAAATGTGCGCAATAATTTCATGACCATTCTCCAATTCAACTCTAAACATCGCGTTAGATAACGCTTCCTTTATGGTGCCGTCTTGTTCAATTGAAGATTGTTTAGCCATATATTATTGATTTTTACTTAATTATCGCCTTGTAAAGCGGGATGCAAAATTAAATAAAATATTTTAATTTTTTATTGTTTTTGTTTTAAAACTTCTTCAACAAATTCAAAGCTCGATAAAATGTCGGCTTTGCCTTTTCTAACGGCAACCGTATGCTCAAAATGTGCGGAAGGCTTACCATCAACGGTCGAAACTGTCCAGCCATCTTCCCAGAACTTAACCCCGGCGCGGCCGGCGTTGATCATCGGTTCGATAGCTATCACCATTCCTTCTTCCAGCTTAATGCCCGATCCACGTTTGCCGTAGTTCGGCACTTCAGGTTTTTCATGCAGCTTAGTACCTACACCATGACCCACTAATTCTTTCACGACACCAAATCCATTCCTCTCGGCGTGTTC
>Ga0209026_1001513_pt1 | contig 10157 bp, 10 predicted proteins | sample AraplaCL_Col_mCL_FD_184262 | JGI IMG/M metagenome (GOLD analysis project Ga0209026, IMG submission 184262) | Arabidopsis root microbial communities from the University of North Carolina, USA - plate scrape CL_Col_mCL (SPAdes) (version 2) | ecosystem: Host-associated > Plants > Roots >... | reverse complement strand
TTCGAGCCGCCCGCGATGCGTGAGGCTGTGCGCGTAACGGCGGGCAGGGCGCTGCTGGAGGTGTCCGGCGGCGTGAACATCGAGACGATCCGCGCATTTGCCGAAACGGGTGTGGACCGTGTCTCTGTCGGCGCGCTGACGAAGGACGTGCGCGCGACCGACTTCTCTTTGCGGATCGTCGAGTAAGCCTTAGCGTTTCCGGGCGATCTGCCGATGGGTCGGCTGCATGACCGTCGGCAGCGCCTTGGGCAATGTCTCAGGGTAGTCGCGCGAGAAATGCAGGCCGCGGCTCTCGTGTCGTGACAGCGCACTGTCGACGATCAGCGAGGCGGCCTCGACGAGGTTGCGCAGCTCCAGCAGATCGTGGCTCACGCGAAAGTTGGCGTAGTACTCCGTAATTTCTTCGCGCAACAGGGCGATGCGGTGCTGCGCGCGCTCCAGCCGCTTGTTCGTGCGCACGATGCCGACGTAATTCCACATCATGCGACGCAGCTCGTCCCAGTTGTGCGACACGACGACTTCCTCGTCGGCGTCCGTCACGCGGCTTTCATCCCATGCGGGAATCGGGATCGGCGTCGGCGTCGATTGCGGTTGCGCGAGGATGTCTTCCGCGGCGCCACGCCCGATCACCATGCATTCCAGCAGCGAGTTGCTTGCCAGGCGGTTGGCGCCGTGCAGGCCGGTGTAGGCCGTTTCGCCCACAGCATACAGGCCGGCGATATCCGTGCGGCCCAGATGATCCGTGACGACGCCGCCGCATGTGTAGTGCGCCGCCGGCACCACCGGAATCGGCTCGCGAGTGATGTCGATGCCCAGTTCCATGCAGCGCGCCATGATCGTCGGGAAGTGTTCCTTCAGGAATTCTGGACTCTGGTGGCTGATGTCGAGGTAGACACAGTCCAGGCCGCGCTTCTTCATTTCGAAGTCGATGGCGCGAGCAACAATGTCGCGCGGGGCCAGCTCGGCCCGTTCGTCATGCGCGGGCATGAAGCGCGTGCCATCGGGCAGGATCAGCTTGCCGCCTTCACCGCGCACGGCCTCGGTAATCAGGAACGACTTTGCGAACGGGTGGTACAGGCACGTCGGGTGGAACTGGATGAACTCCATGTTCGCCACGCGGCAGCCCGCACGCCACGCCATGGCGATGCCGTCGCCGCTGGCCGTGTCCGGATTCGTCGTATAGAGGTAGACCTTGCCTGCACCGCCCGTGGCCATCACCGTCTGGCTGGCAGTGAGTGTCTTGACGTGGCCCGACGCAACGTCGAGCACATACAAGCCATGGCAGCGCATGCCGGGCAGGCCAAGTTTCGCATCGGTAATGAGGTCGATCGCGAAATGGTCTTCCAGCAGCGTGATGTTCGGGTGATTGCGTACCTTTTCCACCAGCGTGGTCACCACGGCATGGCCGGTAGCGTCTGCGGCGTGAATGATGCGGCGGTGGCGGTGACCACCTTCGCGCGTCAGGTGGAAGCCAAGTTCGGCCTGTTCATCGCGCGTAAAGGGCACGCCGTGGCCGATCAGCCATTCGATCGCCTCGCGTCCGTTCTCGACGATATAACGGGTGGCCGCCTCATCGCACAGGCCCGCGCCGGCGATGAGCGTGTCGTCGACGTGCTCGTCATGGCTGTCGCCCGAATCGAGCACCGCGGCAATACCGCCTTGTGCCCAATCGCTGGCGCCTTCTGGCAGGCTGCGTTTGCTGATGACGACCACACGGCGGTGATCGGCGAGGTGCAGGGCGACGGTCAGGCCCGCCAGACCGCTGCCGACGACGGCAACATCGAAATTCATGGAAGACGCGAGAGGCTGGGCGGACGCGGCTGCTGGCTAGCGCAGTCGCGTGTCAATCGGAAACATCGGAAAGAGAAGTAGTGTACACCGCGACCCTCACCAAATGACGGGCAACAAAAAACCCGCCTGGAAGCGGGTTTCTGTTGTCGGTCATGCCGACGGAAACAAGACGCGTAGTCTCGCTGTGATGCGCGCGAGGATTACTTGATCTTGGTTTCCTTGTAAGCGACGTGCTTGCGGGCGACGGATCGAACTTCATGATCTCCATCTTTTCCGGCTTGGTGCGCTTGTTCTTGGTGGTCGTGTAGAAATGACCCGTACCTGCGGTCGATTCCAGCTTGATCTTGTCGCGTCCGCCTTTGCTGGCCATGATTTAACTCCTAATTAGACTTCGCCGCGTGCGCGCAGATCTACGAGCACTTCGTCGATGCCTTTTTTATCGATCAGGCGCAGACCGGCGTTCGAGACGCGCAGGCTCACCCAGCGGTTTTCGGATTCAACCCAGAAGCGACGGTTCTGCAGGTTCGGCAGAAAACGGCGCTTGGTCTTGTTGTTTGCGTGGGAAACGTTATTGCCGACCATCGGCGCTTTCCCGGTCACTTGACAGACGCGTGCCATGGAGCACTCCTAACTAAATTCGTTGGCTACAGTTTGCGACCGGGCGCTGGGACCAAAACCAAGCGCAGCGCCACTGTAGAGGTGGGACTTCAGCGAAACGCGGATTATACACACAAAACTGCTGGCAAATCAACGAGATCAGTGGATTGCCGTTGAGCAACGCGTCATGCGGCGTCCGCGCTACATCTTGCCGTGTTCCAGAAAGCCGTAGACCGTGGTGCGGCCGATGATCATGTGATCCAGAACGATCACATCGAGCAGTGCCAGCGCGCGACACAACTCGCGGGTCAGGGTGATGTCGGACTCGCTGGGCTCCGCGTGGCCGGTGGGGTGATTGTGGGCCAGGATGACGGCCGCTGCATTGTGATGCAAGGCGCGCTTGGCAATTTCGCGCGGATAGACGCGCGCCTCGGTGAGCGTGCCGCGGAAGAGTTCCTCCCACGCAATCAGGCGATGCCGTACGTCTAGAAAGAGGCAGGCAAACACCTCGTGCGGGCGATGGCCGAGCGTCAGGCGCAGGAAATCCTTCACGCTTTGGGGGGATTCGAAGGTCTGGCCGTGGGTGATGTCCTCTTTGAGGGCGCGGCGGGCGACTTCCAGCAGCGCGTGCAATTGCGCGTATTTGGCTGGACCCATGCCGTTGATCGACGAAAACTCCTGCTGGGAGGCGTGGCAGAGCCGCCCCAGCGAGCCGAAGTGCGTCAATAGTTCGCGCGCGAGATCGACCGCGCTTTTGCCGGGCATGCCGACCCGCAGGAAGATGGCCAGCAGCTCCGCATCGGAGAGCACGGCAGGGCCGTGGGCGAGCAGTTTTTCACGGGGCCGCTCGTGGGCGGGCCAGTCGACGATTGCCATAAAGGGGAGCGAGAATGGAAAAGCCCTATTGATATAGGTGTGCGGCAGGCGCCGCGCCTGCGGCCGCCGGAAGGGCTGACGTACAATAACGGGTTACTTTTTGGTCAAGCAGGTTGAGCGTGCAAAATTTGGTGAACGAGGCGTCCACGGCGACGTCAGGCGATGCAGGCAAGGTGGTTGGCCCGGATTCCTTTCTGACGCTGCACTACCGCATCGCGCTGGAAAACGACACGGATATCGTGACGACCTTCGGCGAAAAGCCGGCCACGCTGTTGCTGGGCCACGGCCAGATGGCGCCGACGCTGGAGCAGGCGCTGCTGGGCATGCGTGAGGGTGAGCGCACGACGTTCCGCCTGGCGCCTGAGCATGCATTTGGCCCGCGCAATCCGGAACTCCTGCAACGTGTGTCGCTGGCCACGCTGCGCGAGAACTCCTCGTTTGAAGAGGACTACCAGCCGGGCGATCTGGTTGAGTTCAACGCGCCCAGTGGCGGCAAGTACGCCGGCGTACTCAAGGAAGTCGGCGAGACCTCCGCGCTGTTCGATTTCAACCACCCGCTGGCCGGTCAGACCATCGTGTTTGAAGTCCAGCTGATCGGCATTCTGTAATGAGCAACGCTGTGACCGCCCCCATCGATCCTGTCACCCAAGCCGACGCCGAAGTCCTGCTCGCGCAGCCGCGTGGCTTTTGTGCCGGTGTGGATCGCGCCATCGAGATCGTCGAGCGCGCACTCGAGCTGTTTGGCGCGCCCATCTACGTGCGCCACGAGATCGTGCATAACGCCTACGTAGTGAGCGATCTGCGCAACAAGGGCGCGGTGTTCGTGCAGGAGTTGGATGATGTGCCGGTGGGCGGCACCGTCATCTTCAGCGCGCATGGCGTGTCGCGTGCGGTGCGCGAGGCGGCCGAGGCGCGCGGCCTGCGTGTGTTCGATGCGACGTGCCCGCTAGTGACGAAGGTGCACGTTGAAGTCTCGAAGATGCGTGCCCAGAGCTTCGAAATCATCATGATTGGCCACAAGGGCCATCCTGAAGTGGAAGGCACGATGGGCCAGGCCAACGACGGCATGTTGCTGGTCGAGTCCGTTGAGGATGTCGCGCATCTTGTGGTGAAGGACCCGGGCCGCCTGGCGTATGTCACGCAGACCACGCTGTCGGTCGATGAGACGCAAGAGATCGTGGCCGCCATCAAGGCGCGCTTCCCGGCCGTGCACGAGCCGAAGAAGCAGGACATCTGCTATGCCACGCAGAATCGCCAGGACGCGGTGAAGTTCATGGCGCCGCAAGTGGAAGTGGTGATCGTGGTCGGCAGCCCGAATAGCTCCAACTCCAACCGGCTGCGCGAACTGGCCGAGAAGCTGGGGGTACCTGCCTATATGGTAGATACGCCGGAACAGGTGAAACCCGAGTGGTTGGCTGGCAAGCGCCGTGTCGGTCTGACGGCGGGCGCCTCGGCGCCGGAAGAGCTGGCCCAGTCGATTGTCGACCGGCTCAAGGCATTGGGCGCGCGCACGGTACGCCCGCTGGACGGTATTCAGGAAAACATGTCCTTCCCCCTTCCGAGGGGACTTCAAATCAATTGAATGCCTTTATGTAAATGCCCACTTAACAACAAAAAAGAAGTGCACAAAGACAGTGCGCCCTAATGCGGTGCATAAAGCGCTTTTTGACCATCGCCGGCCACTCTAACCAGAGTGGCCGTTTCATTTTGTGCATTGCAAAAACGGCTTCAATGCCCGCGAAGCCTTGATTTACCGTGCATATCGCCCGCCAAGCCGCATGGCTACAGGGTTTCCCCTAGTCTGGCACGCTTCTTGTTATCACCATTCGCCTATCGCGAATGCCTGCGCGAAATGACGCCTGTTTGGGCATTGGGGAAAGCCCGTAAAACGGCGTGATTACGGTAAAAATCGTTGTTGCGACGCGTATTGCATCCGCAAAAAAAGGGGATACAATTCGCGCGTTTCAAATTGAAACAATTCGGCGCGGGGGGAGCGGCCGGGAGGCAGGACGCTCTCCTTGCTCTTGCGAGATCTAGGAGATCACTCATGCAAATTAAGTTTGCCAAAGTTCTGCCGCTTGCGGCTGCCGTGGCACTCGTAGCAGCTTGCGGTAAGAACGAGGAAAAGCCCGCAGACCAAGCTGCTGCACCTGCAGCAACGTCGGCCCCGGCCGCCGCTGCCGGTGGTGGCGAGACCGTCGTCAAGATCGGTCATGCTGCACCGCTCACGGGCGGGATTGCCCACCTTGGCAAAGACAATGAAAACGGCGCACGTCTGGCCGTTGAAGAGGCCAACAAGGAAGGCCTGACCATCGACGGCAAGAAGATCAAGCTGGAGCTGGTCGGTGAAGACGACGCGGGCGATCCGAAGACCGGCACCGCCGTGGCGCAGAAGCTGGTTGACGAGCACGTTGTAGCTGTTGTTGGCCACCTGAACTCGGGCGTTTCGATCCCGGCCTCGAAGATCTACAGCGATGCAGGCATCGTTCAGATCTCGCCGTCGTCGACCAACCCCGACTACACCAAGCAAGGCTTCAAGACGACCTACCGCGTGGTTGCGACCGACGCGCAGCAAGGTCCGGCACTGGCGAACTACGCCGCCAAGACCCTGGGCGCCAAGAGTGTGGCTATCGTTGACGATGCCACCGCCTACGGTAAGGGCCTGGCCGACGAGTTCGAGAAGACTGCGAAGGCCAGCGGCGTGAACGTCGTGGCACGTGAAGCCACCAACGACAAGGCGACCGACTTCAAGGCCATTCTGACCAAGATCAAGGGCAAGAAGCCGGACGTGATCATGTACGGCGGTATGGATGCCACCGGTGGTCCGTTCGCCAAGCAGGCCAAGGAACTGGGCATCACGGCCAAGATCGTTGGCGGCGACGGCGTGTGTACCGACAAGGTTGCTGAACTGGCTGGCGACGCCATCGACAACATCGTCTGCTCGGAAGCAGGCCTGGCGTTGTCGAAGATGGAGAAGGGCGCAGACTTCGAGAAGAAGTACCAAGCGCGCTTCAACACGCCGGTGCAGATCTACGCACCGTTCACGTATGACGCTGTCAACGTGATCATCGACGCGATGAAGCGTGCCAACTCGACCGATCCGGCCAAGATCCTGGCTGCCATGCCGGCAACCAACTACAACGGCGTGATCGGCAACATCGCGTTCGATGCCAAGGGTGACCTGAAAGAAGGTTCGATCACCCTGTACAACTACAAGGACAAGAAGAAGAGCGTTCTTGACGTTGTGAAGATGTAATCGAAGGGTTACCGCCCTAAAAACGGCACCGCGCCTACCCTAGCGGTGCCGTTTTTTATAGCCTCGCCAGTTACACAAGGCCCTCACCATGGGCGCGTTCGGCAGGCCGCTTACCAGCAACCTCACCTTACCCATCCGATTGATCGCATACCTTGCGGGCACGCCACAGCGTCGTCTACAACAAAGCAAGGCATAGCAGGAGCTGTTCTCATGGATATCTTTATCCAGCAGATCGTGAACGGTCTGGTGCTCGGCAGCATTTACGCGCTGATCGCACTTGGCTACACCATGGTCTACGGTATTCTCGGCATCATCAACTTCGCCCACGGCGATGTCCTGATGGTCGGTGCAATGTCCGCGTTGACCGCCATCAACTTCCTCCAGAAGTACTTCCCCAATCTGCCTGACTGGCTCACGCTGGTTTTCGCGCTGCTGTTTGCGATGCCGGTTTGCGCCATCGTTGCGTACACCATCGAACGGGTCGCCTACCGACCGCTGCGCAATGCGCCGCGTCTGGCGCCGCTGATCACCGCCATTGGCGTGTCGATCGTGCTGCAGACCCTGGCCATGATGATCTGGTCGCGTAACCCGCTGACCTTCCCGCAGTTGCTGCCTTCGAGCCCGATTGATATCGGCTCTACGGGCGCAACCATCACGGGCAAGGAAATCGTCATCATCGCGGTGTCGATCCTGGTGATGGTTGGGCTGATCCTGCTGGTCAACCGCACCAAGCTCGGCCGCGCCATGCGTGCGACCGCCGAGAACCAGCGTGTGGCAGGCCTGATGGGCGTCAACCCGAACTTCGTGATCTCCGCCACGTTCATGATCGGCGCTGCCATGGCAGCCGTCGCGGGCGTGATGATGGCGACCAACTACGGCAATGCCCACTTCTACATGGGCTTCATCCCTGGCCTGAAGGCGTTTACCGCCGCTGTGCTGGGCGGCATCGGCAACCTGGCTGGCGCCATGGTCGGCGGCATGCTGCTGGGCCTGATCGAAGCACTGGGTGCCGGTTATATCGGTGACTTGACTGGCGGTGTGTTCGGTTCGAACTACCAGGATGTGTTCGCATTCATCGTGCTGATTGGCGTGCTGCTGTTCCGCCCGTCCGGCATCATGGGTGAACGCGTTGCGGACCGCGCATAAGAAAGGGGAGCGCCATGACAGAAACTGCAACCGAATTCAAGGCTCCGAAGAAGACGCGCGCTGCGCTCTACGGCTTCCTGATTCTGGCCCTGTTCGCACCGTTCATCGTCGGTGCCGCAGGTGGTAACTACTGGGTGCGCGTGCTCGACTTCGCGCTGCTCTACATCATGCTGGCCTTGGGCCTGAACATCGTGGTGGGCTTTGCCGGCCTGCTCGATCTGGGCTACATCGCGTTCTACGCGGTGGGCGCGTACATGATGGGGCTGCTGGGCTCGCCGCATCTGACCAACCAGTTCGAGTGGATTCACCAACTGTTCCCCAACGGGCTGCACCTCATCGTCTGGTGGGTGATTCCGCTGGGCGCGGGGCTGGCGGCGTTGTTCGGCATCCTGCTGGGTGCGCCGACGCTGAAGCTGCGTGGCGACTACCTCGCCATCGTGACGCTGGGCTTTGGTGAAATCATCCGCATCTTCATGAACAACCTCGACCGCCCGGTGAACATCACCAACGGTCCGAAGGGCATCAACCTGATCGAGCCGGTCAAGGTCTTCGGTTTTGACTTCTCGAAGCGCCACGACTTTTTCGGCATCCGCTTCGACTCGGTCTACATGTACTACTACCTGTTCGTGATCCTGGCCGCGATCATCATCATCGTGTGCCTGCGCTTGCAGAACTCGCGTATCGGTCGTGCATGGGTTGCCATCCGTGAAGACGAAATCGCCGCCAAGGCGATGGGCATCAACACCCGCAACATCAAGCTCCTGGCCTTTGCGATGGGCGCATCGTTCGGTGGCGTGTCGGGGGCGATGTTCGCATCGTTCCAGGGCTTCGTGTCGCCGGAATCGTTCGTGCTGTGGGAGTCGATCTACATCCTGGCGATCGTGGTGCTGGGCGGTATGGGCCATATCCCGGGCGTGATCCTGGGCGGCATCCTGCTGGTGGGCTTCCAGGAACTGCTGCGTGCCCTGGCCGAGCCGATCCAGAACAAGCTGTTCGGCCATGTGATCGTGGAAGCGGAAGTGCTGCGTCAGTTGCTCTTCGGCCTGGCGATGGTGGTGGTGATGCTGTATCGCCCTGCGGGCCTCTGGCCCTCGCCGCGCAAGGAAGACCGTCCGCAGAAGGCGCGGGTCGGTGGGTTGTCCCGCATCTGATTGGAGGCACGCAACATGAGCAACAACAACGTCCTCCTCTCGATCCGAGGAGTGAGCAAGCGTTTCGGCGGCCTGCAAGCGCTGTCCGACGTGAACCTGGAAATCCGCGAAGGCGAGATCTACGGCTTGATCGGCCCCAACGGCGCCGGCAAGACTACGTTCTTCAACGTCATCACGGGCCTGTATACGCCGGATGCCGGCGACTTCGTGCTGGGCGGCACGCCCTACCAGCCGACCGCTGTGCATGAAGTGGCCAAGGCGGGCATTGCGCGCACGTTCCAGAACATCCGCCTGTTTGGCGACATGACCGCGGCGGAAAACGTCATGGTCGGTCGCCACGTGCGCACCAAGGCCGGCCTGATCGGCGCGGTGTTCCGCACCAAGGCTGCCCGCGAAGAAGAAAAGTCGATCGAAGACTGGGCGTACGATCTGCTGGACTACGTCGGTATCGGCAACTACGCCAACTACACGGCGCGTAACCTGTCGTACGGTCACCAGCGTCGTCTGGAAATCGCGCGCGCCCTGGCCACGCAGCCCAAGCTGCTGGCGCTGGACGAACCGGCCGCCGGTATGAACGCGACGGAAAAGGTCGAACTCCGTGGCCTGCTCGACAAGATCCGTTCCGACGGCAAGACCATCCTGCTGATCGAACACGACGTGAAGCTCGTGATGGGCCTGTGCAACCGCCTGACCGTGCTCGACTACGGCAAGGTGATCGCACAAGGTCTGCCGCACGAAGTGCAGAGCAACCCGGCCGTGATCGAGGCCTACCTCGGCGCATCGGCGCACTGATGCGGAGAAACGGAACGATGAAACCAATGATGTTGAAGATCGACGGCCTGAAGGTTGCCTACGGCGGCATCCAGGCGGTCAAGGGCGTGGATCTGGAGATCCGCGAAGGCGAGCTCGTCACGCTGATCGGTGCCAATGGCGCCGGCAAGACGACCACCATGAAGGCCATCACCGGCTTGCAAGGCTGGGCGGGCGGCGACGTGCAGTATCTGGGCAAGTCCATCAAAGGCGTGCCGAGCTACAACCTGCTCAAGCAGGGCCTGGCGATGGTGCCGGAAGGCCGCGGCGTGTTCGCGCGCATGACCATCACCGAGAACCTGCAGATGGGTGCCTTCACCCGCAACGACGATGCGCAGATCAAGCTCGATATCGAGCGTATGTTCGGCATCTTCCCGCGCCTGAAGGAGCGCGCCAACCAGCTGGCCGGCACGATGTCGGGCGGTGAGCAGCAGATGCTGGCCATGGCGCGCGCGCTGATGAGCCAACCGAAGCTGCTGCTGCTGGACGAGCCGTCGATGGGTCTCTCGCCGATCATGGTGGAGAAGATC
>Ga0209026_1001509_pt1 | contig 10186 bp, 3 predicted proteins | sample AraplaCL_Col_mCL_FD_184262 | JGI IMG/M metagenome (GOLD analysis project Ga0209026, IMG submission 184262) | Arabidopsis root microbial communities from the University of North Carolina, USA - plate scrape CL_Col_mCL (SPAdes) (version 2) | ecosystem: Host-associated > Plants > Roots >... | reverse complement strand
GCTCGAGCGCAAACGTAAATTTACCCGCCGCGTCCGACTGTGTAGTTAATACCTTCCCATTGCTTTTGGTAAGCGTTACTGTGCCGTTTGCAATGACCTCTTTCGTCCGCTTATCATAAACCGTCCCCTCAAACGCGAAGGTTGGTTCCGGTTTTTGTATATAACTATAAATATCATCGCTGCCCGCGCCGCCCGCCCTGTTTGATGACAGGTAACCCGTGGTTTCTCCGACGGGCATAAAGGCAAAATCATCCTGCGGCGAGTTAACCGGGTAACCCATATTTTGTGCCGCCGCAAAGCCTTTACCTGTTGATTCTGCCTTGTAAATATCCAACCCGCCCATGCCTACGCCGCCATCGCTCGAAAAATACAGGTTGTCGCTATACAATACCGGCGTACGCTCGTTGCCTTTAGTATTAACAGCTGCCAGGTTAACAGGTTGTTCCCAGTTATTGGTCGGGTTCTTTTGGCAATAGTAAATATCCGTACCGCCTTTACCTCCCGGCATATCTGATGCAAAATACAGAGTTCTTCCATCAGGTGTAATGTATGGGTCACCTGTCGACCATTGTTCATTATTGTACGAAAATGGCAATGGTTTTGACCACTGACCTGTAGCGGCAATTCTGCGGCTCCACCAAATCTCCAGTTTAATGGTTTTATATTTCGCGGTGTCTTTAGATTGTTTTTTGGGTATCCGTGTCAACGTAAAATACATTTCGTTGCCATCGGCTGTAAACGATGCCGCGCCCATGTGATAATCAGTACCATCTGTATTAAACTGAAATGGTTTTGCGGCCTCGGCGCCAGCTCCAATTTGTGCCTGGTATAAATGCAGGTAATCGTTCCCTGTCCACAGGTACCGGTCCTTGTCAACCGGCCTGTCCACATCAAATCGTAAAAACGGGTGCCCCTTGGCCGGAGCGTCGGCGGCCTTGTTTATCCTGTCGGATGTGAAAACAAGGTAGTTGTTATATTTAACCGCGCCCCAGTCTGATTTTGGACTATTCAAACCGCGCTCGTTGGTAATATCAAACGGCCGCGGGTCCTTCATCCACACGATGGACGAATCGCATGCCGCCAGCCATAACTTCAGTTGCTTCTGGTCAATTTCCGGACTTAAAGCATAGTATCTGGTATACTGTTTTTTCGCTTCTTTATAATTCGAATTGTTCTGCAGCACCTGTGCATACCTTAAAAAATCTTCAGCTTTAGCTTCTGGCATAGCGGTAGTTGTGGCATACCAGGCTTCGGCATTTTTATAATCCTGTATCAGGCGATAACTGTTTGCCAGGTGCTCAGCTATCTCAAAGGTCTGGTTCTTTTTATAAGCCTGTAGGTACAGCTCTATAGCTTTCGAGTAATTGAACAAAATATATTGCTCATTGGCCTGTTTTAATACATACTGGGCATTGGCCTGCCGGGTCTGTATCGTTAGGCTTATCAATAAGATCGATCCGGTTAAAAATCTTTTCATGTTGTTCGTAGTCTCTGCTAAAAATAGCGTGGCGTTAACATCCGGCTTTTTGATGTTTTAAAATAATACCCTATTGATATCTCATGCGTTCCGCCGCTATAACCTTGCAACGGGCCAACCGAAAAGTCGAAGGCATAACCTATGCGTAAATTCTCTATCGGGAAAACCTGCACAGCTAGCACACCCGAATTAAGCGGTGTCAGATCAGTTTGCAGAAAGCTTTTGTTGTACAATTTTACGCCCGTACGATACGAACCGCCTACCCAAATCTTTTCGCCGAACAATAAAAAACCGTTGATATCTAAACTGGTTGGCCCGGCCCTGTCATCCTTCAGCAAAAAGCTTGGTTTAAACATCACATCTTCCGAAAGTGGGATCAGCACCCCGCCGGTAAAGTAAAAATGTGGTTTTGGCTGGCCGAGATACGAGTTACTGTTAACTTTAATGTACTGCGCAACCAAATTATCGGCCGAAAGGCCTGCATAGAATTTTTCATCCGAATAAAAGACACCTAACCGTCCATCGGGCACCAGTTTGCTTGTTGTACCGACGGGTTGTTTTGGCTCGGGATCGTTTGGATCTAATAACGAGCCGTTCAATCCTAACTGTTGGATGCCAAGTCCCAATCCGAAAGCTAGCCTTGATGTACCGTCAGCATTCATCTTAAGGCGGTAAGCATAATTGGCATAGGCCGATAAGTTGCTTTGCGCGCCAAGCTTATCCGATGATAGTTGCAGAGCCAGGCCTACATTGCCATCGTTAGCGCTGGCATCCAGCGCGAGCGACATGCTTACCGGCGAGCCGGTTATACCCGTCCATTGGTTACGATAGTAGCTGTGCAGGTTAATGTTTTCCTTGTATCCTGCGTAGGCAGGGTTAATATATATGCCGTTAAACATATACTGGCTTTGCTGGGCATCCTGCTGCGCGTACAACAGGCCCGGGCCAAGTATAAATGTCAACAATATCAATATCCGTTTCATGCAGTATAATTAATTGCCGGTGTCCGTCTTAAAACGATCTCATCAGCGTAACATAACCTTTATATATTTCCGCGTCGCTTGTTGCCGTCCGTTTTACTTTTAAGGTATAGTAATAAGTGCCTTCGTTCAATCCGTCGCCCGTCCAAGTGTTTTGGTAATGTGTGCTGTGATATACCTCGTTACCCCAGCGGTTTACAATGCTTAGTTCATTCGATTGATATTGATCTAATCCCCTTATCTCAAATACATCATTAATACCATCGCCATTAGGTGTAAACAGGTTAGGCACTTTAAGCGCGCCCGCTACCAATGCCTGGGTAATAGTTACCGTGGCCACATTAGTGTAAAAACCGTAGGCATCTTTTACACGGTAAGTAAATTTATCCGGTCCATTATAACCATGGTTTGGAGTATAAGTTATCGTACCATCGGCATTAACCGTTACTGTTCCGTTGGCGGGCTGACTTGCGATCTCTACCGTCTTGGGGTCGAGTGTTGAGTTACCCGGATTGTCATTGGCAAGCACAGGTATAATTACCGGCGTGTTGACCGTGGTAGTTGCCGCATCATCGGCAGCCACCGGCGATTTGGCTACTTGTACCGATACGCTCGAGCTCGATGTCAAGGTCTTCCCGGCACCGTCTACACTGCTTACGTTTGCGGTGTTATTCACAAAACCGGCGTCTTTATCAGCCTGGGTTAAGGTGTACTGCGAGCTGAAATATACCGCCGAGCCCGGATATAAACCACCAACCGGTACTGCTATCGCATAATTGCTCAACCCTAATTTAGCGTCAGTAAGCGATATAGAGTTGATTACCGACTGCCCCGTGTTTTTAATATAGAAAGTATAGTTGATGTAATTGCCTGTAAATATACCCGATTTGCTTAAGTTCACCGCGCCCGGCAATGGCGGCAACGGTACAACTGTAGGGTCGTCCACAGCAGGGGTGGCAGGGTTGTCCGATTTGGGTTTGGTTACCAAAATGCCGTTTTGATCAGTACCGCTTACGCTGGCCTGATTGCTATAACTGCCATTCAGAAAATCGGCCTGCGTTAAAGTATGTTTTGCTGTTACGGTTGTAGATGCGCCCGCAGCTAATAGCGGCACTACAGCCGGCGATATCGAGCCTGCGTCCGCACCCGGATCGGATACTACCACATTAGTTATATTAAAGCTGCCTGTATTTTTAACTACCAGGGTATAGTTAATCACATCGCCAATGTTGGTGCCGCCGTTGTTTGCAACCTTTGTCAGCGTCAGCGACGAAGCATAAATGGTAATGGTCACCGTTATCGGGTCGGATACTACACCGTCGGGTGTGGCCAATGTATAAGTATAAACATCAGTTCCGGTGTAACCAGATGCAGGGGTATACGTAACCTTGCCGCTGGCATCAACGGTAGTGCTACCGTGTGCTCCGTTGGTTGGTGTAACTGTGGTGCCAATTCCGCTTGGGCCGTCGTTGGTTTTTACCGTAGTGGTTACCGGGGTGTTTACAGGCGTGGCGTCAATATCATTAACGCCGACCGGCTTAATACTTACCGTTACTGTTATCGGTGGCGATGTAATACCACTATTGGTTAAGGTATAGGTGTAAATGTCTTTACCGATATAACCCGCTGCTGGCGTATAGGTCACATTTCCCGAAGCATCAACCGCGGTAATGCCATGTGCGCCGTTTGTCGGGGTCACCGTCGCGCCAACGCCGCTCGGTCCGTCGTTGGCTTTTACGTTGGTAGTTACAGCTGTGTTAATTAGCGTAGTTGTCGCATCGTCGACACCGGCCGGTTTAATATTAATAGTTACCGTTACTGGGTCTGATACCACACCATCCGGCGTCGTCAGTGTATAAGTATAGGTATCGGCACCAAAGTATCCGGCAACAGGCGTATAGGTAACCTTACCCGTGCCATCTACCGTGGTAATTCCATGAGCGCCTACTGTGGCTGTAACAATTGTGTTGGTGCCGCTTGCACCGTCATTAGCCTTTACCGTAGTGGTAACGGCTGTGCCTACAGTAGTCACATCGGCATCATTCACGCCTACCGGTTTTACCGAAACCGAAATTAACGCCGGTACACTCTCAGTTCCGAAATTATCCTTAATGGTATAATTTATCGGCGTTGTTTTCCCGGTAAAAGCAGCTACGGGTGCAAAAGTTACCGCTCCGGTTGTGGTATTGACAGTATAGGTACCCTGACCCACAATAGTTACCGATGTTTTTTTGAGATTATCGGCCGGGTCGGTCAACAATACCGATGTCAGGTCTAAAGTACCGTCCGCATCCGAGTCATTAGCAGGAATACCCATAGTTACCGGCTGGCCGATGGTTGTCGTACCAGCATCGGCTATAGCCACCGGTACCTGGTTCACGCTCAGGTTTACATTAAGAACATCCAGGCTGGTACCGGGCGTCGAAACCAATATCTGAAGGTTGGGCGTGCCGGTTTGTAAACCGGTATTACCCGCGTTGTTAGTGCCGTACGAACCGCCAGATGGTACCCATCCTGCCGGTAAATTGGCCGATACTGCCGATATATTGCTCCCGATAGCGACATTGCTGGTTGAAATAGCTACCGTATAATTGCCATTATTGGCATTGATGAAAGCATACGTTCCGCCGGCACCGATAATTACCTTATTTACTACCAGGTTGGTGCTATTATCGATGAGGTAGGTATAAAGCGGGTTGCCGCCAATGGTTTGAACCGGGTTGCCCGATATCGCTCCATCCAAACGCCCATTGGGATCATCGAACAGCGCACCCGATATGGCAATACCTACAGTATTCTTAAACCGGTAATCTTCAACCTCGCCATCGGCGGCGAACGATGTGCTTCGTTCATCAAAAGTTGTCGAATTATCATCCAGCAATTGCGTGGTGGTAATTCTGAAACGCGCATATATCGTTCCAACCTTTAATTTTCCCGCAAACATGGCGTTAGGGAAGATCAGCGGAAGTGTTTGGTTATTGGTATTGGCAGGCACAGTAACGCTTACCATCTCGTTTGGTTCAAATATGCCATTATTATTAAAATCGATCCAGCCATACAAAGTTGCGGGAATGCTCTTGGTATTGGTAACAGGCAGGTTGATCACTACATTCCCGGCCATGTTGATCTTAATATCGGGCAAGGATGCCGGGGTGAGGGTATTTTCATCGTCGTTACCATCATTATCATCATTGTTGGCATTAACGGTATAAGCTGGTTGCCCGTCGGGATCAACGTTGTTATCGCCTATATATACGCTGGCGTAAGGCACCAGCGGAGTGGTGTTATAATTCACTACAGAGTAAGTCCCGTCGCCGGTGTAGTAATCGGTTATCTGGAAATTCTCCATATAGTGCCCTGCATTTCCGTACGATGCCGGTGCATCGGTCAAATCAAAAGGCAGTACAAAGCCTATAGCGATAGCCTGGATGCCCGAACCCTTCATTGATAAATTATTGATACTGCGGGCCCCGTGCGCAAACATTACGGCCTGCACGCCAAAGTTGCCGGGCGGAAGGTCGGCGTATAGCTTAAATGATCTGCCCGAGTTCGACAGATCCATTTTGTAATGACTGTCTGCCGGGTCGTTCTGGGTACGTTTATTAAGTAGTTGCCAGGCGATGGGATTCGGCGTATCGCCGGATATAAACTCCCCACCCGAATCTATCGATTCGGCATCACCCACAACCATACCAGGGTAAACTACATCGGTCCACACATTATTAATCAGTATTGCTACTTTAAGATCGATATCAAAAGTTACGGTTGCGCCGTATGGGGTAGCTAATGCGGAATTGCCAACGCCGCGCGATGCGGGCTTGGGTTGGTTATTACCTGAATAGATCAGATCTAAACCATCGCCCGTATATTGGCCCGGGGTATAGGCTATCATCGGCGTGCCACTTGTGGTTACCTCGTTACTTAAAACAGCAGTGATGCGTACCGAAGGCGAAAATTGCCATACGTAAGTTCCGTTAATAATGTGCGAAGCATCGGCACCTGCCGGAGATGAGATCATGGTAGTCCCGGTAGCGGTTGGGTCCCAGGTAAGCCAGTATACCGAGTTAACCAGGTTTGTTCCGGCAGAACCACCGATAGCATATTGCGCTACTGCGGTATCACAAAAACGGCAAAGCAGAAAACATAATAGAAATACTTTGAATAGGTAATTTTTAACCATAGTATCTTTTAAAATTTATCGTCCGGCCTTTACAGCCGTTGCTCGCTATTATAAATAGCGCAAATCTTTATAACAGTCAATACCAGGCAGATGATAATAGGAGGAATATTATCATGATATATCTTCCCAAATCGCTATCGGATATCCTGTGTGCTCAGTGTAAGGCTATCTAATTGCTAATATACGTCTGTTGCTGCGCCGACAGGCATAATTGTAGCACAAATATAACAGCCATTGCGATAATAAATACGATTATGCTGCTAAAATAGTTTGCGACAGATGTTAAGCAACAGTATACGATAATTAATTGTATATTGTTTTAGTTAAAGTATTTTCTTTGATCGGATATTTCCTTGATTTTAAACAATAAATTCGAAATCGAAAATCCGATATCCGAAATCTAATGCTATATTTGCGCCATAATTCTCAAGGGGTGCCTTGCTTTGGAACGACTGGAATAAGTTGCAAATTATTCTAACCAAACTGAAAGACAGGCTGAGATCAAACCCATTGGATTTAAGTTAAAAGTCAAAAAGCAAAAGTCAAAATGTCTTTGCTCCTTGCTCTTTTATCCTAAGTCCATACACCTGATCCGGGTAATGCCGGCGTAGGGAGAGGTAAAAATAGTTAAGTGTACTGCTTGTTCGCCCTGACGGGCAGATGGTTTAACTCAATTTAATTTTAAACACATTTTGAAAAATTTATTCGCGGCGCTATGCGCATTGCTGTTGCCTTTTTTGGCTGCGGCCCAAATTACCCTGTCGGGTAAAGTTATTGATCAGTCAACCGGCCAATCGTTACCCGGTGCTACGCTCAGTTTTACTACTGCCGATTTTACATCGGCTATCATCGCCGATAAGGACGGCAGCTACAATTTAGATCACATTAAAACAGGTGTCTATACTGTGCATGTAAGCTATGTAGGCTATGCCGCTATCGACAAAACCATCAACGCAAAAAGCACAACCACTTTAAACTTCAGGCTAAATAAAAGTATTTATGTTGCCGATGAAGTTACCGTAAGCGCAACCCGCGCATCAAAAAACGCGGCTACCACTTTTACCAACCTCAGCAAAAAAGACCTTGACAAAAACAACTTTGGCCAGGATCTGCCTTATCTGCTTAATCAAACGCCTTCGGCCGTGATCACGTCCGACGGTGGTACGGGTATTGGTTATACCGGTATCCGCATCCGCGGGTCCGACGGTACACGTACCAACGTTACCCTGAACGGCATTCCGCTTAACGATGCCGAAGACCAGGGAGCGTACTTTGTCGACCTCCCCGATCTGGTTTCATCTGTAGATAATATCCAGATCCAGCGCGGTGTAGGTACATCAACCAACGGCGCGGGCGCTTTTGGCGCGAGTATTAACATGCAAAGCACCACCCGCCGCGATTCGGCCTACGCTCAGTTAGAAAATTCTTTAGGCTCGTTCAGCACCTTAAAAAATACGATCAGCGTAGGTACCGGCTTAATTGACGGCAAGTTTACTTTTGATGGGCGCTTATCGCGGATCCAGTCCGACGGGTATATCGACCGTGCGGCATCGCACCTCAAGTCGTATTTTTTAAGCGGCGCTTATTATGGTAAAAACACCCTCATCCGCGCCAACGTGTTTTCGGGTTACGAGCAAACTTACCAGGCATGGGATGGTATACCCGAATATACTTTATACAGCGGCAACCGTACCTATAACGAGCTTGGCTTAGAGGCCGATGGCAAAACCTTTTATCCAAACCAAACTGATAATTATACGCAAAATTATGCGCAGCTATTGGTAGATCAAAAAATAACAAGCGATCTGTCGTTCAGCGGGGCGCTATTTTATACCAAAGGCTTTGGTTATTACGAAGAGTATAAAAAAGATGAAGCTTTAGCCGATTACGGCATCACCTCTACAAACCCGGCAGTAACCAACTCGCCGCTGGTGCGCGATCTTTGGTTAAATACTGACTTTTACGGCGCCACTTACGCGTTGAATTATAAGCCCCAGCAGGCGATTAATATTACCCTCGGCGGCGCTTATAATGAGTACCTGGGTGCACATTACGGCAATGTCGAGTGGGTAGAGCAGGGCGCCAGCATTCCGCCTAACTATGAGTACTATCGCGATAACGCCAAAAAAACCGATTTTAATATTTTTGGTAAGGTAGATTTTAATGTAAACAACTTTACCTTTTTTGCCGATGTGCAATATCGCCATCTGGGCTACTCATTCTTAGGTCTGGATCAGTCGCTGAACGATACGCAGCAAAAGATCAGCCTCGATTTTTTTAACCCTAAACTGGGCGTAACCTATCAAATTAACGAGGCGAGCAACGTTTATCTTTCGGCATCCGAAGCTAACCACGAGCCCAACAGGTCTGATTTTGTTAACTCAACGCCGGGCACGCGCCCAAGCTCCGAGAATTTGAAGGATCTTGAATTAGGTTACCGCTTGCACAATTCGTTTTTCACAGGCGGTATCAATGGCTTTTACATGTTGTATAAAAATCAACTGGTGTTAACCGGCGCGTTAAATTACGTTGGCGAAGCTATCCGCGTTAACGTACCCGATAGCTACCGAGCAGGCATCGAATTTGATGGTAAATTTAAAATAACAAACCAGTTAAGCTGGGCCGCAACCGCGGCGTTGAGTCGTAATAAAATTAAAAACTTTACGGCGTCGTATATTAATTACGATAATAATACAACCGTAAGCGGCACGCTGTCCAATACCAATATTGCTTACTCGCCGTCGTTTGTTGGTTCGAGCGAATTGGGCTGGTCGCCGGTTAAAGGCGGCGAAATAGCCGTGATCAGTAAATATGTTGGCATGCAGTATCTGGATAATACATCCAATACCAACCCGGCAGGTTTCCCTGCTGCCGATGCCGCGCACTCAAACCGCACGATCGATTCGTACTTTATCAATAACCTGCGGTTACGTTATAATTTTAAAACCAAAGCGGTTAAAAACGTAGGTGTAAGCTTTTTGGTTTACAATATTTTCAGCACCAAATATGTAACCAACGGTGCTACCTATCCCGATATTGAAAGCGGAACGGTAGTCAACTACAATTACTATTTCCCGCAGGCGCCGCGTAACTATTATCTAACCTTAAGTCTTGGATTTTAAATAATGCACTGGCAAACGGTATATAATTTCTTTTTAGAAGAGCTGCATCAAACAACTCCATTGCAATGGATAGCCATTGCTTTTGGGGTTGCCGAGGTGCTTTTGGCACGCGTCAACAACGTGTGGCTGTACCCTACTGGCATCATCGGTACTTTTTTGGGTATCTACCTGTTGATAAATGTGCACCTGTATGCCGAGTGTGTTTTAAGCGGATATTATATCGTGATGAGTTTTTACGGCTGGTACCATTGGCTGAAAAAAGCCAACGAGCCGCCCGTCAAAATTACCTGGAGTACCCGGCAGGAGTGGATGATCACCATCGCTATCGTGGTTGGCGGTACGGCGTTCTTTTATTTCAACCTTACCGAAACCCTGCCCCGTTTATTTGCCGGGATGTATACCCCATCAAACGTACCCTTATGGGATG
>Ga0209026_1001508_pt1 | contig 10187 bp, 13 predicted proteins | sample AraplaCL_Col_mCL_FD_184262 | JGI IMG/M metagenome (GOLD analysis project Ga0209026, IMG submission 184262) | Arabidopsis root microbial communities from the University of North Carolina, USA - plate scrape CL_Col_mCL (SPAdes) (version 2) | ecosystem: Host-associated > Plants > Roots >... | reverse complement strand
AGCACGATCTTGGGCTCCTTCACCGCGACGGTGCCCAGGATCACGCGGCTGACGCCTGCCTCGATCCAGCGCTCGATGTCGCGCAGGCTGCGGATGCCGCCGCCCAGCTGCACCGGCACCGACACCGACGAGAGGATGGCCTCGACGCCCGGCGCGTTGACGGCCTTGCCCTGCACGGCCCCGTTCAGGTCCACCACGTGGATCCAGTGGAAGCCGGCGTCCACGAAGCTCTTGGCCTGGGCGGCGGGGTCGGCGTTGAACACGGTCGCGGTCGAGAGGTCGCCGTGCAGGACCCGGACGCACTGGCCGTCCTTGAGGTCGATGGCGGGGTAGAGGATCAAGGGCGCCACTCCAGGAAGCTGGCCAGGATTTTCAGGCCGGCGGCTTGTGATTTTTCGGGGTGGAATTGCACCCCGGCGAAGTTGTTACGCAGAACGGCGGCAGGGAACCGGCCGCCGTGGTCCACATAGGCCGCGACGTCCGCGGAGTCTTGCGGGAACATGGCGAAGGAGTGGGTGAAATAGACCGGCTCGCCCGCCTTCGGGCCGGCCAGCATGGGCAGGTCCGAGACGGCGTCCAGGGTGTTCCAGCCCATGTGCGGCACCTTCAGCGCCGGGTCGTTCGTCTCGATCTTGCGCACGTCGGCGTCGATCCAGCCCAGGCCGGGCGTCTCGCCGAACTCCAGGCCGCGGCTGGCCAGCAGCTGCATGCCGACGCAGATTCCCAGGAAGGGAGCCCCGCGCTGCATGACCGCGACATTCATGGCCTCGATCACGCCGGTGCGCTCGCTGAGCGCGGCCATACAGGCGGCGAAGGCGCCGACGCCGGGCAGCACGATGCGATCGGCCTTGGCGACCGTGTCGGGGTCATTGGTCACGACGATGTTCGCTGTCCCGGCCGCGGCGCGGACGAGGGCCTTTTCGGCCGAGCGAAGGTTGCCCGACCCGTAGTCGATCAGGGCGACGCTCTGCATAGGATGGATCCTTAGAGCACGCCCTTGGTGGAGGGGGCGTGGCCGTGGGTCTTGGGGTCAAGTTCGGCGGCCTGGCGCACCGCGCGGGCGAGGGCCTTGAAGCCGCTCTCGGCGATGTGGTGGCTGTTGGCCCCGTAGAGCGTCTCCAGGTGAACGCAGGCGCCGGCGTTCATGGCGAAGGCGTGGTGGAATTCCTTGAACAGCTCGGTGTCCATGTCGCCGACCTTCGGCGTCAGGAACGCGACCTTCCAGATCAGGTAGGGCCGGTTCGAGAAGTCGATGGCGCAGCGCGACAGGGTCTCGTCCATCGGGATGTAGGCGTGGCCGAAGCGGCGGATGCCCTTGAACCCGTCCAGAGCTTCCTTGATGGCCTGGCCCAGGACGATCCCGGTGTCTTCCACCGTGTGGTGCATGTCGATGTGCAGGTCGCCCTTGGTCTCGACCTCGATGTCGATGCCGCCGTGGCGGGCGAAGCTGTCGAGCATATGGTCGAAGAAGCCGATGCCGGTCGACACCTTGGCATTGCCCACACCGTCCAGGTCCACGGCGACGCGGATCTGGGTTTCCTTGGTGTTGCGGACGACTTCGGCCTTACGGCTCATCCTGTTTACAGCCCCTTCGAGGCGGCCAGGTCCTTCAGGGACACCTGCGGCCGCGGCCCATAGTGAGAGATCACCTCGGCCGCCGCGATCGAGGCCAGCCGGCCGCAATCGTGCAGCGAGCGTCCTTGCGAAAGGCCGAAGAGGAACCCGGCCGCGTATTGGTCGCCCGCGCCGGTGGTGTCTACGACTTTCTCCACAGGCTCGGCCGCGATGTGCAGGGTCTCGCCCTTGGACAGCACCACCGAGCCCTTTTCGCTGCGGGTGACCGCCGCCAGGTCGCAGTGGCGCAGCAGCTGCTCGCAGGCCTCGTCGAAGTCGGAGGTCTCGTAGAGCGCCAGCAGCTCGGCTTCGTTGGCGAACAGGATGTCGACCTGGCTTTCGATGAAGCCCTTGAGGCCGCCGCGGTGGCGTTCGACCACGAAGCTGTCCGACATGGTCAGGGCGATCTTGCGGCCCGCCCCGTGGGCGAGGGCGGCGGCCTTCGCAAAGGCGCGGCGCGCGGCGTCGGCGTCGAACAGATAGCCTTCCAGGTAGACGATCTTCGAGGCCTCGACGGTCTCCACATCCACGTCGCTGTCGGTGAACTCCACCGAGGCGCCCAGGAAGGTGCACATGGTGCGCTGGGCGTCGGGGGTGACGTTGATCATTGAGACGGCGGTGGCCGGACCGTCCACCAGCGGGGTGTTCTCGAACCGCGCGCCGATGGTGCGCATGTCCTTGGCGAAGGTGCGGCCCAGTTGGTCGTCGGCGACCTTGCCCATGAAGGCGCCCTTGCCGCCGAAGCTGGCCAGGCCGGCGATGGTGTTGGCCGCCGAGCCGCCCGAGGCTTCCACCGCCTGGGCCATCTTCGAATAGAGCGCGGCGCTGGCCTTGGGATCGACCAGCATCATGGCGCCCTTGGTCAGGCCGTTCTCGGACAGGAAGGCGTCCGTGCAGGGCGCGATCACATCGACGATGGCGTTGCCGATGGCGGCGACGTCGTAAAGGTCGGGCATTGCGGCAGTTTTCCCTCGGGCGCGTAGGGGGCGGGGCTTACAGCGAAAGGGGCGGCAAGGCTAGGACTCGCGGGTATGCGAGCCGGTCGCCGCGGTTAAGCTTCGCGTAAGCGATCGCGGGCACCTTCGCCGCCAAGTTGTAGCTTGGAGCGTACCCATGGACGTGACTGCGCCCGCCGCCGCGCCGCCCTCCCCTGTCCAAGCGGCGGATCCTGCAACCGGCGAGACCCCGGCCCAGCGCCTGGCCCGGCTGGGCGAGGAGAACAAGGACAACTTTCCCAAGCTGCGCGAGCTGGCCGGGATCATCCTCGACACTACGGGGGCTTACTCCGACGACCAGAAGCTGGAGGCTTGGCAGACCCAGTTCCGGATGTCGGTGACCCTGCAGTTCGCAGGCGCGGGCCAGGAGGACCGGGATCTGCTGAACAAGATCGCCAAGTCCGACACCTATCAGCAGATCAACGCCGTCCGGCATCAGCACATGAACGCCATGATGGCCGCCGTGAAGGAGGCCGACGCCACCGGCCAGTCGCGCGAGGCGATCACCGGCCGCAAGTCGCTCGAGCTCTACGACAGCCTGTCGGCGACCGACCAGAAGCGGATGTTCGCCAGCATCAACGCCCCGGACATGACCGGTGCGACGCCCTACGGCAGCGTCGATGGCTGGCGCACCCAGATGATGAGCTGGGCGGGTCTGTTCGCGCCGATCGGCGACAAGCTGGATCTGTCCGCAGATGCAAAGAAGGTGGTCGGCGACCTGGCGGCGCCGGCGTCCAAGCCCTATGCCCCTGGCGCCAAGGCCAGCCTCATCGCTTAGCCGCCCCAGCTCCGACCGCCCGAGTAGCTGCGGCTGGCCATGCGGCCGCCGAAGCCGCCGCGGCTGATCACGGACGAACGGCTCATCATCTTTTCCGGGGGCCGGATCACGTCGGGGGCGTCGAACCCGCGCTGGCCGATACGGGTGCGGCCGCTGGAATAGTCGGTCCAGACACGCCCGCCGCCGGCGGTGTAGTAGCCGCCGTCGCGCCAGTCGCGGTACATGCCGCGCCCGCCCCAGCCGCCGTCCAGCATGCGGCCGACGACGAAGCCGGTGATCAGCGGTCCCCAGAACGAGCCGTGGCCGTTCGCGGCGGACTTCGGGACGCACTGGCCCTGGCCGTAGACGTCCTCGCAGCTGGCCTGGTCGTTCCATTGGGCCGACTTCTTGTCGTCGGCCTGGGCGTTCTTCTCGGCCGTGTCGCAGGCCTCGTCCGGGACCTCGTTCTTGTCCTTGCACTCCTGCAGGGACTGATAGGCGTAGGCGTCGGTCGAGGGGCCGGGATTCTCGATGCGGACATTGTCGGCGGCGTTGTCACCGCAGGCGGTGAGCGAGACGCCGCCCGCCGCCATCAGGGTCGTGAGGACCAGTTTCCGGGAGCGCTTCATGGCAACTACGAGGTCATGCAGGCGGCGTTCAGGATGCCGACCGCCAGGGAGATCACCGTCAGGTAGATGGCGCTGGACATCTCGCCGCGCTCGATGCGGGCCGAGACGTCGGGCAGGGCCACGCGGCGCACGATCCAGAAGGTGGAGATCTGAATCACGCCGGCCAGGATCGCCCAGGCCACGAACTCGGGCAGGGAGTGAGTCTGGGTCAGGGCCGAGGCCAGCGGGATGACGTAGCCGATCAGCGCGCCGCCCAGGGCTACCGCCGCCGCCGAATTGCCGGCGCGGATCAGGGCGCCCTCGTCGTGCGGCGTGATCCAGCGGTACAGCGCCTTGAAGATCAGGGTGAAGCCGCCGGCCGCCAGGAAGGCCAGCGCGAAGTTCAGCGCGCCGGCGCCGAAGGCGTAGGGATCGAACCCGATCATGCTTCGAACTCTCCAATGTTCAGCGGAATGCCGACCATGATCTCATGAGTCAGGTCGCCGCCCTCAGGCTCCATTTCGATCGCGAGGAGCAGTTCGCGGCCCTCGCCCGGCAGGTCACGGGCGAACAGCATGCAGGTCTGATAGATTCGCCGGACATGACGGCCCTCGCGGTCGTCATAGACGTTTTCCCAGAAGCTGACCGGATCCTGCCGCTCGTCGGCGTCGCCGAACCAGAAGCGGCGGTACTCGGGCAGGTCGTCGGTGGTGAAACTGCGGGCGCGCAGGCGGTCGGCCCACTCGCGTTTCGCCCGCGCGTCGGGCGGATAGGCCGAGTCCCAGGGGACGAAGACGGTGAAGTCGTCGGCCTGCTGGCCCTCGCGATCGGGACTCACCATCTGCAGCATCAGGTCGTCTTCGGTGTAGAACCGGTGCACGAAGCCGTCGGCGCCCAGGTCGATCAGACCCTGGGCGACGATGTTCAGGGCGTCGCCGCGGAGCTGGACCTTGGTGTCGGCGCCATAGCGGCGCCAGGCCAGCGGATCGAGACGCACGGAGCGCCCGATGGTGATGTTGCGCACGACAGGAATGGCCGAGGTTTGCGCCTCGTCCTTGCGTCCGCCGAACAGTCCGCGAAAGATCACTGCATCAGCCCTTGTCGACGGGGAAGGATAGACACATCTTGTTGGTTGTCAAACATACGCGTATACATACCTGGTATGCGGAGTCTTAAGGACAAGGCGGCGGGCCTGAGCCCCGCGGAACGGACCCGGCTGTGGCGCGAGGAGCGTCAACGCCTGGGTCTCGTGAAGCTGGAGCTCTGGGTGCCGCCGGCGGCCAAGGCCGATGTCCAGGCCGCCGCAAGAGCCATTATCACAGCGTCGAGCCGCGGACCGGCGCTGATGAGAAACCCAGACCCTCCGCAGGGATCGTTTCAGATGGACCATGTCATCGACACCGATTGGTCGGTGAAGAGTCTAGCCCAGGCGCTGGCCGAAAGCCGCCTCCTGCGCGACGGCGAACTGACCGCGCGGGTGCTGGAGGGCGCCGAGCCGGTGCTGCAGATCACCATGCACGAATTCGGCGACCTGCCGATCTTCCTGTCCGTGGGAGCCGAGCAGATCGTGGTGTCGGCGCTGATGTGGCCGGTGGACGAGCAGAAGGACCAGGCGGCGTTCAACGTCTTCCTCCTGAAGGCCCAAAAGCTGGTGCCGCTGTCGAACTTCGGCATCACCACGGTGGCCGGGCGCGACTATTACGAGATTTTCGGCGAGCTGACCTGCAAGACCACGCTGCAGACCGTCGTCATCGAGCTGCGCATGCTGGCCGAGAACGCGATCCGCTCGGCCGAAGAGCTGCGCGACAACTTCGCCACCGCGGCCTGAGGGTAACTGCATGTCGATCTTCACGAAGCTGATCACCCTGTTCCGTGGCACGGCGCATGAGGCCGGCGCGGCGGTGGTAGACGCCAACGCCCTGCGCATCTTGGACCAGGAAATCCGCGACGCCGACAACGCCCTGGGCCGCGCCCGGGACGATCTGGCGACCCTGGTCGCCAAGCGCCGCATGCTGGAGAAGGAACTGCAGGGCCTGACCGACATGGCCGGCCGCTATGAAAGCTCGGCCCGCGCCGCCCTCGACAAGGGCGACGAGGCCCTGGCCCTGGAAGTCGCCCAGCGGATTTCCGAGCTGGAGACCGATGTCGGCGTGAAGACGCCCCAGTTGGCCGACATGCGCGCCGCCGAGGAGCGCATGCACCAGACCATCGCCACCACCCAGCAGCGGGTCGAGAACCTGCGCCGCGAGATCGACGTGGTGAAGGTGAACGACAGCGTCCAGCGCGCGCAGGCCGCCGTGGCAAGCCAGGGGGCCGGCGCCGCTTCGCGCCTGGGCTCGGCTGCTGACAGCCTGAAGCGCATCAAGGAGCGCCAGGCGATCGCCGACGAGAAGTTCAAGGCCGCCGGCGAACTGGAAGACCGCCGCACCGGCGCCGACCTGGACGCCAAGCTGAAGGCCGCGGGCATCCTGCCGGGCCATTCGTCGGCCAACGACGTCCTGGCCCGCCTGAAGGCGCCCAAGGACGAGCCGATGCAGCTGGAGGCTCCGCGCCTGCAGATCGAGGCCCAGCCCGTGAAGCGCGGCGAGGAGAGCTGAGGCTCCCGTGAAACGCATCAAGACGACCGAGCGCCCCGGCTGGGATGAGAAGGCCGAGGCGCTCGGCTTCACCTGGCGCCACCTGGACGGCGCCCGGTACTGGGACGAGCGGGCCTACTACCAGTTCACCCTGCCCGAGATCGAAGACGGCATCGAGGAGCCGGCGCGCGAGCTGCACGCCATGTGCCTCGACCTGGTCGACGAGGTGGTGAAGTCAGAGGAACTGATGGCCAGGCTGGCCATCCCCGAGGCCTCGCGCGACGACGTGGCCGAGAGCTGGGCCCGCAAGGACCCGTCGCTCTATGGTCGCTTCGACTTCGCCTACGACGGGACCGGGCCGGCCAAGCTGTTCGAGTACAACGCCGACACGCCGACCAGCATCTATGAGACCGGCACGTTCCAGTGGGTCTGGCTGGAGGACATGATCGCGTCCGGCGCCCTGCCGGCCAACGCCGACCAGTTCAACAGTCTGCACGAGAAGCTGGAGCAGCGGTTCCGGGCGATCTTCCCGGGCGGCGGCTTCGTCCACTTCGCCAGCGATCCCGACGCCGTCGAGGATCGCCAGACGGTGAAATACCTGGAGGACATTGCCGGCCAGGCCGGGATCGAGCCCAAGTTCGTGGCCATCGAGGCTATCGGCCTGGACGGCGAGGGCCGGTTCGTCGACGCGGACAACTACATCATCCAGGCGCTGTTCAAGCTGTACCCGTGGGAAGAGATGTTCCGCGAGGACTATGCGTCAAAGATCAAAGGGTCGAAGACGCGGTTCCTGGAGCCGGCCTGGAAGGCGGTGCTGTCCAACAAGGGGATGCTGCCGCTGCTCTGGGCGCGCCACGCCGGCCACCCCAACCTGTTGCCGGCCTTCTTCGAGGACGACCCCAAGTCAGCGGAGCTGGCCAAGTCGTACGTGCGGAAACCGCTGTTCAGCCGCGAGGGCGCAAACATCGAGCTGGTGGACGACGGCCGGCGCGCGGCGGTGCTGGACCAGGGCTATGGCGAGGAAGGCCACATCCGGCAGGCGCTGCACCCCCTGACGCCGTTCGACGGGAACTACCCCGTGATCGGCGCCTGGATCGTCGGCGACGAGCCGGCCGGCGTCGGGATCCGCGAGGACCGCAGCCGGGTCACCAAGAACCTGAGCCGGTTCGTGCCGCATGTGATCCTCTGAGCCGCTAGAGAAGCGACAGCAGGCCGAGGGTCGCCGGGATCACGAAGATCACGGCCACCACGACACCCACGACGGTGTCGCGCAGGCGCTGGTCGGCGGTCTCGAAGTGGACGGTGTCGATGCAGTCGGTGGTCATGGGGAGCTCCCGGGGAGAGGAGGTTTCGGATGACCGTCTTAAACGCCGAACACAGATCGCCGACAAAGGAGAAGTCGGCCGTTCAGGTGACTTCAGATCACTCGAAGCGCTCAAGCCCGTCGGCGTCGGCCTGGGCCAGCAGCCAGTTGCGGAACTTGCGGATGTCGGGCCGGTCGGCCTTTTCCGGTAGCGTGATGATCCACTGGCTGAAGGGGCTTTGCAGCTCGATGTCGAAGGGCTTCACCAACCGGCCGGTGGCCAGCTCGTCCAGCACCAGGGCGCGTTCGCCCAGGGCCACCCCACGACCGGCGATAGCGGCCTCGATGGCCAGGTAGACGTTCGAGAACTGCTGGCCCGTCCGCCACTCCACCTCGGGCGCGCCGGCCAGCGCCAGCCAGTCGCCCCAGTGCGGCTCGCCCTGGGCCAGGTAGACGTCGGCCAGCAGGTGGGCGTTGACCAGGTCCTTGGGGGTCTCGAGGTGGGTCTGCTCCAGCAGGCGCGGGCTGCACACCGGAAACATGAACAGCGAGACCAGCTTGCGCGCGTGGAAGCCGGGGTAGGGGCCACGGCCGAAGCGGATGGCCACGTCGTAGCGCTCGCGCACCAGGTCGACGCTGGCGTCGGAGGCCGCGACCAGCACCTGGATGTCCGGATGGCGCTCGTTGAAGAGGTGCAGCCTTGGCACCAGCCAGCGGGCAGCGAAGGAATGCATGGCGGTGACGGCCAGAACGCCGGGCCGCTCGGCCCGCACCTCGGCGACCGCCTCCTCCATCAGGCTCAGGCCCTGGCGCACGCCCGTGGCCAGGCGCTTGCCGGTCTCGGTCAGGCGGACCGCGCGGTTGAAGCGCTCGAACAGCCGGACGGCCAGCTCGGCCTCCAGCGCCTTGATCTGCCGACTGACGGCGCCCGGCGTGATCGCCAGTTCCTCGGCCGCCTGCAGAAAGCTCTCATGCCGCGCCGCCGCCTCGAAGACCCTGAGGCCGGTGAGGGGAAGCCGCCCGCCGCTCATGCCGCCAGGAACAGGTGCTTGGAGGGACAGAGGTCGGCCACGTGGCACTCTTCGCACTTGGGCCGGCGCGCCACGCAGACATAGCGGCCGTGCAGGATCAGCCAGTGGTGCGCGCGGGTCAGGTAGGGCTCGGGCACGATGGCCATCAGCTCGGCCTCGACCTTGTCGGGGGTCTTACCCGTCGACAGGCCCAGGCGGTGGGAGACGCGGAAGACGTGGGTGTCCACGGCGATCGCCGGCTCAATCCGCAGCTCGTTCAGCACGACCGACGCGGTCTTGCGGCCGACGCCCGGCAGGGCCTGCAGCGCTTCGCGATCGATGGGCACCTCGCCGCCGTGCTGTTCGATCAGGATCTCCGCCATCCGGATCACGTTCTTGGCCTTCATGTTGTAGAGGCCGATCGACGAGATGTAGGTCTTCAGGCCGGCCTCGCCGAGCGCCAGCATCTTCTGCGGCGTGTCGGCGACGGCGAACAGCTTCGTGGTCGCCTTGTTCACCGAGACGTCGGTGGCCTGGGCCGACAGGGCCACGGCGACCACCAGTTCGTAGGGGCTGGCGTAGTTCAGCTCGGTGCGCGGGTCGCTCTCATAGCTTTCGAACCGCTCGAACAGCTCGGCGATCCGCGCGACCTCCGCGGGCTTCAGCTTCTTCTTGCGGGCAGGGGGCTTGGCCATGGGGCGGAAGGTGCCTTGCGCGCCCCCAGGCTGTCATCCCCGATCCACCGCGAACGGCCCGAAGGCCTGTTGCACCGGCATGATCTCCAGCGTGTTGACGTTGATGTGGGCCGGCAGCTTCAGGACGCTCTCGCAGACCAGGGCCACGTCGTCGGCGCTCATGGCGTGGACGCCGGCGTAGACCTTGCCGGCGGCCGCGTCGTCGCCCTTGAAGCGCACCACGGAGAACTCGGTCTCGGCCATGCCCGGCTCGATGGAGGTGACGCGCACCTTGGTCCCCAGCAGGTCGGCGCGCAGGTTCAGCGAGAACTGGCGCACGAAGCTCTTGGTCGCGCCGTACACATTGCCGCCCGGATAGGGGTAGTTGGCCGCCACCGAGGAGATGTTCAGCACGTCGCCGCGACCCCGCGCCACCATGCCGGGCAGGACCGCGCGGGTCATGCGGACCAGGCCGGTCACGTTGGTGGCGATCATGGTCTCCCAGTCGTCCAGCGAGGCCTCGTGGGCCTTGTTCAGGCCCAGGGCCAGGCCGGCGTTGTTGTAGAGGACGTCGATGGCCTCGAACTCGGCTGGCAGGCCGGGCAGCAGGGCGGCGATCGACGCGGGGTCGGTGACGTCCAGCTCGCGGG